>Ga0182013_10000093_pt1 | contig 105457 bp, 102 predicted proteins | sample 612S2MmetaG_FD_120487 | JGI IMG/M metagenome (GOLD analysis project Ga0182013, IMG submission 120487) | Permafrost microbial communities from Stordalen Mire, Sweden - 612S2M metaG | ecosystem: Environmental > Terrestrial > Soil > Wetlands > Permafrost | place: Sweden: Stordalen | collected...
GCGACTACGTGAACCCGCCGCTCGCGCGGGTGATGAAGCTTTCCGGCAGTCCGGTGGAAGTCTCGGCCGATGGTGTGTCGATCGTGGATCACAACGGCAAGAGGTATCTCGATTTTGCCGGCGGCTACGGCGTGTTCACGCTCGGCTACGGACATCCGCGCGTCGTTGCAGCGGTGCGCGAACAGCTCGACGTGATGGCGCTCTCCGGCCGCACGATGTTCAGCCCGCTGCTCGGACGGCTTGCCAAACGTTTGGCCGAGTTGACGCCGGGCGATTTGCAGATCTCGTTCTTCGCCAATAGCGGAACCGAAGCGGTGGAGGGCGCGCTCAAACTCGCGCGCGCCGCGACGGGCCGCGCGACGTTCGTCGGTACGCACGGCGCGTTTCACGGCAAGACCTTCGGTGCGCTCTCGGTCAGCGGCCGCGAAGCATTTCGTGCGCCGTTCGGTCCGCTGCTGGCGGACGTCGCGCACGTTCCGTTCGGTGACCTCGGTGCGTTAGCGGGCGTCATCGACGACGCGGCCGCCGTGATCGTTGAACCGATCCAGGGCGAGGGCGGCGTCAACGTCCCGCCGGCCGGCTATTTGCGCGGCGTGCGCGCCCTGTGCGACCGTTCGGGCGCGGTGTTTATCGCGGACGAAGTGCAAACGGGCCTCGGCCGCTGCGGGGCCTTGTTCGCGTGCGACATCGAAGGCGTCGTGCCCGACGTGATGACGCTGGCGAAGGGCCTCTCCGGCGGCGTGATGCCGATCGGCGCGTATATTGCGCGGCCGGCCGTGTGGAATGCCGCGTATGCCAAAGCGCCGCTGCTGCATACCTCGACCTTCGGCGGCAACCCGCTGGCGTGCGCTGCGGCGCTGGCGGCGCTCGACGTTCTCGTCGACGACGATCTCGCCGCCAACGCACGCGAACGCGGCGCCGAACTGCTCGAAGGCGCGCGCGCGATTGCCCGGCGGTATCCGGATGCCATCGCGGACGTCCGTGGTGTAGGGTTGCTCGCCGGTGTCGAACTTCGCAACGAAGGGTATGGCGGTACCATCATCCCTGAATTGCTCAAGCGCGGCGTTACGGCCGCGTGGACGCTCAACCAGCAGCGCGTCATCCGCCTCGAACCCCCCTTGATCGTCAATGCGGCGCAAATCGCAACGGCGCTACGGGCCCTCGATGAAGCGGTGGGCGTGGCGCTCGATCGCCTCGGAGTTCTCGCGTGCCCTACGTAGCCACCTCAATCGTGATCGACGCGCCGGCCGCGCTGATCTACGAACTCGCCAAAGATCAGGAACGTTTTCCGCAGTTCATGCCGGACGTCGAATCGGTAACGCTTGTCGAACGTCACGCCGATCGCGTGCTGACGCGTTGGAAGACATTGATCGAAGACGCCCCGATCGAGTGGCTCGAAGAGGACCGCTTCGACGATGCCGCGCTGCGCATCGACTACAAGTTGCTCGAAGGCGATCTCGATACGTTCGAGGGGGCGTGGACGTTCACGGCGGATCCGGGCGGCACGCTCGTAGCGCTCGACGTCACCTACGACTTCGGCGTGCCGACGCTGGCGGAACTGATCGGCCCGACGCTCGAGAAAAAGGTTCGCGAAAACGCCGAGATGATGCTCGCTGCGCTCAAGCGCGAGGCTGAATCGCAAACACGGTCTCGTCCTTCGCTAGCGGCGCCCCTTTCAGGTACGTCTTGAGCATCTCGAACCGCATCGGCTGGGCGATGTAAAACCCCGAACCGTACGTGCAGCCGCGCTGACGCAGCCACTCGTACTGTTCTGCGGTTTCGATGCCCTCGGCGTGCGTGCGAAATCCAAACCGCTGGGCGATACTGAGCAGCACTTCGACCAGCGCTTCTTCGTGTGCCGTGCCCGGCAGCCGCTGAATGAAGCGCCGGTCGATTTTGATGATGTTGAGCGGGAAACGCGTGACATACGAGAGCGCGGAGTGCCCGGTGCCGAAGTCGTCAAGCGCGATTTCCGTTCCGAGCTCGCGCAGCACGGCCATGACATCGAGCGTGCCCTCGGCGTGATGCATCGCGACGCTTTCGTTGATGTCGACGCCGATATGATGAAATGCGGCCGGCTGCTCGGCGAGATGCATGCGCATCGCAGCGAGAAACTCCGGCACGCGCAGCTGCAGACCGGAGAGATTGAGAAAGCAGCGGAACGAATCGGGCAACGGACCGAGCGCGGTAATATCGGCGAGTGCTTGACGGAATACCCAACGGCCGATCGGCCGGATCAACGTGTTGTGCTCTGCCATCGGGATGAACTCGTTCGGGCCGACGGAGCCGAGGACCGGATGTTCCCAGCGCACGAGTCCCTCGACGCCCGCCACGGTGCCCCCCGCGAGTTCGAACGTGGGCAAGTAGTGCAGTTCGAGCTGGCCGTTGTCGATCGCGCTCGCGAGCTCGAGGCGCATCGTCCGCCGGCGCTGGACTGAGGCTTCGCTCGCCTGATTGTAAAACGCGAGCGAACCGCGCTGACGGTCTTTCGCGACATCGACGGCCGAGTCGGCGCCGGCGAGTAAGTCGGCAAAGGCCGTCGCATCTTGCGGAAAGAGCGCGACGCCGGCGCTCGCGCCGACGAAGAGCGCTTCGCGGCCGGTGCGGTCGCCGGTGAGCAACGGCCGTTCGAAGACGCTGCGGTACGGTTGCAGGCGGGCTTCGACGTCGACCGCCGAGGTAATGCCGTCGAGCAGCACGCCGAAGTTGTCACCGCCGATGCGGGCAACCAGCTCGCCGCCGCGCCGCGCACCGGTCAAGCCGGCGGCAATTTCAACCAGCATCGCGTCCCCGAGCATGTGCCCGAACGTTTCGTTGACTTCGCGAAACCGGTCGAGGTCGATCACGGCGATCGCGCACGGGATTCCGGCAGAGATCAACTGCGCGGCGGCCGCGCGAAAACTCGAGCGCGTCGGCAAGCCGGTGAGCGCGTCGTGATCGATCTGATAGCGGATCTGCGCGAGTTGGCGCCCGTGGTGAAGCCGGCTTGCGATAAACGAGGCGAGCACGTCGATGAACGCCAGGTCGTCGTCGCTAAACGGCTCGTCGCCCATTTTCTCGAACGCGGCAAAGGAGAGCACGTAGCGGGTGTTCGCGACGACGAACGACGTGCCGATCGCGCTGTTCCAGTTGCTGCTGTTGTAGCGCTTTTGGCGCAGGTCGGGGCCGATGTCGTTGCCGTAGTCGCTGAACGCGACGGTCTTGCCGGCGGCAATGATGTCGGCGGCGAACACGGTCTCGAGCTTGATGCGATCGTTGCGCGCAAACCGCCGGCTTTGCTCCGGGCCCGTCTTGAACGCCTCGGAAACGAGTTCGACGACGAGGTCCTCGTCGCCCTCGACGCGCCGCAGCGTTCCGAAAAACGCGTGACCCGGACGCAGTGCGCTCGCGCCGGCGTCGAGGATCGCCTGCAGTCGCAGCTCTTCGTCGATGTCGGCATCGCTCACCAAGCGCCACACGGCGGTGAGGCGATCGGATTGACGTACCGCGAGCCGTTCCGTGCGATCGAGCGTGGCTCGCACGATCGGCAGCTGTTCGTAGGCCTTGACGACGCGGCGCATTGCGGCGAGCAGCACGAACGTGGCCGACGCCCCGGAGAGAATGCGCACGATCAGGTAGCCGGCGGTGTAACGGTGCACGTGAAAGATCAGCACGACGTCGATCAGCACGATCGCGATGACCGAGAGCAGCACCGCGCGATCGATGTCGTCGCGGTCGCGTAGGCGTCCTAAGGCCAGGATCGCCACTGCGGCGAGTACCCCGTGCGCATAGAAGAGCCCGCTCGAGCGCAAACCGGTGAAGCCGCCGGCGACGGTCAAGACGGGTAACACGCCGGCCAAAATGAGTGCGGCGAGCGCGATGGCACCGATGACCGCAACGGTGCCGCCAACATAGGCGACGACGGTACGACCGCTCGGTGCCCGGGCTGTATCATCGCGGCGGTAGAGCGCGTAGATGAGCGCGCCGGCGGTCGCCGTCAAATATTGAAAGACATAAAGCCACGGCCCGCTCTGCGGTCCGGCGGTGAGTACCGACGGGAGTGCGGGGGCCATCGGAACGGAGATCGTGGTGAGTCCGGCGAGGGCCGCCATCCCGGCGGCCGTTGCGGCGAGCACCACAATCGAGCGCCGCGCATCGACGCGCAACGTACTCAGCAGCAGTACCGACGTTGCCGCATAGGCGAGGACGCCATAGAAATTGAGCGCCGTGCTGAGCCAGCTGACTTGAACGAACACGCGCTGGCCGGAGAAGACGGCAGCTACGGCGAGTACGCACAACGCCAAAAGCGGTCTCCAGAACCAGGTGTCGCGAGGCATCGTCGCCGGCGCCGGCCCCCCCCGCGTCTCATCCGTCATCCCTATAACCTTCGCGTGGTCATACCCGGGCAACCGCGCTTCTGCACCTTACCGAACGATGACCTTACAATACCGGTGTGAAAGGGTCACGCGTCCATGGTCCCCTTTTGCTTTGTGATCCATCCCCTCTCGTTCGAAGATGTGATCCGCTACGAACCCGGCGCCGCAGGCAAGGGCAAGCCCATCGTGGCCAAGATTCTCGAGTGGATGCCGTCGTACGCGGCGGCCCATCTCACCGGAATCCGCACGCCGGACGGTCGCGAAACGGAGGGCTGGTTCGTCGCCGCGCCGCTCTTGCCGTCGCAAATGCTGGAACTTCCGCGCGACGACGTGTACGCCAGGATCCTCGCAGCAATCGATGTCGGCGTGGCCCTTGGAGCGCGCATCGCCGGGCTCGGCGCCTTCACCGGGGTGATCGGCGACGGCGGCGTGACGATCGCCGAGCGTGCGCCGATTCCGGTGACCACCGGCAATTCGCTGACGATTGCAGCCGGCGTGCGCAGCCTCTTTCGCGGCGCCGAACTGATGGGAATCGATGCCGCGGCGGCGACCGTTGTGGTCGTGGGAGCGACCGGCTCGATCGGCGCGGCGTGCGTGCAACTGATCGCATCGCGCGTGCGCACGGTGATCTGCGTTGCGCGCAACGAGACGCGGCTGCGGGCGTTCGTCGCGAACCTCGCACCGCACGTGCCGTGCGAGCTGCGCTACACGGTGGATCTTGCCGCGGCGCTGCGCGAAGCGGATCTCATTCTGACGGCGACGTCGTCGACGCAGGACGTCATCGAACCGGAAGATTTGCGTTCGGGTGCCGTCGTGTGCGAGCTCTCACTGCCGCACGACGTGAGCCGGCGGGTCGCGCTCGAGCGGCCCGACGTGCTGGTGGTTGAAGGCGGCAACATGCGCGTGCCCGGTGCGTTCCGGGCCGAACGCGTGCGCGAACCGGGAACCGATTTCGACCTCGCGCTCTCGCCCGGAACGGCGCTTGCCTGCATGTCGGAGACGATGGTGCTGGCGCTCGAGAACCGTTGCGAATCCTACACGCTCGGCCGCGGCGTCGATCTCGAAAAAGTGCGCGAGATCGATGCGCTCGCCGAGCGCGCGGGCTTCGAACTCGCCGACATGCGCGCGTTCGACAAAGCGATCCCCCCCGAAGCCATCGCCGCCACCCGCGCCGCCGCCGATGCGCGCCGAGCGGCTCTCGCTTGAAGAAGATCGTCTCCGTCAGCCTTGGGTCGTCGTCGCGCGATCATCGCGCAAAGGTGGAATTGCTGGGCGAACAGTTCGATATTTCGCGTGAAGGGATGGACGGATCGCTCGACCGCGCACTGAAACGTTTGCGCGAGCTTGACGGCAAGGTCGATGCGATCGGTTTGGGCGGCATCGATGTGTACCTGTATGCCGGCACGCAGCGGTTTGCGCTGCGCGACGGATTGCGGCTGCTCAATGCGGTGAAGAAAACGCCGGTGGTCGACGGCAGCGGGCTGAAGAACACGCTCGAACGCGAGGCGGTCGAATATTTGCAGCGCGAGCTCGGCATCGAGTTGCGCGGCAAGCGCGTCCTGATGGTCAGTGCGCTCGACCGCTTCGGCATGGCGCAGGCGCTCGTTGCGGCCGGGGCCGATATGATCTTCGGCGACTTCATCTTCGCGCTCGATCTCGACCGGCCGGTGCGCGGCCTCGATGAGTTCGAAGAGATGGCGCGCAAGTATCTGCCCGATGCGTGCAAGCTGCCGTTTCAGTTTTTCTATCCCACCGGGAAGAAGCAAGATCGCGCGCCGGAACCGAAATATCCCGAATACTACGACGACGCCGACATCATCGCGGGCGACTTTCATTTCATGCGGCAGTACATGCCCGACCGGCTCGACGGCAAGATGGTGCTGACCAACACGCTCACCGCCGGCGACGTCGAAGAACTGCGGTCGCGCGGCGTCACGATGCTCGTCACCACGACGCCGGATTTCGCCGGCCGCTCGTTCGGCACGAACGTCGTCGAGGCGGCGCTACTCGCGCTGCTGGGAAAGACGTGGGCCGAAGTGACGGCCGCCGATTATGCCCGCGTGCTCTCCGAATTGCAGTTGCGTCCGCGCGTCGTGAGCCTGGCCGCGCCGTGAATCTCTGGCGCCGGCTCGTCGCGACGCAGCCGTACGACCGGCTCAGCCCCGCGCACGAGGGCGGCAGCGTTCCGTTGCGGCGCGTGCTGGGCGTCGCGGGCTTGATCGGCGTGGGTCTGGGCACGATGCTCGGCGGCATCTTCTCGACGATCGGCTCGGGCGCGCAAGCGGCGGGCGCCGGCGGCGTGCTGGCATCGTTCGCGCTGACCGGCATCGCGTGCGTGTTCGTCGCACTCTGTTACGCCGAACTCGCCGCGATGGTGCCGATTGCCGGCAGCGCTTATACGTATGCCTACGCCACGCTCGGCGAGTTTGTGGCCTGGATCATCGGCTGGGATCTGATCCTCGAGTACGGGATCAGCGTCGCGCCGGTAGCGGCCACGTGGTCGGGCTCGGTGCAGAGCTTTCTCGGAACGTTTCACGTCACGCTGCCGCCGGCGCTGCGCGTGGCGAACGTCGTGTTCGTGCACGGCGGCATCGACATCGCGCACTCGCAGATCGACGCGCTCGCGATCCTGGCCGTGCTCGGAATTTCCGCCCTGCTCGCGATCGGCATCCGCGAGTCGACGCGCACCAACACGCTCTTCGTCGCGATCCAAGTCATCGCGCTGATCGTCTTCGTCGTCGCGCTTTTCGGGGCGGTCTCACCGGCGCATTTCACGCCGGCGTTTCCGCTCGGCGCCAAGGGCGTGATCGCCGGCGCGGCGCTCGTGTTCTTCGCGTACATCGGCTTCGATACGGTCACCGTGGCCTCGGAAGAAGCGCGCGATCCGGTGCGCGACGTGCCGCGGGCGGTGATCTGGTCGCTGATCGTCGGCATCGTCGTGTATATGGCTGCCGCGTACGTGACGGTCGGCATCGTCCCGTGGCAAACCGTCGATCCGAACGCCGCGATGTCGGACGCCGTCCACCATGCGGGCAACGCGGCGTGGCTGAACGCGGTCGTCTTCGCCGGTGCGTTCGCCGGAACGACGACCGTGATGCTGACGTCGCTGCTCGGCCAGTGCCGCATTTTCTTCGTGATGGCGCGCGACCGCATGCTGCCGCCGATCGTGGCCCGCGTCGATGCGCGAACGTGCACGCCGGTGATCACCACGCTGACCACGGGCGTGCTCGTGGCGATCCTCGCCGGTGTGCTGCCGATCGCCGATCTCTTGGCGCTGGTAAACGTCGGCACGCTCTCGGCGTTTGCGATCGTATGCGCCGGCGTGTTCGTGCTGCGGTTGCGTAAACCCGATGCGCTGCGGCCGTTCCGCGCGCCGTTCGGGCTCGTCACCGCGGCGCTCGGCGCGATCCTCTGCGTGCTCGTGATGACCGGGCTCGGCACGCTGACGTGGATCCGCTTTGTCGTCTGGTTCGCGGTCGGCGTCGCGGTCTACGCCGCGTACGGCTACCGACACTCGCGTCTGCGCGAAGAATAGGCCGTGCGCCGCGTCCTCGGCTTCGGGGATTTGCTGCTCATTGCGGCAGCGGCGATCGGGCCGGCGTTCTCGCTCGCAACGACGCTCGGCGGTATGGTCGCCGCCGGCGGCAGCGCCACGCCGTCGGCGCTGCTGCTCGTCACCGTCATCATGGTGTGCGTCGCGATCGCGTACCGGCGGCTCGGTGCGCGCTATCCCAACGCCGGCTCGGCGTACACGTGGGTGCGCATCGCGTTCGGCACGCACGCGGGCGCGTACGCCGCCTGGGTGCTGATCGTCGCCAACCTGTTCGCGATTCTGGCGACGGCGGTGCCGGCCGGCGCGTACACGCTCGCGCTGCTGGCGCCGTCGCTGACGGGTTCGCCCAAAGCCGAGGGACTCGTGGCGGCGCTGTGGGTGCTCGGCGCGGGCGTGCTGCTCTACCGCGGTTTACGGCCGACCTCGCGCCTGGCGAACATCCTCGCCGTCGCGGAACTCGCCGTGCTGCTGGTGGCAGCCGGGTTTGCCGCGCTCCATCCGCCCGCGGCGCACGCCGCCGCGTTCGCGCCGCCGCCGGGCGCGGGAGCGTTCGTCGGCGCGATCGCGATCGGCATCTGGATGATCGACGGCTGGGAAGTCTCGGCCTCGACGGCCGAGGAGGCCTACGAGGGCAGCAGTGCGCCCGGCGCGGGCGGGCTTGCGGGCCTCGTGCTCACGGCCGCCGTGCTGTGGCTTTGCATGACGGCGTTCTTGCGCGTCGGCACGCTCGACGGGTTTGCCGCGCACGAAGACGATGCAATGGCGTATGTCGGCGCGGCAATCGGCGGCGGCGGCTGGCGGCTGGCGATTACCGTAACGGTGCTCGTATCGCTCGCGGCGTCGCTGCAGACCACGCTGATTTATCTCACCCGCAGCTTCTTTGCGATGGGGCGCGACGGGGTGCTGCCGGAGCGCTTCGGCACCCTCGACCGGCGCGAGCAGCCCGCCTTCGCCGTCTTGCTGCTCACCGCGCTCGGTGTCGCCGGTACCCTAGCGAGCGCATTTTCCGCCGACATCAAGTCGGCGTTTGCGTTCATCCAGACCGGCACCGCGTTCTTTCTCGGCGTGCTCTTCTTGCTCAGCGCGGCCGCCGCCGTGCGCATCTTCGCGCGCGACCGCTCGGCGCGGCTCGACGGCGTGGTGCTGCCGGCCTTGGCGACCCTAGCGCTGATCGGTGTGCTCGGTGTATCGGTGACGCTGAGCGACCGGCCCATCCAGCTTTTCATCCTCGCTGCGAGCCTCGCCGGAATCCCATTTGCCTGGTGGCGCGGCCTCTCGAGAAGCTCGGGATAAATTCTAGGAAGGTCCTCGTTCACTCAGCTTTGAATGGCCGCGGTCGATATTTCCTTATAGAGACGCAGTAATTTGCTGCGCTCGGGCGCCTCTGTTTTGGAGTCGGTTTTGAGCGACAAAGAGATCATTTTGACCCGCGACGGCCTCAAGAAGCTTGAGGACGAGCTCGACGAGCTCAAGACCGTTCACCGCCGCGAAGTCAACGAACGCATCCGCCAGGCCAAAGAATTCGGCGACATTTCGGAAAACGCCGAATACGAAGACGCGAAGCAAGAGCAGGCCTTCGTTGAAGGCCGCGTGCTCAAGCTCGAGTCGATGATCCGCAACGCGCGCATCATCGATCAAAGCGACTTTATCGCCGATGCCGTCCACCTCGGTGCGACGGTCAAGGTGAAAGAGCTCGTCTCCGGCCGCTCGCACGAGTTCACGATCGTCGGTTCGGCCGAAGCCGATCCGAAGAACGCGCGGCTCTCGAACGAGTCCCCGGTCGGCGCCGCGCTGATGGGCCACAAGAACGGCGAGACGGTCGACGTCTCGACGCCGCGCGGTGCAATGAAGTACAAGATCGAGTCGATCAACAAAGCGACCAAGAAAGTGGCGAAAAAAGCATCCTAGAGTCTTCCGAAGATTCCGGCGCCGAGCACGAGCACGGAAAACGCGAAGCGGAACTGATTGCGGCCAGGCGTGCGAACCTGGCCGCGCTTCGTTCACGCGGTATCGATCCGTTTGCCGCGACGCGCTTCGAGGTTACCGCGCACGCCGGCGACCTCGCCGAGCGCTATGCCGGCCTCGGAACGGAAGAACACGCCGAGAGTGAGACCTGGCAGCTCGCCGGGCGCGTGATGTCGTTGCGCGGTCCGTTTGCCGACGTCTCCGACCGCACCGGACGGTTCCAGCTCTACTTTGCGAAGAAAGAACTGGGCGATGCGTTCACGATTCTGAAGTCGCTCGACCGCGGTGATTTTATCGGCGCGACCGGGTTTGTGTTTCGCACGAAGATGGGCGACCTCGCGCTGCACGTGCGTTCGTTTGAAGTCCTGGGCAAAGGCCTCGCGCCGTTGCCCGACAAGTGGCACGGCCTGGTCGACATCGAGAAACGCTATCGCCAGCGCTACGTCGATTTGATCGTCAACCCGCACGTGCGCGACGTTTTCATGCAGCGCAGTAAGATCATCGCCGCGATGCGCCGCTTCATCGACGCGCAAGGGTTCTACGAGTGCGAAACGCCGACGCTGCTCAACGTCGCCGGCGGCGCGGCGGCCCGGCCGTTCCTCACGCACGTCAACGCGCTCGACATCGAGATGACGCTGCGCATCGCAACCGAACTGAATCTCAAGCGCCTGATCGTCGGCGGGCTCGAGCGCGTGTACGAGATCGGCCGGATTTTCCGCAACGAAGGCATCGACGCCACGCACAACCCCGAGTTCACCATGCTCGAACTCTACGCGGCGTATTGGTCGGTCCACGAGATGATGGACTTCAACGAAGCGTTGATGGCGCATTTGGTTGCCGACGTGCACGGCGGCGACACGCTGATGTACAAAGAGGACGCGATCTCGTTCAAACGGCCGTTCGCGCGCGTCAGTTACCTCGACGCGATGAAGCAGTGGGGCGATCTCGATCGCGAGACGCTGCTCTCGTTCGCCGGTACGCAAAAGGTGCTGGTGGATTACGGTATCCCGCCGTCGCCCTCGCACGCGCACGCCCTCGACAAGATTTTCGAACGCGTCGTCGAGCCCGAACTGCTGCACCCGACGTTTATCCACGACTACCCGGTGGTGCTTTCGCCGCTCGCCAAGCGCAAAGCGGGCGACCCCGAATTGACCGACCGCTACGAGCTGTTCTGCGCGTCGATGGAAGTGGCCAACGCCTTCACCGAGCTCAACGATCCCGACGATCAGCGGCAGCGGTTCGAACTGCAGATCGCCGAGCGGTCTGCCGGTGACGACGAGGTCCCGCCGCCCGACTGGGATTTTGTAAACGCGTTGGAGTACGGCATGCCGCCGACGGCCGGAATCGGCATCGGCGTCGACCGCCTGGTCATGCTTCTCACGAACAACGCGTCGATCCGCGACGTGCTGCTCTTTCCGCTCCAGCGCCCGCTTTCGACGTAGGCTTCAGGAACGCAACCCGCCGAAGGTAGCCGCGGTCCCATCGAACGGCCCAGTCCTCACATTCGCACATCAGCCGAACGGAAAGTTACCGTCATGGATCTCACCAAGACCTATCCCGCGAGCGTTCGTGAAACGATGCACGGGATCGTTCAACTCAAGCGCACGATCGACAAGGGTAAGGCTCAGGCTGCGGGGACGATCGGCGATTACAACTACGACTGCCCGATGGACAAGCATCTGTTCGCATTTCTCGATCTCGACGGCGACACGCTGCTCGATGTGATCAAGAGCGCGAGCAACGACTCGGAGATCAGCGAATTCGTCGCGCCGTACGTGCACGCGAAAGAAGATAGCGAGATCGAGACCTTCAACCGCGATTGGCTCAAGTACGCGCCGGAGAAGGGCAGCCCGCAAGAAGGCTACTTCCTCAAAATGCGCGGCGAAGTCGCGCCGGATCGCACCGACGTTACCGCGTGGGCCGATCTGCTCGACCTCGATGAGAAGCGCGCCGTCCCGCACCGCGTCGCCGCTTAACCTTAGCTCCCGGTAAGCATGCCGACGTATCGCGCCGTCGTCGAGTACGACGGCACGGACTTTTGCGGCTTGCAGTTCCAACCCGAAGTGCGGACCGTCGCCGCCGAACTCGAGCGGGTGCTGAGCGCGCTCTTCGTCGAGACGGTGAAGATCAGCGCCGCCGGCCGCACCGACGCCGGCGTGCACGCGTCGGGCCAAGTCGTCTCGTTTCGCACCGGGCGCGCCTTCCCCGAAGGCCGCCTGGCGCTGGCGCTCAACGGCAACCTGCCGCACGACGCGAGCGTGCGGGACGTCGCCGTCGTGCCGGACGGCTTTTCGGCCCGCTTCGACGCCGAGGCCCGGACCTACGAGTACCGGATCATCAACCGGCCGATGCCCTCGGCGCTCGACCGGCGCTTCGCCCACCACGTGCACCGCGCGTTCGATGTCGCCCTGGCCCGCCGCGCGTCCGCGGCGCTGCTCGGCGAGCACGACTTCGTGGCCTTGTGCGCGATCTTGCCCGCCCGCGGCGGGACGGTGCGGCAGATCCATGCGATCGACGTCGACCGGACCGGCGACCGGATCGTGGTGCGGATCTCGGGCAGCGGCTTCTTGCACCGGATGGTCCGGATCACGGTCGGCACCTTGGTGGAGATCGCCACCGGCCGGCGCGACCCGGGCGACATTCCGCGCATCCTCGCCTCGAAAGACCGCAAGCAAGCGGGCTACACGGCCCCGGCCTGCGGCCTCTCCCTCATCGGCGTCCGCTATCCGGGCTTCGACTCAGAGCAAGCAGGCAGCCAGCCACCCCGCCCCTAGACAGGCCCGGGATCACCCGGTATACTAGGCCGGTTGCCGTTCCGAAGCCGGAGCGGCCTTATTCTCTTGCCGACAGATTAGAAGAAATGCGCACCTACCAACAGACCACGGCAGAGGCCACGCACGATTGGTATATCGTCGACGCGGCGGGGCAACGCCTCGGCACGCTCGCGGTGAAGATCGCACGTACGCTCTCGGGCCGCAAAAAAGCCACCTGGACGCCGCACATTGATGCCGGTGACTTCGTCGTCGTCATCAACGCCGAGAAGATCGAACTCGGCGGCGACAAGTGGAATCAAAAGGTCTATCACCGTCACTCCGGTTATCCGGGCGGTTTGAACACCGAGACGGCGTCGCAGGTTCTTGCGAAGTACCCGGAACGTCTGATCGAGCGCGCCGTCCGCGGCATGCTTGCGACGAACCGGATGCGCAACGTCCAGCTCGGACGGCTCAGCGTCTATGTCGGCGACACTCATCCGCACGCGGCCCAAAAGCCCGCGGCGTTGGCGTAGGGCATGCAAACAGCAGATATGTTCATCGGCACCGGTCGCCGTAAGCGCGCCGTGGCGCGCGTCCGCATGACGCTCGGTCAGGGCGTGATCACGGTCAACAAGAAACCGGTCGAAGATTACTTCCCCCGCGCCGTGCTCCAGCAGATCGTGCGCCAGCCGCTCGTCGCGACGGAAGCCGGTTCGCGCTTCAACATCGACGTCAAGTGTGCCGGCGGCGGCCCTGCCGGACAAGCCGGCGCCGTGCGCCACGGCATCGCCCGCGCGCTGCTCGAGATGGACGAATCGCTGCGCGGTGAACTGCGCCGCAACGGCCTGCTCACCCGCGACCCGCGCGAAAAAGAATCGAAGAAGTACGGCCGCAAACGCGCCCGCAAACGCTTCCAGTTCTCGAAGCGCTAATCGCCGAGACGACGATACGAAAGAGGCCCGCGAACTTCGCGGGCCTTTCTCTATGTCATATCGGCGAAACAACTCGCTCATAGCGTGCCGCTAGGCTAGCCCCATGAGCCTCGATATCGGCGATGCCGCCGCCGCAGCCGCCGCGGGCGCGCGCGATACCCTCACCGCCGCTGCGCCGGCCGCGAACGAACGCACGATGGGCGCCGTCGCCCGCGCCGCGCTCTTTGCCGAAGCATTGCTCGGCGCGGTGAAGGCGCACGTGAACGAACTAAAACTGGTCGCGAAGTGACCGACTTCGGGTTGCTCGACGTCGCCGCGCGCGGGATGAACGCGCAGCGTACGATGCTCGACCTCGACGCACGCAACGTTGCCGCCGCCCAGGCCGCCGTCCCCGGTCACCCCTACCAGCGCCTCGTCGCGCACTTCATGGCCGCGGCTCAAACTGAACCGTTCGAGGTCCCCGATCCGGATGCTGAAGGCCAGGACGACACCAGCAATCCGGTTGCCATTACGAGCGAGACCGGCACGGGCGATGCGCTAACGGAACTCATCGCAACCCTCGACGCGCAACGCGCCTACGAAGCGGACGCATCGATCTTCGACATCGGCAAGCGCCTCGCCGAGCGGACCTTAGATATCGAACGCTAACGCCGTCGCGCGCGAAGGACTGCGTCGTGGACGGTGACGGCGCGGCTCTCGCTGTCGGTTGCACTGCGTGGGCGCGCGGCGCCGGTCACAATGTCCCATTCGTTCGCGGCGAGCAGCGCGGCGATGTCGGCCGCGGTGTAGAGCACGCCCGGCATTCGCGGGCGGCGCACGGTCGTTTCGAGGTCGGAGGGGTGATGGCCGACGACGAGCAGCGTGCCGCCGGGCTTGACGGCTGCTGCGAGACCGCGAAATGCGGCGTCGCGAAGTGCCGGCGCGAGATGAATGAACTGCGCAGACACGAGGTCGTATGTCAGTTCGGGCGGCGGCGCCGTGGTGATGTCAGCCTGCTGCCACACGACGCGTTCGATTACGCCGGCGGTGACCGCGGCCTTGTGCGCGCGCTCGAGCGCAACGACGGAGATGTCGATCCCGGTCACGTGCCAGCCGCGCTCGGCGAGCCACAGCGTATCCGCGCCTTCGCCGCAACCGACGTCCAACGCCGTGCCCGGCACGAGCGCGGATATCTCCGCCACCAATTGCGGATTGGGGTCGCCGGACCAGATCGCGTCGGCCGAGCGATAGCGCTCGTCCCAAAATGTAGCGTCGGACATCGCCTGCGAGATTGCGTCATTACGACGCAACACTCCGCCCATAAGTGTCCGCTATTGTAGCGGCATGATGATGCGCGTTGAGCCGCTCGTTCCGGATGTTGCGGCCGACGCGCCGGTCGTTACGGCGCTGCCGGCTGCCGGAGGGTCGTTTGGCGATCTGGTGGACGCGGCCGGCGCCGTTCTTGGGAAAGCCGATGATGCCGAGCGCGCGTTTGCGGCGCATCGCGGCGGTTTGCAAGAGATGGTCGTCGAGCGGGCACGCGCTGATATCGCGCTGCAGTTGGCGGCCGCAGGCGCACAACGGGTAACGCAAGGATTGCAAACGATCTTGGGGATGCAGATTTAGCCGATGGATTCCGTCCGGCGCGTAAGCGCGCGTCTCGCGGGGCTTCCGGTACGTCTCAAGGCCGGCTTGTTGCTTACCGCCGTTGTGCTGGTTGCGGCCCTCGGTTTCGGCGTGGACGCGGCGCGCGATGCGCGCGTGGCGTTGTTCGCGACGCCGCTGTATGCGGACCAGGTAACCGAAGTGCAGACGCACCTCGCCGGCTGGGGCGTGCCGTACGCGCCACTCGCGGACAACGTGCGCGTCGATCCGCGCAAACGGGCGGAGCTGCTGTTGCGGCTCTCGCTCGCCGGCGTTCCGCACCGGCATCTCGCGACGTCCGACGAAACGTTCGCGCACGTCAATGCGCTCACGCCGCAGAGCATTCTGGAAGCCCAGACGCGCGATGCGCTGGCGGCGGATCTGGCGCAGGGTTTACGCGGGCTGGACGGCGTCGCCGACGCACGCGTGATCGTAGCGCCCGCCAGTTCCGGCGCGTACGCCGATGAAGCGACGCGCGACGCGTCGGCGAGCGTACGCATCACGCTGACGCCGGGCGCGCATCTCGCGCCGGCTGCCGTGGCGGGCATCCGCGCGTTCGTTGCCGGCGGCGTTCCCGGACTCGACGCGGAGCGCGTCACCGTGCTCGACGATCGCGGCGAACTCGACGGCGGAACGGCGTCGCCCGACGATGCGTCGGTGCAAACGTCGCTGCAGTCGGCGCTCGATGCGGCGCTCGGCGCGGGCGTGACGATCGTGCGCGTGCATCGCGAACCGTTCGGCGAAACGCGCGACGAACGCGACGTCAAACGCGTGCCCTTGAGCGGCGATCTGAACCGCACCAGCGGTGACGAACGCTATGCGAGCCCGCAGAAGAAGTATCAGAAGCAGACGACGACCGAAGAACGCGGCAGCGAAACCCGCGACGTGCATCGCAGCGCTGCGGCCGATGCGACCGCGCGGCTGTCGGTCGCGATTTTCGTCGACGGCTCGCGCGCGATCGATCTCGACAAGATCCGAACGCTGGCGGCGGCGGCGGCCGGCATCGATGAGCGGCGCGGCGATCGGCTGCGCGTCGAAGCGGTGCGGTTCGCCGCGCCGGGGCCGTCCGCAGTGCGGGGTATCGACGCGTGGGGGATTGCGGGTTTGTTCGCGGGCCTCGTGCCGCAACTCGCACTGGTGGCCGGTGCGATCGTGCTGGCGGTACTCGGTGCGCGTCCCGCTTACGCCGTGCTGGTGCGCGTGGTGGAAGCTGCGGGCGTGCGCAGTGCGACGCGCGAATCCGCCGGCCTTCCACCGGCGCGTGTTCGCGGCGCGCTCGCCGGCGAGCCGCCGCATGTTGCCGCGGCCGTGATCTCCGCCTTGCCTGCTGCGACGGCGGCGGCGGTGTTGGAACTCTATCCGCCCGAAGAACGAGCGCAAATCGTGCGGCGGTTGGCGCGCGCGGCGCACGACTTGGTGCCGCATGCCGAGGAACTCTTGCGTGCCCGCGGCTGACGGAGCGTTTGTCTCATTAGCACGACTGTTGCGCGGCGAACCGTTGCGTGATGACGTTGCGCTGCCGGTTGTGGTCTGCGCGGCGCCCGCGCCGGAGCCGCTGCCGATGCCGGATATTGCCGAGCTTGCACGCGACGTGCGCGTCTTTCGCGCGCGGCTGGCCGATGCGTTCGCGCTGTCTCGTGCTGCGTTGCTGCGCGAGTTCGCCTACACCGTGTTGGGCCGGGAACTCGTCCTCGCGCCGCCGGAAATCGCAGCGATTGCCGCGCGCGTTTTGGCCGCGCATCCGAACGAGCATGCGTTGCGCTTACGTGTCGCGCCCGGCGACCTCGCAGCACTCGCACATTGTGCCCAAACGCTGCCGCCGGTGACGAGTGATGCGGAACTCGCGCCCGGGGATGCGATCCTCGAGTTCGACGGTGGGCATGCCGATGCGCGTCTCGGCGTGCGGCTGGCCGCACTGTTGGAGTTTGGCGAATGACCGAGCGCGTCGTGTTGGGAACCGCGCTGCTCGGGCGCGCGATCGGCGCCGGCGGCGCGTTGCTCGATGATGGTCCGCCGCTGCACGGCTTGCGCCGTTGCGTCGCCGCGGACGTGCCTGCGCCGCGCGAACGCGTCGCCGTAACCGAACCGTTCTGGACCGGGATTCGCGCGCTCGATGGTCCGCTGGCGTTCGGGCGCGGCGCGCGCATCGGGATCTTCGGCGCTCCCGGTGCCGGGAAGTCGACCTTGCTCGAGCAGCTCGTGGCCGGCAGCCGCGCCGATGCAACGGTGGTGGCGCTGATCGGCGAGCGCGGTCGCGAAGCCGAACGCTGGCTGCGCGCGATCGGCACGCGCACGAGCATCGTGTGCGCGACCAGTGACCGGTCTGCCGCCGAGCGGCTCGCGGCGGCCGGCCTTGCCTTCGCGCAGGCTGCCGCGCTGCGCTCACGCGGGCTGCACGTCTTGCTCGTGCTCGACAGCCTCGCGCGCGTCGCCGCCGCCGCGCGCGACGTCGCGATCGCCCTGGGCGAGCCCGTCGGCCGCGCCGGTTTCCCGCCGTCGGTCGTCGCGCGTCAGGCGCGGTTGCTGGAGTGCGCCGGGGCCCTTGCCGGCGGCAGCATCACCCTCGTCGCGACCGTACTCTCCGAGGGCCCGCTCGAGCACGACCCGGTGGCCGAGGCCGCCCGCGCCGCCCTTGACGGCCACGTCGTCCTGGGTGCCCGCCTGGCCGCCGCGGGCTGGTTTCCGGCCATCGATCTGCCCGCGAGCGCCAGCCGGACGCTATCCGAGGTAGCGTCCCCGGCGCATCGCCGCGCTGCCGGACGGCTGCGGGCTGCGGTCGCGGCGCTCGAGAACGCCCGCGACGCTCGCTCGCTTGGGCTCGATCCGGCCGCGGGCGACCCGCTGCTGGCGCGGGCGATTGCAGCCGAGGGCCGGATTGGTTCGTTCTTGCGTCAGCCGGAGGGTGGGGCCGATCCGGCCGAAACCCTCATGGAGATGACTCGAATCGCCGATAGTTTGGACGATGGATATCTTCAATGATATCTCAGCGATCCAGAACCGGATCGCTGAGATCAGTGGAGCACCCCCGGCCGGCGCCGTTCAAACGGCCGCGCCCGGTACGTTCAACGTGGCCCTCGCGCAGGCGCTGATGCCGCAGCTCGCCCCGCCGGATGCCGCCGCGCCCGATGCCCCGGCACCCGTGCCGCCCGAGCAGATCAACGCGCTCGTCCAGCAAAACGCGGACATCTGGCAAGTCGATCCCGCGCTGATCAAATCGGTCATCGCGAACGAATCATCGTTCAATGCCAACGCCCAGTCGCCGGTCGGTGCGCAAGGCTTGATGCAGCTGATGCCCGAGACCGCTGCGTCGCTCGGCGTGAAAAATCCGTTCGACCCCGCGCAAAACGTCGCCGGCGGCACGCGCTATCTGCGCTCGCTGCTCGATCGCTTCAAGGGCGACACCCGCCTCGCCGTCGCCGCGTACAACGCAGGCCCGGGCGCCGTGGAAAAGTACGGCGACGTTCCGCCGTACTCCGAGACGCAGAGTTACGTAAAAAACGTCCTCGGCTCGCTCGACCAATATCGCTCGCAACCGTAATCGGGTTTTCTTCGCCTCAGCGCTGATCGCGCTTGCGTGCGCCCTGAGTACGGCTGCGCGCGCCGTCGATGAGGCGCCGGCGGTAGCGACGATTCTTGCGGCGTATGCGCGTGCGACGCATGGCGTCGATGTGGATACGATCGAGACGGCCGGTACGATTGCGGGCGAAGGGCTCACCGGCGAATTTCATAGTTGGCGGGCGAAGGATCGCGAGCGCGACGATGAGAGTCTTGGTCCGCGTTCGGAAACGACGCTCCGTTTAGGCGACCGGATGTTCGTGCGCAACAGCAACGGGAACGTGCAAGAGCTTACCGGCGTGCTGCGCCGCCGCGCGCTGACGGCGGAGTTCGTCGATTCCGGTGCCTTCTTGAAAACACCGGAACGCGTGCACTTCACGGGTTTCGGCACGATCGGCGACCGCCGAACCTGGAACGTAGAAGTCAATATCAACGGCGGCGAGCCCGAGACGCTGTGGATCGATGCCGAAAACGGTTTGCCGCTGCGCACGGAATATGTCGACGGCGACGGCCCGACGTACGTCGATCTCTCCGACTGGCGCACCGTCGGCGGCATGAACATCGCGTTCCACTCCGTGACGACCGACGGAGAACACGAATTCGATACGATCCAGCAAACGACGTCGCTGAAACTCGGGCAGCCTATCGATCCGGCGATCTTCGCGCCGCTCGCGGGCAAGCAGCTGATCGCCGACGGCGTGCAAACCGTGCCGCTGTTAGACGACGGTTCGCGGATCGCATGCCGCGTTACCATCGAGGGTAAGACCTACGCGTTCCTGATCGATAGCGGCTCGGGCAACGTGCTGCTCGATACGCGCGTTGCGAAGGACGTGGGCCTCGGCGAGCAAGGGGCACTTGAAGTGCGCGGCGCCGTGCGCTCCGGCGGCATGCACGTCGCGCATTTGCCGCGGCTGACCATCGGGACCGCGTCGCTCGACGACTTGATCGTGTCGACGATCGATCTCGGTGCGGGCGCGGGACACATGCGCGTCGACGGCATCTTAGGCTATCCGTTTTTCGCCTCGAGTCTCGTGCAGCTCGATTTCCCGCACCACGTGATGCGCTTCGGTCCGCCGGGCTCGTTCGTGCCGGCCGGCGATCGCATCGGCCTCGATACCGATCGCGAAATCCCCGAGGCGGTCTTCCGGATCGACGGGAGCATCGATGCGCCGTTTATCGTCGATACCGGTAACAGCGGCGAGCTGCTGCTCTACTCGCCGTTCGTCGATGCCCATCCGCGCCTAGCGCCGGCCGTCGGGGCACCCACCAGCAGCTACATCGGTATCGGCGGCGCGGACCGGACGTACAGCACCCGCCTCGACGCGTTTCGGATGGGGTCCATCACGATTCCCGGCCAGAACGCCGACGTGATCGTGGCGAAGAACGGCGCCTTCGCCGACCGGGTCGATGCCGGCAACGTGGGCCTCGGCGTGCTGCGGAAGTTCGTCGTGACCTTCGACTTCGCCAACCACGCGATGTACCTCCAGCGCCTCGCGGGGGTGTAAGCGAGCTTATTGCCGCCCCGGCGCTAGGGGCGTAGCATCGGCAAGTAATGTTGGGACTGGCGATTCTCTCGTGTGCCCTGGTAACCGCAACGTGCCACCCCGTGGCCGATCCGGGTGCCAAGTCGTTTGCCGTGCGGGTCAACGCCCCGGCGGGCAGCGTCGTGCATCTGCGCGCGCTCGACGTGCCGCGCGGCTGGATCGCCTCGTTCTGCACGCCGCGCATCTGCTCGCCGAACCAGGTCTCGCTCCCGGTTCGCAGCGGCACCGGCACCATCCAAATATCATACGTTCCGACCGATCGTCGTGCGGCGCCCCTGCACGAACTCCACGTTGCGGCCGGAGGACCCGGCGTACGCGCCGACGCGCGCCGCTCGCCGGTCCTCTGATGGAAAGCAACACCGACGAAGCCGGCGCGCCGGAATCGATCGGCGAGAACAAGATCTGGTATCTGAAGAAGAACCGGCTCTTCGCCAACGCGCCGGACGACGCGGTCGTCGAGGGCGCCGAGATCTTCACGATGGAGCTGTTGCCGAAACGCGCGACGTTCTTCGATCAAGGCGATGCGGAGAAAGTCGTCTTCCTCATCAAGTCCGGACGCGTGCGCATCTCGCGCAACACAGCCGACGGCAAGGAAGTCACGGTTGCGATCCTCGGCCCGGGCGATATGTTCGGTGAGGACGCGCTCTTCGGCGGCATCGAACGCACGACGGTCGCGACGTGCATGGAAGAAACGCTGATCTGCAAGGCACACGCCGACGCGCTGTTCGGTTTGCTGGCTGCGAATTCGGGGCTCGCGCTCAACGTCGCGCAGATGCTCAGCGACCGCCTCAGCGATGCCTCGGCGACGATTGAAGACTTGGCCTATGCGAAGATCAGCGACCGCCTCGTGAACCTCTTCGAACGGCTGGCCGGCGAACTCGGCCGCCCCACCGACGACGGCACGTTTCTCGACGTGCGTCTCACCCACCAAGATATCGCATCGATCATCGGCAGCACGCGCGAGACCGTGAGTTTGGAAATGAACCATCTCGTGCGCGCCGGTCAGATCAAACAAGAGGGCGGCTACATCACCGTTCTCCGGAAGGACTAAATCATGCGCCGGTCCGTCATGCTCGCAGCGCTCGCTGCCCTGGTTATCGCCGGTCCCGCAATCGGCTCGGCATCCGCCGAACCGGCGCGCGCCGGCGCGACGCTGGCTCCCGTGTACGCCGCCTCGCAAGGCTGGCTCAACGGCCGGCTGACGCCCGCCGACACCGCCGGCAAAGTCGTGATCGTCGATGTGTTTACGTTCGACTGCTACAACTGCAAGAACGTCGTACCGAACTTGCGCGCGCTCAACGCTAAGAAAGCGGGCGAGTTGGTGATCGTGGGCATCCACAGCCCGGAGACGCCGTTTGAAACGAACCGCACGAACGTGGTCGCGAACCTGAAGACGCAGGGCATCACCTGGCCCGTCGCGATCGACAATTCGTTTGCTATTTGGCACGCCTACGGTGTGGATGCGTGGCCAACGCAACTGTTCTTCGACCGGACGGGCAAGTTGCGAGCGACGATCGTCGGTGATTCGCAAGACGACGCCGTCGACCACATCGTACAAAAACTTCTCGCCGAGAAATAGTGCTGCGCGACAACGCGTTCTTCAGCGGGGTCGAAGGGGCGTCGCTCGCGCGCGTATTGTCGGTGTTCCAGCTTGTGACGGTCCCGGTGAATACGGTGCTCTTCGAGCGCGGCCGGATCGCACGCCAGGTATTTCTGATCGTGAGCGGCAGCGTTGCGATCACGCAGCGAACGGGCGACGTCGAGACGACCGTTACCGTGCTCGGACCGGGGGAATTCACCGGGGAGCGCGCGTTGCTGCATCCGTCGACCCGCCATCTCTGGTCGGCCGTGTGTGCCGAGGAGGTGCGCATCGCGTACGCCGGCGGTGACGTGCTGCTCGCCGCGCTGACGGCGTTTCCGGCGCTGGGCGTGAACGTCGCCGCGGCTTTGCACCGCCGCGTGAACGACGCCTCGCTCGCAATCGACGGTCTGATCGCTGGCGCGTAACAACCTCGCAGTTTCGCGCTCATCCGGTGCGGCTACGCTTGGCGCCGGAGGAACGTGCGATGACGACCGCATCTGGCGGCGTCGCGGTGATCGCGACGCAATTGGCCCAAACCGACCGCCGCGCGCTCAGCGAAGCGTGGTACTCAGCCCTGCATCTCACCCGCGCCGCGGCGCCGGCTCGTGCGCGCGCGGAGCGTGCCGTGCCGGCGACGTCCGTACCAGCGGGCACTGTGCGCGGTACCGTTGCGCAAGCCGGGCCGCGCGGCGCGAATGCACCCGCGTCGCCGCGCGCGCAACGCACTGCAAGCACAGCCGCGACCGTGACGATCGAACGGCGCCGCCCGGTCAGCGAGACGGCGCGGCGCATCGAACGTGCGGTCCAGCGGCTCGCGGCCATGCCGCGCGTCCCGGCCGCGCACACGATCGACGTTGACGGCGGCCGCATCCGGCTGCTCGTGCATCACGATGGCCGCACGGCGCGTCTGGTCGCGCTGTGCAGCGATCCCCTGCGCGAAGGGGTGGAGCGCGCGCTCGCGAGCGCCCGGTTTGCGCTGGCCGGAGCGGGGATGGCGGTCGGGATACCGTGATGCTCGCACCCGCGTCGCTCGACGCGCTCAAACGCATCGCCGACCGTGCCAACGACGTGCTGGCGGCCTATACGCCCGGCGCGATCCCGCGTTACGGCGATGTGAACGGAACGATTGCGCCGCTGCCCAGCGACGATCCGCTCAGCGTGGCCGCACCGCCCGGCTCGTGGTTTGCAACGCTCGACGATCGCGGCGTGCGCACGTATACGCGCGCCGGAAGTTTCCACATCGGCGCCGATGGAACGCTGCAAACGGTCGATGGCGCGCGCGTGCTCGGCACGTCTGCCGGGGAGGGCGTGCTCGCCTCGTTGCGTTTACCCGAGCCGGACCGCACGCTTGGCCGCTGCGCCGACGTGCACGTGGAAGACGACGGCGTGCTCGCCTACACGCGCACCTCGATCGATCCGCGCACGCGCGAACGTTCGACCGAACGTGCCGTTGTGGGACGCATCGCGCTCGCGCGCTTTCCGGCCGGCGGAAATCCGCAGCGACTCGATGCTACGCACTTCGGTGCGGTTGCCGGCGTCGTTCCGCACGTCGGCGCGCCGGCCGACGGCAGCTTCGCGGCGCTGGCAACGCACGCGCGCGACATCGGCAACATCGACATCGACACCGGACTGCAGCGGCTCTCCGAAGCGTACGTCGCGTTTTCCGCGCTGCAGGCCGCGCATAAGGCGCAAGGCGCAGGTTCCAAGGTCATCATGGATTTGCTCAAGTGATTGCCACGCTGGCGTTCGAGCCGAGCCGCGGCCGTGTGCGGCGAGCCCGCTTCGTGCCGCGCCCGAGCCTGCCCGTCGATGCGGCCTGCGTCGTGGCCAACGGCGTGCGCGAGGCATTGCGAACGCTCTTGGGTGAGGCGTGTGCGCTGACGATCGGCGAGCCGGTGGCGCTCGACGCGGCCGCCTGGCGCAGCCTCGCGAGCGACGCGCTGCTCTTCGCCACGCCCGGGCGCGCGACGGACGTGGTGTTCGTGCTGGCGGCACGCGATGCGCGACGGCTGGTCCAGGCGGCCTTCGGTGAGGACGTCGCGGCCGAGGACGGATCGTGGAGTGCGCTCGAGGCCGGGGCGATCGAACGGATCGTGTCCCGCTGCGCCGTCGCCTGCGAGGCGCTCTGCGTCGAACGGCGGGGTCCCACGAGTACGGTCGATGCCGCGCGCGTCCCCCGCTCGGTGGCCTATTTCGACGTGCGCGTCACCGCGCCGGTGGCGCTGACCATTGGGGTCGGGATCGTACGGGAACTCCCCGAAACGCCGCCCCCGGCGACCGTAACGCCGGCATCGCTCGGCGACCTCGGAATCGATGTCCGCGTGATTCTCGGCCGCGGTATGCTGACCGCCCCACGCTTGCTGGACCTGCGGGTCGGGAGCCTTGTGCCCCTGAGCACCAAGGTCGACGGGGAGGGTGAATTGAACCTCGCGGGCCAGAGGATCGCTCTCGGAACCCCCGGAGTGCGCAACGGCCACGCCGCTTTCGAGATCCGAACCCAAACGATGAGGGGAGACCCGTGGTGATCGCGCCGGACGGCAATAATCTCGACCTATTGATGAACGTCCCGCTCACCGTTACGGCCGAGCTCGGGACGGCGAAAATGCTCGTGCGCGATATCCTCAAACTCGGCACGGGTTCCGTCGTTGAATTGGACCGCCTCGCCGGCGGTCCGGTCGACTTGCTCGTGAACGATCGTCTCGTTGCCCGCGGTGAAGTCGTCGCGATCGATGAAAACTTCGGCGTGCGCGTCACGGAGCTCATCGAAAAGCCCTAAACCCGCAACAATCCGGCCATGCGCGACCCGTACCGTGGGCGCATGGACGAGTTGCTTTCGATCGCCGGGCGCGGGCATGCGGCGTTGCCGCTCGACGTACTGGCCGGCCTGACGTTTCTTTCGATCGCACCGTTCGTGCTCGTACTCTCGACGTCGTTCGTGCGCATCGTCGTCGTGCTCTCGCTCGTGCGCTCGGCGATCGGCGCGGCGTCGTTGCCGCCGAACCCCGTGCTGACCGGACTCGCGCTGGTGTTGACGTTCGTCATCATGACGCCGACGCTCGAACGCATCGACCACGATGCGATCCGTCCGTATGCCGCGGGACGGATGACGCAGCATCAGTTCCTCGATCGCGCGATCGAGCCGCTCCGCGCGTTCATGCTGCGTCAAACGAAACGCCGCGACATCGACGTCTTCGCGCGCATCGCGCGGCGCCCGCCGGAAGAAGCGCCGGCGCGCACGCCGCTGACGGTGCTCATTCCGGCGTTCGTCGTGGGCGAGCTGCGCAGCGCGTTCGCGATCGGCGTCGCGCTCTATCTGCCGTTCGTCGCGATCGATCTCGCCGTCGCGGCCGTCTTGATGGGCCTGGGCATGTTCATGCTCAGTCCGCCGGTGATCTCGCTGCCGTGCAAACTGCTGCTTTTCGTCCTCGTCGATGGCTGGGCACTCGTCTGCAACGGGGTCGTCGCGTCGTTCCGGTGAAGGAATGCTGCGAGGTCACCTGGAGACGGAGTGCAACAATGACGGTAAGTCGTGGACTTTTTCTGGCCGCGAGCGCGTCGGCGGGCGTACTCGGGAGCGTGCAAATCGTGGCGGCTGATGAAACTTCCCCGTCTCCGGTCGCCGCGGCGATCGATCCCGCCCGCGCGATTGCGTCGTACGTCGCCGGCTTCGATGCCGGCAGCCTGCCGCCGCTTGCGGTGCAGCGCGCGAACCTCGCGTTCATCGATTCGCTCGGCGTCATGCTGGCCGGTTCGCGCAGCGAACCTGCGCACATCGTGGCCGAAATGGTGCGCGAAGAACACGCCGCGCCGCTCACGACGATCGCCGGGCGTGCGCTCAAGTCGTCGCCGCAGCTCGCCGCGCTGGCCAATGGCGTTTCGCTCCACGCGCTCGACTACGACGTTACGACGATCGCAGGCCAGCCGACGGCTGCGCTCTTTCCCGCGTTGCTCGCGCTAGCGGAACAGCACCACGCGACGCCGGGCGAGGTTTTCGCCGCGTACAACGTCGGCTTCGAAGTTGCACTGCGCTTGCTGCGCGCGTGTCCCGCATTCGCCACCACCGGCTGGCACTCAACCGGAACGGTCGGCACGATCGCGGCGGCAGTCGCGTGCGCGAAGCTCCTGAAGGCGCCGCCGGACGTGGTCGTTCGAGCGATCGGCATCAGCGCGTCGCTGGCGTCGAGCCTCTCGGTGAATTTCGGGACCATGACGAAGCCGCTGCATGCCGGCCAGGCCGCGCGCAACGGTGTGATGGCGGCTGTATTGGCAACGCGCGGCTTTACCTCGAGCGCGATTGCGCTCGAGGGCGCGAACGGCTACTCGCTCGATTTCTGTCGCGATCTGGCGTGGTCGAACGCGCCCTTCGGCGATTTCGGCCGGCGCTCGGACCTTGCCGAGATCGGCTTCAAGGTGAAGCCCTATGCGTGCGGCGGCCTAGGCCATACGGCGATCGATGCGGCGCTGGCGGTGCGCGCGATGCTCGGCGGCCGCATCGATCAGATCGCTGAAGTGCACGTCGGCGTGACGAAACAAGCGGCGAAATACGTCGCGACGACCTATCCATCGACGATCGAAGGCGCGAAGTTCAGCGTGCCCTACGTGATCGCGACGTCGTTCGTGCGCGGAACGCCGCGCCTCTCGACGTTCAGCGACGCAGCGATCGCCGATCCGCGGGTGAAAACGTTCGCCGCGAAGATTTCGGTTGCGGCCGATCCTGAGTATGGTGACTCGATCGATCCGAACGCGGCGCGCGTGGCCGTGGTGCTGACGGACGGCAAACGCCTCGAGAGCCTGATCAAGTACCCGATCGGCAGCCAGCAGAACCCGATGTCGAAAGAGCAGATCGAAGCGAAGTTCCTCGACTGTGCGGTGCCGACGCTCGATCTCGCTATGGCGAAACACATGTTCGCGACGTGGCAGTCGCTGAATACACAATCGTCGTTTGCCACGCTTTGGCCGCTCTTGCACAATCCGGACGTCCCCGCGAAGGCGTAGCGGATGCCCGGTCTTAACCTTCCGTTCGCTCCGGACACGCGGCGCGTGCGTCGCGACGGCTTGCCGCCGGTGCGCGAATTCCGCGCGGAGATCTGCGTCGTCGGGGCGGGCATCGCCGGCACATCGGCGGCGATCGAAGCGGCGCGCCTGGGGCGCAAGACGGTCGTCGTCGACGGGCTGCCGGCGCTCGGCGGACAAGCCGTCAACGGCATCATCGGCATGTTCTGCGGGCTGTTCGGCAACGGCACGCACGGCCCGCAATTCACGCACGGCATCGCCGACGATATCTTGCGCGACCTCGGCGCTGAGGATGCGCTGCACTATCGCCGCGCGCATACGACCGTTGTGATGTACGACGACGTCGCGCTCGCGCGCTGGGTCGAGCGCACGATCGTGAAGGAAGGCGTCATCCCGCTCGTCGGCGCGATCCTGCGCAACGTGAACCTCGATGGCCGGCGCATCGCGTCGCTCGACTTCGCGACGCGTTACGGTGACGTGCGCATCGTCGCCGACGGTTTCATCGACGCGAGCGGCGATGCAGCGCTCACCTGGCAAGCCGGTCTCGCGTGTCAGGAACAAGCGGACGGCGTGATCTACGGCTCGCAAATGATGGTGATCGAAGGCGTCGATGAAGCGCAAGCGCCCACGTGGGACGAAATGGGTTTGCGCATTCGCGAGCGCGGCGAACACTACGGCTTGATCCGTCGCGATGGATTTGCGGCGGCGTTCCCCGGTCGCGGCATTGCCGTCGTGAACATGAACCACGTCGAAACGCCGCTCGATCCGTTCGGAGCGACGGCCAAGGGCCTCGAGGGCCGCGAGCAGGCCGACCGCACGATGCAGTTTCTCAAAGGCGAGTTTCCCGCAGCCTACGGCAACACGCGGGTGCGCGCGCTCGGCTTACCAGGTGTGCGGCAGACGCGCTGGATCGTCGGCAAACATCACCTTACGGCCGATGAAGTGCGCGCGGGGACCAAGTTTCCCGACAGTATCGCGCGCACGGCGTGGCCGCTCGAACAGCACCACAACGCCGAAGGCTACGTGTGGGAGCCGTTCAGCGAAGATCACGTGCACTACGTGCCGTTCGCGAGCCTCACGCCGGTCGACGCCGACAATATCGTCGCGGCCGGCCGGTGCATCGACGCCGACAGCGCCGCGCTCTCGAGCGTGCGCGTCATGGGCCCGTGCATTGCGATGGGCGCGGCGGCCGCGCACGCGCTCGATCTCGCCGGTACCGGCAGCGTCCACGATATCGACATGGCGGCATTACGCCGGCGGGTAGCGGCGAACGTCGACGGCTAGCGGGGGTGAAGGAGCGGGTGCTTTATGAGGCCCCCAAGACCTTACCCTATTATAAGAATCAGCGATATTTTCCGTCATCTCATCGCGGAAAAATCGTCTACGATCATCACTGATAAGCGCTGATCCGAAAATATCTCGATTATGCGCGGTACGTGGTTTCGGCGATGATTTCGAGCGGTAGCACTTCGAGCCCGCCGCCCGAGACGGCATCCGACGCTTCGGTATAGTGCTTGAAGAAATCCGCGGCGTTGAGGTCCGCGGGCGCCGTATCATCAGCGGCGGCCGCGACGTGGTAGTACTCGTCGCTGTCCTTGACCCGCATGCAGCGATAGGAAATGCGGCCCTTCAGTTTCGGGTCGTTTTCGAGCGCCGTGATGAAGCGCGTGATCTCCGCGTGCCATGCCTCGCGCGTCCCGTTCTTGAACGTGTATCTGATCAGGAAGTGCTTCATCGTGTTACACCTTCGCCGGCTGCGGGTCGCCGCGGAAGATCGCGGCGTTGCGCTCGGCGAATTCGCCGAAACTCACCGGACGCCGCCCCAGTAGCTCGGCCGTATCGGGATAGACCGTGCCTTCCTTGCCGTTGCGCCGCTCCGCGTAGAGTTCGACGAGGCCGTCGGCGAGATAGGGTGGCATACCGCGGCCGAGATTGGCGCTCCGATTATCCTCGGGCGAGACGTTGATGTACCGGACCGGCTTCCCCGTTGCCGTGGAGAGCCGCTCCGCGACGTCCGTCATCGTGAGCGCCTCGGGTCCTGTCAGGCGGTAGATCTTGCCGGCATGGCCCATGCCGGTGAGGGCGAGTACCGCGACCTCGGCGAGGTCGCCGATATCGATCGAGGCGATGCGCGCGTTCTCCATCGGCAGCATGAACGAGCCGGTCGCCGCGATCCCCGGGGCCTGGCGGAAGTAGGCCGGCATGAACTCGCCGGCGCGCAAATGCGTGAACGCCATGCCCGACTGCTCGAGCCGGAGTTCGGCCTCGCCGTGCATGCGGGCAAAGCGAAACGCCGAGTCGCGTTCGGGCATGATGCCGGAGAGTTTTACGACGTGCGCGACCCCGGCGGCTTTGGCGGCAGTGATGAAGTTGGATTGCACGTCGAGCATGACGGGATCGGACGACGAGATCAGCATCGCCCGCTCGATGCCGCGCAACGGAACGGCGAGGGTTTCGGGCACGGCCATGTCGCCTTCGACGATTTCGACGTTCGGCAGCGCGGCAATATCCGCGGCGCGCGCGAGATTGCGCACGAGGGCCCGTACCGGAATGCCCTTGGCCGAGAGCTGCCGTACGATTTCTTTGCCGTTGAGTCCGGTGGCGCCGGTGACGAGTATCATCTTGCGCCGAGCGTAGCACGGGGCGCTGCGAGCGAGTTTGTCTCAGACGCTCGTTTGAGACGCAAATCGTCCACGGTACTCGCCGGGCGCGATGCCGAAACGCGCTTTGAATGCCTTGTTGAAGCTGGACGCTGAGGCATACCCGAGCGAGGTCGCGATGGCGTCGATCTTCTCGCCGGTCGAACTCAAGCGGGTGCCGGCGATGTTGAGGCGCACGCGGGTGAGATAACGCAGCGGCGGCTCGCCGACGAGTTGTGCGAAACGGGCGGCAAACGCGGAACGCGATTGGGCGAGCGTTTCCGCCAGCGATTCCACCGTCCAGATTTGCTCCGGATGCTGGTGGATGAGCGCCAGGGCCGGACCGATTTGCCGATCGCGCAAGGCGCCGAGCCAGCCCGACTCCGCGATGTCGGCGTTGTCCTCAAGATATAGCGACACTGCTTGTATGAACAGAATGTCGGCGATGCGCGCGACCACGATTTCCGCCGCCGGATGCCCGGCAGCGAGTTCCGAGCGGACGTGATCCATCGTCGCACCGAGCCACGAACCGAGGCGGCTGCCTTGCCGGCGCACGTGGATCATGGGCGGCAAAATCGCGAGCAGCAGATCGGTCGAGACGTCCTCGAAGTGGATGTTGCCGCAAACGAGGGCCGTCGTTTCGCCGCCGCCGCCGGCGCGGAACACGCCGTCGGGATCGCGCTTGCGCGTTTTGAGCGATCCGTCGAGCTTTATCGGCGTCGTCGTCGGAGCATCGCGCAGCACGTGCGTTACGCCGCGCGGCAGCACGACGAAATCACCCTCGGAGAGCACGACGGATTCCGCCGTTCCGCCGATCGACAGCGTGCAGCTCCCGCGCGTGACGATATGAAACGCCGCTTGTTCGTCCGCCATCGTGAAGCCCCAGGGCGCGCTGAGTTCGGGACGAGCGAAGACGCTGCTGCTTACCCGTATCGAGCGCAACAGGCCGGAGAAGAGGGCGTTCCGCTGTGCCTCGCTCGCAAGTATCATTTTTCTGTCAGCAGGTTTTCGTGGCGTTTGAGCAAGGCGAACGCGCGCGCGATCTCGGCGCGTGATTTGTCCGGACCGATCCATTGCGCGGGTAGGCTGGCCGCGTTTGCTTTGGCGATCAGTTCCGGACTTTCGACGACCCCCTTGTACGCGGCCAGCAATTTCTTGTAGCGGTCGGGATAGAGCGTCTTGAAGTCGGCCGGAACGACGAATGCGCGGTAGGAGCTTGGTACGAAGACGGGATTTGCGCCCATCGGTTTGAGGACGCTCTCCACCGACGGCAAATCCGGAAAGTCTTTCACCGGCGGTCCGAAGATCGCGAGCGGCGTCAGCAACTGGATGATCGACGCGCTGGCGTCGAGCGAGACGACCGCGAAGTCGACTTGGGCGCCGGCCAGCGCCGACCGAAGCGGCGTGCTGGATTCGTAGGTTACGACGCGGATCGCCGACGGCGGGAGGCCGAGGCTCTCCCGCAGGATTCCCATATTATAGAATTCGCCCGATGACCGCACGACGGCGCCGCTGAGCGTGCCCGGGTGCGCTTTGATTTCAGCGAGCAATTCTTTGAGCGATTTGAAGCGGCTGTTCTTCGGCACCATCACCGACGAGCGATCTTCCGACTGAATGTTGAGCACGTCGAAATCGTCGAGCTTGAACGGTGCGTGAAACTCGTTGATGTCGGCATACCAATACGGCACGGAGCCGACGACGAGAATGGTGTTGCCGTCGTGCGGCTGGCTGAGCGCGTAGGCTGAGCCGATCAGCTCCGAGCCGCCTTCGCGATTCATCACCGCAACGGGCACGCCGAGCTTCGCGCTCAACAGCGGTGCGGTCATGCGCGCCATCAAGTCGAAGCCGCCGCCCGCCGCGGTCGCAACGACGATCGTGATCGGTTTGGTGGGCCAGGTGTCGGCGGCGACCGCGCCGTGCGCCGCAAGGACGAAGACGAAGCCGAGAACGGCCGGCAACCATCGCGTTAGCATCCAACAGGTTCCTTTTCCACGGGCTTGCCCCACGCGCGCAGTCGTTGCATTGTGGGCCGATAGACTATCGAACCGACGAGGAGCACCAAGAGTGTCAGTGCGATCGGCCGTCCCAAGAAATACCCGATCGTGCCGCCGCTGATCTGAAAACAGTTGATCAGGGCCCCTTCGATGTTCTTGCCGAGGATCAGTCCGACCGCACAGGCCGGAATCGAGTAGTCGTGGCGCCGCATGAACCAACCGAGAACCGCGAAGACCGCCATCGTGATCGGGCCGACCATGCTGCCGTCGAAGCTATACGCGCCGAACGTTGCTAGCGCGAGAATGGCCGGGATCAAGATGCGCACGGGGATGCGCACGATGTTCGCCATCAGGCCCGTCAGCAGGATGCCGAGGACGAGCAGTACCACGCCGTTGGCGAAGTTCGTCATGATGATCGCATAGACGACATCCTTGGACTTCGAAATGAATTGTGGTCCGCCGTTGATGTTGTGCAGGGCGAATGCCGCCAGCATGACCGCCGACGATGCGCCTCCCGGGATGCCGAGCGCAAGCAGCGTCGCCATCGAGCCGCCCTCGGAACTCGCGTTGCCGGCTTCGGCGGCGACGACGCCCTTTGGATTTCCGGTACCGTAGGTTTCGGGATGCTTGTCGGTGCGGCGCGTCTCGACGTAGGAGATGAGATTGCACACCGATGCGCCGACGCCGGGCAATCCGCCGATCGTCGAGCCGATCGCAAGCCCACGCAGAATGACGAACGGATACCGCAGCGCTTGGAGCATGCCGCGAACGATCTCGCCGATGCGCACGTGACGATGCTCGGCGGCATCGACCAAGAATTTGGTGCCGGCTAAATTGAACAATTCGCCCGCGGCAAAGAGGCCGATCAGCGCGGAGATCACCGGTACGCCGTCGAGCAGCGCCGGGAAGCCGAGCGTGCCGCGAATCGCACCGCCCGGACTCAAGCCGATGGTGCCGATCAAGATACCGATCGCGCCCGCGAGCAGACTGCGCGACATATGCTTGCCGCGCAACGCGGCGATAAGCGTGAGTCCCCACAGCATGATGAGCAGCATCTCGGGCGGACCCAGCTTGAGCACCGCGTGCGAAATCGGCTCGATCCAGAGAAAGAGCAAGATGTAGGCGCCCAGATGTCCGAGCACGGAGGCGGAGAGCGCGAGCCCGAGCGCGATGTTGTGTTCGCCGCGGCGTGACATCGGATAGCCGTCGAACGACGTCGCGACGGCGGCGGCCGAACCGGGGACGTTCATCAAGATCGCCGGTACCGCGACGCCGAACAGCGACCCGGTGTGGATCGCCGTCAGAAACACGAGCGCCGGGAGAAAATCCATGCGCAGCGTGAGCGGCAGCACCAGGGCGAGAATCAGTGCGCCGGAAACTCCCGGCAGCGCGCCGCCGAGCATGCCGAGAACGACCCCGGGAACAACGAGCAGCCACGCCAAGTTCGACGACGACAGAATGCCGAACGCCGATTGCAGCGCGTGGAAATCGATCACAAGAGTCCCCACAGCCGGCCGAGGATCGCCGTCGGCAGCGGGTATGTGAGAGTGGCAAGCGCGCCCACGGTGAGCCCGACGGCAATTGCAAGCGAGAGTCCCGCCACCCATACCGCGCGCCGCTCACCGAGATAGATCAGAATCGCTGCGATAAAGAAGAGCGTCGAGAGATCGAACCCGATAACGGGCAGCGCGGCGACGAAGAGGACGAACGCGATGATGACCGCGATCGCGTCGCGCGTGCGGCCCACCGGCATGCGATCCGGAATCCCGGATTCGGCTTCGGTTACGCGGTTGCCGCGCAGCAGCGTCTGCGCGATGATGAACACCACGAGCACGAGGCCGAGCACGGCCACCGGTCCGACCAAGAGCAGGTTCTCAAACGTCGGCGACGCAGCGACGCTGCCCCAGAGATACCAGCCCACGAACGCGCCCAGCACCGCGACGAAGCCGAGATGCTCGTAGCGCGATGCGCGATCAGACTCCGGCGTCAAGCCAATCACACTCGCGCTTATAGTTGGTCTCGAAGCTCTCGATCCTCGAGCCGAACGTTTTGGTCAGCGAGATCTCATCGAGGCCAAGACTCAGACAGCGTTTGCGCAGCGGGTGAATGTCGAACGTGTAGGTCGTGCCGTTCGGCGCGATGACGGCTTGCGTCGGAAGATCGACCGCGATCTTCGCGCCGCGTTCCGCCTGGAGCTGACGCATGAGGTCGGTGACGGCTTCGGCCGGCAACACGATCGGCAGCACGCCGTTCTTGAACGCGTTGTTGGTGAAGATGTCGCCGAGACTGGGCGCAATCACGCAGAGGATACCAAAGTAGACGAGGCCGAACACGGCCGTCTCGCGCGACGAGCCGACGCCGAAGTTGCGTCCGGCAACGATGATCCCGGCGTGCCGGTACGGCTCTTGATTGAAGATGAACTCGGGCTTTTCCGACTCATCGGGATTGAAGCGCCGGTCGTGCAGCATCACGCTCCAGAAGCGCTCGCCTTTGGGCACTTTGTTGAAGCGCGTCGGGCAGAGCTGATTCGTGTCGACGTTGGCTTCGTCGAACGGCACGGCGATTTCCGAGATGCGGACGAACGGCTCCATCTAGTTCGTTCCCGCGAGATGTCGCACGTCGGTCAGTTTTCCGCTGATTGCCGCCGCTGCCGCCATCGCCGGGCTCATCAGGTGCGTGCGGCCGAGCGGCCCTTGACGCCCGGGGAAGTTGCGATTCGAGGTTGAGGCGCAGCGTTCGCCCGGCTGGAGCATGTCGCCGTTGAGCGCCGTGCACAGCGAACAACCCGGCGCGCGCCATTCGAATCCCGCGCTCGTGAAGATGCGATCGAGACCTTCCGCTTCAGCTTGCTGCTTGACGGCGACCGATCCGGGAACGACCCAGGTGGGAACCTTGGCCCGACCGCGCTGCGCGACCGCGGCCGCAGCGCGCAAATCTTCGATGCGGCTGTTCGTGCACGAGCCGATGAACACGCGATCGATCTCGATGTCGGTCAGTGCCATGCCCGGCTTCAGATCCATGTAGGCGAGCGCTTTGGCGATCTCGTCGCGCCGATCGGCATCGCCTTCGGCGGCTGGATCGGGAACGCGCTCGGTGATCGCGAGTCCTTGTTCGGGATTCGTTCCCCACGTTACGCGTGGGGCGATTGCGGCGGCATCGAGCGTGACGGTTTGATCGAAGGCGGCGTCGGCATCGGACGGCAGCGTCTTCCAGTACGCCAGCGCGCGTTCGAACGCAGCGCCCTTCGGTGCGTACGGCCGGCCGGCGATGTAGGCGTAGGTCACGTCATCGGGTGCGATCATTCCGGCGCGCGCGCCGGCTTCGATCGACATGTTGCACACGGTCATGCGTTCGTCCATCGACATGTTGCGGAACGTCGACCCGGCGTACTCGAGCACGTGGCCGAGGCCGCCGCCGATGCCGATGCGCGCGATGATTGCCAGAATGAGATCCTTCGCGGCGATGCCGAACCCGAGTTGGCCATCGACGACGATGCGTTTGTTGCCCGGCCGGCGCTGCCAGATCGTCTGCGTCGCGAGCACGTGCGTTACTTCCGACGCGCCGATGCCGAACGAGAAGTTGCCGAACGCGCCGTGGGTCGAGGTGTGCGAGTCGCCGCCGGTAAGCACGAGGCCGGGCAGCGTGATGCCGAGTTCGGGGCCGGCGACGTGATGGATGCCTTGGCGCGCGTCGGCGATGCCGAACTGCGTGATGCCGTGTTCGGCCGTGTTGCGTTCGAGCAGCTCGACCATGTTCCGGATTTCCGGATCGGCAATTGCCGAGGTGCCGCGCGAGCGCTGCTCGGGATCGCTCGGCACGTAGTGGTCGGCGAATGCAAAGACTTGTTTGGCGCGCGCAACGGGCGTCGCCGTTTCGCGCAGGTTGGCGAACGTGTGGCTCGAGCCTTCGTGCAAGAGGCAGCGGTCGACGTAGAGCAGCGTCTCATCGTCCTCTTCGAGGATCGCGTGGCGTTCCCAGATCTTATCGAACATTGTTTTCGCCGGCATCGTCATTTTCGGGTACGGGGCGGGAGGGCGATCCCCTGCGGGTAGTGTTTGGTAATATCGCCGTCTTCGCGCCGTAATCGCGCCGAGGCGACGATGCCCGTATGGCCGAGTTCGAGAGCCTGTTGCGCGACGCGTTGCTCGTCACGGCACTCCTGACGATTCCGATCCTTGCGGTTGCAACGGTGGTCGGGGCGCTCGTCGCGATCCTGCAGGCAGCGACGCAGATTCAGGAACAGACCCTCACGCTGCTGCCGAAAGTGATCGCGGTCGGGCTCGCTGCCGCGCTTTTCGGGCGTTTTGGGCTCTCGCTGTGCGAGCAGTTGCTCCTCGAAGCGGTCGCGCGCATCCCGCAACTCGTGCGCGGATGACGCAGACGGCGCTGCTCGTCTTTGCGCGCGGCGCCGGCATGGTCTTTCGCGCGCCCGGATTTTCGCATCCGAACGTTCCGCCGCCGGTGCGTGCCGGACTGGCGCTCGCGCTAGCCTTTGCCATTGCGCCGCACGTTCGTTCGGTAGCCCTCGACGGTACCGCCTTTGTGTTGGCGATTGCCGGCGAAGTGCTGCTCGGCGCCGCGATCGGCACCGGCGCGTCGTTGCTCTATGATGCGGCATATTATGCCGGTCGCACGATCGACGATTACGTCGGCGTGCGCGGCAGCGTGCCGAACGCGAACGTCACGTCGGCGCAGGCATTCGGGCGGCTCTGGTCGTCGGTGTTTCTGGCTGGATTCTTCTTGTTCGACGGCTACGTGCCGGTCGTGCGTGCGTTTGCCGGCAGTTTCGACACCGTGGCTCCCGGCAGTATCATCGCGTCCGCAGCTTGGTCGGCATATGCCGTAGCGCTGCCGGTAACGATCGTGCGCGCGGCGCTCTTGATTGCCGCGCCGGCGATTGCGGTGGCGCTTACCGTGCAAGTGGCGCTGGCTGCGGTCGCGCGCGTCGTACCGCGGTTGGCGAGTTTTTCGCTGGCGTTCCCGGTAGTGTTCGCAGCCGCGATTATCGTGACGCTGGCCGGGATTCCGTTGTACGCACCGCTGGCCGCGCATCCGTGGCTCGTGTTGCCGCTCGGAGAGCGGCCGTGAGCGATGAGAGCGCCGAAAAGCGCTTCGATGCGACGCCGGCACGGCGCGAGCGTGCCAAACGCGAGGGTAACGCCGCGCGTTCGCACGAGGTAGCGAGCATTGCCGCGTTCGCCGGCGCGCTGCTCGGCCTGTCGCTTGAGATGCCGCTCTTGGCGAACGCGGCGGTAAGCGCGGTCCTGGCGGCGGCAAGGCATCCGCAAACGTTCGATCCGCTGCCCGTGCTTGCACTGGGCATGCTCGCGTTCGGGCCGGCCTCGTGCGCGGCGGTTTGCGGAGGTGTCGCATCGCTCGCGCAAGCGGGCGGGCTGCGAGTGAACGGGTTGAAGCTCGCGTTCGGCAAGCTCGCGCCGATGCCGGGGTTGAAGCGCATGTTCGGTATGGAGGCCGTCGTCGGTGCGGTGCGCGCCGGCGTTGCGTTCGTCGTCGTGATGGCCGTCGTTGCGCCGATCGGCATCCGTTCCATCGTTGCTGCGACGGCAACCGCATCGCCGTCAGGTGCGGCGGGAGTTGCCCTCGGCGGCATCTCCCAGGCGTGTTTTGCGGCCGCGGGGATCGGCGCGTTGTTCGCCTTTGCCGACTACGTGGTCGTGCGCGGCCGGTGGCTGCGTTCGCTCAAGATGACGTTCGATGAGTTCCGGCGCGACGCGCGCGAACAAGACGGCGATCCGCAAGCCAAATCGCGCCGCAAGCAGCTGCACCGCACGTTCGTCCGCGGCGGCATCGCGCGCACGCGCGAAGCGTCGTTCGTCGTCGTCAACCCGACGCACATCGCGATCGCCATCCGGTATGCGCCTCCGGTAGTTCCCGTGCCCGAGATCGTCGTGCGCGCTACGGACGCCGTCGCGCTCGAGGTTCGCGCTATCGCCGAACGCGAGCATATCCCGGTAGTAGAAGACATCGCGCTCGCACGTCTGCTCTGGCGCAGCGGCGAAGCGGGGCGGCCGATTCCGGCAGAATCGTTTGTTGCCGTGGCATATGCCATTGCGGCGCTGGTGCGCGCGGGCGTGTTGGCTGCATGAAGCCGAACGCGGTCTTCGCCGCCGCGGTGCTCTCGATCGTCGGCATCTTGATCGTGCCGTTGCCGCCGGCTATTCTCGACGCGTTGCTCGCGCTGAACATCTTCGGCTCGGCGCTCGTGCTGCTGATCAGCCTGCGCGTCGAAGAGCCGCTTGAGTTTTCCAGCTTCCCGCCGGCCCTGCTGCTCGCGACGCTCTTCCGGCTTTCGCTCGACGTCAGCGCCACCCGCCTGATCCTCACCCAAGGCCACGAAGCCGACGGCGTGGGCGCGATCATCCCGGCGTTTGGTGCGTTCGTCGTCCGCGGGAACATCGTCGTCGGGTTGATCGTGTTCGCGATCCTCATCACGATCCAGTTCATCGTCATCGCCACCGGCGCGCAGCGCGTCGCCGAAGTATCGGCGCGCTTCACGCTCGATGCGATGCCCGGCAAGCAGATGGCGATCGACGCCGACGTCCACGCCGGCGCGCTCGATGCCGAAGGCGCGCGGCGCAAGCGCGCTCGGGTGCAGCGCGAGGCCGACTTCTATGCGGCGATGGACGGCGCAGGCAAATTCGTCAAAGGCGATGCGATCGCTTCGCTCGTGATCGTCGCGCTCAACCTTGCCGGGGGCCTCGTGGTGGGCGTAGCGTACCGCGGCATGAGCCCGCTCGACGCGCTGCAGACGTTCGCGATTCTATCGATCGGCAACGCGCTCGTCACCACGCTCCCGGCGTTCCTTATCTCGACCTCGATGGGGCTCATGGTCACCCGCGTTGCCGGCGAGGGCGCGTTGGCCGTCGATCTTGCTGCACAACTGATCGCGCGTCCCGATGCGTTGCGCACGGCCGGCGTCCTAATGGCCGTGCTGGCCTTCGTGCCCGCATTGCCGGCCCCGGTCTTCGGTGGGCTTGCGCTCGCCGCGTTCGGCGGCGCCGCCGTATCGGCGACGCGGCGCAAACGCGTCGACGAGCAAGTGCGCGCCGCGCTGGAACGCCGCCGGAAGGATGCGATCCGCCGGCCGGAGTCCGCCTTTGCGTTGGTCGGCGTGGATGCGCTTTCAATCGATGTCGGCACGGATCTCTACGGACTGCTCGCGCCGCCGAATGCCGATGCGCTGCTCGACCGTATCGGCGACGTTCGCCGCGCCCTCGCAGCCGAAACGGGAATCGTCATTCCGGGCGTCCGCTTGCGCGATGACGGCCTACGCGCGCCCGACACGTACGCGATCCGAGTGCGCGACCGCATCGCCGGCGAGGGCCGCGTGCGCTTGGAGCGTCTGCTTGCGGTTGCGCCCGATGCCGTGCTTGCGCAAATCACGGGCGAACCGTGTATCGAGCCGGTCTACGGCCTCAGCGCAAAATCGATCGCGCCGGAGGAGCGCGAACGCGCGCAAACCGCCGGTGCGCTCACCTTCGACGCGATCTCGATCATCGGCTCGCATCTCTCGGAGATCGTCCGCGCCAACGCCGCCGAGCTGTTCGGCCGCCAAGAATTCCAAACGCTGCTGGAGCATTTGCGCGCGACGGTGCCGTCGATCGTGAAAGACGTCGGCACCGACGTTCTGCCGATCGTTGCGGCACATCGAGCTTTCGCACTTCTGTTACGCGAACGCGCGTGGCCGCGCGATCCGATCACCGTGTTTGAAGCCATGCTCGACGCCGCACCGCACGCACGCGAACCACGCGAACTCGCGGAAGCCGTTCGCCGCGTCATCGTCCCCCAACAATTCCGCCGCGACGGCACCGCCCGCATTCGCCCGCTGATCCTCGCGCCGGCCTTCGACGCCGAACTAGCGCGCATGTGGAGCAGCGAAACGGGCCTCGCTCCCGACCCGCAAACCGCGCGCCACGTGCGCGAGAACGTCGAAGGCTTCCTTGCCGACACATCCTTCGCCCCACACGCCGTCGTCGTCACCGCCCCGCTACGCCCACTCCTCGCGGAGTTCTTCGAACGCGTCGGCCCCCGGATCGACGTCTACGCTTTTAGCGAAATCCCACCCGGTACGGAGCTCGAACCGGCCGTGGTAATCGCCCAATGCACGGTGGGCTAACCGCTCGCCGTTGCGGGCACGTCGGCGCAGCGGGCGCAACGGCCGGTCACGACGAGCGCGCAGTCGACGTCGTCGAAGCCGTGTTCGTGCGCGATCGTTTGCGAGAGCGTCAGCGCCTCGCTGACGTTGACGTTCGTTACCTCGCCGCATTGTGTGCACACGAGATGGTGATGCTTCTCGAGCGCGGCTTCGTATTTGGCGGCCGCGCCGGCGTGGGAGAAGATCTGCACCAAGCCGATGCTGCGTAAGATATCGAGCGTCCGGTAGATCGTCCCGAGGCTGACGCCCGGCAGCTGTGCGCGGACGCGCTCGAGGATCGTCTCGGCGCTGAGATGGCGGCCGTCTTCCAGGGCGCGCAAAATCGCCGCGCGTTGCTTGGTTAGCCGGTACCGCGACTGCAGGAGTCCTGCATCTACGCCCTTGGTATCCTGCACGGCCCTCCTTCAAGAGAAGGCGTTGGTGGTTTGACGCTCTTTACCGGACCTGCTACGATTCCGGGGTTCTCCCCTTCCCCGAAACAACGGTATGTGGAATAAGCTCAAGAGGCCGCTTCAAGCGGTCCTCCTCCTGGCCGTGGTAGGGCTGTGCATCTGGACGATCCTCCCGATCCAGCAAAAAATCCACCTCGGTCTCGACCTGCAGGGCGGCGCTCGCGTGCTGCTCGAGTTACAGCCGACCAAAGAAGTCCCGACGATTACGGCCGACGTTCAAGACCAGGTCGAAACCGTCGTGCAAAATCGCGTGAACGGCCTAGGCGTCGCCGAGCCCGTGATCTCGAAAGTCGGCACGAACCGCCTGCTCGTCGAGCTGCCCGCGGTCAAGAACGCTGACGAAGCGGAGCGACTGCTCAAAGAAGCGGCGGTCCTCGAGTTCAAGATCGTTCCGCCGAACGTCAGCGCGCGCGCGAATTCCGACAAAAAGTACGCCGACGATCCGAACGGCGCGTATAAGGATTCCGGGCCGGTCGTGTACCCGGGCAACTTGCTCAAGGGCGCGCAGGCCGCCTACGGTCAGGCCGGCCAGCCGCAGATCGACTTCCAGTTGAAGGATGGGAACAAATTCGGGCAGCTGACCAAAGATAATCTCGGCAAACTGCTCGGCACGTTTCTCGACAAGAAGTTCGTCCAAGACGCGACGATCCAGGGAATCATCACGGATTCCGGCCAGATCACCGGCCAGTTCACCGAAGATCAGGTTGCGCTGCTCGCCAACGAGCTCAATGCTGGTGCGCTGCCCGTACCGACGACGATCATATCGAAGGACGACATCGGTCCGATCCTCGGTCAAGAAGATCTCACTAAGTCGCTCTACGCATCGATCGTGGGCCTCGGCCTCGTGCTCATTTTCATGGCGGTGATGTACCGTCTGCCCGGTCTGCTCGCCGACGTCGCACTGATCGTGTACGTCGTTGCGCTACTCGCGCTGCTCTCGGCCGCGCACGCCGTTCTCACGCTGCCCGGCATCGCGGGCTTCGTGCTCTCGATCGGTATGGCGGTCGACGCGAACGTGCTGATTTTCGAACGTCTCAAGGAAGAACTCTGGGCCGGCAAATCGCTGCGCTCGGCCGTGAAGATCGGTTTCCGCCGCGCCTTCACCGCGGTGTTCGATAGCCACGTTACGACGATCGTCGGCGCCGGCGTCTTGTTCTTGCTCGGAACCGGTACGGTGAAAGGCTTCGCCTACACGCTCTTCTGGGGCACTGCGTTCTCGCTCTTTACCGCGGTCTTCGTCACGCGCTTCTTCGTCGACCTGATCGTCGAGCAGAATATCGTGACGGATCAGAAGGCCTACGGAGCCTGAGATGTTTTTCCGTCGCTTAAACTGGAACGTCGTCGGCTGGCTCAAAACCGTCTCGATCATTTCCTTTGCCATCATCGGCCTTGGGCTCGCATCGATGGTGTATCACTGGGTGACGACCGGAACGCCGCTGCGGCTCGGTCTGTCGTTCACCGGCGGTACCGACGTTACGGCGAAGTTCACCAAACCCGTCGATCGCGATGCGCTGCTTAAGGCGCTGACCGGTATCAAGGTGTCCGACGCGCAGATCAACACGCTCACGAAGCCCGGCGAACCGGTCGGCGAGCGCTACACGATCGAGACGCAAACCGACTTCGGCAACCAGACCGATCCGCTGTGGAGTGCGCTGGGCAGCGTCGCTCCCGTTGACCGCTCGCAGTCGTCGATCTCAACGGTCGGTCCGTCGCTCGCGTCGGAGTATCTGATCAACGCGCTCAAAGCGCTGGTCATTGCGATTGCGATCCAGTTCCTCTATATCGCGTTCCGCTTCGGCTGGAACTACATTTTCGGTCTCGTTACGATCATCGCGCTCGTCCGCGATTCGCTGATGATGATCGGGATCTACTCGCTGGCGAACAAGCGCGTCGACGATGCGTTTCTCGCCGCGGTGCTGACGGTCATCGGCTATTCGGTCATGGATACGATCGTGATCCTCGACCGGATCCGCGAGAACACCAAAGTCATGGCCGGGGAGCCGTTCGACAAGATCGTCAACACGTCGATCCTGCAGACGATGACCCGCTCGGTCAACACGCTCGCGACCGTCGTGATTACCCTCGTCGCGCTGCTCGCCTTCGGTGGCGCGTCGCTGCAGAATTTCGCTTTCGCCCTGCTGGTCGGTATTTGCTCGGGTGGATATCACTCGATCTTTTATTCGGCGCCGCTCGTCGCGTCGTTCCAGAAGCGCATGGGCACGCGCGCCGCATCGCGCCGGGCATCGCTCGAAGCGGCGCCGCGCACGGTCGCCGAAGCGCGCGCTCAAGCGCGGACCGACGCCGACCGCGCGGAAATTCTCGCTGCGCGGAAGGCGCGTCGCGAACGCGAACGCCAGTCATCGCGCCGCGGTCCGGAGGGTCCGCCGAAGTACAAACGCCGGCGTATCGAAACGACGAACGATACGGTCATGTTCGAGAACGAAGCCGAACACGATCACGACCACAGCTTCGAGGACGAAGAGTACGACGTGGTCGACCTCGAGCGCGAGTCGCACGAGGCGGATCATCTCGATCCGCTCGACGCGCAAACGCTTGGCCATCACGACCGCGACTACGATCTCGGCCACGAAGAAATCCGGCTGAACCTCGACGCCGGCGGTCCGGCCGCCGAACCCGAACCCGAAGCCGCCGAGGCGCATCCGGCGCCGCGTGAAACCCCGCACACGAGCTGACGGCCTGCCTCCGACAAAATCGGAGGCGGCGTTCGAGCGGCTCGTCGCCACGTTCGGCGTGCCGCGTAACGCCGCGCCGCCTTCGCCGGCCGCGGCATTTCTCGACGAGCTCTACGCGAAGAGCGACGCATTTCTCGATCGCGATCCGTATGCGTCGATCGGCGACTCGTTCGGCTTCAATACCAAGATCGTCGGCGTGACGTTCGAGGGGCGCCAAGATCTCATCGGCGGTCTTCAGCCGGGAGCGGAACTCGAACTCGTGCGTCAGCCGGACAACGCGTTCGACCCAAACGCCGTCGCCGTGCACTTCGGGCGTCTGCAGCTCGGCTTCGTGCGCAAGCCGATCGCTGCGCGCATCGCGCCGAACATCGATGCCGGCGAGCGTTACCGCGCCGAGGTTCGCCATATCACGGGCGGCGGCACGCGCAGCGCCGGCGTCAACATTTGGGTCACGCGCGAACGGCCGGAGCCGGTGCGCGAAGGAACGGGCCAGCGTGCGCACGCCGGCGACGTGCAACGCGCGCTGCTCGGCGAGCGTCCGTTGCGCGACGCGCAGCGCGCCGTGCTCGAGCGCGTTGCGAGTGGGCGCAATACGCTCGCCGTCCTCGGGACGGGCCGCGGAAAGTCGCTGTGCTTCCAGCTGCCGGCGGCCATCGGCGCGCTGGAACGGGATGCGAAGACGATCGTGCTCTACCCGCTGCGCGCGCTCGCCAACGACCAGTACGAAGCGCTGATTCGCCGGCTCGAACCGCTCGGGCTGCGCATATTTCGCGCCAACGGTGCGATCGATGCAGGCGAGCGTGCGGCCTTGATGGACGCGCTCGAGAGCGGCGCGTGGGACATCGTCTGCACGACGCCGGAGTTCATGCACTTCCACGTCGACCGCTTCACGAACGAACGCAGCCGGCCGGCCTTGCTCGTGGTCGACGAAGCGCACCATCTGATCGAGAGCACGCATCGCCCGGCGTACGGCCGCGTGGCCGACGTCATGCGCAAACTGGGCTCGCCGCAGGTTCTCGCCCTAACCGCAACCGCCGGCGATGACGTGTTTGCCGGCATCCGGCGCGAACTCGCGATCGATGCGTGGGTCATCGATCCGACGATTCGCGAGAACCTCACCGTGGTCGAAGCGCGCGGCGTCACGAATAAGGTCGACTATATCCGGCGCAACATCGACGCCGAAGGCAAAGCGATCGTGTACTGCAACTCGCGCACCGAAGCAACGAAAGTTGCGGAGAAGTTGCGCACCACGCTCGGCGACATCGTCGCGTTCTATCACGCCGGCGTCGGTTCGGCCGAGCGGCTGCAAGTCGAGCAGTTCTTCCGCGCCGGCACGATCCGGGTGATCGTCGCGACGTCGGCATTCGGCGAGGGCGTCGATTTGCCCGACGTGCGCGACGTCTTTCTCTACCACCTCAATTTCGATATTACGGAATTCAACCAGCAATCCGGACGGGCGGGACGCGACGGCGCACCTGCGCAGATCCATCTGCTCTTCGGCGAACGCGACCGGAACATCAACGACTTCATCCTCGAGCGCGACGCACCACCGCTGCACACGCTGCGCAACATCTATCGTGAGATGAAGAAGATCGCCGGCCCTTCGACAGGCTCAGGACAAGCTATGATCCGCATGACGTACGCCGATATCGCATCGGCCATCGACCTCGGCGATAAGGTCGCCGACAAGACGATCGGTTCCGCCGTGCGTATCTTCACCGACGCGAATCTCCTCGAGATGAGCGAAGACGACGACGGCCGCTACGTTCGCTTTCTCGAAGTCAACGGAAAGGTCGACCTCACCCAGAACGAGCGCTTCGCTGAGGGTGAGGCCGAACGCGAGAGTTTCAAGCAGTTCTGCGAACTCGTGCTCAAGGCAGCGCCCGACGTGCTGCAGACGATCATCAATCGCCCGATTTACCCGTCGAACGTGCCGCACATGCGGTAGAACCGCCGGTTTGTTAGTGGGTGTAGACTTGCACGCCCGACTTTTGCGTCGGGAGGAAGATGTGGTCGGTGGCGGGATCGACCGCGATGGAGTGCGCTCCGGTCGACGTTGCCACACTCGTGATGAGATTGCCGCTGCCGTCGGCGACGACGAAAACCGGTCCGCTCGCGTTGTTCGAGCAGCCGGCGTAGAAGCGGTTGGCCGTCGGGTTGTACCAAACTTCGTCGCAGCCGCCGAGTCCCGGAATCGTGTTGAGCACGGCACCGGTCGTCGCGTTGATCGTCAGAATTTCTCCGGTCGCGCTGCAGCCGAGGAAGAGCGTTTCATTCTGCCCGAGCGCGGTGCCGTTGGGTTGGCAGTTTGACGGAAGACCGAAGACCTTCGTTACCAAGAACGAATGGGGATCGACCAGGTCGACTTCACCGTTCGGGTTCGCGATCGTCGTCGGCAAGGGTTGGATGAACTGCTTTTGCGTCGGGTCCCAGGTCGGCTGTTCGGCTCCGCCGTTGGCCGTGGTGTACGCGATGCTGCCGACCGCGGCGTACGGTGCGGTCGTCGAGTAGAACGTGCCGAACGGCGGGCACGCCGCGTCGTTGATTGCAAGCACGATGCCGTCGGCCGGATCGTAGGCCATCTCGTCGAGCCGCTGGTTTCCGGCGCCAGTCGTGGGCGTGCCCGGCGCGCCGCATGTCGCGGGCAGCGCTGCACCGGTGTAGGGGTTGACGGCGGGTTGCGTCTGTAGCAGCGCGCCGGTGTTGACGTTGACGACCTTGAGCGTACTGTCGCCGTCGCCGGCGAAGACGATGCCGTTGCCGATCGGTACGAGACCGTTGGGTCCCGCATTGGTGGCCGGGGAGTTGCCCGGTCCGTTCGGTTTGTAGCCCTGGAATTTCCCGGCGGCGGCCGTGGTCACGAATGTCAGCGTCTGCGTGTTGATCACGCTCACGCCCGCATTGTTGCGGTCGGCGACGTAGTACTGGTTCACGCTCGGGTCGATGAAACTGATGTCGAACGATGAAACGGCGGGGACCGCGCCGGCCGCCGGCGGCCAGTTGGCAAACGTCACGGCCTGCGAAAGCCCGTATGCGTTTTGATTCACTTTCCCAATTCCCGCGGCGGGCGTCGTGCCGCCGTTACAACCAGCCAGAATGCCCACTAACCCGGCGAGCGTGGCTATTTTTCCGAACGTGGTCGGAGAGGGGAAGGACATATTTTTCCTCCAGCAAGCAGCCATATGGTAGGTATATCCAAGACACGTACGTTCCCAGGAATATCACAGAATTATGAACGGTTAGTGACAGCATTTTGCCGGGAATGGGCCCGGGAACGGACCGGGGAACGCTTCGTCCGGTGACCAGCCGGATTGCCGTTCTCGACGACTACCAAAACGCTGCCCGTTCGTATGGCGACTGGGATCGGCTGGCGGGCCGAGCCGATGTGACCGTGTTCACCGATCACCTCTCCGATGAGGATGCGCTGGCTGCGCGCCTCGAGCCGTTCGCGGGGGTGGTGCTGATGCGCGAGCGCACGCCCTTCCCGCGTTCGTTGCTGGATCGGCTGCCCAATCTGCGGCTCATTGCGACGAGCGGCATGTGGAATGCATCCGTTGATCTCGTCGCCTGCGAAGAGCGCGGCATCGTGGTAAGCGGTACGCAGACCGGCGGCGGCGGGACGGCGCAAGTCACGTGGGCCCTGATTTTCGCGCTGGCGCAGCAAATCACGGTCGTCGATCGCGACATTCGCGAGGGGCGCTGGCAGACCGGGATCGGTGACGAACTCGCCGGCAAGACGCTTGGGCTGTTGGGCTTGGGACGCGTCGGTGCGAAGGTTGCGCGCGCGGCGCCGGCGTTCGATATGAACGTCATCGCGTGGAGCGCGAACATGACGGACGAACGCGCGGCCGCAGCCGGTGCGACGCGCGTCGAGCGCGATGAACTCTTCGCGCGCGCGGACTTCGTCAGCGTGCACCTCGTGCTGAGCACGCGTACGCGCGGACTGATCGGCAAGAACGAGCTTGCATTGATGAAGCCGACGGCATTTTTGATCAACACATCGCGCGGTCCGATCGTCGATGAGCCGGCGCTGATCGACGTACTCGGGCGGCGCAGCATCGCGGGCGCCGGCCTCGACGTGTTCGACGTCGAGCCGCTGCCGCTCGAGCATCCGCTGCGCAGCTTGCCCAATACCGTGCTGACGCCGCACATCGGCTACGTGTCCAAAGAGAGCTATCGCATCTTTTACGGCCAGATGCTCGAAGATATCGAAGCGTGGCTGGCGGGCTCACCCGTGCGTCAGATACTCAGTACGGTCGTTCCCGACAAGAGCGCCCACGCGCCGGCCATAACGAAAGCCTAATATGCCGCTAGACCTCACGAAGATCGATGCGATCGACGTACACGTGCACGCCTGGGCCCCGGGCGCATCGGAAGAAGATCCGATGCTCGTGCAGGCGACCAAGTACTTCGGCGACGTCCAGCCGCCGAAGACGCTCGACGACATGGCCGCGTATTATCGCGAACGGCGCATGGCGTGCGTCGTGTTTACGGTCGACGGCAAGAACCAAACCAAAGCGCACGTCACCAACGATGAAGTGTTGGCATTTGCCGATCGCAACGACGACATCGTCATTCCGTTCGTGAGCGTCGACCCGACGCGCGGCACGGCCGGCGTGCGCGAGGCGCAGCGACTGATCGACACGGGTAAGGTGCGGGGCTTCAAGCTGCATCCGCAGACGCAGGCGTTTTTTGCCAACGATCCCGCGATCTATCCGTTCTACGAAGTCGTTGAAGCGGCGAAGCTGCCGATCATCGTGCACAGCGGACACAGCGGAATGGGCACCGGCATGCGCGGCGGTGGGGGCATCCGCTTGAAGTACGGCAATCCGATGCTCCTCGACGACGTTGCGGTCGACTTTCCGGACATGCCGATCATCATCGCGCACCCTTCCTTTCCCTGGCAAGATGAAGCGCTCTCGGTGTGCTTGCACAAGCCGCAGGTGTACATCGATCTCTCGGGCTGGTCGCCGAAGTATTTTCCGCCCAACTTGATCCAGTATGCGAACACGCAACTGAAACACAAGGTGCTGTTCGGTTCCGATTACCCGGTGCTCACGCCCGACCGCTGGCTGCGCGACTTCGCCGCGCTGCCGATCAAAGACGACGTCCGCCCCTTGATCCTCAAAGAGAACGCTCTGCGACTGTTCGGTCTCGTCTAGACGATCGTCATCGTCTTCCGGAAATCGGGCGCGAAAATCGACTTCGGAATCATAGCGTGGATGCCGTTGTTTATGTCGACCATTTGCGAAACGCGGAAGTCCACCGCGAGGCTGGCCAAACCGTATGCATCCTCGCGGGAGAGCTGCGCCTTCGCCGAGAGGAAGTCGATCGTGTTGCGCAGCGAGATGCGCAGCGCTTCGTTGAGCGATTCGTGGAGGCCGAGCATCAACCAGTGCGTGGACGTCTCGATCATCGGCCAGGCGTAGTTTGCCCGCTTGTGCAGGATGACTTGGACGCGAACCTCTTCCATCGCCGTTTCGAGCGCGGTGATGTTCACCTCGCCATCGCCTTGCAGCGCATGCGAGTCGCCGGTGTAGATCAAGCCGCCGTCGAGCCAAACCGGCACGAAGAGCGTCGTCCCGGCAACCATCTCTTTGACGTCGATGTTTCCCGCGTGTTGCCCCGGTGCGACCGAGCTGACCGCAACGCCGCTCGGATGCGCCACACCGAAGGTGCCCTGGAACGGTCGCAGCTCGAGTTTGATGTGCGGCGCAAACTCCACGTAACCGTCGCTGCCGTTCAGATCGAAATAGTGGATGTGTCCGTGCTCGAACTCATCATGCAGCGATCCGGTGCGCAGCTCGCCGGCGTTGTGAAAGTTGGCGCCGAAGCCGATCGTGCGTAGCGTGATGAAGCGGACCTCGAGCAGATCGCCGGGTTGCGCGCCGGCGACGGCAACCGGCCCGATGATGCTGTGAACGCCGCGCCCCGGCGCGGCGCGCCGCATCGTACCGAGCGCTTCGATCGGCACGCCGGGCTGCAAGCGGTTCATGAAGTGCGTCCACGTGTTCTCATACACGACCACGTCGCCGGAAGCGATCGTGACGATCGGCGCGCGCCGCGGGTCGAACATCCCAAGGTCGACCGTCTCGGCGGTCGAGGGAATCGTCCACACGCGGCCGAGCGGAACGGCGGGCATCGTCGAGGCTGACGCCGGACCCGCGAGGGCTTGAGTTTCGCGCTGGGCCTGCCAGTCCTCATAGCGCGACGCGAGCATGGTGCCGTCGATCGCATCGGTCGCAGCCAGCTCTTTACGCGCGCGTTCGCCGTTGAGATAGCCGGTAAGCGCGCGTGTGAAGCGTTTGCCGAACCAGCCTTCGCTGCAGCCGAACATCGGCCGTTACTTCGGCGGCAGCCGCAATGCTCCGTCGAGACGGATCGTTTCGCCGTTGAGTGAGGGGTTCTCGACGATGGCCAGCGCGAGGTGCGCGAACTCTTCGGGCCTCCCGAAGCGCGCCGGGAACGGGATCTCGCTTACCAGCTTCTGGACGGCTTCGGGAGGCAGCTCGTCCATCAGCGGCGTTTCGAAAAAACCCGGCGCGATCGCCATGACGCGGATGCCGAAGCGGGCGAATTCACGCGCCGCCGGCAGCACGAGCGCGACGATCCCGCCCTTGGCCGCCGCGTAGGCGGCTTGTCCGAGTTGGCCTTCATACGCCGCAACCGATGCGGTGGCGACGAACACGCCGCGCTCCTCGCCCACGAGTTCGTTCTGCGACATCTGGTGTGCGGTCAGCCGCATCACGTTGAACGTGCCGAACAGATTCACGCGCACGGTGCGCTCGAACGCCTCTTGCGGCATCGGACCGTCGCGCCCAACGATGCGGCCGGCCGTGCCGATGCCGGCGCAGTGGACGACGATTCGCAGTGGTCCGTGCGAATCGCGCGATTGCTCGATCGCGGCGAGTACCGCGGCCTCGTCGGTCACGTCGCATTCCGCCGCGATGCCGCCGATTTCCGCGGCGACGGTCCGAGCGCCGGCGGCATTGCGATCGAGCACGGCGACGCGCGCGCCGCGCGCGGCGAGAGCGCGCGCGGTGGCCGCGCCGAGTCCGGATGCGCCGCCGGTAACGATGGCGGCGTGATTGTGAACGTCCATCAGCCGATCGCGATCACGGCCGGATGGTCGAGCGACGTGTAGAGGTGTTCGACGAAGTCGCGCCGCTGGTCGCGAATGATGGCATTGTTGAGCGATCCTTTGTCGGTGATCTCGCCGGCGTCGATCGACGGCGGACGATCGAGGAAAATTGCGCGCGTAACGTGCGTGGAACTGCCGGGATGCGCGACCGCAAACGCCTCGAGCCGTTCGAGCACGAAGGCGCGCACGGCGGAATGCGCGAGCACCGCCGCATTGGGTGTTTCGGCGGAAAGCCCGGCATGACTGCGTGCGGAGGGGATATCGGGGATCATCAGGATCGCGAGATACTGCTGGTCCCCGCCGCAGATCACGAGGTCGCGCACGATGGGTTGCAGTTGCGCGAGCAGTGCGATGCGCAGGGGCCCGACGCTCACCCACGTGCCGGTGGAGAGCTTGAAATCTTCGCCGATGCGCCCGTCGAAGAGAAAGCCCGCACTGAAATCGTTCGGGTCGAGCGGCTTGATCCCGTCGCCCATTTTGTAGTAACCGTCTTCGTCGAACGCATCGCGGGTGAGATCGTCGCGGTGCAGATAGCCCGGCGTGATGCTCGGCCCGCGCAGCCGGATCTCCAGCTTGGCGCCGGCCGGAACGAGTTTGATCTCGACGCCCGGCAGCGGCACGCCGATGTTGCCGCTCACGTGCGAGTACCAATTCGCAAACGTGGCCGATGGGGCCGTTTCGGTGGAGCCGAGGCCGCTCGTCATCATGATCTCTTCGCCGCACTCTTGCACGGCCAGCCGCCGCATGTGTTCGAACACGGGTCCGGAGAGCGCCGCACCGGCATACCACATCATCTTGAGGCGCTCGAAGAACGTGCCGCGCAGTGCGGCATCTTCATCCAGAACGTTGGCCAGTTCCTCATAGCCGCGCGGCACGTTGAAGTACACCGTGGGGGAGACGTCGCGCAAGTTGCGCAGCGATTTCGCGAATTCGACCGGCGTCGGTTTACCGTCGTCGATGTAGAGCGTGCCGCCGTTGTAGAGCACCATGTTGAAGACTTGGTTCGAGCCGGCCGTGTGATTCCACGGCGACCAATCCAGCATCATCATTTCTTCGGCGAAAAACGGAAACGCCTGGAGGTTCATCTGCTGGTTCGCGCATAGCATCCGCTGCGTGTTGATCACGCCCTTCGGCAAACCCGTCGAACCGGAGGTGAAGAGAATCTTGGCGATGGTGTCGTTCGTGACCGTCGCGTTTGCCGCATCGATCGCCGGCGTGACCGGCGTTTCCAACAGGCGCGCGAACGGTTCGCTCGCGCGGCCGGCGAGCGCTCCATCGGAAAGTACGACCGGGATGCCGGCCGGAATGACATCGCCGGCAAAGGCGCGTGCGTAGCGCGCTGCATCGCGCGCGTAGATGAGACCCGGTTCGAAGAGTGAGAGCACGTGGCGCAGTTTCACAAAATCGGACGACATCAGCGAGTACGGCGGCGATACGGGCACGTAGGGGATGCCCGTGAATTGCGCGGCGAGCGCGAGGAGGGCGTGGTCGATGCCGTTCTCGGAGAGGATGGCGACGCCGCGCGCGGGCGTGCAGCCGCGGTCGAGCAGCGCTTGCGCAACGTGGCGCGTCGCATCGAGCGCAGCCCCGTAGGTGATCGTACGCCACTCGTCGCCCGCTCGCTCGGCGAGGTACACGGTCTCCGGCCGCACGGCTGCCCAGTGAACGAGCCGGTCGGTCATCGTGCGCGCGTACGGCAGCAGCGGATGCGGCGAGCGCACGGCAAACGCGCCGCCGGCCAGCGGCGTCACGTCGAGATCGTGCGGTCCGAGGTTGACGGCGCGCTGGCGAACCGTGGTCATCCGGGAACGCTCACTTGACCTTCGCGGCCCGTCCGGCGAGAAACGCGGCGATGCGGTCTTGGGCGACCGGATCGCCGGCGGCCATTGCCGCCATCAGGTTCTCGAGCACGTACCCGGTCGCGGGATCGGCCTCGGCATTGCGCGGGACGGCATGCAAGATGCCGTAGGTACTCAGCGGCGGAACGGTGGCGACCTTTCTTGCCAGCTCGATCGCGCGCGCTTCGGCCGCGCCGGTGTCGACCAGATACTGGCTCAGACCGAGCTGTTGCCCCTCATCCGCACTGTAGATGCGGCCGGTGAGCATCAGATCCATCATGCGGTGCGGGCCGATGATGCGCGAGATGCGCACCGAGCCGCCGCCGCCGACGAAGATGCCGCGCTGCGCTTCGGGCAGCGCGTAGTACGTGGTCGCGTCGGCGACGCGGATATGCGCGGCGGAAGCGAGTTCGAGGCCGCCGCCGATCACCGCGCCATGCAACGCGACGATCACCGGGACGTTCCCGTACTGGATCAAGTCGAAAGCGCGGTACCACATCTGCGAGCGGCGCAGCGAGTCGAGCGCGGTCGTTGCGGTGAGTGACGAGAGGTCGAGTCCGGCCGAGAAGTGCTCCCCGCGCGCCGAAAGCACGACCGCACGCACGTCGTCCGGCAAATGACGAAACAGCGTCTCGATGCCGCGGACGGTTTCGTCGTCCAGCGCGTTGCGTTTGGCAACGCGCGCGAGGTGGACGATCGCTATTTCACCGTCGCGCCGGTACTCGAGCGATGCGGGCAAGTCCCGCATGGGATCCGGGTCCATCAATCGATCGTGAACCACACGCCCTTGCGCGCGACGGCCATGTGTACGTCTTTCGGCGAGAGTCCGTTGTGGTCGGTCGCTGAGTAATGGAAGGTTCCCGACGTGCCGTGATAGCCGCCCATCGTTTCGAGCGCCGTTGCGAGCGATGCGCCGTCGAACTTGCCGTGCGCTTTCGCGAGCGCTTTGGCGATCAGGTAACCCGAATCGTCGGCAAACCCGCCGAAGCCGACCAGCGGCAAATGGTATTCGTCGATGTACTCTTTGATCGCGGCCTTCGAGACGGCGTCGGGATTGGTGAAGTCGAGATTGGAAACCGCATAGAGCTGATCTTCACCGGGGCCCACGACCTTGAGGAACGCGGGGCTCAGGATCGCCGACGAGCCGACCACGGGCATCTTGAGTCCGAGCGTCCGCGCTTGCACGGTCGCGAGCGCCGGGGTGTTCGTCGCGCCGAGCAGCATGATCACGTCGGGCTTGGCGTTCTTGACGCGCAGCAGCTGCGGCGTGAAATCGGTTGCATCGCCGGGATACGACTCGTTCGCTACGACGGTCATGCCGAGTTCTTTGCCGGCCGCCTCGGTGGCCGCAGCGGCGACCGTGCCGTATTGATTCTCGTCGTGAAGGATCGCCATCGTCTTCGCTTTGAGCTTGTTCTTGGCGAAGCCGACATAGGCGTGTGCCTCATCGTCGGAGGAAGAAGCGACCTGGAAGAGCGTTTTCGCAACGCCCTTCGGGGTTTTCCACAGTTCGGTCGACGGGGTGAGAAAGAGTTGTACGACGTTTGCGCCGACCGTCACGCGCGTCGCTGCGGCGGACGTGGCCGTGCGCGTTCCGCAGATGATCGCGACGGCGCCCTTACCGATGAGTTGCTGCGCGAGCTGCGCGGCAACGTCGGGTTTCGCTTCATCATCGACGATCTCGAAGTGCAGCGGGCGTCCGTCGATGCCGCCTTTGGCATTGATATCGCGCTCGACGAGGGCGAACGCATTCTTTTGCGGCACGCCGAGCGGTGCGGATGGTCCGGAGGTCGAGATGACGACGCCGACCACGATCGGCTCACCCGCCGCCGACACGACGGCGGTGCCCGCCACGGATAGTGCCGCGACGAGCGCGGCAACGAACGACAAACGTGTGCGCATGGACAAACCTCCCAGCATCGAAAACAACTCTCCGACCGTTAGGGAGGTCGACGATGTCTTTTCCTGCGTCTTGGGGCACGATCAGGTTTCCTGATGCTCGCGCGCTGGCGTTCCTGCTCGCGATTGGGTCGCTCGCCGCATTGCCGTTGCACGGCGAAGCGCAGAGCGTTCCCGCCGTGCGCGTGCTCGAACTCACCGGCGACGGCGCGTCCGAGGGGGCGTACGCGCTCGAGGGCGGCTTCTTTAAGAAGTACGGCTTGGACGCGACGGTCATGGCCGGCACGGGCGGCGGTGCGGCCGTTGCCGCCGTTGTGGGCGGTTCGGCCGAGATCGGCTTTTCGAACCTCATCTCGGTTGCCGCGGCAATTGAACGCGGCATTCCGGTCACGATCATCGCACCGGCCACCGTCTTCAATAGTAAAGCGCCGGACATCGTGCTGGCGAAGTCGCGCCGGACGGCATTCAAGGCGGGCGCCGATTTGAATGGAAAGATCGTGGCCGTCACCACCTTGGACGGCGAACTCCAAATGGGCGCGGCCGTGTGGATCGATAAAAACGGCGGCAACGCGAAGTCGGTCCATTTCGTCGAATTGCCGGAAACCGCGATGGCCGCCGCGCTCGCGCAGGGACGTATCGACGCGGCGATGATGACCGAACCGCACTTCAGTCAAGCACGGGCCGACGTCGACCTCGTTGCCAACGCCGATGCTGCAATCGCGCCGGTGTTCATCTCGGGCGTGTATTTTGCCGCAACGTCGTGGGTCAACGACCATCCCGACGTTGCCCGGCGCGTTGCCCAGGCGCTACGTGAAACGGCGCGCTGGGCGAACACGCATCACGCCGAGACGGCGGTGGTCCTCGCGCGCGCCTCGAGTCTCGACGCCGCTACCATCAGCCGCATGACGCGCTCGACCTACGCGGAGTCGCTCACGGTGCCGGCGATCGCGCCGGCGCTCGACGTCGCCTACGCATACGGCCGTTTGAAAGAACCCTTCGACGTCCGTGGACTGGTCGCGAAAGCGCAGCCCTATTGGGGCAAGTAGCCGCCGCGTTTACGCGATCGACTGCACCCAGCTGACCGGACGTTTCGCGCGGAAAAGGCCGCCTTTCGAGAGATGTCCGGGCAGCGCGCGACCGAAGATCTCTTCGGCCAGCGCCGCGCATGCAACGAGCTTGTCGAGATCGAGCCCGGTCGAGATCCCCATCTCTTCGCACATGAACGCGAAGTCTTCGGTCGTGATGTTTCCGGGGGCACCCTTGACGGCGGCAAACGGACAGCCGCCGAGACCGGCCACGGCGGAATCGAAGCGCCGCACGTCTTCGTGCAACGCCGCATTGGCATTGGCGAGTCCGAGGCCCCGCGTATCGTGCAAATGCAGCGCGATTTCGAGGTGCGGCCAACGGGTGCGGACCGCGTCGATCGTGCGCCGGATTTGCTCCGGGTTCGCCCAGCCCATCGTGTCGAGCAGTTTCACGTGCGCAATGCGCTCACCGTGCTCGTCGGCAATTGCGATCAGCCGGGCGATCGTATCGGTCACGCGTTCGAGCGGAATGTAGCCTTCGAAGTTGCAACCGAAGGCCGCCGAAACGAGGACCGTGTCGACCGGAATGCCGGCGGCCTTGTAGGCGGCGATGAATTCCGGCTGAGCGGCGAGCGCCTCTTCCCGCGTGCGATTGGTATTCCGCTTGCCGAAGGTTTCGCTCGCGCTGATGCTGAGGTGGCCTTCGATCGCGCAATCCGTCTTGAGGGCGCGCTCCAGTCCTTGCACGTTGAGGTAGATACCGGTGTAGCGCACGCCGGGCTTGCGCGTGATGCGCGCGAGCACGTCTTCCGCATCCGCCATCGCCGGCACCCACTTGGGGCTGACGAACGCAACGAGTTCGATGCTCTCGAGGCCCGTCTCGCTGAGCGCGTCGGAGAGCGCAACTTTGGCGGCGGTCGGAATCGGTGGATCTTCGATCTGCGCACCCTCGCGCGGACCGACTTCGTGGATGACGACGTTTTTGGTCATATGCGTGCCTGCAGCCAGCGACGCCCGGCAAGCGTGATCAGCGCGAGCGAGGCGGTGAAGATGAGGCTGATCGATGCGACGGCAGCCCAGCTTCCGGTGATGTATTTTTCGTAGATCACGATCGCGAGCGTTCGCGTCGTGGTGGTGTAGAGGAAGAGCGATGCGGTGAGTTCGCGGATCGAGAGTACGAGCATGATAAATGCCGACGATACGACGCCGCCGCGAACGAGCGGCAGCGTGATCCGGCGGATCGTCTGCAAGCGGCTCGCGCCGGCGACGCGCGCCGCATTTTCGAGGTCTTCGTGAATCTGCGAAATGCTCGATGCAACGGCGCGGTAGCCCTGCGGAAAGAAACGCGTGAGGTAGGCGATCGAGAGGATCGTCAGCGTGCCGTAGACCGGAATCGGCGCCGCGACCCACGTCCACAAGATGCCGATGCCCAACACCAGCGCGGGCACCGCGAGCGGCAGCATCGCGAGATACTCGAGCTGCTTGCGGCCCGGCAGGTTGGTGCGGTGTACGACATACGCGAGGATGAAGAAGAGGATCGAACCCGCGATCGCCGCGCCGGCGCCGGCGACGACGCTGTTCACGACGCCGGCGAGCACGTCGGGATCGGTGAGCGCGGCGACGATCGGCGCCGTGCTGATGCCGGCCGGCGCGAACAGTGCCGCGACGTTGGGAATGTACACGTTGGTCCGGAACGCGCCCTCGAGCAGCGCAAACGTCGGCGCGCCGATGGCCAGCAGCGCGTAGCCGAGCACGAGCGCAAGTGCCGGCCAGCGCAGCACGCCGAGCGGCGTCTGGCGGTACTGCATGCCCTTCCCGGTAACGGTGCGGTAGTCGGTACCGGCGAGCAAGCGCCGCTGCAGCAGCACGAACGAACAGATCAGCGCCATCAGCAGCACGCTCAGGGCGCCGGCGGCATTCTGCTGCGTCGGCACGCGCGTCATCAGGTTGTAGACCGCGACGGAGAGCGTTTCGATGCCGGCCGGCCCGCCGAGAATTTGCGGCATCGGAAAATCTTCGATCATCAGCGCGAACACGAGCAGCATCGAGCCGAGCAGCGCCGGCTTGACGAGCGGAAACGTGATGCGCCGTAGGATCGTCACTATCGGGGCGCCGGCAATGGCGGCGGCTTCTTCCATATCCGGGTGAATCAGAGAGAGCGCGCCGTACATGAAGATGAATGGATAGGGCGCGTAATAGAGTCCGAAGAGCAGCGCGATGCCGGTCAGCGACTCGACGTTGACGTGCCAGGGAATGCCGATGCTCGTCAACAGCAAGTTGAAGTACCCGGTGCGGCCGGATGCGAGCGCCGACCACGCGGTCGACGCGACGAGCACGGAGATGAACAGCGGCGTGATTCCGGCGAGATACACCAGCGGCCGGCCGGGAATGTCGGTCCGCGCGGCGAGCCACGCCAGCGCCGCGCCGATCGTCAAGGCGATCACGGTACCGCCGACCGAGACGATCAGCGTGTCGAGCGCGGCGTAGCCGATTTCGGCCGACCAGAGTTGCCGGTAATTGTCGAGCGTCCAGTGAAACGGCGTGCCGCTGAAGGGCGGTGCGCTCATGACGGAGGCGGCCGCAATCATCACCAGCGGTACGATGACCAGTGCGGCGAGAATGAGGTAGAGCGCGGCCGGGACGGCGAATCGCGCCGGCTTGTTCATGCCTGATCCTGCGGCAGCAGCAACACGGATTCCGGCGCGACGTGGATGCTCGCCGTGCTGCCGACGCGCAGCGCACCGGAGACGTCGGCGCAGATCACATCCCACACGATGCCGCTCGTACAGCGCGCTTGATAGTGAATGTGGGAACCCTCGAAACTCGCCAGCGTGATTTCGGCCGCGAACGTGTTCGGCGGGAGCGCGGCTGCGGCATCGGCCAGGGCGGCAATGCGCACGTCGTTCGGGCGAACGCAGGCGGCTACGACGGCGTCGCCCGGCGGTGCGACGAGCGCGCCGCGGACGGACTCCTTACCGGTTTCAAACGTCACGTCGGCGAGCGCGCCGTCGCGCGCGGTGACGGTCGCCGTGAAGATATTGCTGTAGCCGAGAAACTCGGCGACGGCGCTCGAGCACGGATGCCCGTAGAGATCGATCGGCTCGCCGCGCTGCAAGATCGTGCCCGCGCGCAACACGACGATCTCGTCGGCCAGCGCCAAGGCTTCGTGCTGATCGTGCGTCACGTAGACCGCGGTGATGGCCAACTGCATCTGAATCTCGCGCAGTTGCACGCGCAGGTAATCGCGCAGACGCGCGTCGAGGTTGCTGAGCGGTTCGTCGAGCAGGAGCACGGCCGGTTTGTTGATCAGACTGCGCGCGAGCGCGACGCGCTGCATCTGTCCGCCGCTCAACTGGCTCGCGCCGCGCGAGGAGTAGTCGCCCAGACCGACGAGCGTTAGCATATCGTGTACGCGCTCCGCGGTCTCCGTTTTGCCGACGCGCTGGATTTCGAGCGGAAAGGCGACGTTTTGGAACACGGTGAGGTGCGGCCAAATCGCGTATGACTGGAACACCATGCCGACGTGACGGCGTTCGACCGGAACGTTGGTGCCGTCGGCAGCGTCGTACACCACGTTGCCGGCGATTTCGATGCGGCCCCTACTCGGCGTATCGAGGCCGGCGATGCAGCGCATCGTCGTCGTCTTGCCGCAACCCGATGGGCCGAGCAGTACGAGCATCTTGCCGTTCGGCACGTGCACGTCGATGCCGCACACGACCGTGACGTCGCCGAACTTCTTCTCGAGGCCGACGACGTCGATGCTCATCGCGTGACCACCAGCGCATCGACGGCGACGAGATTGGATCCGCTTACCACGAGCGGGTTCACGTCGATCGACGCGATGGTCTCGCCGTGTCCCGCCACCGCGGCCTGCAAAGCGTCGAGCGCGTCGAGCAGCCGCTCGAGGATCGTCGCCGGTTCGGCCGCCGTGGCGGCTAAGAAGCGCCCGGCGCGCGACGCCGTGATGCGCGCGCGCAACGCCGTGCGGTCGAGCGGAATCGGCAGCAGCAGCACCTCGTCGATCAGTTCGGCGTGCACGCCGCCGAACCCAAAGACGAGGAAGTGCCCGAGCGTCGATTCCCAACTCACGCCGGCAATCAGCTCGAGTGCGCCCGCGACGAGCGGCTGAACGATGAACGGCACGCCTTCGCGCGCGAACCCGGCGTCGGCCACGCGCCGTTCCATCGCGACGTACGCTCGGCGGAGCGCATCGTCCGTCGCGGGTCCGACGTCGACGAAGCCTTGCGCATGCTTGTGCACGACACCCGGAGCGAGCGCTTTGAGGACGACCGGATAGCCGTACGCCGCGGCGGCCGCCACGGCTGCGTCGCTCGATCCAACGACGGTGCTCGCAACGATCGGCATGCCGAAGGGGCGCAAGATCTCCGCGCTCTCGAGTTCGGAGAACGCGCCGTCGTGCGCGAGCTTGCCGGCGCGCTGCGGCGCGCGCGCATCCGCGCTGCTATCGGGCGTCGCGCGGCGCACGGCGTAGTAGCACATCAAGCTATCGAAGCACGCGGCCGTATCGTGAAAGACCGGGATGCCGCCGCCGTTGAGCGCCGCCTCGACGTGCGGGAACAATCCGCCGGGTGAGAGGACGAGGACCGGCGAGCCGGCGCTCGCCCGCCGGGCGATCAGCGCGTCGGCAAGTTCGAGACAGAGCTTCGCGCGGGGCGCGTTGTGTGCGTAGATAACCACCGGGCCGTCGGCTTGCGCCTGCGTTTCGCGGAGCACGTCGTTGAGCAACGTCCATTCGCCGAGCGTTCCCAAGTCGATCGGATTGCGGATCCGCGCGGGCACGCCGAGCGCCGCGAGTGCGCTTGCCGCGGGCTCGGCCCATTCGCCGGCCACACCGGCGAGTTGCAGGCCGCGTTCGGTGGCAACGTCGGCAACGAGCGCTCCGCCGGCGCCGGATGAAGTCACGACGACGATCGCCTCGTCGCGCGCGCGCCTAACGTCCGGCACGAGTGAGAGCAGCCCGCAGCCGCCGGCCAGTGCTTCGACCGACGTTACCGAAGCGACGCCGCATTCACGCAAGAGCGCATCGTAGGCGCGCGTCGCACCGGCCAGGCGGCTCGAGTGCGCCAGGGTTGCGCCGGCGCCGACGTCGGAGCGTCCGATCTTTAGCGCGACGATCGGTTTGCCGGCAACGGCCGCACGTGCGGCGAGGCGCCGGAAACGCGGGCCGTCACCAAGGCCTTCCACGACGAGTCCGATGACGCGCGTGCTTGGATCGCCGATGAGGAACTCGACAAAATCGAGCATGGTGAGGTCGGCTTCGTTGCCGACCGGAATGAATTTCGAGAGCCCCGTGCCGATTGCGTTCAAGCGGCGCGCGACGCCGTCGAAGAGCGCGCCGCTGTGCGAGACGATCGAGACGTCGCCCGCGGCGAAGCGTTCACCGTGCGCGATGTTGTAGCCGAGCGAGAGACGGTCGGTCGCATCGAAGATGCCGTTCGTGTTGGGGCCGACGAGGCGCAGCGAACTCGCGCGCGCGATCGCCTCGATGGCCCGCTGCCGCGCGATGCCTTGGGGCGTTTGCAGTTCGGCGAAGCCGCTCGCACCAATGACCGCGAACTGCACGCCGGCGTCGGCGCACTCTTGTACGACCTCGGTGCAGTTGGCGGCGGGCACGACGAGCATCGCGCAGTCGGGAACGCGCGGCAGGTCCGCTAGCGACCGATAGCCGCGGTAGCGTTCGACGGCGGCGCCTTCGCGGTTAATCGGATACACGTCGCCCGGGTACTCCCAGGCAATGAGATTGCGCACCACCATCGAGGCGTGTTTGCCGGCCGACGCCGAGCCCACCACCGCGACGCTGCGCGGCGTAAAGAGCCCCGTGAAATCGATCAACGGCCCTTCCACTCGGGTGCGCGGCGTTCCAAAAATGCACGAATGCCTTCGGCCCGGTCTTCCGAGGCGTACGGATCGGGCCCGGTGTCGAGCCGGATGCCCGCTTGCAGCGGCATGCCCTGGGTCTTGCGGAACGTCTGCTTCATCCGTTGCAGCGACAATGGGGCCGAGAGCGTGATGTCGCGCGCGAACGCCAGCGCGTCGTCCATCAACGTTGCGGCGGGGAAAATGCGGTTGACGAGGCCGAAGTGCTTTGCTTCGTCGAGTTCGATGCGCCGGCCGGTATAGAGCCATTCCATCGCGATCCCCGGCGGCACCATCTGCGGCAGAGCGACGGATGCGAAGTGCGCGCCCATCCCGCGCCGCGACTCCGGCACGGCGAAGAACGAGCCCTCGGCCGCAACGCGCATGTCGCACGCCAGCGCGATTTCGCAGCCGCCCGCGACGGCCGGACCGTTGACGATCGCAAGCGTCGGCTTCTTCGAATCGATGATCACTTCGAGAATGCTGCGCTGAATGCGATGCAGCGGCGAGCGGTACGGGACCGGCGCGCCGTCGTCGGTTTTGCGAATTTCCTTGAGATCGGCACCGGCGCAGAACGCGGTGCCTGCACCGGTAATCGCGATCAGCCAGACATCGGGATCGCGATCGGCGTCGAGGATGGCTTCGCCGAGGACCGCCGTCAGCTCGTCAGAGAGCGCGTTGCGCCGCTCGGGACGATTGAGCGTGAGCAGACAAATCTTGTCCGCGATTGCGATCTTGACGATGTCGCCGGGTGATTCGGTCATGCATGTACTCCGCGGTAGTTCGTTTCCGTTCTGCCTCGTTTGACCGTTAACCATTCGGGCTCCCGGTACGCTCTGGGCTAAACGAGTATGGGAGCCGCCCCTGCCCGACGGGAAGAAGGCGCTCCCCGCGCTGAGGGTTACGCCCCGGTGCAGAAGATCGCGCGCCTAAGCGCCGAAGGCATCTTCGGTATCGCCTGATGCGCGTCGAACGGGAGGTCCTAACGTGAATACGCAAGTCGGTCCCGCCATTGTCCGCATGGCAGACGTACCGTGGCAAAATTTGGAAGCGCGCGATGGAATTTTCATCAAGAGTGCGACGTTCGGCGACGAAAGCACGCGGCGGTACTTGCGTGCCGTTGTCGGCAAGTCGAGTGCTACGGCGATGTCGCCCCGCCACAAGCATACGTTCGAGCAGTTGCGTTACTTCATCGAGGGCGACGCAAAATACGGCAACGTCATCTATCATCCCGGCGACTGCGTGTATTTTCCCGAAGGCGTTCCCTACGGTCCGCAGGTTGGATATAACGATACGGATTCAACCCAAATCGTGTTGCAGTGGGGTGGACCATCCGGCGTGTATTACCCCTCCGGCGACGAGCAAGGGGCCGCAAAGCGAGCGCTCGACAACCTGGGCGAGTTCCGTGACGGCGTCTATTTTCCAAACGCTGCAAAGCCGAAAGACGGCTTCGAAGCGATTCTGGAACACATCACCGGCGAGCCCGTTGCCTACGCTCAGGCGCGCTACGACGCGCCGATCCGGATGCGTACGTCGGCCTTTGCGAGCCGGCCGAATCCGGCCGACGAGCGCATTTCCGTCCAGCACTTGGCGCGCTTCAACGAGTGTGGTCCGGAGATCGAGTTCGTCACGGCGCGAGCCGGAGCGACCCTACCGGCAACGCCGGTAACGGCCGACCGACTTACGGTGCTGCTCCGTGGGGCTGCCGACTACGGTGCTGAGGCGATCGAAGGCATTACGCTCGTGCACGTTCCGGCCGGCACGTCGAGTAACGCGCTCACGGCGCGCGATGAGTGTGCGCTGCTCGTGGTGACGTTCGGCTGATCAATTCGCTCCGAACAGGCGATGCCAATCGCGCGTGTAGCTTGCTCGCGTGCTCTGGTAGTCGGCGGGGCGGATGTTGTAGAGTTTGCGTTCGGGCGGAAACGCGAGCCCGGCGATCGTGGGCGCGGGCGCGTCGCGCGTAATGCCGTAGGCGCGCACGGCCACGGCGGCGCTGCCGCGCTTACTCGTGATCCAGTTCATGAAGACTTCGGCGGCGTGCGGATGCGGCGCCGTGACGCTGATGCCGCCGCTCACGGTGTACGCGGGCACGCCTTCGGGCGGCAGCACCGGCTTGACCGGCGCGCCTTGACCGATGCCGGCCATCGTCGAGTCGACACCTTGCAGCGCGACGCTCGTTTCGCCGCGCGACAGATCGGTGAGGACCGGCGCTGCCGATGGTTCGATGCGGACGTTTTGCGTGGCGAGTTTTTCCCAGTACGCGAGACCGTAGCGCTGCCGCAAAAAGAAATACATACTGTAGGCTGTGCCGCCGGCCTCGATGTTCGGCATGCCGATCTTGCCCTTCCATTTTGGGTCGAGCATGTCGTTCCACGTTTTCGGCGCGTCTTCGGGCTTCACCACGGCCGAGTTGTACGCGGTCGCCATGATGCCGCGGATGATGCTATACCAACGGCCGCCGGCGTCGTGGAGCACGGGCTCGAGCGCGTCGAACGACGGCGTGCGATAGGGCCGGAAGAGGCCCAGATCGGCGAGCTTCGCGGTGAGCGTGAGATCGCTCGTATCCACCCAGTCGGCCGCGAGACGGTGGGCGCCGAACTCCGCACTCACGCGTTGGAACATCGGTTCGGTGGTCAAGCGCAGCGTATCGACTTTGATCCCGGTATCGGCGGTAAACTGGTTCACGATCGCGCGCAGCGAGGTCGTCTCGTAGGTGCTGTACATCATCAGCGAGCCCTCGCGCTTCGCCGCGTCGTACGTTGCGCCGTCGGCGATTTGCACCCCGTCGATCAGCAAGGGTGCCGGTGCCGCGCGAACGGCGGTACTCGCAAGCAGCAGCAGTGCGAGCGAGAGCGCCGTCCGGCGGATCAGCGCGTGCCGAATATCTGATGCCATTCCTTGGTGTAGGCCTCCCGGCTTTGGGTGTAGTCGGTGGGTCGAATGTTGTAGACCTCGCTCGCCGGCGGAAACGTGAGGCCGGCCATGTTCGGCGTGGGCGAAGCGCTGTTGATGCCGTATGCGCCGCCGGCGGCTAAGACCGCGCCGCCGCGTTTGCTCGTAATCCAATCAAGCCACAGCTGCGCGGCGTGCGGATGCGGTGCGGTCGACGTGATCCCGCCGCTGATGCCGTATGCCGGCGAACCGCCGGCGGGATGAACGATCTTCACCGGCGTGCCGTTGGCGATTTCGCCGACGAGCGACTCTTGCGGTTCGATCGCGATGCTGGTTTCGCCCCGCGCGAGGTCGGTCATCACCGGCGCGGCCGACGGCACGAGCCGCGGGTCTTGCGCGGCGAGTTTGCGCCAGAAATCGATACCGTATTTCTGACGTAAGAAGAAGTACGCGCTGTAGGTCGTGCCGCCGGCGTCGATGCTGGCCATGCCGATCTTGCCCTTCCAGCGCGGGTCGAGCAAGTCGGTCCATTTCGCAGGCACGTCGGCAGGTTTCACGACGCCGGTGTTCACGCCGATGATCATCAAGCTGCGCACGATCATAAACCAATGACCGCCGTCGTCGTGCAGCACGCGCGGCAACCCGCGCATGGCCGGTACGGTGGAGGTAGCGAAGATTCCGCGTTTTGCGAGCTGATCGGTCAGCGTGATGTCGGTGGTGTCGACCCAATCCGCCGCCAGCCGGTGAGCGGCGTATTCCGCCGTCACGCGCTCGAACATCGGTTGCGACGTCAAGCGGATCACATCGACGGGCAGGCCGGTATCGGCGGTAAACGCGGCAAGCAGCTTCTTCATCGCCGTCGATTCGTACGTGCTGTAGAGGAAGAGCTTCCCGTCTTTTTTCGCGGCGTCGAGGGTCGCCGCATCGGCGATCTCGGCGCCGTCGATCGTGAGTCCGGCGGGTGCCGCCCCGGCGCGCGCGCCGCCCGCGAGCATGGCGAGGCCGAGGAACAGCGCGAGCGCGCGAGCGTAGACCAGACACATCCGACGCATTTGGCCACCCTTTCGCATGGGGAAGGATGATCCCGTCCGGTCGTGTTACGTGGACCGCATGCTGTCGGTTGAAGAAAACGCCTTCCTGACGCGAACCGGCGCCGGGACGCCGATGGGCGACTTCGTCCGCCGTTTTTGGCTGCCGTTTCTGCTCGCGGACGAACTCGTGCCCGACGGGCCGCCGCTGCGCGTGAAGTTACTGGGCGAGCGGCTCGTTGCGTTTCGCGCGACCGACGGCCAGGTCGGACTCGTCGATGAGTTTTGTCCGCATCGCCGTGCGCCGATGTTCTTCGGCCGCAACGAAGAGGACGGGTTGCGCTGCGTCTATCACGGCTGGAAGTTCGATCGCGCCGGAACCTGCACCGACATGCCTTCGGAACCGCCCGACTCACTCTTCAAGACGAAGGTGACGATTGCGGCATATGAGGTGCGCGAAAAGGCCGGCTTGCTGTGGGCCTATCTCGGGCCGCCCGGAACCGCCGGTGAGGTCCCGCATCACGAGTGGATGGACGTGCCGGATGCACAGCGGTATCTCGGGCGCTGGGAACAGCAGTCGAACTTCGCACAAGCGATCGAGGGCGAACTCGACTCCGCCCACTTGAGTTCGCTGCATCAGCCGCTCGCGGCGCCCGATGTGCCGAAGGCCTCGAGCTTCGGTGCGTATCTGCGCGAAGACGGCGCACCGCGCTGGTCGATTCGCGAGCGCGATTTCGGACTCACCGTCACCGCGCGCCGCAAGGCCGGCGAGGGCCTGGGATACTTTCGCACCAACCACTTCTTGCTGCCCTGCTGCTCGCTGATCGCGCCCGATCCGGGCCGGCAGCGGATGATGCGCACCTGGGTGCCGATGGACGACGAGAGGACAGGGGTCATCGGCGTCAACTACTATATGGATAAGCCGCTCTCCGAAGCGGACCTCGCCGCGTTGCGGGCCGGCGAGAACGGCTTTCCGCTGCCGATTCCCGGCACGCACCGGCCGCAAGCGAATCGCGCGAACGATTACCTGATCGATCGCGACGTCCAGCGCACCTCGACGGCGACGGGCATTCGCGGCATTCGCGTGCAGGATCTAGCGATGGTGGAAGGTCTCGGACCGATCGTCGACCGCACCCGCGAACATCTCGGCTCGAGCGACGCTGCGCTCATCGCGATGCGCCGCTTGCTGATGCGCGGTGCGCACGCGCTGCGCGATAGCGGCGCCGTGCCGCCGGCAGTGCGCGGCGGCGATCTCTATCACGTGCAGGGCTGGTCGGACGTGCTGACCGACGAAGAGTTCGAGCGCCAGCAAGACCAGCGCATCCTCGTATGATCCGTCGCGCGTTCGCCACACTTGCGGTTACCGTCGCGCTCGCCGCGCCGGCGTTCGCGCAGCCCGCCCCGGTGAAGATCGATGTGATCCTCTCGCTCACGGGGAGCACGAGCTTTACCGGCAAGGATCAAGCCGATTCGCTGCGCGTGCTCGAAACGTACACGAACAAGACGGGCGGCATCGGCGGGCGTCCGATGCAGTTCGTCTATCACGACGATACGTCGAGTCCGCAGGTAGCGGTGCAGCTCGCTAACCAGATCATCGCAGCCAAGGCTGCCGTAATGCTCGGACCCAGCGTGACGGGGACGTGCCAAGCCGTTGCGGCCATCGTCGTCGATCGCGGCCCCGTGTCGTATTGCTTCGCGCCGCCGATCGGTCCGCCGGCAAACTCCTACGTGTTTGCGGCTAGTATGCCGGCCGTTGTCGCCGATGGCTCGATCATCAAGTACTTGCGCTTGCGCGGCTTCCGGCGCTTCGCGTTCGTCATCTCGAACGACGCATCCGGGCAGACGAACGAGAAAGCGGCCGATGCCGCACTCGCGCTCCCCGAGAACGCCGCAATCCATGTGGTGGAGCGCGAGTATTTTGCGCCGTCGGCCGTCAGCATTTCCGCGCAGGCTGCCAAGATCAAAGCCTCCGACGCCGACGTGGTCGTCGTGTGGTGCGCCGGCGCGCCGTTCGGCACGGTGCTGCGCTCGCTCAACGACGCGAACATCACCTTACCCGTGATGACGACGGGCGCGAATTACAGCCCGGTGCAGCTGGCACAGTACGTGTCGTTCTTACCGAAGGACCTCTACTTGCCGGGCTATCCGTTTCTGGTGCCCGATCTGATCGAAGCGCCGGCGCATAAGGCTGCGATCAAGACCTTTCTCGATCTCTTCCGGAGCGCGGGTCTCGAACCGTCGCCGGGGGCCGCGCCGTACGTGTGGGATCCCGCGATGATGGTGATCGCCGGATTACGCAAGCTCGGTCCCGACGCGACCGCGACGCAGTTGCGCGATTATATCCTGGGCATTCGCGACTTCACCGGCATCAACGGCCGCTATGATTTCAGTTCGGGAAACCAGCACGGGCTCACCGCTGAATCGCAAGTCATCGTCCGTTGGGACGCCGCGCGCGCCGCGGGCATCCCGGTCAGCCGTCCCGGCGCCATTCCGCTGGAACCTAAGGGCCGCTAACGCAGGGCCGGCTGCTCTTCGTAGAGCGTCACGTGCGAGTGTGTTATGCCGTGGCCGGCTTCGATGGCTTGATCGGCCTGCGAGAGCAGATCGTTGAACGACAACCCCTCCGTCGCGACGGCCGCTCCGATGCGCGCCGCCACGTTCACGAATTCGAGGCCGTCGCGATCGCCGGTTGAGAACGGCTTTTCAAACACGGCGAGAAACGCGCCGAGGCGGCGATTCAGTGCGGCCGCGGACGTTGCGCCGGGCAGGCCGATGCCGAACGCATCGCCGCCGAGGCGCCCGACGAATTCGCCGTCACGCGCGACGGCCGCAAGACCCGCCGCCGCCTCAACCAGCAGCGCATCGCCGATGAGGTTTCCGTACCTCGCGTTCACCCCGCTGAAGTCGACGAGATCGACGATGGCGACGGAACACGATCCCTCGCTCGCGCACGCTGCGCGCGTCAGGGCGCGGAAGCGCGTGCGGTTGATCAAGCCCGTCAAGGCGTCGTGCCGCGATTGATAGAGGATTCGCTCAGACTGCCACGTCTGCTGATATCGCGCTTGAAGAAACGCAGCGACGATCGACGCATACGAGAGGTCGTCGGAGTCAAACGGCCGATGGATCGGCTCGTGTGAATTGAAGACGAGAACGTAGTCGTTGCCTCCCGCGCGCATCGGCGCGAGCATCTGGCTGCGAACTTGCAGTTGCTGCAAGCGTTTCAGCGACGCAAGGGCGGGTTCGAGCTGCACGTCGTCCCAGGCGATGGCCGATCCGTGATCGCGCGCGATGCCCACGGTCATTTCGGTCAGCGGAAAACGCGAGCCGAGCGGCGGGCTGAGGCGATCGACGTGCATGCGCCGCTCGCCGACCGCCTCGAGCACGCACTCGGTCCCATCGATGCGGAACAGCGCGGCGTAAAAGCGTTCGCCCGGCCGCACCGCGGCGGCGCTTTGCGTAAGGAACGCGCGCAGGATATCTTCTTCGCCGAACTGCGGGTTCGTCGCGATGCCGCAGAGAGCTTCCAAGCGGGCGGCGTGGTCGCGAGAGCGCCGTTCCTCGTTGCTCAGCGAGATCGTTAGATCGCCGACCCGCGCTGCTAGCCGCTTGCGGGCATCTTGGAGCGCGAGAAACGTCCCGACGCGCGTCACGAACTCGCGCGGATCGACCGGCTTCTCGACAAAGTCGTTCACGCCGGCGTCCAGCGCCGCATAGCGCGCCGAACGGTCGGCATCGCCCGTCACCATGATGATCGGCGTCAATTGCGTCGCCGCACGGTCGCGCAAGATGCGCGTCACCTCGATCCCGTCGGGCGCCGGCATGCGGAAATCGACGATGAAGCAATCGACGTCGTGCGTATCCGACCACGCCAGCGCTTCGGTTGACGAGGAAAAGGAATGCGTCGTGACGTTCGGCAGCCGCTCGAGTAAGAGTGCGTGCGTCCGCAGATTCAAGCGCGAATCGTCGATCAGCACGACGTGCTGCTTAACGCTCGAAATCACGACGCCGCCAACGCCACGGGCAGCCAGCGCTCGAGGACGTCGCGCAGGGCTTCGATCTCGAGCGGTTTGGCGAGGTAGTCATCCATGCCGGCATCGATGCATGCCCGCCGGTCGCGTTCGAGTGCGTTCGCGGTGAGCGCGATGATCGTCAAGTGCGTACCGCTATCTATTTCGGCGGCGCGAATGGTGCGCGCGGCGGCCAGCCCGTCGATTTCCGGCATCTGCATATCCATCAAGACCAGGTCGTAGTGCGTGCGCGCGACGGCGGCGATTGCTTCCGCGCCGTTCACCACGGCGTCGGCCTCGAAGCCCAGTTCCTTGAGCTGCAAGAGCGCGACCCGGCGGTTCACGGCTTGATCTTCCGCCAGAAGAATGCGCGCCGTATAGGTCTCGGTGCGCGGCCTGGTCCGTCGCGGTTCGAGCGTGGCGGCCGACCCGGCGGCGATTTTGCTGAGGGCGTTGTAGAGGGCGGACGGCTCGACGGGCTTGAGCAGATAGGCGCTGAAGCCGGCGTCGTGTGCCGCATCCGAACGTCCGCGCGCGTCAAATGCCGTCACGAGGATCAGCGCGGGTTTGCCGAAGGCGGGATCGGCTGTGATCTCGCTGCCGAGCATGAAGCCGTCTTTTTGGGGCATCACATAATCGAGCAGGACGACGTCGAAAGGCCGGCCGGCCGCCACCGCCTCGGTGAGCATCGCGAGCGCGCGGTCGGGGCTGTCGGTGTCGATGGTCGCGAGGCCCCACGACGACAAGTATCCCGTCAGCGCTCGGCGCGCGACCGCATTGTCGTCCACGATCAGTGCGCGTAGTCCCTTAAGCGAGCTCGAGAGAACCGGATCGTTCGTCGGCGCGATCGGTTCGGCGTGGCTGAAAGCGGCGCTGAACGTGAAGACCGAACCACCGGGGGCGTTCGCGCGAACGCCGATTTCGCCGCCCATGAGCTCGACGAGCCGGCGCGATATCGCAAGTCCGAGGCCCGTTCCGCCGTAGCGGCGCGTCATGGATCCGTCGCCTTGCACGAATGCGTTGAAGAGTTTGTCGCGCACGTCTTCGGGGATGCCGATGCCGGTATCGGTGACGTCGAAGCGCAAGACGCTCGTTTCACCGTCATCGTCTTCAAGCCGCGCGCTGATGCGCACTTCGCCGTGTTCGGTGAACTTGACCGCGTTGCCGACGAGGTTGATCAAGATCTGCCGCAAGCGCGTGGGATCGCCCTTGACCGTTGCCGGAAGGCGTGGTGAGAGCGCGACTGTCAGGCCGAGTCCCTTGCCTTCGGCCGTGGAGCGGAGCAGCTTTTCCACGCCGTTTACGACGTGCGCCGGGTCGAACACGATCGATTCGAGAGCGACTTTTCCCGCCTCCATCTTGGAGAAATCCAAGATGTCGTTGATGATCGTCAGGAGCGAGTGCGCCGACTCGCGTACCGTTACCGCGAATTCGCGCTGATCGCCTGCGAGCGGCGTGCGCAGGAGCAAATCGCTCATGCCGATGATGCCGTTCATCGGAGTGCGAATCTCGTGACTCATCGTGGCGACGAATTCGCTCTTCAATCGCGAGGCTTCGATTGCATGGTCGAGCGCTTGCGCGATCTCTTTTCGCGCGATGAACCGCTCGGTGATGTCGCGGCTCGTCGAAACATAGAGCCGCCGGCCCTCGATCTCGAGCATGCGTCCGTAGACTTCAACCGGAAACGAGCTGCCGTCTTTACGCCAATACTCGCGTTCGAAGAGCAATCCGCGCTCGAGCGTTTCGTCGGTCGCGGCGATCCGGCCGACCGATCCCTGTAGCATCGAGAGTGGCGATCCGATCAGTTCGTCGCGGGCGTAACCGAAGGCGTCGACGGCGGCCGAGTTGGCCTCGACAATTTCCATGCTGTCGCGGTCCATGAACATGATGATGTCGCGTGTGCTCTCGGAGAGTGCGCGAAAATGTGCGAGCGTTTCATGCGACTTCTGCAGGTCGGTATTCGCGGCGCCCAGCAGCCGGCGCAATCGCACGATATCGCCGACGAACGCCATGAGGACGACCGATGATGAAAGCATCATGAAAAGCTTGCCGATGTACCAGCCGTACGAAAAACGGTCGGCCGAGACGCCCATGAACGTATCGAGAATGGAGCACAGCATTGCGATGCAGAGCCACAACGAGAGCGTGGTGCGCATTCGCGTAGCGTCGTAGAGACGCCAGAGCGCGAAAGCGCCGAAGAGCAACAGCAGCGGCAGGATTCCGAAGGTTACCGCGGGGCCGAAGTGCCCATCCACCACGAGCGGTGGGATCGACTGGTCGAAAATGACGATGGCAATGGTTGCCGCCGCCGCGACGAGCAAACACAGAGCGATCCCAAACGAGATGAAGATCGGAACGTCGGCCGGCTCGACGGCATCGCGCTTGCGATACGCGGCTACGGCCGCGAGCAGCAGCGCCGGAAACGATGCGTGCCAGACGAGCCAGAGCATCAGCGAGGAATGGGGAACCGCGCCGAAGAGACCCGTCGGTGAGAACACGCCCGGGAAGACTAACAGATACGGAACCGCGATGGCGGCTTCGAAGGCGTACGCCGCGGCCAGGATGGCGAGCCAGCGCGAACGGATGTACGAGAATTCAAGAAACAGCACGTACGACGAGAGGATTTCCGTCGCCATGACGATGCCGATCAACAGCGGCAAGACCATGGGCAGTACGGGCCCCGGCGTTCGTCCAAGGGCCGACGCGCAGCCGGCGACGAGAATGAGGATGCCGCCGGTCCCAACCGTCACGTTCCGAACGCGCGTGCCCGTGCGCAGGGTGACGAAGCTTGGCTCGATCACGGGGCGAAGATGCCCGCGTTTGCGGCTACGCGCGCTTCCCAGGAGCGGTGCGTCACGCGCACGTCTTCGAGCGCTGCGCCGACGATCGCCAATTCGCCGGCGAGAACGTCCCGCGTGGACGAGGCGTCCGGCGCCGTCGCCGTTTGGAGGCGCGCTGCCGCGTCGCGCAGATTGGCCGCGCCGACGTTTCCAGCGATGCCTTTGAGGGCGTGGGCCAGCTCGTTCACCTGTGCGATGTCGTTCGACTGCAGGCAGTCACCGAGTGCGTCCACGATCGGCACGGCATCTTCGAGAAGCATGCCGATCAACTCAACCGCGAGCGCATCGTCGCCGCCGCAAACCGCTTGGATGCGCGCGCGATCGACGGCAACGCTCACGCAGCGACCGTCTCGTCCGCAAAGCGGGAAAGGATCTGCTCGATTTCCGTCTTGCAGCAGAAGAGCGCCTCGACGATCAGCGGATCGAAGTGCGAGCCGGCCGTTTTCTCAATTGCCTTGAAGGCCGCGGCCGGCGTCCACGCTTCTTTATACGGGCGCTTGGAAATCAACGCGTCGAACACATCGCCGACCGCGCAGATGCGCGCGGCAAGCGGAATATCGGTGCCCTTGAGCCGGTTGGGATAACCGGTACCATCCCAGCGCTCGTGATGGTTGAGCGCGATCGTCGATGCCAGCTGCAAGATCTTTGACGCGCTGCCGGCAAGGATGTCGTGCCCCGCTTGGGCGTGCTCTTGCATGATCGTCCACTCGTCGGGCGCGAGCGCGCCGGGCTTGAGCAGGATGTGATCCGGGGTCGCGACCTTGCCGATATCGTGCATCGGCGTAGCGAGCAGCAGCATCTCCTGGTCGTCGGGCGAGAGCTCGAGTGCCCGGCCGATCGTCATCGCATATTGCCCCATGCGCATGACGTGCATGCCGGTATCGTTGTCGCGATACTCCATCGCGCGCATCAAGCGAGTGATCGTCTCGTGCTCGCGGTCTTGGATCTCTTTGGTCGCGGCGCGAACTTCCTCGGCCAGGGTGGCCGCGCGATTTTCCAGCTGCTTGCCGCGCTCGCGCAGTGCCAGCAGGTTCCGCACCCGGGTGAGGAACTCGACCGGATCGGCGGGCTTGTTGAGAAAGTCGCTCGCGCCGCTCTCGAGCGCGCGATGCCGCACCTCGCGGTCCACTTCGCCCGTGATCATGATGATCGGCGTATCGGTCCGCGGATACATACGGTGGTACTGCTGGATGAACTCGATGCCGTTCGGTGCGGGCATCCGGTAGTCGAGGACGATGAGATCGGGCTCATTCGACTCGCACCAGACCAGCGCGGCTGCAGATGAGACGAACGTTTGTGCGCGCGTGCCCTCGATGCGCGCAGCTATGGTCGTATAGACCTTGAGATTGGTCGCGTTGTCGTCGACGAAGAGAAGTTCCACGTGCTGCCCCACCCTCAGGGAGCCGAAGAGTCCCAAATGCGAAATTCGAGGTTGCTTTTTTTGTCGGGCCTTCGAGCTTCCGATATCCTCGATACCACTAAATTAGCACCGCCTAACGGCGCGCGTCAAACCGTTAGCCCTCCAACGCCTGCCTCCGTGGACATTTGCCGCCGGGTCCGCTAGCCGTGCAGGTCTTTGATCGTCGATTGCAGCGGCGCGGTTTCGAGCCGGATGAAGCCGCGTCGTCCATCGTCGAGATCGATGATCGTGAACACCGTGGCGGCGCAGAGCAGACAAAACACGGTCGAGAGTACCGGATGCGGGCTCTTCGCCCGGCCGAATGTGACGCCCATCAATACCGAGCCGGCGACGGTGGCGAAGAGAATGATGCCGACGATGGCGGCCGGTACGTGGTTGTTCACCGCCGCGCGCTGCGCTTCGGCGATGTCGCCCATTTCATCGACCGACGCGACGAGCGTGTTGTAGAGCAGGTTACGCGTGTCGCTGCGCGCGTCGTCGGAAACAACGCGCCAGAGCTTCTCGTGCAAGTCCGAAGCGCGCTCGACCGCGGCACCTTCAGCGCGTACGTCGCTCAGATCCTCATACGATTCCAAACGCGCTTGTGCGTAGGCAGCGATCAGCTTGCGGAACGGCGCCTGCTGCGCCTTCGGGACGAAGTCGGCTTGTAAGTCGACGCGTCCGACGGCGATCGCTTCTTGGACGATCAGCGCGCGCCGGGCCTCGAAGCGCTCGGCCGCAAACGCAAACGAGAACCCGAGGATCAAGGCGATGAGTCCGAAGATCGCCCCAACGCCCAAGCCGAACGCGGCCTCGCCTTGATCGGTGTCGTCCTTGGCATTCTTCACCGTGAGCAGGTAGGCGATGATCAGGGGAATCAGCGCCAGCGGAACGAGGACGATCAGAATGAGTAAGGGATGCGGCCTCGAAGCGAACGCGTCGATCATGCGAGTACCCTACAACTGACCGGAACGCACTCCCTATCCAAAGTACCGGTATAGTGCGCCGGGCGTTTGCAGCGGTCGCGTTTGCGATGGCGATCGTGTTCGCCGGGGCCAACCTCGTCTCGCCGCTGTGGCCGGTCTATCGCACCGAACTTCACCTGACCGCGTTTGCGCTGACCGTCGTGTTCGCGGCGTATGCGTTCGGCGCGCTTTGCGCGCTCTTCGCCCTCGGCGGTCTCTCCGACGTCATTGGCCGGCGTCCGATTCTGCTCGCAAGCGTGATCGGGACGCTGGTCGCATCGCTCCTCTTTGCGGATGCGCAGAACATCGCATGGCTGATGGTCGCGCGCTTCGTGCAAGGCCTTGCCGTCGGCGCCATCAGCGCATCGGCGAATGCCGCGCTCAACGACTTCGCGTATAGCAAGAACCCGCGCCATGCATCGATCGTGGGCAGCATCGCGACGTCGGTCGGCTTTGCGTCGGGGCCGTTCCTGGCCGGGGTGCTTGCCGACGTCGCACCGCGCCCGACGCAGACGAGCTTTTTCGTCCTCATCGCGTTCGCGTTCGTCGCGCTCGCGGCGCTACTGCAATTGCCGAACTCCGGCCGCGCGCCGGGTGCGGTGTATCGCGGAAACACCGCGAGTGTGCCGGCAGCGATCCGCGGGACGTTCGTGCGCGCGGCCTTTACGTTCGGCATCGGCTGGGTGGGCGGCGCGATCTTCCTCGTCCTCGGACCGTCGATCATCGTGCAGTTCTTGGGCACGTCGAGTCACACGATCGCCGGAACGACGCTGCTGGTATTCTTCGCGGCATCGAGCGCCGGACAGGTGCTCGTGCGCGGGACCGGCGCGACGACGACGCTACGTATCGCCGACGTGGCGATCGGCCTGGGCTTGCTGCTCTCCGCGGCGGCGGGGTTTCTCCATTCGCTCCCACTTTTTTTTGTTGCGGTCTTGCTGGCCGGCGCGGCGCAAGGCATTGCGTTGCTCGGCGGGCTCGCGCTGGTGAACGCGATAGCGCCCGGCGCGCAACGCGGCAGCGTGCTCAGCGCATTCTTTTTATGCGGCTACTTGCCGGTAACGCTGCTGGTTCCGGTTATCGGCTGGGTGGCCGACGCAGCCGGTCTCTACCGCGCACTGCTGTACTTTGCGCTCCTCATCGCCGCAGCCGCCGCGGTGGCGCTCGTCGATCTCGCAACGTGGAAAGACAGGAAGTTCGCGGGGAACGTGAGCAAGGGTACCTGATGAAACGTCGCTCCGCGCTCGCGCTTACCGCCGGCTTTCTCGCCGCACCGAACGTAGCAGCAGCGCAAACGCTCACGCCGCTCAACGTGGCGGGCGTCCCCGAGGAATCGATTACGCCGGCACTGTGGGCGGCCCAGACGGGGATGTTCCGGCGCGCCGGACTCGACGTGACGGTACAATCGCAATCGAGCGGTTCGGCGATCGCCGCGGGCGTGGCGGGCGGCACGTACGGCATCGGAAAGTCCAGCCTCGTTTCGTTGATCAACGCGAAGAGTCGCGGTTTGCCGTTCGTGTTCGTCGTCGGCGGCGGCCTGTACGATGCAAAGAACCCGAATACGGCGGTCGTCGTACGCAACGACTCGCCGATCAAGACCGCTGCCGGCCTCAACGGAAAGACGCTCGGCGTATCGGCGCTCAACGGCATCTACACGCTCTCGACGCGCTCGTGGATGGATGCCCACGGCGGCGATTCCACCACGCTCAAAGAACTCGAGTTTCCCACTGCGGTCATCGGCGATGCACTGCTCGCCGGCCGCATCGACGCGGGCTGCTTGGCCGATCCCGAGCTGCAGGACGCGCTGGAATCGGGGAAGTTCCGGGTCGTCACGCACAACTACGATGCAATTGCGCCGCTGTTCATGTACGCCGGCTGGTTCTGCACGACCGACTTTCTTGCCAAGCAGCGCCCGGTCGTCGATGCGTTTGCCCGCGCGATGCGCGAAGCCGCGATCTACGTCAACGCGCACCCGACTGAAGCCGTGCCGGTCTTGGCGAAGTTCGCCGGTTACGACCCGGCCCGGATCGCGCGGATGCACCACAGCACGTATGCGACGTCACTCGATCCGAAGCTGATCCAGCCCGTCATCGACATTTGCGCACGCTATAAAACGATACCCGCGACGTTCGATGCGCGCACGATGATCGCGCCGGGGATGGGCTAAGCATGAAAATTCCGTCTCCGTCCGCCGCCGAACGCGAAGATCTTGCGCTTGCGAATCGCATGCTCGCCCAACAAGGCGTGCTCGACGGCTACGGCCACGTTAGCGCGCGCTGCCTCGATGTGCCCGAATGCTATTTGATCGGCGACCGGACGCCGCCGGGGAACGTGCGGGCGAACAACATCCATCCGTGGACGCTCGATGACGAGCCGGCCGGCCACACGCATCCGACCTACACCGAGCGCTTCATCCACGGCCAGATCTACCGCGCGCGGCCCGATGTCGGCGGCATCGTGCACTGTCACGCTCCCGAACTGATCCCGTACGGCGCCGCCGGCATACCGCTGCGCCCCATCTATCATATGGCCGGCTTCCAAGGCGAGGAGCCCGTACCGGTGTTCGAGATTCGCGATGAGTTCGGTCCGGACACCGACATGCTCATCCGCACCATGCCGCAGGGTCAGTCGCTCGCGCGTTCGCTCGGCGATCGGGCAATCGTGCTGATGCGCGGTCACGGCGCCACGATCGCGGCGTCGTCGGTGCGCCAGGCCGTGTACTTCGCGCTCTACGCCGTCATGAACGCGCGCATCCTCACGCAGACGCTGCTTCTCGGCGGCAAGCCGACGTACATCAATGCAAACGAAGGCCGCAACGTGGCGAGCGTGATGCGCGACGCAAGCCGCACCTGGGACTACCTCGCCGCCCAGGTTGCAGACTAGTGCGAGCCGCCGTCGCGCTCTAACTCAGCCGACGCGTTGCGGCGCCCGCGCGGGCAGCTTCCAGCCGGGCCGGACGAAGTGGCACGTGTATCCGCTCGGGTAGTGCTCGAGATAGTCTTGATGCTCGGGTTCGGCTTCCCAAAAATCCGATGCCGGCGCTACTTCGGTCACAACTTTGCCGGGCCATAGACCGGAGGCATTCACGTCGGCGATGGTGTCGAGCGCGGTCTGGCGCTGTTCCTCGGTCGTATAATAGATGGCCGAGCGGTAGCTCGTCCCGCGGTCGTTGCCTTGGCGGTTGACCGTCGATGGGTCGTGGATTTGGAAGAAGAATTCGAGCAGCGTACGATAGCTGATCAGACTCGGGTCGAACGTGATCTCGATCGCCTCGGCGTGCGTGCCGTGATTGCGGTACGTCGCATTCCGGACGTCACCGCCCGTATAGCCCACGCGCGTGGATAAAACGCCGGGTTGTTTGCGAATCAAATCTTGGACGCCCCAGAAGCAGCCGCCGGCAAGGACTGCCCGTTCCGTTGTTGAGCTCATGCCCCTATAACCGGGGCGCCGTCGTGAGAGGTTGCCGGATGAACCTGGACATTCTGAACGAATCGGCCGGGCGAGGAGAGCAGCGTGCATCTTGATCCGGAATGGTTCCTAGTCGCGGCGGTGGTCGTGGTTGGCATTGTTTGGCTTGCCGGCGTCGCATTCGCGAGCACGTTCGGCCATCTGGTCACGATCGTTTCGAGCCTCGCACTCATGGGCTTCGGCGTGTGGGTCGCGCTCGGTGCATGGCGAGAACTCGCTTCTAGAAAGCATGCTTACGGCCATCATCCCCATCAGCACGAGCACGAGCACGAACACCAGAAGTCGTCGCGGACCGCCCTCTTGCTCATCGTCGGATCGTCGCCGATGGTCGAAGGCATACCGGCGTTCTTTGCGGCGGGTAAATACGGCGCTGGCCTGATCGCGATCATGGCCGTTCTCTTTGCAATCTCTACGATGGCGACGTACGTCGTGCTCTGCGTGACCTCGGCGGCGGGATTGCAGCACATGCGATTGGGTTCGTTCGAACGCTACGGCGAAGTGGCGAGCGGCGCGTTCATCGCCGTCGTGGGGTTCGTGTTTTTGTTTGTGCCTGGGCTCTAGCGAAAGGCCGGCACGCGCCTACGTCAGCCGGGCGTAGGCCGCGTTTTCCGAACGGATGCGCCAAGCAATCATGAGCAGATTGAGTACGCCGAACACGAGCGCATGCCAGACCAGGCCGAGTGCGAGCGAAATGCACGGCAGTTCGAACGCGACGATGAGGTAGTTCGGATGGCGGACGAAGCGGAAGGGCCCGGCCGTGACGGGAGCCGCCCACGGCGTCATGATGATGCGCGTCGTCCATCGCTCGCCGAGCGTGCGCAGCACCCAGAACCGGCCGATTTGCAAGATGACGAAGAGCGCGACGAATCCCGGCACGAGCGTGCGGTTCCAGCCCAAGGCCCAAAGTGACAGCAGCCACGACGCGTGCAACGCAATCATCACCGGATAGTGCGCCGCGCCGGCTTCATAGGCGCCCCGGGCGAGGAGTTTGCGCGTGTTGCGCTGCGCGATGACGAGCTCTACGAGACGCTGGAGCGTCACGTACATCAGGAGCAGCGGGCCGTTAGTCATCGCCGATGCGCAGGGTGGCGAACGATGCGGTGAATCCAGGACCGAGCGCTGCCAGCATCGCCGTGCCGCGGAAGCCTTGCGCGAGCGTGCGTTCGAGAACGAAAAGCACGGTAGGCGACGACATATTTCCAAAGTCGCGCATGACCGAGCGTTCGACGGAAAGCGATCCATTGGGAACCTCGAGCGCCGATTCGATCGCTTCGAGCACTTTGGTTCCGCCGGGATGGCACAGCACGCGATCGATATCGGCCGGCACGAGGCCGAGCCGCTCGAGCGCCCGATCGTATTCGACGCGATAGTTGCGCGCGACAAAATCGGGCAGCGAGCGTGAGAGAATGACGCCTAGGCCCGCCGGATCGGTCGACCAACCCATAATGTCGATCGTGTTCGCCCACAGATGTTCCGTTGCGCCGCCGGCACGTCCGATCGCCGGGCCGCTGCCGGTACGAAAGATTGCGGCTGCCGCACCGTCGCCGAAAAGCGCAGCCGAAACGATATCCGGCTTCGTCGCACGATCCATGCGAAACGCCAGCGTGCATAATTCGAGCGTTACGAGCAACACGGTCATGCCGGGTTCGCCGGCAGCCATGCGCGCCGCAGTGGCAAATCCCGTTACGCCGCCGGCGCAGCCTAAGCCGAAGATGGGAATCCGGCGCACGTCGGGCCGGAAACCAAGCCCGGGGAGGACGCGCGCTTCGAGACTCGGCGTCGCGACGCCGGTCGACGATACGGTCACCACCGCATCGACCTGGTGCGCTTCGAGCCCCGCTGCAGCGAGCGCTTTGCGCACGACATCTTCGAACAACGCGCTGGCGCCGGAGATGTAGGCCTCGGTGCGTTCCGGCCATCCATGCGGTTCTTCGAACCACGTCAGCGGCACGACCGAGTACCGGCGTTGAATACCGGTCGATGCAAAGACGCGCGCGAGGACGTCGTAACGGGCGATCCGGTGGCCGAAAAATGCGCGGGCCATTTCCGACGCTCGTTCCTGCTCGATGACGTTGCCGGGCAACGCAGTTGCAAGTGAAAGCAGCTGCGGTGCTGCGCCGGAAGACCACGAACTCAAATTCCACCATCATGCCGCAAGCAACAGAGCGAAACGCTAAATGCCGGCAATTCCTTATTTTCTCGCTTCGCGGAAACTCGATGTCGAGCCTAGGGGGCCGATCTGCGGCGGACGAAACGCGAAATATGAGCTCCGGCAGGCGATCGTGGATCGGGTTTACGACGATGTGCCTGGGGATGTTCATGGCGATCTTGGACATCCAGATCGTCGCGGCCGCGTTGCCGCGCATCGCGACGTCGCTGCATACGCCGCTCGACGAACTGAGTTGGGTTCAGACCGCATACTTGATCACCGAGGTGATCGGGATCGCGCTCAGCGGCCGCCTCGCGCGCGCTGCCTCAACGCGCTGGCTCTTTGCCGCCGCCTCGCTCGGCTTCGTGTTAACCAGCCTCGGCTGCGGTCTCTCGCACGACTACGTCTCGCTCATCGTCTGGCGAACGCTGCAAGGGTTCTGCGCCGGCACGATCGTTCCGACCGTCTTTGCCGCCGGGTACAAGCTGTTTCCCAAGGCGTTGCACGCGCGCGCGATTTTGATTGCCGGTGCGCTCGCGATGCTCGCACCCTCGATCGGCCCGCTGCTCGGCGGCTTTGTGGCCGAAAAGCTGGCCTGGAATTGGCTCTTTTTCATCAACATCCCGATCGGACTTGCGATCACGATCGTCGTTGCCACGATCGTCCGCGTCGACAAAGCGGATCGCTCGGCGTGGCGCTCCGTCGATGTCGTTGCGTTTGCGGCCCTCGCGATTTGTCTTGGGTCACTGCAAACGCTTCTGAAGGTTGCGCCCGAGGATCACTGGGCCGCCGGGCGCGACTATGCGTTGCTGCTGGCAATGGTTGGGGCCGGGTCGCTTTGCATCCGGCGATGCATGCACACGCCCGAAGCGCTGGTCGATTTCGCCCCGCTGCGCACGTTTGGCTTCTCGGTTGCGTGCGTCTTCAATTTCATTTTAGGCATTGGGCTCTACGGCTCGATCTATCTCTTGCCGCTGTTCCTCGGTTTCGTGCGATTCCACACGCCGCTCGAGATCGGCGAGATCATGACCGTCATGGGCGCCTCGCAGCTTGTCGCCGCACCGCTCGCGACATATGCCGATCGCCGGCTGCCGGCGCACTGGGTCGTCGCGATCGGCTTCGGGCTCTTCGCCGCAGGCTCGTTCGCCAACGCGTTTCAAACGCCGACGACGGACTTCACCGGTTTGATCGTACCGCAAATCTTGCGCGGCGCCGCGTTGCTGTTCTGTATCTTGCCGGTTACCAACGTAGCATTGGACGAATTGCCCTCCGGGGCGTTGGCAAACGCGAGCGGGCTGCTCAATTTCATGCGCAATGTCGGCGGTGCCGTGGGAATCGGCATCGTCGACACGATCGTCAACGTTCGCCCGCACGACATCGCGACGCGCGTGTTGAACGAGCTGGTTGCGGGTAAGGCCGCTATGGCCGCATTCGTCGGCGTGCCGAAGGATCTGCTGGCCGGAATCGATCTCGCGCATGCGGATCCCGATGACATGACCTTCGTCAAGCCGATCATCGCCCGCGCCGCGGCGACGATTGCATTTAACGAGGCGTGGCTGGTGATCGGAGGGCTTTTCGTGTTCGCACTCGTGCTCGTTCCGTTCCTCCGCCGGGCCTCACCCGGGCTCCCGCACGAATCGGAATCCGTTCTTGAAAGGCTCGCTCACGATGTTCCGTCTGCCATTTCGTAAGCTCGCGTTTGTTCTGGCCGTCGCTCTTGCATATGCGGGTGCCGCGCCCGCGAGTGCGGCCGGCTTGCCGCGCCTCGAAGCCGACGCACTGGGCGGCAATCACGTCGTGCTGCCGACGGATGCGGCAGGGAAGCCGCTCGTGCTGCTGCTCGCGTTTACGCCGGAGTCGGAAACCCAATTGAAATCGTGGTCGCGCAAGTTGTTGAACGATAACGTAGCGCGCGGCGCCGTTGTCTACGTCGTCGTTGTAGCAGCGAAAACGGCCTTCGTCTCGCGCGGTCACGTGCGTAAGATGGTCGAAGGCGCCGCCGTCGGCAGCAAGGATCAGATCAACAGCAACGTGCTCGTCACGTTCAACGGAGACGGCTGGCTCACGCTGGTACCGCCCGGAGACAAGCACTCCGCCGGCGTCGTGGTCTGCGACGCCGCCGGTAACATCGTGTACGCGAAGCGCGTTCCGTACTCCGACGCCGCTCTCGCCGACGTCGAACGGGCCGCTAAGTAGGATCGAACGTTAGCCGTTCACGAGATGCAAGAGCTCGCGCGAAAACTCGAGAAAGATCTCCAGATCGTGGCCTTCAAACATGCTCCGTGCGCACGTCCGTCGTCAGGGCGACGAACAGCAGTTCCTTGAGGAGTGCGACCTCGCGCGTCCAGTCGCTCTCTCCGTAGCGATGATAGCCGAACATCACGAACCCGCGCAGTGCTGCGAGCACGAGGAGTCGTGCCGAACGAATCTGTTGCGGCGGCGCACCCGTTGCGCTGAACGCATCGTGCCACTTCTGATCGAGCAGCGCCTGACTGCGATCGATTTCAGTTGCCACCCAACGGCGCACGGCGACGTCTTTGAGATTGCCGAGCGAGAGTTGGATGAGCGCCGTGTAGTTCGGGCTGCGGAAATACTCCCAATAGCGGTCGACCGCGGCGTTGACGCGTTCGCGCGTCGTTTCGCCGGGATAGGCCACCGGCAGCGCCATGAGTTCCGCCGTCGTTTCGTCGACGACCGCACGAAGCAGCGCCAGGCGATTCGGAAAGTGGTGCTGGAACGCGCCGCGCGTCAGGCCGGCCCGCGCCGAGACTCCGGTCGAAGTGAGGGCGGCATAGCCCCCTTCGCACAGCAGCGCGATCGCGATGTCGAGGAGCTTCCGGCGCGTCGCGAGGGCTTGCTCGTCACGGGTCATAGTGGTTTGACATTCACCAGTGAATGTGATATTCCGGTGTCAGGAAAACCTTCGGCCGTCGCCGGTAGTGTTCGTATGAAAGCGGTTTTCATGAGCATCGCTGCACATCCCCGGGTCAAACAACGTCGCAACGACTTTGATTTCACGTCAGCCGGCCCGGACAGTCCCGGCGGCAAACTGTTGCGACGCTCGTGGCAACCGGTCTATATCTCGGAAAAGCTCAAGGCCGGATCGCTCGTGCCGCTCCACGTGTTTGGTGAGCGGTTCACGCTCTATCGCGGGGAATCCGGTGCCGCGCATCTGGTCGGTTTTCGCTGTGCGCATCGGCGCACGCAGCTGTCGGTGGGCTGGGTCCGCGGCGACGACGTGCAATGCCTCTACCACGGATGGACGTACGACGCGTCGGGAGCGTGCACGGCGCGGCCCGGTGAACGGCCGCCGGGTCCGTGCGCGACGGCGAGCATTCCGTCGTATCCGGTGCGCGAACATCTCGGCTTGATCTTCGTCTACTTGGGCGAAGGCGAACCGCCCGAACTTCCGTTTAGCGGCTTTTCGCGGCCCGGCATCATCACGAACATGTCGTTCGAAATGCCCTGCAATTGGTGGCAGTCGTACGAAAACGTCTTCGACGAAGCGCATGCCGCGTTCGTTCACTCGCGCAGCGGTTCACATGCCGACCTCGGGCGCGGCGCCGAAGTCGAGACCGAGATCACCGAAACCGCTTACGGCTTCGACCGCAACACGTGGGTCGGCGACGGACCCCGGCGCGTGTGCCTGTATCCGTTTCCGAACCACATGCGCCTCTACATCGGGCGCGTCAAGGGGCTGGCGAACGACGGCCCCTGGCTGGAAGCCTTCCTTTCGCACATTCCCTCGCACGACGAACATCACACCGTCCATATGGCGATCCTCATCCCGCTCGTCGGCACCGACGCCGAGGACTATCGCGAGAAGCAGGTTGCCATCCGCGCACGCATCGAGGGGGCCGAGCCGGTAGACGAGGTCGCGCGCGACATCCTCGCCGGCAGGCGGACGCTGGACGACGTCCTCGATCATCCGTTGCTCCTCCAGGTCGAAGATGCGGTTGCGCAAGGCGCGCAGGGCCCGCTTTACGATCGCACCGACGAACTGCTCGGCCGTACCGATATCGGGGTCTCGCGTTTGCGTCGCGTGTTCGAGCGTGAATTGGGCGCAATTTCCTCAGGTGGAACGACGAAAACATGGAACTACGCCAACCAACCTGATCCCTCACAAGGATTCTGATCATCAAAACTGCTGATGCAATCGCCCGCGTCCTGCGCGACGAGGGCGTGGATACACTTGTCTGTTATCCGCGAAATCCGCTGATCGATCCGTGCGTCCAAGCGGGACTGCGTCCGGTCATTTGCCGCGCTGAGCGAACCGGCGTGCACATCGCCGATGGGATTAGCCGCGCGTCGAACGGTCGCAAGATCGGCGTGTTCGCACCGCAAGGCGGACCCGGTATCGAGAACTCGTTTCCCGGCGTCGCGCAGTCGTTCTCCGACGCGACGCCGATCCTGATCTTGGCCGGCCCGAATCACGCGCGCCGCTATACTCCGCCGGGATTCAGCGCCGTCGACAACTTCGCGCACGTGACGGCTTGGGCATGTCCGATCGATGATCCGAAACGCGTGTGGGAAGTAATGCGTCGCGCGTTCCATCAGCTCCGCAACGGCAAGCGCGGTCCCGTGTTGCTGGAACTCGTCGGCGACGTTGCATCTGCCGACTGCGGCGAGTACGATTACCAACCCGCCAAGACCGTGCGCAGCGCGCCGGATCCGCGCGACGTCCGCGCCGCTGCGGACGTGCTGTTATCGGCGAAGAATCCGGTCATTCACGCAGGCGCCGGCATCCTGTGGGCCGAGGCGACTCCGGCACTCGTGCGACTCTCCGAACTGCTGCAAATTCCGGTGCTCACCACGAACACCGGGAAGAGCGGATTTCCCGAAGATCATCCGCTCTCACTCGGCGCGATGGTGGTATCCGGACCGCAAGCCGCGTTCGCGTTCCTCGCCGATTCCGATTGCCTCTTTGCCGCCGGATCGAGCCTGACGCGCACGCCATGGGGTCCGCAAGTGAAGCCCGGCAAGCGCGTCGTGCATCTCACCAACAATGCCGGCGACATCAGTAAAGAATTCGCGACCGAAGTTGCGATGCTCGGCGACGCCGCACTCGGGCTCGAAGCGCTGATCGAAGCGATCGGCGACCGGCGTCGTCCGAAGTCGGATGTCGTCGAACGCGTCGCGGCCTTGAAGGCGTCCTGGCGCGCTGAGTTCGCGGCCGACTTCGCCTCCGACGAAGTGCCGATCAATCATTACCGTATCTTGCGCGACTTGCATTCGCGCGTCGATCCGCAAAGGACGATCCTCACCCACGAAGCGGGCAGCCCGCGCGAACAAGCCGTGCCGTTCTGGCCCAGCGTCGTTCCGCGCGACTATCTGGGTTGGGGCAAATCGACCCAGCTCGGCGCCGGTCTCGGTATGATCATGGGCGCGAAGATCGCGCAGCCCGAGAAGCTCTGCATCAACCTGATGGGCGACGCGTCGATCGGGATGGTCGGCATGGATATCGAAACCGCGGTGCGCAGTAAGCTCGGCATCCTCACCCTCGTCTTCAACAACGGCGTGATGTACGGCGAGAAGGTCGGCTTGGAAGAAGCAACGGCAAAGTTCGACGCGCTTTCGCTCGGCGGCGATTACCGCACCGTGGCGGCGGGCCTCGGCGCTTGGTCGGCGCGCGTCGAGCGGGCCGATGCGTTTCTACCCGCGCTCGACGAAGCACTCGCCATCGTCAAAACGGGCCGTCCCGCGCTGATCGAAATTATGGCCAAGAACGAGACGCACTTATCGCGCCCGCCGTTCACTTCCACCCCGGAGGCATCACGCGCATGAAATTCGGCACGCGGCTCATCACCGCCGGAGCGATCGCAACCCTCCTCGCGTCCGTTGGATTCGGTCGCGCGGTGGGGCTCGCTGCGGACCCCGTTGAGGTCCCCGTCGTCATCTCGCAAACCGGACAGGGCGCCTTTCTCGGCGCTCAGTTGCGCCAAGGGATGGAGCTCGCCGAAGCGCTTACGAACAAGATGGGCGGCATCGGCGGCCGGCCGCTCAAGCTCGTGTTCTACGATGACCAGACCAGTCCGCAAGTCGCCATTCAACTCTTCAACGGCTTTGCGGCGAAACACGCGAGCGTCGTTCTCGGTCCGGCCTTTACCGCGCCGTGTCTCGCGGCCGCGCAAATCGTGCTGAGCAACGGACCGGTGGAGCTGTGCTCGTCACCGGCGTTGCATCCCGCCCACGGCTCGTACCTGTTCAGCATGACCCCGGGTGTCAACGACTACATCGGGGTCACGGTGCGGTATTTCCGTCTCCACGGCTGGAACCGCATCGGTCTCATCACCTCAGCCGACGCCACCGGCCAAGACGTCGAACGCAACCTTACCGCCGTATTGAATCTTCCGGAAAACCACGATCTGAAGTTGGTCGAATCCGACCGCTTCGCTTTGGGCGACATCAATGTAGCGGCGCAAATGGCCCGGCTGCGAACCGCGAATTGCGATGCGATCATCGCGTGGACGACGGGCGCTCCGTGGGGCACGCTGCTGCATGGCATCAACGATGCGGGGCTGACCGTGCCGATCGCCGGCTCACCCGGCGACATGGTAAACGGGCAGATGGAACAATACGCCAGCATACTCCCGAAGGTGTTGCTCTTCGCCGGTCTCAACGGCATGGTTCGCAACGCCTTGCGCCCGGGCCCCGTCCTCGATGCGCAGAAGGCGTACTATGCAGCGCTCGATGCCGCGCACGTGCGCGGAGATTTCGGCGACCTCATTCCCTGGGACGCGACGATGATCGTCGTGAACGCACTGCGTCATTTCGGACCCGACGCGACCGCCGATCAAGTTCGAAGCTACATTCTGGGATTGCATGGATGGTCGGGAGTCGAAGGCGTCTATGATTTCGGCGATCGCGAGCAGCGCGGCGTGGGCCAAAACGCCCTCTTCATTGCGACGTGGAATCCCGCAAAAAAAGACTGGATCGCGCTGAGCCGGCCGGGCGGCTATTTGAAGTAAGGCTCAGTGCGGTTGACATAATACGATTTCGTATTATACGATGCCGGTATGTTAGCCCACGTTATCGTCGCCCTGACGATGCATTTCACGGCGCCGCGCGCGCAGGCGACGGCTGCTTTCGGCCCCGTCAGCGAATCGATCTGGGAGCCGGACTTCAAGCCCCAATTCGTTGCGCAGCCCGAACCGCAGCAAGCTGCCGGCGCGGTGTTCACGACGGGCTCGAAGGTGTGGCTCTTGCACGATTACGATCCGGCGAAGGGCGTCGTGCAGTATGTGATCGTCGAGCCGAAGGCGCTCGTCGTTACCCTGACGATTCGCGTGGTCGATGCTCCCGGCGGTAGCGATGCGACGATGACCTATGACCTGGTGCCGCTGAACGATGCCGGTGCGGCGCACGCCGAGGAGCTCCGGCAGCACGCGCGCGAGATGTCGGCCGAGATGCAGTCGGCGATCGCTGGGTACCTCGTCTCCCATCCGGGTTCGTGAAGCCGCTGGTCGCAATTCCGAAGGTCGAGCGCGTCACGCACGCCGTCGCGCTCTATCTCGCCGGACGGACCGACCTCGACGTCAGCCAAGCCGAGGCGCACGTACTCGCCTACCTGCACGTGCATGGCGACGCGCGGATCAACGCCATCCATGCGGAGTTCGGCCACCGCCGATCGACGCTGACGAGCGTCCTCGACCGCCTCGAAGCCCGTGGTGCAATCAAGCGCGCGCCCGACGCCGGCAACCGGCGCTCGGTCGTGGTGTCCCTAACGCGCTCCGGGCGGACCCTGAGCGCTTGCGTGTACGATGCACTCCGCGACTTTGAGGAAACCGCCCTGCGCAACTGTCCGGCCACCGATCTCGCAGCCTTCGCGCGAGTGATCGAGCGGTTGCGCCGGCCCGACGGCCTTTTGAAGTAGGGTCAGGGAACGAGCACGGTCGATCCCGCGGTACGGCGCGCTTCGAGGTCGCGATGCGCTTGGGCGGCATCGCGCAGCGCGTAGCTGCTGCCCGTTTCTACGCGCAGCACGCCGCGCTTCACGAGACTGAAGAGTTCGTCGCACGCGACGCGATAGTCGGTCGGATCGGCAACGTGCGAACTATAGGCTGGACGGCACACCGACAGCGAGCCCTTTTTCGCGAGCAACAGGAGATCCAGCGGGGGAACGTGGCCGGATGCATTCCCGTAGTTGACCAGCATGCCGAACGGCTGCGTGCAGTCAAACGACGGAATGAACGTGTCTTTGCCGACGCCGTCAAACACTGCGCGAACGCCGCTGGGAACGATCTCTTTTACCGCCGCGACAAAATCGGTGTCGCGATAGAGGATCGCATGATCGCAACCATTTTCGAGGACGAGTTTCGCCTTGGCGGCGCTTCCGACGGTGCCGAGCACGGTGGCGCCAAGATGCTTCGCCCATTGACATAAAAGCAGCCCGACGCCGCTGGCCGCGGCGTGAACCAGAATCGTGTCGCCCGGCTTCGGTTTGTAAATGCGGTTGATGACGAGCGATGCCGTCAGACCCTTCAGCAGGAGCGCCGCAGCCTGGTGTTCGCTAATGCCATCGGGCAGTTTGATGAGGCACGAGGCCGGAACGTTGCGCTCTTCGGCATATGAACCGGTGTTCTCGTAAAACGGTCCGCCGACGCCCACATAGGCGACGCGATCGCCGGGTTGTATATCCGTTACGCCGGCGCCGACGGAGGCTACCACGCCGGCCGCTTCGTTCCCGAGAATCAGTGGAAACGCCGACGGCGGGGTGATGTAAAAACCGCCGCGCCGCACGTTGACATCGGAGAAGTTGAGCGCGATCGCGGTATGGCGTACGCGCGCCTCGCCGGCGGCGGGCGCGGGAAGCTCGATAGCTTCCCACTGCATCTCATCCGGCTCGCCATTGCGGTGTATGCGGATCGCGTTAATCATGGCGCGCCGTATAGCCGACTCGCCGAATCGTGCGAATCAGGGGACGCGGCCCCGCCTCACCGAGTTTCGCGCGCAAATACGAGACGTAGGTCTCGACGACGTTCGGTTCGACCGCGGCGTCGCGTCCCCATACGCGGTCGAGCAGTTGATCGCGAGTGAAGACGCGGCCCGGCTCGCGCAGCAACGTCACCAGGAGATCGAACTCGCGCGCCGTCAGCTCGATCTCGCCCGACGCCGTTTCGGCGCGGCGAGAATTGACGTCGAGCACGATGTCGGCGTAGCGAATCATGTCGCGCTTCGCGAGTTGCGGCCGTCGCAATTGCGAGCGCAGGCGCGCCGCGACCTCACCGAGATCGAACGGCTTGCCGACATAGTCGTCGGCGCCGGCCGTAAGACCGGCAATCTTGTCCTGCGCATCGCTCAGCGCGGAGAGCATCAGGATCGGCGCCTCGGTGATGCGGCGAAAGAGCGGCACGAGCGAGACGCCGTCGATTTTCGGAAGCATGATGTCGAGCAGGATCGCGTCCGGCCGGCACTGGGGAAGCATGGTCAGCGCCTGCGCTCCGTCAACGGCACAGCAGACGATGAAGCCGTGTTGCGAGAGACCGATCTCGAGCATTTCGCGCACGTTCGGCTCGTCATCGACGACCAGAATCGTCGGGTTGTCAAGCGATGCCATCGTGCTCCTCATCGGCGACGGGGAAGGTCAACCGGAACTCCGTTCGTCCTTCGCCGCTCGTACAATCGATCGTGCCGTTCCAGCGGCCGGCCACGCGACGCACGATGGCGAGACCCAAGCCGAGACCCTCGCCGAGCGCACGGCCGCCGCCGCGATAAAAGCGGTCGAAGATCGCTTCGCGTTCGTCTTGACCGATGCCCGGTCCGCGATCGGTCACGGCGGTCGTCACCGAACCGTTACTCACGCGGGTCTCGATCGTGATCGGCGATTCGGGCGCATACGTGACGGCATTCTCGAGCAGGTTGCCGAGTGCGGCGGCAAGATCGTCGGCATCGATGATGATGCTTGCGGTACGTTCTGTGAGGGCCCGGACCTCGCGCTGCGGATAGCGGCGCTGCAAGGTCTGCGCCGCCTCCCGTGCCGCGGTGCCTACATCCACCAGCCGGGGGACTGCGGCTTGCGACTCCAGGCGCGCCAGCGTCATCATTTTTTCGACCAGGCGTCGCATGCGTGCCGCCTCAGCAAACATCCCGTCGAGCACGCGCTGGTCGACCGCTCCGGCGGTGTTGCTTGCGCGGAGGATATCGACGTATCCCGACAGGACCGTCAGCGGCGTACGCAATTCGTGTCCGGTTTCCGCCAGGAAGCGCTGATAGCGTTCGGCAGCCTCAGCGCGTTCGGTGATGCGGGCCTCCAGCGCGCGGCGGTCGCGACGCGCACGTGCAACGACGCGCGCGGTCGCGAAAACGATGATGGCCAGCGAGCCGAACACGAAGACCGCAATGTCGATCGCAAACCACCGCTGCAGCACGCTGAGGTCGGGTGTGATGTCGATCGACCGGTCACCGCGCATCACCCGCAGGGGCACAAGACGCACGAACGATTCAGCGAAGGCGGACGGCCGTGCACCCTGCGGCGGTGGTGCGCCGGGTGGTGGCGGCGGCGCGCCCGGCGGCGCTCCCGGCAACTGGCCACCGTCGCCGGGCCCAGGCCGTACGATCGCGCCGCTCGCTGTCGCGTCGATGACGATGCCCAGGTTGTGGTCCACGAGGACCACGTGCAGGCCTTGCTGCACCAGCGCGCGCGCAAGCGCCGGCGTGAACGGGACGTTCGCGTCGAGCGTTTCACTCGCCAAGCGGGATTGCGCGGTCATCGCCGTTGCTACGCCTCGCAAGAGCGCGACCCAGATACCGGCCGCGCTTCCGAGCAGGATGAGAACGGCGAGCGCGGCGGGGACGACGACGCGATTCATGCTGTTGCATCGAAGCTAGGCCGCAATTCTTAACCGCTCCTGTGCGATCGCACAGGATGGGCGGCCCCACGTTGCGGCATGCTCTGCGGCATGAGGTTGAATGATGCTTCAATTTGATGAACTTCTGCGCTCGCGCGATGCCCGAAGCCGGACCATCGCCCGGCTGAGCGGGCACATCGCCGCCGCGCTGGGTTTGCAGCAGGACGGTCCGATCGAGAGCCAAATCGTCCGGCTCGCCGGAGCGTATGTGAGGCTGACGGCTCCGCGAAACGGACACCCGGCATTGACGAGCGACGAGGCGCTCTGGGCCGTATGGCACGGCGCGGGCGAGCACTACCAGCCGGAACTCGTCGATGCGCTGATCGAGGTCGTCGGCCGCCGGCGCTCGCGGAAACTCGCGGGCACGCACGCGTGAAAATGCTTGCGCTGCGTTGCGTCAGCATCGTTCTTTCGGTAGCCGTCTTAGGCGCAGGTTGCGGCGGTGGCGGTTCGAGCGCGGCAGTGAGCCCAAGCTCCGGCGCAACCAGCACTTCGACGGCGTCGAGCGGCGCCAGCCTCGCGTCCGTGTACCGGGCGGTGCAGTGGGCTTCGGGGACGTCGGTGAGTTTCTCCGGGACGTGCTCGATGACGCTTACGACGAGCGGCGTTCCCACGTATCACAACGACTACTATTTGGCCCCCGTCAGCGCGCAGGCGTCCACGTCGGTTGCCGTGACGCCGGTCAGCCACACGGAGATGTCGCTGATCGCCTACACGGCGTCGAACATTTCGCCTACGACGGTGGCCCTCAACGTCTGTCCGGCAAAAGCGGCGACGACGACGACGACCAACATGGGCCCGATCGGCTACATGATCTCGGGCGAGGCGATCTTCAATCCCTACGAAGCCGACGCGGGGGCAACGCCGGCACTGAGCGACAACGTGTCGTACTCGTTCACGACGAGCGCGGGCGTCGCGGAAACCGCGTGGTTCATCGACAGCTGCAACTCGCATTCGACGGGCGGCGGGGGCGGGTCAACGTGGCACTATCACGGCGTCCCGTCGTGCCTCACCTCGCAGATCGATGGCAACAGCGGCCCCTCGCACCTGATCGGCATCGCGCTCGACGGGTTCCCGATCTACGGTGGCCGCGACATCAACGGCAACACGATCGCGGTGTCGCAACTCGATGCTTGCAATGGCATCACGAGCCCGACGCCCGACTTCCCGAGCGGCATCTACCACTACGTGCTCCCGATCGGTGTGACGGGCAAGCAGTCGTCGCTCAACTGCTACAGCGGAAGTGTCTCACAATCGCAACTCGCACGTGCGACGAGGTACATCTGCGGCCTAGACGCACTGAACAAACGGCTGCAAGCCAGCGCACGCGCGCGCCGGGCGAAGCGTCGCTTGGCCGCATAGTGCGGCGCGATCGCGGTGCTAGGATGGCACCTTCGCCAGGCACTCGACTTCGACGAGGGCGCCAAGCGCGAGACCCGTCGTTCCGAACGCACTGCGCGCCGGTAGGCGGTTCGCCGGAAAATACTCGAGGTAGATCTGGTTGAACGCCGGCCAGTCGTTCATGTCCGCGAGCATCACCGTGCATTTGAAGACGTCCTCGAGCGCGCAGCCGGCGAGTTTGAGCGCGGCGACCATATTATCGAGCGCGAGGCGCGACTGCCGCTCGAGGCCAGATGGCACCGATCCGTCGGGCAAGATGCCGATGTTGCCCGACATGTAGGCAATGCCGTCCACGATAACGGCCGTCGAGAAGGGCAGTGCCGGGTCGGTGTGCGGAACAAATTGCATGCGGGCCCCTTCGACACCGGTCGCGGTGAATTCCCAGAATGTCTAAGCGAGCAGGGCGCGATCGAGCTTCGCGGCGCCGACTTCTTTGTAGAAAGCGGTGTGCGTTTCGCTGACTTTCGGTGCCCAGGGATCGCGTTGTTCGGGCGTGGTCGCGAAGTGCACTGTCGGTCCGACCGCATCGCGATAATCCGCGCCGCCGAACGGGATGAAGCCGTGGCTCTCGCCGTGTGCGAGGACGAGATCACCGACTGCCTTTGATGCGGTAGCCGCCGCGGTGCGGACGTCGTTGGAGAGACGCGTATCCTGGGCGAACGTATCGTAGAGCGCCATGGCCGGACGGTCGGCGTGCCAGGGCAGATGACCATCGTCGAAGCGCACCATGCCGTCAACCGAGTTCGCATCGTCGAGGATCGCGTTCGCCGTGCGGTCGTCGCCGCCGGCCGCGCTCGTGAGCGCGTGATCGAGTTGCTTCACGGCCGTGCGCATCGCACCGATCTTCGTTGCATCCAGATCGAGCACGTCCATCGCGGCGGCCGGCGTGTACGAGCCCATGCCGGGCATGCCGTACTTCGTGTGCATCGTGTCTTTCACGATCGCCTTGGCCATCGCGATGGGATCGTCGATGTGGCTCGCGATATCTTCAGCCACGCTCGTCGGCGTGCCGGGCGCGAGCATCGTCTCCGGCGATGCGGCGAGATACTTCACGCCGTCTTGCGAGAGCGCGTCGGCAAAACCGAGCGTCGACATCAAACACTGATTGGCGACTACGCCGTCGATCGCGCGTCCCGCGTCTTCGGGATGCGCTTCGGCGTGCAGCGCGAGGCCGTCGGCGATCGCACCGGCCATGTCGGTTGAGGACATGATGGCCTTATGCGTATCGCTCTGCAAGCCGCCGCCGTCGCCGCCGCCATGGTCGACGAGGTCGATCCATGTCTGGTTTGCACCGTTGCGTTCGGCTGTATCGAGTGTGTGCGCGACAAATCGCGCGAGGTTCTCGCGCGACGACGGGTCGTGGGGAGCATCGACGTGGACGGGACCGTCGATGCGGCCGTCGCGAAGGTCGTAGGATTCCGTGCGCGCGCCGCCGTCTTCGACGAAGTCGCGCCGAGCGGTCGTATCTTCGATGTTGAAGGCAATGCGTGCGTCGGCGGCGCTGGTACGGAACGCCTGATCGATGACCGGCGATTGCGCCATATCGAGATTGTTATCGCCGTCGCGGTAGAGGCCGAATTGCAGAGCGGTGATGTTCATGCCCGCCTACTGCGACGAGCGCGGCGCCCCGCAAGGGTGCTACGCCATTAGCATGTGTCAGAGACGTGCCACGGGGAAATCATCGAAGGTTCTCTGTTCCGGTGCGAAGACTCGCGGACGTTGCAAAGGGGGCTGCAGGACAGGCAGAATGTGTTCCATGTCCAGGTCTTTTTGATGCCGCTCCGGGACGCGAGCTTGAGCGATGGCAAACCATTGACGCATGTAGAGTTCTTGCCCGGAGCTCGTACCGCGTGACGCCGAAGGCTTTAGCGCGTTGAGCAGTTCGTAGGTAAGGATGCCGTGTTTGAGGAGCGGATCTTCGCTCGCGTCTTGATCTCCGCGCGACGCGGCAAGAATGTACATGCCTTTCTCAAACGCGAGCTGAGCGAGGCCCTTGGAATTCATCGGCCCGACGTTTCTGGGATCTCCCAGCGCCTGGCCGGACTGGCACGCATCGATGATAAGCACGATTTCCTGTGCGTCCGCGCCGAGAAGCTGGGCGGCTAAGTCACGGTCGCTAACGGCGTGCGCGGCGATGCGATCGTACGCTTCCTGGGTGTTGAGCGGCTTCGTGTAACCGGTGTCATACGGAACCATATAGAAATGATCGTCGCTGGCTAGGCCGTGACTCGCGATGTAGACGAAGATCGCATCCTCCGGTTGCGCCGCCACGGCTAAACGGTGCAATGCTCGAAGAATTGCTTCCTTTGTTGGTTGGCGGTTTCGATAGAGCCGCGTCACTTCCGTGCGCCCAAACCGTCCAAGCCGCCCCTGAACGTCGGCGAGCTTGTCGGCGAACGACGCAGCGTCGGCGCGCGCGAAGGAGAGATGCAAATCGGCATTGGTCGTTGCATCGACGCCGATGGCGAGAATGCGCGCAACACCCTTTCGCGCGGGCAAGGCCGATCGATACGTGCGGGCAGTCGTCTCGCTGCGCACATTATCGGCATTAAAAGCATATGCCGATATCTCATTCGCTCCGGCAACGAAGGTAACGTCCCAGAAGAGATTCCCGTTGGCGCGCCCGTGCAGTACGTCGCCCGGCCATAACTTTACGAGCGAACCATTTCTGAGAAGCCGCACGTCCCGTACGCCGCTGCCGCTATGATGCGCGGCATCGGGCGCTGCCTCGGATACGTGCACGCGCACGCGCACGTGGCGTTCGTATTGCGAACCGCCGGTTGCGCTGATAGAGATTCGCGGCAGCCGCCGGTCGAGCCGCGGCAGGCTTCGCTTTGCCGTCGGGTGTTTACCAGAAACGAGATCGCTCAGTAAGCCCGGCTGAAAGAAGTCATTGAGGTACGCCACCCCCGGTACCACATCGAACGTAGCACCGTTAAATCGCCATAGCATTTCGCTCCATCCGCGAGGCGATCCGTCGAAGAGGCCGTTCGGGGACGCAACGAGCCAATCGTTGGATTCCGCTGCGCCGAGAAAGAGCGTGCCAAGCGCGGTACCGCGTTCCACGTCCCACAGATTAATCGTACTGTCGTCTACGGATGTGATGAGCAGCTTGTGATCGACGGAGAAAGTGACGACGGTGTACCGTCCCCAATCCCCTCTCGGACCGGTCGCGGGGATATGTTGAATCACCTTACCGGATGGGACGCTGACGAGCAACAGTGCGTTGTTGAAATCGGAAAACGCTGCGATGCGCCCGTCCGGCGAGAAGGTTTGGAAGCTGGCGGTCGCCATTCCGGGAAAGCTGACGACGCCCGCTTTGCGCGCGGCGCCGCCGCTGCGCAGGTCGTAGAACGTCGGCCCCGCAGGCGGTTCCTCGTCAATGAGGGCGTAGCGGCCGCCCGGCGCCACGAGTTTTGTGGCTGAAAGGAAAACGGCGCTGGGCGAGATGCTCGCGACATCCGCGCTTTGCCCCGTCGCTGCATCAAATGTTCGAGCCATAAGATGCTCGTCATAGTGTTTATCTTCAACCCACTGAAAGCGCATGCTGTTTACGGTCGCCGAAAGATCGGGTTCGCGCACGTGCTCCATTTTGATACTAACGTCATTCGTCGGCAGGTCTGCGATGAGGATGCTTGCATTTTGCGAGTCAGGAGCGCTACCCAGCAGCCCATCTTCTTGGAGCAGCAGCTTGGTGCCGTCCCCGATGAAGAAGATCTGTGTTGGAAAGACGTCCGCGGGCCGGGGCAACCAGTTGATCATCGTCCAGGTTGGAACATCCCAAACCCGAACGCCGTCGGATTCCCGATATGCCAGGCGCCGGGAATCGGGGCTAAACGCGAGCAGCGCGTTTCTCAACGGGAACTTTGCCGACGCGAAGTATGCGGGCTGACCCGTCGTCAAGTCCCAGACGATCACGCGTGTGCGCGTACATGTCGCCAACCAGTGACGATCGGGGCTTATGGCGATCGCGTCGATCACGTGATTTTCCCAAACGTCGTGGCGCGCGCCGGTATGCGTGTTTAGCGTGAAAATGTCGCCCGACCGGTGGTCACTGCCCGAGGGAGTGCTGCCGTCTGCTAGCAGCTGGCCGCTTTCCGTTGCTCCGAGCATCACGTCGCCCGCGGGGTTGAGCGTGGCTGCCGTTATCCCGGGCGAGCTGAACGATTGCTCGGAGCCGCCGGGGGTCGTCTTGACGAAGCTCACACCCGCGCCGTACTCCATCGCAGCGGCGGTGCGGCTGTCTCCGCTAAACGTCGCGGCGGTCGTCCAGAAGTCATTATCCCACTGCCGTGCTACACGACCGCTGCGAATATCGATGAGGTACAAGTGCGCTTTTGCGGTCCCAGTCGTCGCCCGGTCCGGGTTTGCATAGTCGCCGGAAAAGTCGCCGGAATTCGTTGCGGCCAGCGCAAAATGTCCGTCGGGTGAGAGTGCAAAAACGCCGCTACCGTTGACGTCAAAACTGTAATCCGGTTTATCCATCGTGCGGTCGATGACGCCGGTCTGTAGATCGCGCTCGTAAATCCCGAAGCCATCGGCGGTAAAAAAATGCATGCCGTCAGAGCCGAACGCCGTTGGAACGGCGCTTTCCGGCGGACCAGCGTGCTCTATTCGTACGCTACGCGCTGGAAATCCGGGCGTGCGAAGATCCCAAAACGTTGCAATCTGTTCGTTCACGGGGATCTGATTATTGGCGGCTACCGAGAGCAGCCAGCGTCCGTCGCTGCTGGCGGAAAACGATGCCTTTGCGACATCGTAGCCAAGTCCGGCGGGCGGGAGAGAGCGCACGATCGCCCCCGTTCCCACATCGAATAAGTGAATGCCGTCAAGCAGATACTTTCCGTCGTGGCTGAATCCGACGACTCCAGTCCCCTCGATGCTGAGTCGCCGCAACATCCGCCCGGTCGCGCGATCCCAAAGGTAGATGCCGTCGATACTGGTCGAGGCGATGAGGTGACCGGATCGATCGATCGCGACGGCCAGCGCCGCGGCGCCGTTACCGCGCTGGACGACCAGTTCCGGCAGTTGTACGTTCGGCCGGCCTGCAGTCAGCATTGTTGCCAGGACGGCTACCACGAAAGCCAGGCGCACGACGTTCCTTTCAATCGCTGAAACGGACGTTGCCTAGAGGCGGAATTTCGCCAACGCAAGAATCCGCGCCGAAAAAGCCACGACCCAACCCAGACCGACCGCAGAGTTCGTCACTGCGCAATCCGTTCTCCTTACCTTCTGGTGTGAAAGGTGTTCGATATGGTCATCGGCAGACGGCTTCTATTTGTACTAGGTATGTCGGCGCTGAGCGTGGCTTTGTGTCCGTCATTTGCATCATCTCACGACCTAAAGGGAATGATCCGCACGGAAGTCATGGATCAACCCCTCGAGACGATCCGAAAGCCGAACGGGGACCTCATCGGCCGCGGCGTGATCGCCAACCTCTATAAATGGCCGAGTCACCGGAAGCTTACCATTTGCTTCATCGGCGGCACGAGAAGCTTGAGGTCAAAGATAGCTGCGGCCATGCAGCGGCAATGGCATCTCCACCAACTGACCCGCGGCAACCTCGATTACAACGCCGCTTCTTTTAGCGATCTCGCCGACTGCGGTGCGGCGGCCTCACCCAATTATGATATCCGTGTCGGTTTCTTACATGGCGCGTATGGCGGATACTGGTCGTACATCGGTGTCGACAGTAGGAATCACGTGCCGAGTATGAATTTCGAGGGTTTCGACTCGAACGCGCCGGCTGAGCCTGACTTCGATCGACTCGTCGCGCACGAATTCGGTCACGCACTATCGCTCGAGCACGAGCATCAATCGCCGATGGTGCCGCCGTGCGATTGGAACTACGATTACATCTATACCCACTACTCGTGGCAGAGTCCGGCCGACATGCACGCCAACCTCGATAAATTGAAGAACTACGTCTACAATGGCAAGTACCTCTATTCGTTTACAACCTACAATAAGAAATCGATCATGCACTACTATTTCGAGCCGCTCGCTTTCGTGAAGGGCAGAAACAGCAAATGCTATATTTTGCAGAACAACAACGTACCGTCTGAGGAAGACAAGACGTTCATAACGCAGCAGTATGCGCCGGCGACGTTCGGGGGCTTCCGCGGATTGGATACATCGCTTGAGGACCTCTCAAGAATACCCAACGCTCGCCTTCAGCAAGTCATCGCCACGAAACGGCAGCTGCTTCGAGATGCGGAAAGATGAAGCGCTCCGAGCGGAGTCCGGGCTAGAGTAATCGCGCCGCGAACGATGAACTGGCGTGGAAATGAATCCGGAAGACCCCGATGACCAGATCGGGCGCGCGACGGTAGCGACGTCGGTCAACCACCTCGATGCGACGTCGGCGGCGGAGCGTGAAACGCTGCGTTCGGCGCTGCAGGCCCTGATCGATTTGCTGTTCGATCTCTACGAAGCGTTGCCGCCGAGCGGACCTGCGCCGGCGGATTTCCGTCACGAAGGCTTGCTCGTGTTTCCGCCGGCCTACGTTGAGCGGTACGATCGGCCCTTCGTACGCCGCACGATCGTCGCGGCGGCGAGCCTCGGGCAGAAGCTTGCCGGTCCCGGCTGGTTCGACCTGGCCTCGACCATGGAAGAGATGCTCTTCGGCACCATCATGGAGACGGTGCAGAACGCCGACATCGATATCGGTGACGTTTTCGACGACCTCGAGGAATCGGCGTTCCAAGACCTCGACTACGAAATGCTCTTCAACGCGCAGCTCGACGGCATCGAGAACGGCGCGATGCGCGAACAGTACGCGTTTGCGAACCTGCGGTTCGACGAATGGTTTTTGCCGTTTCCGAACACGTCGTTCTTGAACTACTACTTCAGCGATCCGCGCGTACTCGCGGAGCCGGTCGAACATCGCCTCTACGATCCGACCGCCGGTGACGCCGCGCTCTCGTATGCCATGGCGGACGACGATGAAGAGGGCGTCGTCTAGTTGCAGCTCCTCGCGGGCCGGGTCGTCTACTCGGCGTCGGACCTCAACAACTATCTGGCCTGCGAGCATCTCATGTCGCTCGACATGGAGGTCGTCCACGGCGTGCGCGAGCGTCCGGAGAAGGCGTCGGGACAGGCGCCGCTGCTCGCGAAGCTCGGTGAGGAGCACGAACAAAACTATTTGCAGCAATTGCTCGCCAAGGGGTATCATGTCACCGTCGTCGACCGCCGCGCCGCCGGCGGCTTTGGGCGCGCGGCGGCAGATACCGAAGCTGCCATGGCGCGTGGCGACGACTTCATCTACCAAGCGACGTTCTTTCACGACGGCTGGCTCGGGCACGCGGACTTTTTGCGCAAGATTCCGCAGCCGCTCGACGGCGGCACGTGGGACTGGCATTACGAGGTCGAGGATACGAAGCTCGCCCGGCACACCGAGCCGTATTTTCTGCTGCAGCTCGCCTACTATAGCGAGCACGTCGCGCGCATCCAAGGCGCGCCGGCGGCGAACATGCACGTCGTGTTGGGCAACGGCGACCGCGCGACATTTCGAGTCGAGGATGTCAGCGCGTATTATCGCAGCGTCCGCACGCGCTTCATTGCGCGTTTGGCCGAGGCGGATTGGCAGCCGTACCCGCAGCCGGTCGACCACTGCGGACTCTGCGTATGGCGCGAGACGTGCGAGCAACGCTGGGTGCAAGACGACCACTTGAGCCTCGTTGCGAACATCACGCGCTTGCAGGTCGCACGGCTGAACGACGCCGCGATCACCACGCTGCACGGCCTAGCCGAGTCGCCGTCCGCGGCCAAGCCGGAGAAAATGGTGGCGGGAACGTTCGAGCGTCTGCATCGCCAAGCGCGCCTGCAAGAAGAGCAGCGCATCGCGAAGGCGCGCGGCGACGAGTATCCCTACCGGTATGAGATACTGGAGAGCGGCATCGCAAAGCCGCCTGCGGACGACGGACGGGTCGAACCGAAGCGCGGCTTCTTTCGGCTCCCTGAGCCTTCACCCGGCGACGTGTTCTTCGACATGGAAGGCGACCCGTATTTCGACATCGGGACGGGACTCGAGTATATGTTCGGCATCTATACGGTGGCCGACGGCTTTCAAGCGTTTTGGGGTTGCGACCGCAGTGCCGTTCCCGGGCTCGATCGTTTGGCCGAAAAGCGCGCGTTCGAAGCGTTCATCGACGACATGATGGCTCGGCGCGAGCGCGATCCCGGGATGCACATCTATCACTACGCATCGTATGAAAAGACGGCGCTGCAGAAGCTCTCGCAGCGCCACGCGACGCGCGAAGACGAAGTCGATCTCATTTTGCGGGAAGAGTTGCTGGTCGATCTCTATACGGTTGTGGGTCAGGCGATCGCCGTCGGGCAGCCGAGCTACTCGATCAAGAAGATCGAGGAGTTCTACGGTAAACGCAGCGGCGATTCGGGCATCGCGGCCGGCGACGATTCAATCCTCCGTTTCGAAGAATGGCTCACGCTGCGCGGGGACCCGGCGCGGCGCGAGGACTCGATTCTCGACGACTTAGAGCGCTATAACAAGTACGACTGCATCTCGACGCACGGCTTGCGCGAATGGCTGCTGGCCCTTCGAGATGAGGCGGCGAATGCGTTCGGCGTCGCAATCCCGCCGTATACCGGTAAGGAGCCGGACGCGTCGAAGGCCGACATCAAGTTCGTCGAACTAAAGGCGGCGCTCGATGCGAAGATTCCTGAAGAGTTCGACCCGGAAAGCGACGATCGCAGCGGACCCGTCTGGCGGTACTTCCTAGCCCGGCATATGCTCGAATATCATTGGCGCGAGGATAAGCCGGTTCATTGGCGCTTTCACGACCGCTGCGAGACTCATCACGCCGATCCGAACGCGCTCGCCGACGATGCCGAGAGCATCATCGCGCTGGAGCCGTACGGCGAACCCGAAAAGGTGAAGCAGTCGTGGGCGCACACATTTCACTTTCCACCGCAATTTCACAAAGTCGAAGACGGCGAATGCTACGACTTGGACACCAAGAAGAAGACGGGAAAGATTACGAGCGTCGTTGACGGGGACGACCATGGCCGGCTCGTCTTAGTCCGCGGCCGCAGTTATGCTGACGTACCGTTTCCTCGGGCGGTAACGCTTCGCAAGACGATCCCGTCGAGCTCGATCCTCGAGGCTATCGCTCGTTTTGGCGAAGCGTTGCTGGCAGACGGCGACCGTTGTCGTTACCGCGCCGCCCTCGATGTGCTAACGAGTGCGGCGCCGCATCTACGTGAACGACCGGCGAGCGGAATCATTCAACCGGCAACGGTCGACGAGGCATCGCTTCTAGCGCTCTGCGAGAACCTCGACGACAGCTATCTGTTCGTTCAAGGTCCGCCGGGTTCGGGCAAAACGTATCTCGGCGCGCGACTGATCGTCAATCTGCTCGCTCGCGGCAAGCGCGTCGGGATCACGGCAAACAGCCACAAGGCCATCCACAACTTGCTCGACGAGGTCGAGCGGGTTGCTGCCGAGCGGAACTTCGCGTTTACCGGTCTCAAGAAGTGCACGAAAGACGACGACGCTACGGTATATACGAGCGCGCACATCAGCAGCAACGAGAAATCGATCGCCGATCCGAATGCCAATCTCGTTGCCGGCACGGCGTGGGCGTTCGGCGTGCAGGCGATGGATCGGCAGCTCGATTACCTGTTCATCGACGAAGCCGGGCAGGTCGCGTTGCCGCATGCCGTCGCCGTGATGACGTCGGCCAAAAGCACGATCCTGCTCGGCGATCCGCTGCAGCTCGCGCAGGTGTCGCACACCGCGCATCCCGGCGATTTGGGAGCATCGGTGCTCGAGCACGTGCTCGACCGCGACTTGCGTCCCGTCGCACCCGACCGCGGTGTGCTGCTGACTAATTCGTACCGCATGCACCCCGACGTCTGCGCATTCATTTCCGAATTGCTGTACGAAGGGCGGCTGCGCTCGGCGCCCGACCGCGAGCATCAGCACGTCGCCTCGCCTGGGTTGAGCGGAACCGGATTGCGGTATCTGCCCGTCGAGCATGCCGGCAACGCCCAACGATCGGACGAGGAGGCCGAACGCATCGTCCACGAGATCGGCTTGTTACTGCAGGGCACCGTGCGCGATCACCGCGGAGAGTCGCGCCCGTTGAAGCCTGCCGACATCATCGTCGTTACGCCGTACAACGCGCAAGTGCGGCTGGTTCGCCGCGCCCTCGACGCTGCCGGTTTCGGCGGTGTCGAAGCCGGCACGGTCGATAAATTCCAGGGACGCGAGGCGTTCGTTGTGTTCTTTTCGACCGCCGCGTCGAGCGGAGAAGAAGCCCCGCGCGGGATCGGGTTCATCTTCGATCGGCAACGCTTCAACGTTGCGATCTCGCGAGCCCGGGCGCTCGCCGTGATGGTCGGGTCGCCCGCACTGCTCGGCCAACGCGCGGGAACCGTTGAGGAAGTCAAAGTCGTCAACGGCGTCTGCCGCTTCCTCGAACAATCACTCCGGCTCTAGATTCTGCTGCATCCTTTCCGCAACGCGGCGAAATTCGGCGAGTTCACGCGCCGTTAGCCCGGCGCTGGCTGCTTTTTGGATCGAGGCGATGGTCTCCATGATCGGTGCGCGTAACTTCGCGCCCTTCGGCGTAAGCGCGATCAGGTATACGCGCCGATCGTCGGGATCGGGCAAACGGCGGACGAAGCCCTGGCGTTCCATCGTATCGATCACGCTGGTAACGGTCGCGCGGTTCATGCCGACCCGTTCGCTCAACTCGATTTGTGAGATGCGATCCTCCTCGAGCAGCGCGCGCAAGTAGAAGTATTGCTTGAATGAGATGCCGTGCGCGGCGAGCTCGCTAGCGAGGCGGCGCGACATCACTTTGTGGGTCGTGCGAACGAGATAGCCGAGCCCGGTTGAGAGCGGGCGTGCGTGGCCGGAGGTCTTGACAAGCGTCCCCATGGTGCGTATTAGTATAACACCAGACTGTTGTATCTCAAACAAATATTTCCGACGCTCGTCCGGCCAAGGTATTTGCCATGCAGTTGACCCGCGCGCTGCTCGTCGCAGCGTTGGCAATTCTCGCGTTTGCCGCGCCCGCCGCCGCCGTACGCGCGCAGGTCGAGCCATACGAAATTGGCGCGGTGCTCCCGCTGACCGGCGGCTCGTCGTTCACGAACATTCAGATCAAGGCGTCGATGATGGTGCTGCAAGACATCGTCAACAAGACCGGCGGCATCAAGGGGCGGCCGCTGCACTTCACGTTCTTCGACGACGGCGGCAACCCGGCGACGGCGGTCTCCCTGACGGCGCAGATCATCGCGAAGCATCCCGCGATCCTGATGGGACCGACGCTCGTTTCCACGTGCCGCGCGACGGCGCAGCTAACGATGAAGGGCCCCGTCGAGTGGTGCTTTTCGCCGGGCGTGCCGATCACGCCGAACGGCTATCTGTTCGGCTCGCTCGTTGCCACGCACGAAAACCTGGCGACGACGATGCGCTATCTGCGCGACCGCAAGATCAAGCGCATCGCGATGCTGTTGCCCACCGATGCGACGGGCCAAGACGGCGAGGAGTCGATCGACGATGCCATGGCGCTGCCGGAAAACGCCGGCCTGATCAGCGTCGTTGCGCGCGATAAGTTCAACACGAGCGACTTCAGCGTTGCCGCGCAGGTCGCGCGTATCAAAGCCGCCGCGCCCGACGCCGTGGTTGCGTGGACGACGGGCGCCTCGCTCCAGACGGTGTTGCGCGGCCTCAATGAAGCCGGCCTCGACGTACCGGTCGTAACGACGCCGGGCAACATGACGCACGCGCAGATGGACGCGATGGCAAAGATCATCCCCAAAGCCGGCCTGTACTTTGCCGCCACGCTCGTGCAAGCGCACAGCTCGCTGCGGCCCGGTCCGATTCGCGACGCGCAGGATAATTATTTTCGCGCCACGCGTGACGCGCACGTCGTGCCGGAGCCCGGCGGTTCGTATGCCTGGGATCCCACGCTGATCATCGTCGATGCGTTGCGCCATCTCGGACCGGATGCGTCCGCCGAGCAGATTCACGACTACGTCGAGCATCTGCACGGCTGGGCCGGTATCAACGGCATCTATGACTTTCGCGACGGCCTGCAACACGGCCTTACCCGCAACGCCGGCGTGGTCGCGCGCTGGTTCGCCGATAAGAACGACTGGATAGCCGTAACCCGCCCGGGCGGCGCCCCGCTCTAACCCTAGCCTTGAGAGGATCGATCGTGTCCGAACTCTATGTCGGTGAGGTTGCCGACTTCGTCCCGTCCGGCCGGCGCATCGTGCGCAGCGGCAATCTCGAGATCGGCGTGCTGCGCCGCGGCGAGAACTTCTACGCCTATCACAACGTGTGCGTACATCAAGGCGGACCGGCGTGCGAAGGCATGGTGATCGCCAAAGTCGAGGACATCGTCGCGCCCGACAAGACCTACCAGGGCCAGCGATTCGAAGATAAGGAGCAGCACTTCGTATGCCCGTGGCACGGCTACGAGTACGATCTCGAAACCGGCGAGTGCGTTCCCGATCGGCGGCGCAAGCTGCGAAAATTCGACGTCTTACGTAAAGGGGAGAGTGTGTATGTCGTCATCTGAAGCGGTGGCTTGTTCGCGGACCCTCGCGGAGATCGCGGAAACGCTCGGCACGGGCGGCGCAGCGCTCGACGACGCCGCGCTGCAAGATTTGATGGGCGTCGCCGTGCGGCTCTACGCGCAGCGCGTGGAGCGCGCCGGTGACATGGCCGTCGTGAAGCCGTCGACGATCAACGCGACCGACGCGCTGGTGACGACGACGGCGCTACTGCGCGCGGTGAACGTGCAAATCTTCGAGCTCGGCCTGTGGCAGGCGTGGGCGCACTGAGGGGGCTGGAACGATGGCTGTAACGATTCCCACCAGCGACTTCGCCGGGATGAGCGTCGGCGAGTTCGACACGCGTACGCTCCTCGCGCACGCCGCCGATCAAGCGCGCGAACGCAAGTACAACGAGCTCTTCATCGTCGACGTCGATTCACACCACTACGAGAGCGACGCGCTGCCGGAGATCCTCGAATACTTCGACAATCCCGTGCTGCGGCAGATCGCGAAAGCGATGAACCTGCGCGGCGGAGCCGGCGGGCTGCTCTTTCAAGCGCCCTTGGCGTCACAGGACATGGGCGGCCGCGTGGGCCGTTATATCCTGCGCCACGGCGAGAAGTTCGAGCCCGGCCAGCATAAAGAAGCGCAGCGCACGGTGCGTTGGATGGACGCGATCGGGACCGACATCGCGATGCTCTTTCCCACCCCGATGCTGCTGCTGAGCGCTCATCCCGTGCTGGAAACGCAAACCGAACTCGCCTTCGCCTACAACCGGTGGCTCGTCGAACGCGTGCTCTCGGCCGAGCCGCGGCTGCGCTCGATGCTCTATCTGCCGTTCCACGATCCCGATGCCTGTTACCGGATGGTGATGGAATTCGGCGACAAGAAGGGCGTGTCGGGCTTCCTCGTCACGGCGACGCACAACGCTCCCGTTCAGGATAACCGGTTGATGCGGGTATACGCCGCGCTCGAAGAACGCGGGTTGCCGCTCGCGTTCCACGGCGGCTACAACATGGGCGAGAAGGCGTTCGCGTCGATGAACCGCTTTATCTCGGTGCACTCGCTCGGCTTCGTGTTCTACAACCTCGTCCACATGACCAATTGGGTCATCAACGGCTTGCCGGAGCGCTTTCCCAAGCTCAAGGTAATCTGGATGGAATCGGGCTTGTCGTGGATTCCGTTCCTGATGCAGCGGCTCGACAACGAATACATGATGCGCAGCAACGAGGCGCCGCAGCTCAAACGGTTGCCCAGCGAATACATGCGTGAGATGTATTATTCCACGCAGCCGATGGAGCGGACGAACAACCTCGAA
>Ga0182013_10000094_pt1 | contig 105292 bp, 68 predicted proteins | sample 612S2MmetaG_FD_120487 | JGI IMG/M metagenome (GOLD analysis project Ga0182013, IMG submission 120487) | Permafrost microbial communities from Stordalen Mire, Sweden - 612S2M metaG | ecosystem: Environmental > Terrestrial > Soil > Wetlands > Permafrost | place: Sweden: Stordalen | collected...
CGTGTAAACACCGGGAACCTCATTAAGCGTCCAATCCGTGCCGCTATTAAAGCCGATCGTGGGCGGAGGGTTGGTCACGTCGCCAATTACCTCGACTGTGGCACTGGCAGCGGCGCCGTAAGCATTGGTGATGAGCACACCATAAAAGTTTGTGCCCGGCGCTGCGGCAAACGTGTAGGTCGCATTTGTAGCGAGCGCAATGTTGCCATTCTGGTTGGTCCATTGGTAGATAATCGGCGGCGGACCGCTCGCTGTAACCGAGAAGGTCAAGGGTGCGGACACCGGGACCTCAGATACAAGCGGCACGATATTAGTCGAGATAATCGGTCCAAATCCCGCGTCATAGTAGAGCGCGGTTATCTGGGACGCCGACAGCGCATTAGTGAGAATGGCCACCTGGCAGATGTTGCCGTAGAATATGCGGTCATTAGCTGGGTTGCTGGCCGAGGTGCCCCAGTCAGGATCGCCGCCGATCCAAACATCAGTTGTATTTGCAGAAGGTGCATTCGGCACGGCCTGCTGGGCAGCCAGGGATCCATCAACATATGTATATTCGTTCGTGCCATCATATACGCCGATCAATTGATGCCATTTGCCATCGGCAACTGAAGTGGCGCCCGTGGCATCTGGTGCTGGATCGGCGAAATGTGGATCACCATTGCCGTCAACGCTAAGACGGTAACCCCTGGCTCCGCGCGCTAGGGAGGTCGCAAAGTAACCGTCGCCTGTGTCAGATCCCAAGTCCTCTCCGCTCGTCTGAACCCATTCGATAACCGTCGTCGGACCTGTCAGACTGAGGTTATTCACGGGAACATCCACATAGGAGCTCGAACCGTCGAAGCCCACCGAGTAGTTGGTTCCGACACCCGCGGCACCAGTCACGCCCGGCTCACCCAAGGTGTAACCGCCAACGTAGGTGCCGTCGTTATTTCCGACCAAGTCGTAAGCCACAGACCCGCTGGTTTCATTCAGCGGCCAATAGGCCACCGGGTGGTAGCCGATGAGCGCAGCCTGATATTGCGCGGGCGAGGAGAGCGGCGATTTTGCAGTCGCAGAAATCGCAACCGGGCTGCTCGTGACTGTGCCGACCAAGTTAGAGACGATACAGGACAAGGTCACCCCGGTCAAATTTGAGAAAGTATAACCGGCGTTGGTCGCGCCCGGAATAAGATTGGCCGGGGTTTGCGGCACGCCGCTGTACCATTGGTAGCTGATGGGCGGGGAGGCGGTGTTATTCACGGTGACGTTGAATTCGGTGGGCAGGTTGGGGAACACGCTCAGAGTCGAGACCGAAGCGGGTGGCACCTGTGAAGTGATGGTCACCGGCGTGGCGAGCGAATCGTCTTCTACGATCAAAGTTACCGGACTGGAAGTGGCGTTGCCCACCACGTTGGTTGCGACATACAGGTAATTGGTGCCATCTGCGAGGGCCAGATTACTGATGGTGAGGGTGGTGGTATGGGAGCCGTAAATATAGGAACCATTGGCGTCAAGCCCATCGGTCAACGTGGTGTAAACGCCGTTGTTCTCCACCTGCCAAGAATTCGTGATCGGCGCGGTGCCGCTGACGACTGCCATGAAGCTCGCGGTTTGACCCACGAACCAGGTCTGATTTGTTGGAGCCACGCTGCTGATCAGCGGGGAGATGCCGCCGGCGGTGGCGCTGACGGCCATGATGAAGGTAGTGGCGTTGGCTTGACCGGCGGGAACCGTATCGAACAGCACGATAATGTTTGTGACCGGGTCAACGGTGTCGGTCAGGGTAAAATAGGTCTCAAAAAGCTTGGGATTGCCAGTGCTAACATCATTTAAGCCACCACTACCGTAAGGGTTGTTCCAATTCACGCTATACCGGCCATTGGCTACAAACGCGGGAGCGACGGTGTTCTCGAACCAATCGTAACCGATAAAAACGTTGGTTTCGTTGACGCCGCCCTGATGTTGCAGAATGCAAATATTGGTCATTTTATTTCCAGACACAATTTCACCACCGGCGGTCAGGAAAGCAAAAGCGGTATAGGGCTGCGGGTTAAGGGGAACGATATTGTTGGATTTATGGTTCGCATCAATCAGAACGCCGTTGTTAGTGGTGTAGATGCCCATCTGGTAATGGTGGGTAGGCTGGGAAACGCTGGTAAAAACGGAGCCGGAAGGAGGCAACCCGGTGGTTGGTGCATTGGTATCATAACCCTGCTCATACCAAGTGTTGCCGCCAGCGGACAAATTGGTGCCGTTATCCATCGTGGCCGTAAGCGGATAAGGAATGGGAGCGGGAACCGTTGTGATTTGGTTGAAACCACTTACCGGGGCGGGAGTATAGTGCGTGCCATCGGAACTGCCGCTGACCGCATAGAAATTGCCTTCGTGAGTGCCGCTAGCATAGGTAATGGTGATGCTGGTGACCGGACTGGCGCTCGAGATTCCAGTGAGGTAGTAAGCATACATATAGGGGGTCGATGTGTTCGTTCCGGTGGAGTAGATACTCCGACCATTGTTCGCCTGAACGCGACCGTTTGCGCCCCACGCGATTTGGGCGCCAGCCGGAGTGAACCAGTCGGACAAATTGAGTGTCCCGGTTTCCGGCGAACCGGTCTGGTGGTTGACCGTATAACTGACCGTGAGCGTGCCCGAGCCTCCCGAGAGGAGCGCCAAACCGGTCACGTTGGTCGGCACGGTAAGCGTGAAGGTACCGGACGTGTGTGATGAGTCAACCTGCAAGTCATTGTTCGTCATGTAAGTCGGCGGCATCAGGAACGTGCAGTTCGCGTTGTTGATATTAACAAATGTGGTATTGTGGATGGGAATACCGACATTTCCTCCGGTCGTTCCGGGACGAGCGTCATAGCCTTGCTCAAATAAAGTATTGTCCCCTTCGCTGGTGCCGGAGCCAGAAGTCGCCGTAATGAATGAACTCGGCAAGACTCCGGGGAGAACTTGCATCTCGTTGGATCCGAGGACGACGTCGTAGTTAAAGCTGGCTGGTGTCAGCGGGATGGGATTGAAGTCAGCGCGCGCGATGCCGGCCAAGGCGAGCGTGAGGGTTAAGGATAGGAGTTTTGATTTCATGGGCTGGTTGATGGTGTGTCTGTTTGTGGGGGTAGGTTGAATCTGACGAGCTTGGCTGTTAAGACTTTGAAACGATTGTTCGAGACTTCAATGAAACACATTTCTGCATTGATTTATCTGGTGATATACTGATTCCGGCTTTCTTTCAAGCGAAAGTTTGTCACCAGAAAAGGTGACAGGGTCACATTTCAGGGTGGTCTTTTCATGTAAGAGAAGAACGGTAAGGCCTCAGAGAGCGATGAACAGTTTAATCCACTTGTCTGATAATAAAACAACTCATCGGTTGGAAGGTAACACCTTTGTTTGCAAATCGTAAACTTTCCCGACACATCTGAAGGGATCACGCAGCATCCTGGCCCGCCACGCCCTTGGTTTGACAATTCATGAGTTTGTTGCAACTTCACCGACTTTGACGCGGACATCGCGGCGCGTCATTCCGGTCCAAAATGTCACTGGCTTTTCTTCTGCCGCGCCTGGAGGTTCAAGTTAACCGCCCGTTCCACGCCGCCGGCAAAACGGCGAAGGGTTTTATGGATACCTGGCAGTGGCGTGTAATCATATTCACCGGCGGGATAGCCGTGGATGAGGACGTAATCATACCGGTGGACTGGCGGCCGTTTGGGAAAATCGGTGATAAACACCTGGCCGATGCAGACGGAATCAGGCGCGACCGCCTCAACGGCTGCAGCGTCACGGGTCGCGGAGATGTTTCCCGGCACGACCCAGGACGGATAAGCGGGCGGCTTAAGCAAGCTGGTGTAGCCGCTGTCCACCACCAAGCCGCCCGGAACGATTTGCATCACGCGACCGCAGATAAAACGGCGGTGGGCGACGCAATCCTTGCGAATGAGTTCGGCCTCGTCGTCCACGGCTGACGCTTTAACGGCCTCGTTGGTCAGCGGCCCGGCGGCGCGGTTGGTGACGACGGAATTTGTTTGCGCCAGGCAGCCAAACACAGGCAACGCCAAGATCAAGGCCAGTATAACCTTCATGCTTTCCACGCTTTAATTTATCCGCATCTCCGGCTCAGGGCAACTGGAGAACCCGGTAAAAGCGTTGCGGGAAATTCGACGCGTTCGGATCAACCAGGTAGAACGGGCTGGCTCCCGGCGCATTGGTGCTCAGGGAAATCCACTGGCTGAGATTGGTGGATGCCTGGAGCACGAAATTTGATCCCGTTGGTCCCATGAGCGTCATCTGGAATCCGCCAGCATTGAAAACGCTCGGCGCGGAGAAGAATAGTCCGGGGTTGATGGTGAAAACATCATTGGCCGCGACGCTGGGGTTGAAGCCGTTTTCCCAGGCGCTGGCATTGACGGTGGCGGAACTTGCAAGCTGGAACGGCCCGGTGTAGAGGAAGGAATTGGTCGAAGGCAGCGATCCATCCAACGTGTAATAGAGCGAGGTATTGGTCGCCGAGGGTTGCACGGTAATGTTCACGTAACCGGTGAACACGCCGCCTGCGGGGCTGATGGTTGGCGGTGGCAACGCGGGTGTGCCGGGCAGGCTGTTGATCCAGGCGGCGATCATCGTCATGTCATTGGTGTCCACGACATTTCGCGCCAAGGGAGGCATCTTGATGTTGGGGTCGAGACTGTCGGCGCGCTGGTAAAGAATGGAGCGCCAAATGTCATCGGGCACCACCACGTAGGCGTTGTCATAGCCGAGATTGCCCTTGATGAGTTGACCGTAAACAATGTTTTGATTGGTGAGCGGCGTGTCATAGCGCGCGTCGAACGTCGGGCCGCTGCCGCCGGGGCGATGGCATTGGGAGCAATTGGCGTCAATGTAGGAGCGCGCGCGGTTCACGAGCGGAGCAGAGAGGTTGGTGGCGGTTACCAAATACAAATAATTGGAGATGTACGAATCATCAATCGAGGGATTGAACAAGCCCAGATGGTTTAGTGTGCGCAGTTGGTTATCCGTCTGGCCGGTGGCCGGATAGGTCAGATTGCCGTTAAGCTGGCGGGTTTTGACGCCAAGCACGTAATTTGCCGGGGCGGTATGGCACGTCAGGCAGTCGCTCGGGCTGGGATAATACCAGGTTTGAGTCCAGGTGCTGTGATCCGCGTTGGTGATGACGATGTCTTCATTCAAGCTGTTCGTCAGCAAATCGGCGTCGCTGTTATCGGAACGCCACTTGTAGGTGACGCCATAGACGGAGCCGCTGGGATTGCGGACAATGAGGCGGGTTTCGAGCCGGCGGCTGTTGGCGTTGGTGCTGCTGTAGTCCGTGGTGAGTTGGAAATGTTTTACGAAGATGGTGCCTGACGGGAAGCTCCATTCACCAGTCGGCGCGAAGGAAATTTGTTCGTCCGGCGTGATCGGCGCGCCGTTATAAGGGACGGCCATCCAGCGCGTCTTGACCGCACCGTCGGACCACAGCGGGACGTTGACCCCGTAAGAAATCAAGCCGGGCGCGACATTCATGGCCGAAGTGTTGGTGAACACTCCGGTTTGCGAAAGTCGCGCGGGAAGATTGCCGGTAAACGCGGTGGGCATGTTGAGGAAAGGACTCACCGTCGCGCGGGTGGTCAGGCCGTATGGCGCGCCACTGCCGGCTTGCACCGTGAACGATACAGGCGCGGAAGTGCCCGTCAGCCCGGTGGTGTCCACCGCCTGGGCGGTGACGGAATAACTGCCGACGGGCAAGCCGGTCAAGGTAACGGTATAAGGAACATTCGTCACCGTCTCAAATAATATTCCATTGGTAAAAAAACTGACTCCGGTCAAGGGATTATACTCGTCGGCAGCCTCAGCGCTGAACGTCACGGTGGCGCTGGCAGTAAGGACGGTCCCGTTCGTCGGGCTGGTCACCAGGACGGCTGGCGGGGGGTTGGTGACCGGATAAAGTTGGGTCGCCGGAATGATTGCCTGGGGCGTGGAAGGACTGCTCCAGGAAAGAGAGGCCTCCGAGCTGTTGGCGCTTTCATGGGCATAGTCCATTTCTATGTTATAAAGCTGCTGGGCCTGGAGATTGATGGAGGCGCTCCAGACGGTCGGGGCTTCCGAGACAAAGGAGTTGATGAGCAATTGGCCATTGATATACAAACGCACGCCGTCATCGGTTGAAGTATAGAAGGTGTATGCCTGACTGTATTGCGGTTGCACCATGCCGGTCCAGCGGACGGTGTAATTCGACGGACCGATACTGGGATCGGGACCGGCGCCGGCCCATTTGAAGTTCACGGTCGCATCCGTGCGGACCAGTGTCGGAAGTCCGTTGAAACTAAATACGTGGTTGGACCAATATTGGCCTTGTAGGCCGATGCCGTTGCCGACGCCGGCGCTGTTGATAAATCCGGCGCTGGCCACCGCGCTGTTCATGGCGCCTGCTTTAACCGCGATGGACTGGACACCCGCCGAGTTCGTCAGGGTGAACGGGACCGTGTAGGGTATCGAGTTGGTAGTGGGAGTGGTTCCGTCGAGTGTGTAATAGATTGAGGCGCCGGCAGTCGAGTCGGACAGGCTCACCATCACCGAATTGGTGAACACCCCGCCGTCGGGACTGATCATCGGCGTGCTCACAAAAACAGTCGCCAGGCCATAGACCGTCAACGAGTACTGCGCTGCCACATACACCTTGCCATTGGCAATCGTGGGCACGATGAATTTCACGGCGTTGCCCGCAGAATCACGGCCGGCGAGTTGGTCGCTGGAATAAAGTTTTTGCGTGAGGTTGGTGGCGTTGTATGCGCGCAAAATGCAGGGAGTGGCGGGGCTTTCGCCGCCGGAATTGTAAATCGCCCACGCGATGGCGTTGTTCGAGCCGTTGGCCGAAATGCAGGCGGTCGCGCCACCCTTGTTGTCAAAAGTATCCGGAGTCTCCACCGGAGTCGTGTTGAACAAGGCATTGGAAATCGAGTAGGCGCCGATCCGGGAATTCGAGTCTATGATATACATCGTGTTATTGAAAAACGCCGGTGTGATATCGCGATCTCCTCCTGGCCCGCCGTTAAATTGCTGAACGATCAGGTTCTTGCCGGAAGTGCCATTGAACTTGCCCATGTTGTCCCGGTCCACCAGATAGATGGGCGCGGTCTTGCCCCCGCCCACCAGCAAATGCGGGTGCGCCGCGCTGCCCGCCGAGTCCGGCAGAATAATTGGCGCGCTCGAACCCAGGTCCTGGTCCTGGCCGCTCAAGTTCACGGCGTTGGACGGGGCAAAATAATCCACGAAGGTAATGCCATTGGTGGTGGCGAATTTCATCACGCTCATGGAATAATCATTGGCCGCAGTAATGGTGGCACCGCCATCCATAGTGCCATTGCCGGACTGGAGATACAGGCAGCCGTTTGAATCCACGGACGGGCCCCCGCCGCCTTCCCAGAAGCCGCCCGCGCTGCCGTTGGGCGTGCTGTTGAAGACTCCGCTTTGCTTTGAAACATTGGTCGCGCTGTAGGCGAATAGCCAGCCGTGATAAGGCGTGTTGTCACCATGCGAGGCATAAGAAATATAGACCGCGCCGTTGAGCAGCGTGAGCGCGGGCCGGCAGTGCTCCTTAAGCGCATTCCAAAGCACATGATTTGGGTTTTGGCCGTCATTGTCACCGGAGCCGGAGCCCAGATAATTTGTGGCATAAATAACGGCGGGACTGTTGAAGTTGGTTCGCTCAAGTCCGGTCGTTATGTCCAACGCATGCAGGCGATGCACATAAGCGCTTCCTTCCATGGTCTTGACCTCGAAGTAAATCGTTCCCGTAACCGGATCAATGACCGGTGTGCTGGTGACGCCGATTTCCGGGGTGATGTCGCTTGAACCGACATTTGCGCTGGGAACGGTCGTGACGCCCGGCCCGAGGAAACTGGTCTGCCAGAGCGGCGAGGCGTTGTCGCCCGAGTTATTATCGGCATCGAAGGCGTACACGCTGTTATGCTCCGTGACAACGTAAACCACATTATGCGTACCCTGACCGGGGATGTTCACGTTCGTCATAATGAGCGGCTGCGCATACACGAAGCCATCCACCGTGTAGGAAAACAATTTGCCAAACGTGTTGGTGTTGACATTCGACAGCGTTAAGATTGTTTCATTGGAGTTCACTCCCCAGCGGGTATTGTCATTGTGAAAAGTCAGAACCGCCGTCAAGGAGGACGCCGTGTTCGAGGAGAGCGTGGTGAAACTCAGTGAAGGCGTGGCCCAGTTGGTGCCGATGCTGTTCACGCCGCGGGCCGTGAAATAATAAGTGGCATTCGTCGCCAGCCCGCTGAGGGTCTGCGCGAAAGCCCCACTCTGCACACCAATGGAAATATTGTTCGACCACGCCGAGGCGGTGGTGCCGCCATTCGCCGGCCCGTAGAAGAAAGTGATGGTGGTCGGCTCGCCGCCCGTGGTGAGAACTTGTCCCTGCAGGGTGGCCGCGGTACCGGTGATATTGTAGGCCGGCAAATTGGTGACGACTGCCGGTAACGGGCCGGTGGTCGTAAAGGACAGGACCGGCGCGGCCCACACGGTGCCTTCAATGTTCGCGGCGGAAAAGGTGAAAAAATAAGTGGTGTTCGTGACCAAACCAGTCACGAGTTGCGCGTACGCCCCAATTTGATAGCCCAAATCAACACGATTGGCCCAATTCGCCGCGTTCGTGCCGCCATTGGATGTGCCGTAATACAGCACAATGTCAGGCTCTGCTCCCCCGGTGGAAAGAACTTGTCCCTGCAAGGTCACGTTGGTGGTTGAAATATTCGTCGCGGGCAGATTGGTGACTTGAGCAAGTGAATAATGATTCGTTTGCGCACCAAGCAAACCGCTGATGGCGTAAACTGCGGTCGCGCCAGCGGCAGACGCTTGACCGAAGGTAAGACTGGCGATGGCTTTGTTCGTCGCGCCAAGAATTGCGGCCAGATTGAGCGTGGTTTGGTAGAATCGGGGATCGGTAGAATCGCCCTGGGCCGCGCCGCTGGTAATGTCAATTCGGTCCACGCCCTGGATTGCAAAGGGGGTGTTAAAAAACCAGTCGTAGGCTATGAAATTCGTCTCGAATGAACTGCCGTCCTCGAAGTTGATCGTTAGCGCACCCATGCTCGTTGGCGTGGCGCCGGCAGAATTTGCGAGAATGGAAATGATGTTGTAGGTCGCCGGCGTCAGCAAACTAAGCGTGCCAGTGGTAATGCCGGTATCACTGCTCATGACGAGCGCGTTGTTGGTGGTGTAGGGTTGGAATTGGAAAAGGGTGCTGTCAATCACGCTCTTGAACGAGCCTGAGGCAGGCACGCCGTAGCTCGTTCCCGGCAAACCGCTTTGATAATAACAGGTGCCCTCGCCGGGATTGAATTCGGAGGCGTAGGCCGTGTACGGCGGACCGGAGGCGGCGTTTTCGATGACCACATCCAGGTTGAAGCCGATGACCGAGATGGGAATGAGATTGCTTGCGGTGATGAATCCCACCGACGGAGTGGCCCAGGCAGACGCGGCGCCATTGACTGCCTGCATGGTATAGAAATAAGTGGTGTTGGAACTCAGCCCGGTTATTTGCTGACTAAAAACTCCGGATTCAGGGCCCAGCGCAATCGTGTTGGCCCAGGCCGCTGGATTGGTGCCGCCATCACTGGGGCCATAGTAGAGATTGACGTTTGTGGCCACACCGCCGGATGCCAGAACCTGTCCGCTGGCCGTCGCTGAATTAATCAGGATGTTGGTGGCCGGAAGATTTGCCACTTGCGGCGCAGTGAGCACGGTGACGGTGGCCGAATTGGTAGCCGAGCCGAATGAATTCCTGGCCACGACTGCGACATTGGTGAAATTACTTCCAACCAGCGGCATCGTATAAGAGGAATTGGACGCGCCCACGGCCAGAACGCCGTTCGTGAACCAGGAAAAAGAAATCGAACCGGGGCCATCGGCCAGCGCACTAAATGTGGCGCTGCTGCCAGTCGGCACAAACGAGTTGGTGAGTTTCAGAGTAATAATGGGCGCGCTATTGGATTGAAACACGAGGAAATTATCCCAGGCGCCGATTCCCGAATCCTGGAAAGCCCGCAAACCCGGATATACTGTTGTGGTCTTGGCGATGTCCTGGTTGGTGTGCGTGGCCAGCGTTGAGAATGTGATAATATTCGCGCCCGGCGTCAAGCCGGTCGTGCCGTAATCAAAAATCGAGCACGCGGCGGTGTAATTTCCCGAAGCGCCGGAAGTATTGGTCATGCCAATGACAAACTTATACCAGTGTCCGGCGACTACATTTACGTTACCAAGAATGTTCTCAAAATTCACATTGTTGGTGCGGAATTGCTCCCGGAGCGACCACACTGTGGCGCTGGAAGGAAGGAACCGGTAACTTTCAAAGGCCACCCCGGTGTTGCCGTTCAGCCCGTTGTTCGCGGAGTTCATGATCCCAAACTGGGTGCGGTCGCCGCTGGTCGTGCCGTTGGCCTGGATCATGCACGAAAGGGTCAGATTCGCGCCGTTGGTGGCGAAATTCCAACTGCCTATCTTATAGGTCGCCGTCGTGTCGGTGATTTGAAATACACTCACTCCGCCACTGCCAGCCACGCCGGCGGTCGTGCTCTCCGCGAAAGCGTAATTGCCCCCATTCACGCCGCCGTTGTCGTTCCACGGATTGAAATTATTGGTGTATTGACCGGCGGTATTGAAATCCAGAAACAGTGTCTGCGTAAGGCCGGGTGATACGGAGAAGAAGAGGAAGAGAAACAACAGCAGAAAGCTCTTTAGCGCTGACGAACATATTTTGAGCATAGGGATGGATGAGAGAGAACGATTTTCGCGACAGCCGACAGATCAATAACAATTTTTTAGGTCTTCAAGGACGGCTAACACGATTTCAAAAAAAGGAACAAATGTAAAGCCAGAAGTGTCGAATATGCCTGTTTTTTGTTTGCGAAAGGATCCCGTCTTGTGCTATATAGGTCGAGCTTAATGTACAACTGCGGGCTCATCAACCAGAGCTGCTTGTTTCTGGCTCTGGCTTGGGGACAAGTGGGCATCGCATGTGCGGGTTTCTCGCCCATCACGCTTACCAGCGCCAGTTATAATCAAGACATGGTTGTGGAAATGACCGCCCCGCCGCCAGTCATTTCCAGCGGTTACACCACCGCCTCCATGGATAACGGCATCGGCAACACCGGCACAAGCTGGTATGAACAAGGTTATGACAGCGCCGCTCCCACCACCGGCCTGCCTCATCCAGGCTCGACTATCACGAGCCAAACTTCCTCCACGCACAAATATACGATGGCGCCCAGTTATAGCGCCAACAACGCGATAATGCTCGACTCCACGCTTACGAGCGTCACCTTGACCTTCACCGTGCCCACAGCCTGCGCGCAATTGTCATTCCTGGAGAGCGGGGGCAATGGCGGCGTCGTGTTCCATTACGTGGTCCACCATCAGAACGGCGCGACGGATTCGGGTAGCGGCACCGTACCGGATTGGTTCAACTCCGGCACCGCGGCCTTTACCGCCAATGGCCGCGTGGACGTGGGGAGTTTTACCTTGAGCAATGTCAATGGCAACGATCCCCTGCTCTATTCGTTGGATATCACCTTGTCGAATGTTTCGAGCCCAGTCACCAGCATTGATTTCACTTACACCTCCGGCGGCGGCCACGGGGCCATCATGGCGGTAAGCGGTTCGACGGGGTCTAGCTTTAATCCCATTGCTATGACCGGTTACAATGAAGACATCGTTGTCGAGGCCACGGCTGGCGTGCCAGGCTCGCTCACCGGTATCACCACGGCCACCATGGACAACGGCATGGCCAATACGGCCAACACTTGGTACGAAATGGGTTATGCCGCTCCAGCGCCCGGCACCGGGTTGCCTCACGCCGGCGCGACTTTCACTAATTACTCCGCAGCGGATCATGTTTATACGATGGCGCTGAGTTATACCGCGAATAATGTCGTCCTGCTCACTTCGAATGCGCCTACTGCCACGATCACTCCGGCGGTAGCGGCCAACTATGCAAATTTGTCGCTGCTGATGTCGGGCGGCAATGGCCCAATTACGGTCGGTTATGTGGTGCATCATTCGAACGGAGGCACCGAGACCGGCAGTATTAATGTGCCGGATTGGTTCACCGGATGGCCGGTCGCCTGGATCGCCGGCGGGCGGGTCAGCGTGAGCAGCAAGACCATCAGTTCACTCAACACCCTTGATCCGCGGCTTTACGCCGCTGACATTAAACTGATTTACACGACGAGTCCCGTGACCAGCATCGTGCTGACCTGGCAGACGGGAGGCAGCGGCGCCAACGCAGTTATTTTTGCCGTAAGCGGTGGCACTCCCGCCACTTCGACACCGGGGTATGATTTCAATGCTGAAAGTGAAAATGCGGCCAGACTGCTTCAAGAATGTTACAACTCCACCGGGCTGTACGACACCACGGGTTGGTGGAATGCGGCGAATTGCCTCGAAGCTTTGGAAAACGTCATCGTCGCCAACAACGACAGCAATTATCTTTCGGTGCTGACGAACACCTTGGTTCTCGATGGCGGGGCGAATTTTCTAAACGATTATTACGATGATGAGGGTTGGTGGGCCAACACCTGGATTCGCGCCTATGACATTACCGGCAACACCAACTTCTTGAACATGGCCAAGAACATCTTTGCCGACCTGGTGACCGGCTGGGACACGAACACATGCAATGGCGGCATGTGGTGGAGCAAAGACAAAACCTATAAAAACGCGATCGCCAACGAGTTGTTTCTGCTGACGGCCATCCGCCTCCATCAGCGCACGCCGGGCGACTCGGGGAATGGCAGCTATTTCTACTGGGCCACGAATGAGTGGAACTGGTTCGCGGCGAGCGGAATGATCAACTCGCAGAACCTGGTCAACGACGGCTTGACGACCAACTGCGAGAATAACGGCGAGACGACCTGGACCTACAACCAGGGCGTCATCCTCGGCGGCTTGACCGATCTTTACAAGGTCACTGGCAACATCAGCTACTTGAACAAGGCAACGCTCGTCGCCAATGCCGCGATCACGACGCTGGTGAATTCCTCCGGGATATTGGTCGAGCCGTGCGAATCAGGCGGCTGCGGAGGCGACGGGCCGCAATTCAAGGGGGTTTTTCTCCGCAACCTCGCCTATCTCTATGACGTCACGCACAATTACTCGTACTATGCTTTTCTGACTAAAAATGCCGAGTCCGTGTGGGCAAATGACCGCAATAATTTTTACCAATTGGGGTTAAAGTGGGCCGGTCCCTGGGATTCTGCGGACGCCGCGCGCCAGAGTTCGGCCATGTTTCCGATCACGGCCCTGGCCGAACCAGTGACGGCCAGCCTTCCCTTCGCCAAGGGCTCGGCGGATCCTGCGTTCAGCCATTCGATTGGCTCCGGATCCGGCACGCTGGGCTGGATGGTCTATTCCAACAACACGAGCGCCAATTTGTTGCAATACGGACCATATATTACTTCTCTTTCCCCGGGATTGCACGCCGCTCATTTTCAAATTTCCGTCAGTGCGCTAAGCGCTTCGACGGCAAGCGTGGCGCGGCTTTCCGTTCGCGAAAACAACGGCGGCGCCACGCTGGCCAGCGCGAATGTCAATTGGAACTTGTTTTCCGAAGCCAACGCACCGCGAGACTTCATGTTGCTCTTTACCAATTCCATTCCCGCCGATCCGCTGGAATTCCGGGTTTATTGGAATGGTCTCGCCGGCAGCCCGAATCTGACGATTTCGGATGTCACCGTTGACGGCCTGGTGAACTGGACGGCCGTCAACCTCACGCACGACGTTGGCCGTTTGGACGGACTCAACGCCTGGGAAGCCGATCCCATTCGCGACCTGGCGTCGGGTTATCTTGCGCGCGGGCCGGGCACGGGAACGATTCCGACTGGCGATTACTCCGCGCAGTTTGAGTTGAAAGTGGACAACTTCAATTTTAACACCCTGACAGTCGCAACCATTTACGTGGTGGATTTGGATACCTCCACGGTTGTCGCGTCCGAGAATCTGACGCGGAATCAATTCCCCGACACGCTTTACCAGGCATTCGGCCTGAACTTCAACGCCATCCTGGGCCACCATTATGATTTTCGCACCTATTGGTATTACAGTGCCACCGCGCCGCGTTTGACACAGCGGAGCGTGTTATTGAGGCCGGGAGCGAACAGCTTCTTCACCGGCACACAGGTCATCAGCAACGAATCCGTCACGCTAAGTCTGACGGGCGTGCCGGGGCGGACTTACACCGTCCAAAGCACGGGCAGTCTGAGTAATCCAGAATGGCTCCCGCTCGGCACGGTGACAATTCCCACCAATATTGGCAGCGCGCAATTCACGGACGTCCTGACTTCTTCCAACCGTTATTATCGGCTGAGTTATCCTTGAACACGCACGCTAAAGAATTCCTGGCAGCGCTTTAATCCAGCAGGCGCGGGCGTTCCTGAAAAGTCTTGAGCACCAATTCACCAAAGATGGTGTTCGCCCAGGCGAACCAGGAGCGGGTGAATATTTTGGGATCGTCCTTGTGGAAAGCTTCGTGCATGAAACCGGTCCCGGCGTGCGTCCGGCGCAAGGTCTCGAGGCAGGCGCGGATTTCATCGTCGTCCGTGCTGGTCAACCCGCGCGTGATAATGCCAAGCGGCCAGATCATGTCCATGCCGACGTGCGGGCCGCCGGGGCCTTCGGCGGCTTTGCCCTTGCAGTAATAAGGATTGCCGGAGGATAAAATAAACCGCCGCGTTTCGGCATACATGGGGTCGTCCTTTTTGACCGCGCCGATGTAGGGAAGCGAAAGCAGGCTGGGGACGTTGCCGTCGTCAATGCAATAGAAGTTGCCGTAAGCGTCCACCTCGTAAGGGTAGATCTTACCCACCCCTAATGGACTCGCCACGGCGTATTGGCGCAAGGCCGTCTCGACTTCGCTGGCCAGGGCGCGGCAATCTTCAGCGGATGAGGTGTCGTGCCGGATTTGCTCCAGCATCTCGGCGGCCTGGCGCAGGCTCACGACCGCGAAAAAGTTCGAAGGCACCAGAAACGGAAAAACGGTCGCGTCGTCGCTCGGGCGGAACATCGAGCAAATCAGCCCCACCGGATTGACCGGATTACCATAGCCCCGCCCGGGCAAACTGTCCGTGGGAGTGCTGGTGTTGCGCTGGAAATGATAAGGGCCGTGGTTGTATTTGCGCTGTTGCTCGCGAAACGTCAGCGGAATCTTCAGCACCGCCGCGTACCATTCGGCGTCGAACGGTGAGGTGTCGCCGGTGGTTTTCCAATATGCATACGCCAGCCGGATGGTGTAACAGAGCGAATCAATCTCCCATTTGCGCTCATGAACGCCGGGTTTCATGTCGGTCGCGTCGCTTTTCCAATCACTGATTTTCTTCTCGTCCTTGTAAAAAGCGTTGGCGTAGGGATCCTTCAAAATGCACCGCGACTGCCGGTTGATGACGCCGGCGATGAGTTGCTTCAACGCATCATCCTCTTTCGTCAATGGCAGATATGGCCAGACTTGCGCCGAACTGTCCCGCAGCCACATGGCGTCAATATCTCCGGTGATGACGTAAGTGTCGGGACGGCCGCCGACCATTTCAAAATCAACCGTGGTATCCAGCGTATTCGGAAAACAATTCTCGAACATCCAGGCGATTTCTTTGTTCCCTATCTTGGATTTGACCCGCGCGATGGTGCGCTCGACCGCCGCGCTCTTGAAACGGCGTTTGTTTTCGGGCGTGCGGACAACCGGAAATTCCGATTCCGCCGCTTGGGAAACAGACCCGAGCATGACGCTGGAAGCGACCAAGGTGGTGTTGCGAATGAAATCTCTTCGGTTCATTGGCGGCATACTTCAGGATTGATCGAGCTTGCGCAAGGCAAAGGCATACGCGCCGATGGCCACGGCCTCGCTGGTGCCCAGGCGGGACACCCCCACACCGACACGCAGCAATGGGTCATATTTCACTTTCTGTCTGGTGCCGGGAACCGTCACCACTCGCGTTTCGCCGGTGAGGAATTTTTTCATTTGCGCGGGGTCTTCCAGATTGAATGCGCGGGAAGCAAGCCGGCTGAATTGATTCCCCTTCGGGCCGGTATAGTTGCTGTTCAATTCCGCAGTCAATGCCGGCATAAACAGCGGCGCGGCTCCAGAAAGACCGCCGCCTACCACGGCCAAACCATCCACCAGCGTGAGCGCGTTGCCCAGCGCATCCCCGACGACTTCACCCAACTGCCGGAAGGCCTCGATCCCGGCTGATTTATTGCCGGGCTGCTTGCCCCGGCCGATTTCGAAAATGTCCTTCGCATCCGGCGCTTTTTCGAAAGCCAGGTTGGCTTTCTCCGCATAAACGCGGCGCACGGCGCGGATGCTGGCGCCTTCCTCGGCGTTCATCTGCGGCTGCAATTTGTTTCGCAACAGCCAGACTTCGCCCGCGATCGAGTTGTCACCGATGAATAACTCACCGTTGCGGACAATGCCGCCGCCAAAACCGGTGCCGAGCGTGACGCCGAAAAGATTGTGGTATTGCTTGGGACTGCCCGCCTTTTTCAGCAGGCCGTTGACGTAGGGCAAAAATCCGGCGATGGCTTCGCCGTACGCAAACAAGTCGCCATCGTTGTTAATGAATACAGGAATGCCAAATTTTTTCTCCAGCATCGGCCCGAGGGCGACGCCGCCGCGGAATCCCGGAAGATTTCCCAAATCGCCGATGATTCCGTTGGGATAATCAGCGGGTCCGGGAAAGGCAAAACTGATGGCCACGGGTGGTTTGGGGCACAGCTCTTTCACGCAGGTAAAACCCTCGACAAGGTTGTCGAGGCAGCGGTCCAGGTTGTCGCCGTTGGAGGGTAGCGCGACCGTTTTGGTCACGGGTTGGTTGCCTCGGATGGCGGCAAAACGGAAGTTCGTGCCGCCTCCGTCGAGCGTCATGACAATACGGGAGTCGTTGGGTTTGCTCATAAAATTTCCTTAAGCCTGGGCGGCAGAGGGTGAGGTTTTTGCGGCCGCTCCAGCCTTGCCGCCGCTCTTTAGCGAGAGGAGGAACAAGTAGGCAAAACAAAAGGCCGGAACTGCGAACGCCAGGGCGCCCATTTTCAGATCAATCATTTTGCCCATGACCAGGGGCACAATGGCGCCGCCGGAAATGGCCATGCACATCAAACCGCTCAATTCGTTGGAGCTTTCCGGTTTCTCTTCCACGGTTATCGAAAAGAGCATCGGCCAGATATTGGCGAAACCCAGACCGGCGGCGAAAACGCCCGCGATTGCCAAAGGCTGTGAGCCCAACATTAACCCGCCAGCCCCGATCAATCCGAGCAAAGCCGAAAGGCGAAAACAAGTTCTGGGAGTCATCACCGTCAGAATAACGCCTCCCAAAAGCCGGCCAATTGTCAGCAACAAAAAGAAAAGCGCTGGGCCAAATTTACTGGCGGTCTGTTCATCCATACCAATGCTTTTCATGGATGGAAGCAAAAATGTCCCCATGCAGACCTCCGCGCCCACGTAAAGGAATATTCCAAACACTGCCAAGGCAAACGCCGGCACACCTATCAGGGAAAGGGAAGCCCCGATACCTGGCGGCACGTCCGCCTTGGCTTCATCAACTTTCAGCACGGCGACCGCGACGAAAGCGACAGCCATCAAGATGGAAAACAGCGGAAAAGCCGCGCGCCAGCCCATGCCCGCGAAGATCGCCAGAGAGGTGATCGCCGTGACCAGCCAGGTTGAAACAGTGCTGCCCAGACCCTTGATGCCCTGCGCCACGCTAAGGTTGCGGCTGTAGGCCCCCGAGGGACTCACATCGCGCATAATGGGATTGCCGGCCACTTGCAGAAAAGTTGTGCCGACGCCAAGCAGAAAGATGCATCCCAACAAGAGCGCAAAACTTGGCTCCATCAAACTGGGTACGGCCATTGCAATGGCATTAATGCCCAAACCCAGCAGCAGCAATTTCTTTTTTCCGATCCGCGCCGCCAGCAAGCCCCCTGGCACACTGAAGACTGCAAACGCGATGAACACAAAGAACGGAAGCAAACTCGCGAGTACACGGCTGATTTCGTACTTGGTCTTGACCGCGTCGGACATGGGCCCCATGGCGTCAGCCACACCCATGAGGAGAAAAGCCAGGAATATTGGAAGGGTTTTTAATTTCATTGTCAGTCCATTTCTATGTTACAATTGCCTGTTTGCGTTTTGTTTGTGGGCCTTGGCTAGGACTGTAACGGGCGGAAAAATTTCCGCCAGCCAAAAATGCAAACCGCAACCTCGCCCAATTCCATCCCAATCGAACTTCCAATTGCCGACCGACGATTTCAGTTGACCCAAGTTTATTGGAGAAAGCCTTATTGAGTTCGAGATCCGATAAATGATTCCATTTGGCCCGACGGCAACACCGTGTGATCCAGAGGCGAAAATTCAGTTGTAATATTGACAATTAAAGGTTGGCGAAGCTGCGGTTTGAAAAGCTATTTTTGAACCAGAATCAACTCTCTTTATGCTTTGGCGGCTAAATTTAATGACCTTGGTGTGAATGGCGGACGGACACGTCTGGATGACTGAAGCAGACAATAACCGCCTGAGATTTGATTTGCCGATGCTTTCTAGTTAGCTTATTAAAACATGAAACGATCACGTTTTAGGGCTAAAACGCCGCCACGGATGGCAGTGAAGTCCTGTCTCAAATTGTGAATCGAACAGAAAGTCAAAATTTATGCGCACTAACGTTCTCCTGTCCTTGCTAACCGGCGCTTCCCTCGCGGGCGCGCAAGTTTGGGCGTTGCCCAACCCCGTTGACGAACCGCTGCCGCTGGTCGGGACCGCCGACCACGGCCACACATTTCCCGGCGCCACTGTGCCTTTCGGCATGGTCCAACTCAGCCCGGATACGCCCATCGAAGGCTGGGACGGCTGTTCGGGCTATCATTATTCGGACTCCGCCATCGTCGGGTTCAGCCACACCCACTTGAGCGGAACAGGTTGTGGTTGTCTGGGGGATATCCTGCTGATGCCGACGGTGGGCGACATTAAATTCAATCCGACCGGGTATCGGTCGCGCTTTTCGCACGAAAAGGAACATGCCACGCCGGGCGACTACCGCGTGTTCCTGGATGGACCGAAGATTGACGTGGAACTTACCGCGACGGCGCGATGCGGATTTCACGAATACAAGTTTCCGGCCACGGACAACGCGCACATCATTCTGGATCTGGCCCACGGCGTGGGCAATAAGGCGGTTGATGTGGCCCTAACCGTGGAGAGTGACAATACCGTCTCTGGCTGGCGCATCTCTGATGGTTGGGGCGGGAAGCGGGCGGTGTATTTTGTCCTGCAATTTTCAAAGCCGTTCAAGTCGGTGGTTCTGGAACGCGACGGTCAGCGTTTGGCGGCGGAAGCCCGCGAAGGCAAAGGGAAGAGTGTGAAAGCCGCTTTTAATTACGCCACTTCCGCCAATGAACCCGTGCTGGTCAAAGTCGGCATCTCCGGCACCGGCATTGAAGGCGCCCGGAAAAACCTCGCGGCAGAGATTCCCGCTTGGGACTTCGCTGCTGCCCGCGCCGCTGCCGTCAAGGAGTGGAAGCAAGTCTTTGAAGTGGCGGACGTTGATTCGTTTGATCCGCATATTCGCACGACCTTTTATGCCAACCTCTACTTGAGCTGCCTGGCGCCAACCCTCTTCAATGATGTGGATGGCAACTACCGCGGCATGGATCATAAGAACCATTCCGGGGACAACTTCCAAAATTATACCACCTTTTCCCTGTGGGACACCTACCGCGCCGAGAATCCAATGCTCGCACTGCTGCAACCGGGACGGGTTGACGACATGGTTCAATCCCTGCTTGCCGAATACCGGCAGAACGGACAGCACACCACCCCGATCTGGCCTTTGTGGGGCAATGAAACCTGGTGCATGATCGGCTACCATTCCGTCGCGGTCATCGCCGACGCCTATCTCAAAGGCTTCAAGGGCTTCGATGCCGAGGCGGCTTATCAGGCGGCGCGCGACACAGCCATGCAGGATCGCAGCGGGCTGAAAAGCTACAAACAGGCCGGCTATGTGGCTTCCAGACCCGGCGGCGAGGCGACCTCTCGCACCATTGAATATTCATTCGACGATTGGAGCCTGGCGCGCATGGCGGAGGCGTTGGGACACAAGGAAGACGCCCAAATGTTTTATCAGCGCGCGGCCAACTATCGCAATTTATTCGATGGCAAAGTGCGCTTCTTCCGAGGCCGCAAGGCGGACGGATCCTGGCGTTCCCCCTTCATCACCAACGCGCTGGTCGGCGATGAATATACCGAGGCCGATGCCTGGCAATACGCCTTTGGCATCCAACAGGATGTTCCCGGCATGATCGCGCTTTATGGCGGCGACAAACCGTTCATTGAAAAACTGGACTCGCTGTTCACCGCCGACTCGACGATTCAAACCGGCATACCGGACATCAGCGGACTAATCGGCCAGTACTCGCAAGGTGACGAGCAATGTCATCACGTCGCGTACCTTTATGATTACGCGGGTGCGCCATATAAAGCGCAGCAACACCTGCGTGAGGTCATGGCCACCCTATATAACGACACGCCGACCGGGCAGTGCGGCAATGCGGATTGCGGCCAGATGGCGGCCTGGTATGTGTTCAGCGCGCTGGGCTTTTACCCGATGAATCCGGACAGCGGCATTTATGCCATTGGCAGCCCGGTTGTTAGCAAGGGGGTGCTGCATCTGGATCGCGACAAATATCACGGCCATACTTTCACCGTGCTGGCCGAGAACAACAGCGCGGAAAATATTTACATTCAATCCGCGACGTTAAATGGAAAATCCCTCACGCGTCCGTGGCTTCGGCACGAGGAAATCATCGCGGGTGGCACATTGAAACTGGTGATGGGATCCAAGCCGAATTTGGATTGGGGCAGCGCGCCGGAAGACCGCCCGCCTGCGACCATGCCGGCGGATTTCCATTATGGGCCGGTCCCGGAACCAGCCGAGGACAAACATGTGGTTTTGCCACTGCCGATACGTGTAGTCTGCGGCAGCGACTCGCCGGTGGGCAATTTCGTGCCTGACCCGAACATAATGTATGGTGGGACTGGCCGTAACCGATCCTCCGTGGACGTGAATTTTCCGAATGCGGCCCCCGAAGATGTTTATAAATCGGAGCGTTATGCCAAAGACTTCTCCCACACCTTTGCCGTGCCCAAGGGACAGCAATACCTGGTGAGGCTGCACTTCGCCGAGATCTTTGATAACGCAGCCGGGCAGCGGGTGGAAAACATTGACATCAACGGCCAGCCGGTTCTGAAGAACTTTGATATTTTCACCGCCGCAGGCGGCTTCAACAAAGGCGTCGCCAAGGAGTTCGCCCACATCTCGCCGGATGCCGAGGGGAACATCGTGGTGCGCATTCGGGCGGCTCCGGACAGCCCGGATCAAAACGCCAAGATCAGCGGGATTGAAATCCTGGAATCACCCGGTGTCTGAAGCGCGTCGGCGTTCAGTTGTTTTGTTTCCAGCCAAGTGGATTCAACTCTGCGCCTCGATCTAATCGTGGGAATATTTTTTGTGGTTGTGGTTCGAAAGATATTTTGCGGGGGCGTCGCACCCTCTGTGGCAGGTTTTCAGAAGTTATTTTGCAGCCTTGGGAAATTGAGTTAACAATCGTTCAAAAATTGACACATGAAAAACAACTTTGTAGTCGCGCGTTCTTTGCAACTGCTGTGCCTGGGCGGGGTGGCGTGGCTTATTCTGGGCGCGCCGGAAATTCGCGCCCAAGCCGAGGCCCAAAAACAATTGCAGCCGGTGGATTATGTCTGCCCGTTCGTCGGCGCGCAGGGCGAGGGAAATACGTATCCCGGGCCTTCCGCTCCGTTCGGCATGATTCAAATCAGCCCCGATACCGACAAGACCAATTGGGACACGGATTCCGGTTATGAATATACCGATCCCACCATTCTTGGTTTCAGCCTGACCCATTTGACCGGCACGGGCTGTCCCGATTTGGGCGATTTCCTGTTCATGCCGCAAATCGGAAAACCGAGCTATGTTTGCGGCGAAAAAGAAAAGCCGGCGGAAGGTTATCAATCGGCGTTTTCCCACGCGGACGAATCCGCCTCGACGGGCTATTACAAAGTTAAACTCCAAAAATCGCAGGCGACCGTGGAGCTTACCGCCGGCGAGCGCTCTGGCATTCTGCGTTTCACCTTCCCCGCCAGTGACGAGGCCTCGATCATGACGGATTTAAGCCACTGCATCAATGGCGGTCGCTGGCGGGTGGCGGAGTCTCGCCTCCGCATCGAGGACAATTCGACCATCACCGGTTTTCACCTCATCAATGGCTGGGCGAAGGAGCGCTATCTTTATTTTGCGGCCCGTTATTCGCGGCCCTTCGATGCCGTCGAAATCATCAGCTCGGGAAAACCGGTGGTTTACAATACCTACCGCTTCCGCAGCAGCAAGGAAGCCGCCGGCACGAATCTGCAATTCTTCGCCAAATATAAAACCAAGCCAAATGAAGTCATCCAGGTCAAAGTCGCCATCTCCGCCGTCAGCGCCGCCAATGCGCTGGAAAATTTAGATTCCGAGATTCCCGATTGGGACTTTGAAAAGTTGATGGCCACGACGCGCGAAAAATGGAACCATGAATTGAGCCGGATGTATGTCGAGGGTTCTGAAGAGCAGAAAAAAACTTTTTATACTTCTCTTTACCACGCCTTCCTCGCGCCCAATCTTTACGAGGATGTGAATGGCCAGTATCGCGGCTTCGACGAGAACATTCACCAAGCGAAGGGTTTCACCGAATATTCGGTGTTTTCCCTTTGGGACACCTACCGCGCCGCGCATCCGCTTTTTAGTTTGATTCAATCCAAACGCGATTCGGACTTTATCAACAGCCTGCTCATTCATTATGACCAAAGCGTGGACCACCTGCTGCCGATGTGGGAACTCCAGGGCAATGAAACCTGGTGCATGATCGGTTACCACGCCGTGCCGGTCATTGTGGATGGTTATTTGAAAGGCGTGCGAGGTTTTGACATCAATCACGCCTATGAAGCGATCAAGACCACCGCGATGAACCCCGATTATGACGGACTCGCGTCCTATCGCGAGCTTGGGTATGTGCCCTGCGACCACGAAGATGAAAATGTCTCGAAGACTCTCGAATACGCTTTTGACGACTACTGCATCGCGCAGATGGCCAAGTCGCTGGGAAAAACCGCCGATTACGAGACGTTCATGAAACGCGCGGCCAGTTACAAAAATCTCTATGATTCAACCAGCGGCTGGATGCGCCCGAAGGATTCCAAAGGCAACTGGCGCACACCATTCAATCCGCATACTTACGGAGAAGGAGGCACCAGCGGTGATTTTACCGAAGCGACGAGTTCGCAATACTCCTGGTACGTGCCGCAAGACGTGCCGGGTTTGATCGCCTTGATGGGTGGAAAGGACAAGTTCGTTGAAAAGCTCGATTCCCTGTTCACCAACGGCACGGCTACGAAGGAGCTTTCGCCGAACGATCAGCGCGGCTGCATCGGCGAATACTGGCATGGCAACGAACCGAGCCATCATGTCATCTATCTTTATTCCTACGTCGGCCAGCCGTGGAAAGCCGCGCAGCGCCTGCACCAGGTCGTTTCGACGCAATACGGTTCCCAGCCCGGTTCGCTTTGCGGCAACGATGACTGCGGCCAGATGTCGGCCTGGTATCTCTTTACCTGCATGGGCTTTTATCCCGTGTGTCCGTCGAGTGATTACTATGTGATCGGCGCGCCGCAAGTTCCCAAGGTGGTCATGCATTTGTCCAACGGAAAGAAATTCACCATGACCGCCGAAAACATTTCCGACCAGAATATTTATGTGCAATCCGTGCGCGTGAACGGCAAGAACTGGAGTTCGCCCTTCCTGCCTTACAAGGAATTGAAAAACGGCGGCGAAATTACCTTCCAAATGGGCGCGCAACCCTCCCAATGGGGAACGAATCCAGGCAACACCTTGATTGGTGCTGCGCAGTAAATCCACTGCCTATTCTAATTCGGTTGCCCGGCCGGCCTGAAGATTCAGCAGCCGGACGGCACTTGAGTATCCACGCGCTCTGAGGGATTGGAGCACGATGGCACTTCTTCTTTTTCTCAAACAGTTGACCGCTTCACTCTTTCATTTCAAATCGCTGGCCAAGTTTAGTCCAACGTTTGCCAGAAGATGTTGAGCATTCCGGTTGCCCCGCCGCTACATTCTAGCTGTAACATCATCAATGCAACCTGTAGGGGTATTTTGACTGCAACGAAGCCGCACCCGTACAAGAACGGTTCCACCCCGGAAATGGGATTATGAGCAAATATTATCCGACTCCGTATCCAGCCCTCCAAAAGAAACTTCACCTCCTCGCCCTGACGTGGTGCATGTTCATGCCGCTGTGCCTGTCGCTCCAGGCTTACCCGTTGCAAATCCTCACCACCAATGTGCAACCGTTGAATGGCACGGACAACGGCGGCGATGATTTTCCCGGCGCCGTGGTTCCGTTCGGCATGGTGCAGTGGAGTCCGGACACCAGCCAGGAAGAGTCGGGCGGCTACCTCTACACGTCCACGCAAATCGCCGGGTTTGGCCTTGACCACATGAGCGGGGCGGGTTGCGACTACGGTGGCGACCTGGCTTTTACGCCGATACTCGGAAGCGTGACCAACTCACCCGGTGCCAACGCCAACAACGGCAAATACACCTTTGCCGCAACATTTTTGCATGCCAACGAAACCGCCACGCCCGGATACTATTCAGTCCGGTTCACCAATGGCATTCTCACCGAACTCACCGCCTCGACGCGCACGGGATTCGGCCGGTTCACTTACCCTTCCGGCCATGCCGCAAGCATGGTCATCAACGCCTCCAGCGGCGCGGCGGGGACGGTCAATGCTTCGGTGCAGATTAATACCAATGGCCAGGAAATCAGCGGTTGGACGACTGAAGGCGGTTTCTGCGGCGCGGGCGTCAACCCCACGCTGTATTTCGATGCGGTCTTCGACCACGCTTTCGCCACCTACGGTGTGTGGAACGGCTCGACCTTGACGAACAGCGGCACCAACACCACCGGAGCGCAGACCGGCGCTTACATTGGTTTTAATCTGCCCACCGGCGGCGTCGTGCTGTCGAGGATTGGACTCTCTTATGTCAGTTTAGCCAACGCGCGGTCCAACCTCCTGGTGGAAAGCCCGGCTTCCTCATTCACGAGCGCGGGTTTCAATGCGATGGCGGGCGCGGCCAGCAATTCCTGGAATGGCTATCTGAATAAAATTCAGCTAACCGGTGGATCGGCGGCGGACACGCAGACCTTCTACACGATGATGTATCATGCGTTGCAGGCGCCCAGCGTGGTCTGCGATTGCAATAATCAGTACATCGGTTTCGACGGCGCCATCCACACGACCTCCGGATTCACCAAGTATGAATTTTTTTCGGGATGGGACATTTACCGCAACGAATGCCAGTTCATCGCCATGATGGACCCTGCGCGCGCTGGCGACATGGCGCAATCGCTGGTTCAGGACGCGCATGATGGCGGAGCGATGCCCCGCTGGAGCGTTCCTAATGGCGACACCGGCGTCATGATGGGCGATCCCGCCACGCCGATCATCGCCGGCTTCTACGCATTTGGCGGAACTAATTTTGACACGGCCTCAGCGCTGGCAGCAATGGTGAAGGCGGCGGTAAATCCCGCAACGGTGGCCGTGAATGGGGTCCACGAACGGGACGCCGAACGCGACTATCTTAACTTGGGTTTCGTGCCCGAATACCAGAATGGCGGATACGGCCCGGTGTCCATGACACTGGAGTATTGCAGCGCCGATTTTGCCCTGGCTCGTTTCGCCCAGGCGCTGGGCGACAACACGAACTATGTGTTGGCCATGAATCGCGCGCAAAACTGGCGCAACCTGTTTAATACCAATTCGGGCTATATGCAGATGCGGCGTTCCGACAGCCTTTGGTCGCCGGGATTCGTCATCGGCAACATGAGCTATGACAATTACCAGGGCTATGTCGAGGACACGGCATCGCAGTATAACTGGATGGTCCCCTTCAATCTCGGTTCATTGATTGACATGATCGGAGGACCGTTGGTGGTCAGCAGCCGTTTGGATACGTTTTTCACCTTGCTCAACGACGGAATGGATTCCCAGTACGCGTACATGGGCAATGAGCCTTGTTCCGAGGTCCCCTGGGTCTATAATTATTTGGGTCAACCTTACAAATCATCGAGTGTGGTCCGGCAAATCCTGACGCAGCTTTATTCCACAGTTCCGGGCGGCTTGCCGGGGAACGACGATCTGGGCCAAATGGCTTCTTGGTATGTCCTGGCGGCGCTGGGGATGCACCCCGAATCTCCGGGTGACGACGTTCTCGTCCTGAATGGACCTCTCTTCCCGCAGGCCGTGATTCACCTGACGAACGGAGACGTGACCATCACCGGCGTCGGCGCGGCGGACAACGCCCCGTATGTGCAAAGCCTGGTGGTGAATGGGCAGGCATCCGGCGCCTCCTGGATCCGCTTTGCTGAAATCGCCAACGGCGGAACGCTGGCCTTCACCATGGGGACAAGCCCGAACACAAATTGGGGTTCCGATCTTTCCCTTGCGCCGCCATCCTATACGGATGGCATGACTTCGCCGCTCGCGCAGAATTATTTCTGGGGCACCGGCCTCGAGACCAACGAAACTCAACTCAGTTGGAGCAATACGGTGGATATTGCCCCCTACCCTGCGGGCGGGTCCAATAATGTCGGGCCCATCCTCAGCAGTTTGTCGGGACCCGAACTGGCGGTTCGAAATGAGAATAGCCAGAGTGGCAGTCGCGAAATCATGTTTTCGGGAAAGGCGCTGGGAGGCGTATCTAACTACGCTTACCTGAAAGCATTCGATTTGAGCAGCCAGAACATTACCATCACCCCGGGCATGCGCTTTTCCTATTGGGTTTTTCCCCAAAGCCATGCGAACGACAATCTGGCCGCCGGCAGCAACAGTGTCTTCGTGGCGTTGGACCTCATTTTTAAGGACGGGACAAACCTGCGCGACAGCGGGCTGAAAGATCAACACGGCATTGGTGTGAATCCCACCAACCAAGCCACCATCCTGACGCTGGACACCTGGGACTATGTAACGATTGATTTGACGCCTCTGTCGGGCAAGACGGTAAACCGCATTGACTTCGGATACAGTCAACCCGGGGGCAGCGGAGGTTACCGCGGCTATGTGGATGACGTGGCATTCACAACTCCCGCAAATTCCGCCACCAACGATCTCGCTTTGAACCAGCCGGCGAGCACGGACAGCGCTCTGCCAGGCAATCCCGCAAGCCACGGCAACGACGGCAACGCGGGAACGAGTTGGAGCGCCGCTGATGGCAACCTCAATCATTGGTGGCAAGTGGATCTGGGCGGCATTTGCAACCTCACCGGAGACGAAGTTCTCTGGCAAAGCAATGGAGTCATTTACGATTACACGGTGGCCGTCTCCCTCGACAATACCAATTGGACCACCGTGGTCAGCAAGACGGCCAACACAAGCACCGACCAGGATCAACCGGATGTGTTTCTAGCTGCGGGTCGTTACGTGCGTATAACTGTAACCGGGCTGCCCATTGGCGCGTCGGCAAGTTTCGAGGAACTTCGCGTATTTGGCACATTGATGACGCTGCCACCAACCCCCACAGGCTTGGTGGCCGGCGGAGGCTATGGAATGGTTGCCTTGAATTGGACAGCTACTCAAGGTGCGACGAGTTATAATGTCGGGCGCTCGATGAGGAGCGGCGCGGAGACAATTATCGCGACCACGACGGCGACCGATTATCTGGACACAGGATTGGCCGCCGGCACGACTTATTATTACGCCGTCTCGGCTGCGAATTTGATGGGGCAAGGCAGCAATTCAACTGAGGTGAATGCGGCGACCGTGACACTATTGCCGGGTTCATACCAAGCGGCAGTTCTATCCAACAGCCCGCTCGCCTACTGGCCCTTGAACGAAACCAATGGCTCCATCGCTTATGATATTGTGGGCGCGCATAATGGAGCCTATGTTGGGAACGTCACCCTCGGCCAACCAGGTGTGGCGTCGTCGGGCTTTGGCTTGCCGGGCTATTCCGCCCTTTTTGATGGAACTTCCGCCTACGTGGACATTCCCGAAGGCCCATTTAATATCACTAGCGCCGTCACCGCCATAGCCTGGGTTAATGTTCGAGTCGCACCCACATTTGCCGGGGTGATCGGTCACGGGGATGGTTCTTGGCGCATCAGTATCAACGGCTCCGGCGATCCTGGCAGCGCTGACGGCAGCGCCTTGGACGCCACCAGCCCAACCTCCGTTATCGGCACCGGCTGGCACATGCTGGCGTATTCGTACACGGGGAACGCCAACGTCACCAACAATGGCTCTCTTTATGTGGATGGAGTGCTGAAGGCTCAAAACACGGTGGGCGCGATCAGCGGAAGTGGTTATGATGTTTGGATCGGCGGCTCGCCGGATTATGGAACTTCACGGTTGCTGGCCGGCAACATCGCCCAGGCGTCCGTATTCCCGGCGGCACTTTCTTCCGCTCAAGTGCTGGCGATCTATAACTCGTCAACTAATGTTTTGCCCGTTATGCTCAACCTGTCCCACTCAACCGGGATGAATCTTACCCTGGCGTGGCCGCAAGGCACTCTTATGCAGGCCACCAATCCAGCCGGCCCCTGGACTACGAACTCGGCAACTTCGCCATGCACGATTCAACCAACTAATTCTCAAATGTTTTTCAAGGTGCTGGTGAAATAAGGGTCGGCGACCGAATCTCTAAAGATTACGAGGTTGCATAACTATTGACCAATTACCTGGTAGAACATCGCGCTATTGGTCGGAGCGATGGACAAGCTGTTACTGGTGATGGTTCCACCAAGGTTTTGCCAGTTGGAATTGACCAAGTCGGAGGTCGCCTGCACCTGATACGGGGCTATGCCACCCGTCCAACTCAGGAACAGACCATTTGATTGAAAAGAGATGGTTGAAATAATCGGAGCCGCTGGTGTCACCGCAAGATTCATCGTACCGGTGCTCGACAAGCCGCCGGAATCCGTGACGCTCACCAAAAAGTTGTTGGTCCCGAGATTGACGGAGTATGGGGTGCCTGAAAGCGCGCCGCTCGGCGCGACCGCCAACCACGACGGACCGGCGATTTTCGCAAAAGTGAGCGCATCACCTGGGTTGGGATCGGTCGCGTAGGAGGCAATCGAACTGGAATAATTCTGTCCGGCAACGATGCCAGGCACGGTGAATGGATTGGCGTTGAACGACGGCGCGCCATTAACGTAAACGGACATGGTCGCCGTGGCAGCCAATCCACCGGAATCCGTGACACTCACGAGAAAAGTGTTCGTGTTGGCATTGCTGTTGGCCGGAACGCCGGAAAGCGCTCCGTTCGCGGCCACGCTCAACCAGGGCGGTCCGCCGAGCTTTGCAAACGTGAGCACATCTCCCGGATTCGGGTCGGTGGCATTGGAGGCAATGGTGCCGGAATAATTCTGGCCTGCATTGATGGCCGGCATGGTGAAGGGGTTGAGCGTGAACGATGGCGGGCCGTTGATGTAGATATACATTGGTGCTGTGTTGGACAAACCTCCGGAATCCGTGACGCTCACGACAAAGCTGTTCGTGCCGACATTAGTGGCCTGCGGCTGGCCGGAAAGCGCGCCGTTGGCGGCCACGATCAACCAGGACGGCCCGCTGACTTTCGCGAAGGTCAGGGCGTCGCCATTCAAATCGCTCGCATTGGTCGCAATGCTGCCGGAATAGTTACGGCCCGCGTTATCACTCGCCATAGTGAACGGGCTTACGCTGAATGTCGGCGCCCAGTTCGGCACCAGGCTGATCGCGGTGATGATGACGTTGCCATCGTTGGGCAGCGTGATGCTTTGAACCACCTTGGCGTTGTTGATCGCAAAGGAGTAACCGTAGAGATTGAAAGTGCGATTATCCGCCGTGCCGTCCGCGTTATTGCGATGATCCATGATAACGGCCTTGGACTCGCCGGTAAAATTGCCCGAAGTAAACCAGTCGCTTAAACTTTGCGTGATGTTCGACGTGGTGGCGTCGGTGTAAGTCACGACGAACGATTGCGAAGTCTGGCCGCCCTGTACGCCGGTGGCGAGCATATCCAACCGGGAATAGTTTCCCGGCGGTAGCGTGATCGTCTGGTTGGAACAACTGATCACATTGGTGGCGTTCATCGGTCCGAAGACGAACAAGGCGTTGCTCCAGGTTTGAGAACCGCCCAGCAGCGTGCCCGAATACGCTTCACCGCCGCCGTCCAGTCCGCCAGTCGCTGGATTGGTAAACGTGGTGCCATCTGTATAAATGCCCGCGCGATTGTAATAGCTAGCCATTGGGACGCTCACCGGATCATTCGCCAGCATGATGGAAAGAATGACAACATCAGAATTGTTCGGCAGGGTGAGGCTTTTGACCGTCCTGGTTTGATCCAGGGTAAACAAATAACCGTCCACGGTCACATTCAAGGTTTGGTTCCCGCCGGAATTCAGGTCCCGGTAGGGCATGGTTATCAGCGTGAACTCGCCGGGGTAGGATTGGGGATTCGCCCAGTCGCTAAAGCTTTGCGTGAACGTCGCGGTGGAATTGTCGGTATAGGTTACGGTGAATGTTTGCGCGGTCTGGCTGCCCTGCACGCCCGTGGCCAGCATTTGCAGCGTGTTGAACCGGCCAGCCGGCAGCGTAATGGTCTGGCTCGCGCAATAAACCACATCCGCAGCATTTGAAGGACCAAAATCAAAGACCAGGTTGTTCCAAAAAAGCGACGGGCCAAGCAAATTTGCCGAATAGGCGGAATAGCTCCCATCCACGCCGGTGGTGAACGTCTTTCCGTCGGTATAGATTCCTGTGCGGTTATAATACGCAGCCAGGCTGACCTGCGTGGCGCCTGGAATCAATGGCGGCCCGGCGGGAATGCCGCCGACCGCCGCGGAATCACTGCTCGGCCCGCCGCGGCCAATGGCGGCGACTTTATAGAAATACTCGATGCCATTAGTCAGCCCGGTATCCGTGTAATTTGTCCCGGTGACAGTCGCCAAGGTCACAAAATATCCGCCGCTGGTCGGAGCTTTTTTCACATTATAGAACGTGGCTCCCGCGCTCGCTGTCCAATGCAAATTGATATAGGCGTTGCTCCCGCTGGCAGCCGTAAGCCCCGCAGGCGCGGCCGGAGGCGAATAATTGAATGTCTGCGCCGCTGAAGGATTGCCGACGGCCGTTACGACCAGCGAATAAGTCCCCGAAGGCAGACCTTGCGGCAGCGTGAATTGTGTCGTCACCGGCCGGCTGCCGGTCTGCACGCTGGTACTGTTCCAGTTGAAGGTGCGCGCGTAATACACATTCCCCGAGCTGTTATTAGTCATGCGCACCAGCGGATAATTGCCGTTCATCTGTTCGTCGTCGCCGTACGCCGCGCCTTCGGAAATGCCGTTCAGCCCTGTGCCGGACAGTTGGTAAGAGCCATTCACATTTTCGGCGATGCTATTGATGACCGGTTGTCCCGCCGCCAGCGGCGTGCCGTCGGGAGTGTAAATATATAATGAGCCAGCATTCTGGCCGTCCATGAACAACACCGTGCCATCCGGCAAATCCAACATGCTGCTGCCAAAAGGGGCCGTGTTGCCAAGCGTAGTTCCGCCGCCGGGAGCGCCGACCTGCGTGAACGTGTTCACGGTATAGTCATATTCGTAAAAAAAGCACGGGCCATTGTAAGTGGCCGAAGGCCCCAGACAGCAAAGAATCTTGCCGTTCGGCATCATGGCCGCCGGCGCGTCCGACTGACCGAGAAAGTTTGTTCCGAAAACCATGACCGGACCGGCGACCCAACTGCCGGCGTTGGTCGCAGTCGCGCCCGGCGTATAGATGGCGGTGTTCGTCGTCGAGCCCATCCAAAACACCTTTCCGTTCGGCAGCAAATGTCCAGTGCCGAGTTCACCGAGTGCGGAGTCATACATTGGCGCCGGCAATCCGCCATCATTCACCCATTCATTCAGCGTAGGAACGTAATGTTCCGAATTTTGGGAAAAAGCATCAATCGTGAGAATGTTATCGCTGGGCAGCTTCACCCAATCGGCTTCGTCCTGGGAACCGCGATTGCACGATGCCGCCGTCTGCCAGGTGTTGGCGACGACATTGTAGATCAGACATCCGCCCGACTCGCTGACGGGCGCGACGAGCGGGTTGCCGTCAGGCAGAATTTCCGAAATGCTGTCGGAAAAGCCCGGGTATCCACCTGCGGGAGGAGGAATCAAAGTCCAGACATTGATCAATGGGTTATACAACTCCGAACTGCTGCCGCCGCTGCCATCCTCGCCACCAGCCACCCACAAATTCCCGTTCGTCAGCAATTGGGAGGAAAAGAACAAGCGACTGCTGTTCATCGAAGCCAGGGTAGTCCAGGTGCCGTTGATATAATTGCCGTGGATATCCGGGGTGAGCTTGACGCAAACGCCGCTGCCGTTCATGCCCAGCACGGTGCCGTCGCTCATCAACATGCAGTTGTTGATCCCGGCGGGCGGACCGGAAGCCAGCGCGGTCCATGTTCCGCCTGCCATGGTCTTGCCTGGTAATAACAATAGCAGCGCCGCCAAAATCCGCAGCCGGTCGAGCTTCAAAAAATGTTGAAAAATGCCATCCGTCGCCCGCAAGGGCGCTGGCCTTTTGAAATGATTAATTATTAAACCTAATGGGAATTTGCTCTGGATTCCAGTTAATGTGCGCATGGTGAATTTGGGCCGGCGATCGTGGATGGGGAAAATCAGGAGTTAAGCACTTCAAAAACGAAGATCAGTCGGAAATAACTTCCAGCCGGAAAGCCGGAATTCGATATAGGTCTTTTTTTGAAGGCGCAAACATCGGTACGCCGGAACCCTCGCACATTCTCTCTATAAATGCAATCGAAAGTGAAAACTTTTGAGAATTTCCAACACCTGCTTGTCGCGCCCGAATCCTTTGAAAAGCCGCAGGCCAACCGGCTATGGCCCGGCACAAATGCCGCACCACTGCCGCAGGGGTCGGATAAGATCATCAGACGCTATTTTCTGAACAAAGCCGTGAGCACTCCAGCGGCAATCGAAATTCCGGCATGCAAAATATCATCGGTCAGGTCAGCGGATGGAGTGCGGCCGCGTTGGAAGTAATCGGGAATGGGGGCGCTTTTTAGCTGCTGCTTTTCCTGCTGAATTTCCTCGAGCTCGCGCGCGCGTTCTTTCTCCAGCCCGCCCGCGCGGATGAATGCGATGATCCGCCGGAGTTCGTCCTTGTCGAACCACGTCCCGTGTTGCGCGCAAACATTTACAATGACATTCGAACAATGGGCGAAGTTCACCCGGTTCATCAAGGTGTTGCATTCCGGGCAGGGCACGTAACGGATGTTTGACTCGAAGTCTCCCGTCCCCGCCGCCGGCAACGGCGCGGCCATGCCGAGAACAGCGGATTGCTGCTCGCGGTCGGCGCAAATTTGCTGCAATACTTCCGCCGCAACCCAAATACCCTCGCAATGCGGACACTCCCGCAAATTTGTATTTCCCACGGCGATGGCGTCCATCGCGCCCCGGCAGCGCGGGCATTCCAAGGCTTTGGCATCGGCAACGACGGTGCGTTCGATTTTCCCGCCGCAATGCGAGCAGAATTTTGCGCCCGCGAACACCATCCCGAAGCAGGAAGGACAAGCCACCGTTTCCAACCGCGCGCCGCAGTGATCACATAGCGCCGCCTCCGGCGATTGCGGCGCGCCGCACATCGGGCAATTGAGTGTCTGGGCTTCCATAACGAGGAACATGCCATCGGCGCATTCTGCTCTGCAAGCCTTGATTCCTGGCCTGAAAGGCCCCCGGAAATTAGCCAGCTATGAAGTGGCTGGTAAACGCACGGAAATCCAAAGCGTCCCGCGAGGGACGCTGGATTCCCCGCCATATCCACTTTTCCGGCGTCCCTTCAGGACAGATGCTTTTCCGGATGCCTCCAGGCACGTTGTGCCTGGCTAATATCCGTCGTCGCTCCGCGACCAGGCAACCTGCTTTTCCTCCATCCCGAAGATTTTGTCCTGGGCCTCCGAATTTCTTCAAAAATAATTAGCGAATTCATGTCTATGGTGCATCTTGTTTCGCGGAGGAGGAGTGGTCTTTGAAATCCCGGGCGGGATTCAGGCCGCGACATCTGGATTTCCCGATTGTCGCCAATACTGATTTGCGCTGTCGGTTGCAAAAGACCGGGGCGACGTGTTGTGTACACGTCAGGAAGCCTGAAATTGGCCGGTTTCGTGTCGCGGTCAAAGTGAGTCAAACCAAGTCAAAGTAGTTTGACGGTTTGACTGTCGCTTTTTGACCACTTAAACCGGTGAGGAAGCGAATTCGTACCGCTTAAATTCGCATAATTTCGCTTGAGCCGAGAATATTTTATGCAGCACCGACTCCCTAACTTGCTGCCTGCACCCCAAGAAACTGATACCAGTTCCCAATAACGGTCGGGAGATTCGTCCGACGCGAGTCTTCTCCCTCGCCCCTCGGAGGGGGGAGAATTCCCAGAATGATTTCGCGCATTGATTGAAACCGCGATCTCTTCTCCCTCTCCGCTCCCTCCGAGGGAGGGGACCACGGAGCGCGAAGCGCTGGTGGTATGCTGGGCGCCTGACTGGTGACGGGCTTGGGAAGCCATTGGGTTGGGGTGAGGTAAGGGTGCGGTTCATGATTATCGCCGGGAAATGTTATGAGACATGTCCTCATTACATAATTCGCCGGATTTTATACTTCACAGAGTGGGGTTTTTGGAACATCGTACGGCCAACGAAAGGTGAACTATGGGTTTAATTGATTATCTAAAAACGCAATTTCTCGAAATCATCGAATGGCAGGACGATTCCCGCGACACGCTCTCCTACCGTCTGCCCGACCTGGACAAGGAAATCAAAAACGGCGCGCAATTGATCGTCCGCGAGTCCCAGGCGGCGCAATTTATTTATCTCGGCCAGTTCGGCGACACCTTCGGGCCGGGCAAACACACGCTTACCACCGATAACCTACCCATCCTGAATACGCTCAAAGGCTGGAAGTACGGCTTCAATTCACCTTTCAAAGCTGACGTTTATTTCGTCAGCACGCGGCTGTTCACCGGCAACAAATGGGGCACGGCCAATCCCATCATGCTCCGCGACGCGGATTTTGGCATCGTGCGCGCGCGGGCCTACGGCATTTACGATTTCCATATCACCGATGTGAAATTGTTCCTCAAGGAAGTGGCCGGCACGGACGCGCATTTTCGTTTGGACGAATTCTCCGACACCATGCGCTCGCGCATCGTCAGTGTTTTCACCGACGCCATGGCTGCGGCCAAGGTGCCGGTGCTGGACATGGCTGCGCGTTATAACGAGCTTGGCGCAGCCTTGCTGCCGATCATCAACCCGGCAGTCACGACCAAATACGGCATTGAGTTCACCAGCTTCATTGTGGAAAACGTCTCCGTGCCACCGGAAGTGGAACAGGCGATTGACAAGCGCAGCAGCATGGCGGCCATTGGCAATCTCAACGACTACGTAAAATTGCAACTGGCGCAATCCATGACCCTGCCGGGCGCCGGTGGCGGCATGGCTGGAACCGCGGCTTCTTTGGGCGCGGGTCTGGCCATGGGCCAGCAAATGATGGCGGCCTTGAGCGCAAATTCGACCAGTCCCAACAGCGGTCCGGCCAGTGCCCCGCCGGTCATCAGCTCGGTGCCCCCGCCAATTTCAGGCGGTGCGAGCGGCGCAGCAGCGACCGGAACCGTGGAATTACTCGGCACCGCCGAGGTGGCGAAAGTCCTCGGCGTCACCGAAGCCGACGTGCTGGCCACGCTCGAAAAAGGCGACCTCAAAGGCAAAAAAATCGGTTCAACCTGGCGCGTGACCAAGTCAGCCTTGGATGAGTTTTTGAAGTCGTAGGTCTGACTTGAAAAATGCTATGCATGGAATCTCGACATTATGATTCTTGGCAAAGAAACTGCAACCCCGATTACAATGCCCAGCCCGAAGTGTGGTAAGTGTGGTGCGGATATGCAGGATGGATTTGTTCCCGATACCACGTATGGCGGATTGTGCGTTCCATTTTGGATGGCGGGCAAGCCAGAGAGGGGTTTCTTCGGTAATATCAAAACAGAAGCCAAAGAAAGGCGCCCGATTAGATCTTTTCGCTGTGTCAAATGTGGTTATCTCGAATCCTATGCACTCGGCAGTCCCTGAGTTGCGATGACTGACGCCACCGCCCAAACGAAATTCTCCTGTCTGTCCGACGCCAGGACGTCGCAACCGAAAACGAAGAAAAGTCAGGGGAATGATTGGCAGGGGAATAAATTCGAGGGATGTACTTTTTTTCATTCCTCTGATGATCATTCCCCTGACAATATTCCGTCCGGTATCGCCTGATTAAAATGCCAATCCATTGCCCAATAACCATCGCCCGTTTGGGCCCGGATGAGTTTGAACAAATTGACTACCGCGTCATGGGCCACGCTTACACCAGCCAGAACGAATTGGGCCGGCTCTGTGATGAATGCGCTTATGAGGCTGACCTAAAGGACCGCTTGCGAAGGGATGATTTTAAATCCGTTCAAACCCAAACCCCCGTCACGGTCACGCACAGAGACTTCTCGAAAACATATTGTCTCGATTTGCTTGCCGATGACGCTCTTTATGAATTAAAGACGGATGTTGCGCTCGCCGGCGAGCATGAGGCGCAATTGCTCAACTACATGTTTCTCCTCGGACTGGGTCGCGGAAAGCTGCTGAACTTCCGCCCGGCGAAAGTTCAGGGAAAAATTGTGGCCACGAGCCTGACACCAGAAGCGCGCCGGCACTTTGCCGCCATCACTGAATGTTGGAGTGACCTGACGCCGGGATGCGCCGCACTCCGTCAGAGAATGCTCGATTTGCTCCAAGACTGGGGCGCGTTTCTCGATATTGGGTTATATCAGGAGGCACTCATTCATCTCCTTGGCGGCGCGAGCAACATTGAACGACAGGTCAGCCTCCATCGAGCTGGCCTTGACTTAGGCAGGCAACGAATGCTCCTCCACCCTCCCGACGTTGCATTTCGTCTGTCAGCTCTGCCGTCAGATCAGCATTTCGTTAAAGCGCACTTGCGGCGGCTCCTGGCGTTGACCGATCTTAAAGCGATCCAATGGATCAATCTGAACCATGCACGAATTGAATTTACAACCATTCTCCCAAAGCCAGGGGCATGAACTTCAATAAAACAACGAATGGCAATTTCTTTGCAATTATTCCCCTGACATTCATTCCCCTGACATTTTTTCATCTGCCTGATTATGTCTGAAGCCATCGCCCAAAAGAAATTCTCCTGTCCGTCCTGCGGCGGAGAGTCACAGTGGAACCCCGCCAAGAAGGCGCTGGTTTGCCCGTTCTGCGGAACGGTTTCACCCGCCCAGGTTGAGCTGACCTCCGCGGGAGTTGAACAGATTGTGGAGCACGATCTGGTGTCGGCGTTGCGCGGCATTCCGGACTCGGAGCGCGGCTGGCAGGCGGACAAGACTTCCGTCCGGTGCCAGAGTTGCCAGGCGATTTCGGTGTTTGACGCCGCGCGAGTCGGGCAGCGCTGCGATTTCTGCGGTTCCTCGGCGCTGGTCCCTTACGAGGAAATCAAGGAGGCGTTCCGGCCCGAGAGCCTCCTGCCCATGAAGGTAAGCGAAAACCAGGTGCGCGACGCCATCCGCCAATGGTACGGCAGCCGCTGGTTCGCGCCGAACGCGCTCAAGCGCGCCGCGCTCACGGACACGGTCAAAGGGCTTTATATTCCTTACTGGACTTTTGACGCGCAAGTCCACGCCGATTGGACGGCGGACAGCGGCTATTATTATTTCGAGACTGAGTCGTACACCGATGAGAATGGACGCACCCAAACCCGGCAGGTGCAGAAAATCCGTTGGGAGCCAAGTTCCGGCACGCTGGATCATTTCTTCGATGACGAACTCGTGCCCGCCTCGCGTGGAGTGCAACCTACAATGTTGCGCCGCATCGAGCCGTTTCCGACCACCAAGGAATTGGTTGCTTACAATGCGGGCTTTTTGTCCGGTTGGGTGGTGGAACGTTATCAAATTGACCTCATTGCCGCCGCGAAGCAGGCGCGCGACGAAATGGAAAGCGAGATGGAACGTCTTTGTGGCTCTCAGGTCCCCGGCGACACCTATCGAAACCTGCAAGTGCAGAGCGATTATTCCGCGCAAACTTTCAAGCACATCCTCGTGCCCATCTGGCTGCTGGCTTATACTTATGGCGCCGCCAATTTCCAGGTGGTCATTAACGGCTACACGGGTTCCATCGCCGGCAAATATCCCAAGAGCTGGGTCAAAATCATGCTGGCGGTCCTGGCGGCTTTGGCGGGATTGACCGCGTTCGGCATCATCGCTTTGGTCGCTAATCATCGGTAACGATTGCCTTGCCACGCTCAGAGTCTTCACCAAATTCGAGGCAGCATGAATCCAGCCCCGACCATCTTGTGGTTTCGCTCCGACCTCCGCTTGGGAGATAATCCCGCGCTCCACGCCGCTTTGAAACGCGGCGCCCCGGTCATCCCCGTGTTCATTTGGGCGCCCGAGGAGGAATCGCCCTGGGAACCCGGTGGTGCTTCACGCTGGTGGCTCCATCAATCGCTAATATCGCTGGCCGATAACTTACGCAAGGCGGAATCGCGATTGATAATTCGACAGGGACCTACGTTGAAAAGTTTGCGTGAACTGATTGAGGAAACCGGCGCTCAAGGGGTCTTTTGGAATCGGCGCTATGAACCAGCCGTAATCTCCCGCGACCAAAAAATCAAACAAACTTTCAAAGACCAAGGTCTCATGGTCGAGAGCTTCAGCGCCGCATTGCTGCATGAGCCTAGGACCATCGCGAACCAGACCGGCAAACCATTTCAAGTGTTCACGCCATTTTGGAAACATTGTCTAAAACTCCCCGACCCCGCTTCGCCACTGTCAGCGCCTAAGAAAATTCCCAGCCCTCAACAATGGCCAAAGTGTCTTTCGCTGGACGCGTTGAAATTGGAACCCACAATTCCCTGGGCCGCCGGTTTCCGCGACTACTGGCATCCCGGCGAAAATGGCGCAAGACTTCAGTTGCAGAATTTCCTCACTCAGGCACTCGCCGATTATGGCAATGATCGCAACCGGCCCGACCGCGCCGGGACCTCGCGGCTGTCGCCCCATCTTCATTTTGGTGAAATCAGCCCGCGCCAAATCTGGCAAGCCGTCCGCGAACATTCTGAAAAAAATTCGGTTGCAGAAAATAGTTGGCGCAACAGCCAATACGTGACGGAACTTGGCTGGCGCGAGTTTGCGCATCATTTGCTGTTTCATTTTCCGCAGACAACGATGGAGCCGTTGCGCGGTGAATTTTCAAAATTTCCCTGGCGCGAGGAACCGGAGTTTTTGCGGGCGTGGCAAAAGGGGCAGACGGGTTATCCGATCGTGGACGCCGGCATGCGCGAATTATGGGCCACGGGGTGGATGCACAACCGAGTGCGGATGATCGCCGGTTCGTTTCTCGTCAAGGATTTGCTTCTTTCGTGGAAAGCGGGCGCGCGGTGGTTTTGGGACACGCTGGTGGATGCGGATCTTGCTCAAAACACCCTCGGCTGGCAGTGGACGGCGGGTTGCGGCGCGGACGCTGCGCCTTTTTTTCGCGTGTTCAATCCCATCGCCCAGGGCGAGAAATTTGATCCGCAAGGTCACTATGTCCGCCAGTGGTGCCCCGAATTGGCGCGGCTCCCGGATAATTGGCTGCACCAACCGTGGTTCGCACCGCAGGAAGTGCTGTCCCAGGCTGGCGTCCAACTTGGACGTGATTATCCGGAACCAATCGTCAGTCATAATATCGCCCGCGAAGTTGCACTCGCCGCTTTCGCCAAAATGCGCGGACGCTGAGAACATTTAATGGAAGTCGAACCCTTATGAAAATAGTCGCAAAAATTCCTTCGGCATCGGGCTTTCAAAGCGAAGCGTCGCGCCGGTTATCGGATGACGAAAGGCCAACACGCTCGCGTGCAGTCCCAGGCGGCGGATGGGATTCCGCTTGGCGCCATATTTTTCATCGCCAATGACACTGTGTCCGAGGTCCTGCATATGAACGCGAATCTGGTTTTTCCGCCCCGTCTCCAAAGTCAGCTCCATCAGCGAATAAAGCGCGCTGCTTTGCAGGACGCGATAATGAGTCGTGGCTTTCTGTCCGTCATTCGGCGTCACGCTCGAACGCATGATGAGCGCCTGATTTTCCTTGAGCCAGGACGTGATGGTTCCCTGCGGTTTCTTGACGCGGCCTTCGACCACCGCGATATAAATTCTTTCCAAAACGGCTTCCCGCCAGTCGTCTTGCAAAGCTTTCTGCACTGCCTGACTTTTCGCGAACATCATCAGCCCGGAAGTTTCGCGGTCGAGACGATGCACCACAAAAATCCGATTCCTTGAATTGCTTCGCTTCACATGATCGCTCAACAAACTATACGCCGTCTTCTCCCTCTCGGTCTCCGTGGCAATGGACAGCAGGCCCGCGCGCTTTTCAATCACGATCAGGTGGTCATCCTCAAAAATTATTTTGACTCCCCGGCCAGTCCCCTGCCCGGCTTCACCCGAGCGACGAACCTCGACAGTCTGACCCGCGGCCAGCGGATGGTTGAACTGGGAAATTGTCTCGCCATCAACGGAAACCAGCCGATGCGCCAGCAATGATTTTACAGCGGCGCGGCTCTTCTCCGGCATGCTCGCGAATAAAAACTTCAACAGCTCCGTCGGTTCAGTGACTTCAAAACAGTTGGGCATAAAGCGCAAAGTTCAACCCGCGAGCAAGTCTTGTATCTCCTCCCAACTGAGCGCCGCCGTGAGTTCTTCCTCGCCGCCCAGGAGTCCTTGTATCAACGCGCGTTTGCGATTTTGCAAATTAAGAATCTTCTCCTCCACCGTGCCGCGCGTGATCAGTTTGTAACTCGTCACGACCCTGGTCTGCCCGATGCGATGGGCGCGGTCCGTCGCCTGCGCTTCGACGGCGGGATTCCACCATGGATCGAAATGGATCACGGTGTCGGCACCGGTGAGATTGAGTCCCACGCCGCCGGCCTTGAGGCTGATTAAAAAAACCGGAATGCGCGTTTCTCTTTGAAACCGTTCAACGACCTGAGCCCGATTCTTCGTCGTCCCATCGAGTTGGCAAAACTCGATTCCTTGCGACGACAGTTCCTCGCGCAATAGCGCCAGCATGCTGGTAAATTGGCTGAACACCAGCGCCCGGTGTCCGCCGTCAACGATTTCCTCCAGCAATTCGCCAAGCAACTCCACCTTGCCGGACTTGGGCGGGGGCACATTTTTTGAAGAATCTTCCAATTCATCAGAACCGGGAACCCGCTCCAGTCTTAACAATCGCGCGTCGCAACAAATCTGCCGCAATCGCAACAAGGCTGTGAGCACCACCATCCGGCTCTTCGGCAGTCCATTGGCAGTGACTGCCTGCAGAATTTCGCGGCGACTCGCGTCCAACACCTGTTGATAGAGCGCTCGCTGTTCCTCATTCAGTTCGCAATAACTCACCTGCTCAATCTTCGCCGGCAAATCACGCGCCACTTCGCGTTTCAATCGGCGCAACAGGAATGGCCGCAGGCGACGCGCCAGACGTTCCTGCACAGCTGCATTCTTGTCGCGAACAATCGCCAGCTCGTAGCGCTCGCGAAAATCCCGCGCAGTGCCCAGATAGCCGGGCATCAAAAAGTCAAAGATGGACCAGAGATCGAGCACGGAATTTTCGATGGGCGTGCCGGTCAACACCAACCGATGCCGCGCGCGGATGGATTTCACCGCCTGCGCGTTTTGGGTCTGCCGATTCTTGATGTGCTGGGCTTCATCCAGCACCACGGTGTCGAATTCGATTCTCCGGTAATGCTCGGCATCGCGACGGAGCAATGCGTAACTCGTGATGACGAGATCATGATCGGAAACTGTCGCCAACATCTCCCCGCGCTGCGGGCCACGCACCGTCAGCACGCGCAAATCTGGTGTGAAGCGCGCCGCTTCCGCCGCCCAGTTGAACACCAGAGAAGTCGGACAAACCACCAGCGTCGGCGCGGAGGCTGCCCGTGTGCGCTTGCTTGAATCTATGAGCGCCAGAACTTGCAATGTTTTTCCCAGGCCCATTTCATCGGCCAAAATTCCGCCGAATCCGTTCGCTCTTAAAAAAGCCAGCCAAGCCACGCCGTCCTTTTGGTACGGCCGAAGCACGGATTCGAGCGCGCCAAGCGGCGGCGGGTCAAGCTTCACTTCGCCCCTTTGCTGGGCGGCGCGTTGGGTCCACGCGGAAGGCGCATGAATGATCCAATCATCCTGTCGCCGCAGCGTGGCTTCGAGAAATCCGGCTTGCGAATTATCCAGCCGATAGCCGTTGGCATTTTGTTCTGGCGCGCAATCGAGCAACACCTCCTGCAACTCCTCAACCGCGCCCGTGTCCAGCAAGGCGAACTTGCCATTCTTCAGCCGGGTATGACTCTGACCCGAGAGCAAGAGGCGTTGAATGTCGGCGGCGGCAAAGCGCTCGCCGCCGCGCGTGTCATAGGCCACGTTGAGATTGAACCATTCCTCGCCGGAGGGGCTGATTTCAAATCGCGGTTCGATGCGTTCCAGATTATTTTTGGTGCTGCGTTCCAACCGTTCCTCCAACGCCACCTGCCAGTCCTTTTCCATGCGACCATATTCGCGCGCGAAAAAATTCAGAACCAAATTTTGGCCTTTCAGATTATAAAAGCCGCCGCTATCCGGCCCGGCAAAACCACACTTCAGCAACCGCGCCAACGCTGCCTGTTCCGCTTCAAAATTCCGCGTTTGGTAATGCGTGGGCGAATCCGGGTCGGCGAGCCAGAGCGAATCGTTATGGGTCGCAGCTCCCGGCGTGACTTGTTTCGCGCCATAAGCGCAATCCAATTTCGCCTGCAACGCGGCCAACCCGCCGGCAAGGTGCAATTTGAAATTCGGCCTGGCTGCCTCCATTACAAAATCTTCCAAGGCGAAGTCAGCCTCGACCTCGCTGCTGGCAATTAATCTCGGCCAATCCAGATTGAGAAATTGCGGAACCCGCGCGCGCGTGATCCGCAAAGGCGCGTTGAACAATTCTTCAAGTCCAGTAGGCAATCCGAGCGGTCGTAAAGTCTGACCTTGGAAAACCCATGCAGTGCCCCCGCGAATCACGCCAGTAGGAGCGCTGTCCTGCAAACGCAAGAGGATTTCGCCATTGCTTTCAAGCGTGGCGCTGACTGCCAATCGAAGCGGTTCGTCGAGAATTTCAACGGCCTCTTTTCTGCCCAGCGTCACGTGAGAATGCCCGACCAGCCTGGGCAAAATTTCGGCGAACTGGGCCGCATTCAGCATCAGCATCGCGGGCGTGTCGCCTTCGTTAAGCAATTCCAGCGCATCCAGCAGCGCGGCATCTTGATTACTTGGCGCAAACGCGACATCCAGCGGAAGCGCATTCAATGGAACGCGACCCTTCCGCCATGCGCCTTCGAGATATAACATCACCTTGCCCCGGGTCACGGCCTCGGCAAGATTTGGCGGCAGGATGATGAACAATTCCAATGGCTCGCCGCTTTCTCCAACTGCTACGCGCCGAATGGTTCTTATGGCGGCTTTGGTGATTGCTCTCGTTTCCAATTTATTAGGCAGTGGGTTCGCTTCCGATGCGATGGATTTGATGAAGTGAAGGCCAGCGGCGACGGAATGCGCGCAAATCAATCCGCGCTGGCGCGACTCGCGGCAGGGGCACAGATTTTCCGCATCCGTGGCGCTCTTGATGACGAGTCCGGCGCGGAGTGTCGTTCCGCCCTCCTGCACCGTTCCGCGAAGCGTGGGCGGTTGCCAATCCGAACTCAGCACCCGACCGCCCGCCACCAGCGCGCGGGCAGACTTCACGGCTTCCCAACCAGCCAGCCTGGCGAACAAAGCATCGTTCAACTCGACATTACCCATGCCTGGTCATTTTGCCGCACAATCGGAGGAAGCCAAATAGGATTTGAAAAATAAATCTCCTCCCCCTCAAGCGGTACCAAGCGAAATTAAGCGGTACCAAGCGGTACGGTCGTTGCGGCCCAATGAGTTACATTGACGTAAAAATCGGGTTTTTAGCGGGTTTTCCACCCGTAATCACCGTCCTCCCGAATGTCAAAGAACGCCCTCCAATTACCGATTTAAGATACCGCAAGAAGTAACCGAAGCAAGATTTTAGTTCCATTTGAGGTCCATAAACCTCTAGCGGCTTAACAGCGAGGGCTGATACGTGGCCCGGTCATGACGGAGGACGCATGTTGCTATGTATCTTGCCAAATGGCATATTGCGAAAGTGCCTCGAGAACTGAGAATCGAACGGAGCGCCCTTAAAAAAAGCATGAAAATATCAGATATTCACTCTTGGCCCCCTTTGGCCCCTTTCTGACACATTTACGCCCTTTTATTTTTTCGCTCAAGCAACCAATCGAAGAATATGAATCCAGCACCTCTTACCGCAGCAAACCAAAATTCGACCCCGACAAAACTCCTGATCGTCTGTCTATTGGCTTTGCTGCCCTTTTCACGCTCGTACGGGCAAGTCACTTTTACTGGTCTCTTACAACAGGGCACAAGCTCAACCGGCCAAACAGCCGGGAGTCCAATATGGAATACGCTCGGAAATGAAACAGCGTTTGCGAACCTCTACATCACACAACCCAACGCGGGCTATTCAGCTCCATTTTTAAATCACGGCAATGGGGCTTCCGCAAGCATTTCATACGCATTGACAGCAGGCACGTACCAATTCTATTTCTTTTGCGATGCCTTCCCCAACAACAATCCCGGCAACTACGGCCTCAATTTATTTTTCAACGGCGACAATACCAATCCCGGCATTGCAGCCTATTCGCCATCTGGCGTTGATAACGCTACGCCCGTCGGCCTTGGACTACCAACTCTATCTTTGAATGGAAGTGACACGACGGTGTCAGCCCCCGGTGCGCTTACTTATAGTGCGAACGGTTTAAGCGTTACCCTGACGGATTATGGCTTTGGCCAATCAGGAGTCTTTAGCCCGACGTTGGATCGCGTTGGCAACCTTAACGACGCGCCGGACGGCAGTTTGGACGGAGTAGGGTTTTTTGACCTTACGGTTGCTGTTGTGCCGGAGCCTTCTGCCTTGGCGATTGGCTGTCTTGCGGTCTTGGTTCTGTTGGCTCGTAAACTCAATTGCATCTCGCATATAGTTCGCATCGCCAGTTGGCGAGGCCCTAACACGCTAAAAGCTGTTGCGGTTGGAATGTTCATTTTTTCAGGCCGGTCCTTAGATTTGTCGGCTCAGACAGTCCAATATTTCACCCTCTCGACAACCAATGCACACGGAATTAATTTTCAGGTATAAACTAACCAAGTAATTTCCGTGATCGGGTACGATTGGTCTGCTCGGCATTTGGTAACTGGAAATTTAAGTGATGGCACAGTTTTCTTTATGTCCCCGTACCCCACCCCCGGCGGAAGCCCAATTATTACATCCCAGATATTCACGGGAATGACAAATATCTCCATATTCCCAGGAGCCAATGGCCCAGGGGTTGCGACCTTTCAAATTTCGACACCAGCCAGTGCAAGTATTGTTTCCAACTATGTTCCGGCGGATGCCATCGTCATTCCCGCGAGCGCGGCTGGAAACGTCCAAATCATTTTGGAGTCGAGCACGGATTTATTGAACTGGACGGCGGCAAGCCCTGGAACATACGGGACATCGTCGGCGACAAATAGATTTTTCAGAGTTCGTGCAGTTATAAATTAGTTACGGAAAGGGTTATAAAGGGACGATATTGAGATACATTTCGCCGGTTGGCAGCGCGGCAAAGCTGCCGCGACTACCGAGACACGATTTCAGGTCACTGGCTCAATTATTTTCCCGCGCACCTTTTAACAATTGTTGCTTCCGGTCCTCAGGCAACGAGGAGGTATTGAGCCAGGCAGTTGCAGCGGCAGGGTCGCTTTCGAGCCATTGGCGGGCGACGTTTTCGATGGAGTTGTTGCGCTCATTCGGATCAGGGATTTTGTCAACCCAGGGCGCGGCCATTTCGGGAAATTGCCCGGCAGCCTGGTTCACATAAGTTTGAATCGCCTTGTCCTGCGTGTCGCCCGGCGGCAGGGTGTTGATCCAGGCCGCCGCCCCGTTCGGATCGTTGGCCACCCACATGTTCAGGATATTTTGCGTCGCGCTGGCGCGGGCGGCGGGATCGGCCAGGGTGGACGCCCACGCGGCGGCGGACTGCGGATCGCTGGCCGCCCAAGCCGAGGCGATATTCCCGGCAGCGGCGGTTTGCGCCTCACCGGCGGGCAATTTGGCCACCCAATCCACGGCGGTTTGCGGCGAGTTTTGCGCCATGCCGGTGGCAATGCCCGAGAGGAAGGTGTCGCGGCCCTTCCCTTCGGGCAATTGATAGCCAAAATTCAGCGCGTTCGTGGGGTCGGCGCCGCCCAATTGGCTGGCAATGTTGCCCAGAAAATTGTTCTGCGCGCTGCCCTCGGGGAGAGTCTGCGCGTAAGCCAGCGCGGCGGCGGGATCGCTCTCCGCCCAAGGCGAGGCGAGATTCTGCATCGCAGCCTGACGGTTGCGGGCGTCGGGCAGTTGCGTCGCCCAAGCCACGGCGCTCGTCACGTCAGACTGGCCCCATTGACCGGAGATGCTGTTGATAAAATTGTCCCGGCTATGGCCGGGCGGCAGCGTGGCGGCGTAATCCGCCGCGGCCTGCGGATCATTTTGCGCCATTTGCCAGGAGACTTGCTGCATCGCATTCTGCCGGGCATTGCCTTCGGGCAGCGTTTGGACCCAGTCCATGGCGGCCTTGGGGTCCTCCGCGGCCAGGCCGTTGACGAGTTGGGTGATGGCCTGGGTCTGCGCGTAACCGGGCGCCATGGACGTAACCAGAACCTCGGCGGCTTTGGGGTCTTGCGCGGCAATTTGGCTGACGACATTTTGCAAAAGCTGGTTGCGCTCGGGGCCGGCGGGTAGAGTATTCGCAAAATTCTTCGCTGCATCCGGGTCCTGCTGCTGCCATTGGGTAATGACGTTGGCCATCAAATTATTTTTCGTGTTGCCCGGCGGGAGACTTTGCGCGTAATCCGCCGCGGCCCTGGCATCGGTCTGCGCCCATTGCCCGACGACCATATTCATAAAATTATTCTTCGCGTTGCCGGGCGGCAGGCTTTGAGCAAACGCTGTGGCGGCCACGGGGTCGTTCTGCGCCAAGGGCGAAGCCAGATTATTCAGCGCGAGTTGCTTGGCCTGGCCCTCGGGCATTTGCCGCACCCAGGCGGAGGCGGCGTTCACGTCATCCATCGCCCACTGCCCCACGATGGAGCTGATGGCGTTCCGCCGGTCATTGACGTTGTGCAGCGTGCCGGCCCAGACAATCGCCGCCTGCGGGTCCTTGTCCGCCCAGCTCTGGGCCAGGGTTTCGTATGCCTGGGAACGGAGCTGGCCGGTAAGTGATTCGGCTGCCTTCGCCGCCGCAGCCGGGTCTTTCGTCGCCCAAGCGCCAAAAATCTGATACACGGCGCCCCAGCGCGTCTGGTTGTTGCCGGGCATATTTTTCATGAGTTCAAAGGCCGCCTGCGGATCTTTCGCCGCGAGCGGACCAAGCAACTCGTTCATAGCGCGGGTGCGCATTGGTCCGGGCGGAAGCTGCTGCGCCCAGGCCGTCGCCGCAGTCACGTCCTTCTCGACCCAAACGGCCATGATGGCTTGAAGGGCGCCGTCACGCGATGGTTTCGCGGCAATGTTATTCGCGTAAGCCAGCGCCGCCTGCACGTCCGTTTCCGCCCATTTGGCCAGCAAGGTGCTGCGCAATTCGTCGCGCACCCGCTTCAATCCGGGGCGGTCCAGCAACGCCAGCGCTTGCGGGAAGTCCGCAGGGTCTATGGAATCCAAAAATTTCTGCCAGGCATTTAACCGCCGCCTATACTCAAAACCAATGGCGGGTTTGGTCATCTCCCGCATCTTCGCCTCAATTTCCGCCAGCGTCGGTTTGCCCTTCGCCCCGGCAGCGGGGGCAGTGGAGGATTCGGTGTTGGAACCGCCCGTGTCGGAGGACGATGCAGGGTTGGAAATATCAGAGCCTGGCGCTGCCGATGCGGCAAGATTCGTCGGTGAGCCACGATGCAAGGCGACCCAATAGCCGCTCCCAAACGCGACTGAAGTTACCAACAGAAAAGAAACAAATACCTTTGTGGTCATGACAACCTCACTTAAATTTTTTGCTCGGAGCCGATTGTTGGCGGCGATAAGTCGCTTGTCGAGAAAAAGAAAATAAAATCGTCAGAGCCTTGAAATTTGGCTGGAATCGAATTGCTATTTCGCGGGCAATGGGCCGCGCGGCTTCTCTTGCGCCAGGAATTCATCCTTGAGCCGGCACACGCGCGAATGCAAGGCACGAGCCATTTCCTTGCGGTTGAGTTTTTCCGTGAGCGGTTCATCGAAGCTGACAAAGGCGTGAAAACCGCGCCGGCCAAGGAGATTGAACAGGTGTGGAAAAAAAGTCATGTCGCGCCAGTAACAAACTTCATCCGCCGCCGAGCCGCCCGGCAGTTCGTAATGAATCCACGACGCCGTCACCGGCCAGCGGTGCTCTTCCGCCGGCGCGAGCAAGGAGGATCGAAACGGCAGCACCGTCTCGCCGCCGCTGCTGGTGCCTTCCAAAAACACGGCGACCACCATTCCCTCATCCACCACCTTCGCCATATCCTGGCTCAGACTGACCACGTCCGACTTGCTTTCGCGGCGGATGTAGAGCGTCCCGGCGATGCGCGTCAACCCGCCGATTACCGGCCAGTTTCGCACTTCGCTTTTGGAAAGCAGGATGACTGGAAAAATCGAACCGTAGATCAACACGTCCACGTAGCTGAGGTGATTGCTCACGAGCAACCCACTGGTGGGCGGATGGCCCCGGACGGTCACTTTGGCGTTCAGGATGCGCAGGAAAACGCGCGCCCAAAAGGTCATCCATTCGGCGCGCGCGCGGGTGGTGGCCCTTCTCCAAATCCAGATGCGAAAAACGAAGTCCAGAAATGCCGATAGAAAAAGCAGCCCCACCAGGCACAAACAGATGGCCCCGCGAAATGTTTTCGTCACGGCGTGCTCAAAGCTCAGGTGAAATAGCGCGCGATAGTCTTCGGGGACAGCGAATGCAAGTCCATGAAGGTGAGGAAATCAATGGTCTTGAATTCGCGGTCGAGAGCCGGCGGGCCGCAGATTCTCGCGCCCAACATCAAATACATGGTCAACAGCTTCGGAATTTTTGGCGCGGCCGTGGGAGGTTCGCCGCCGAGGCAGGCGAATTCCGGGAGCGGATTTGTCCGCCATGGTTCCTCGACGAGATAGCGCTGTAATTCGTGATAAGCCGCGATGCCCACGCCAGGATCCTGGGAAGTGAGCGAACTGCAACCCACGAGGTAACGGCAGCCGCGCTTCGTGACGTATTGCGCGATGCCCTTCCAGAGCAAGCTAAGGACAGTCAGGCTGCGATGGTCGCTATGCACGCAGGCGCGGCCCAATTCCACTATTTCATGGCGCAACGGCTCGAAGGGCGTGAAATCAAATTCCTGCGCGCTGTAATAACCGCGATTTTCCGCGGCGCGCTGCCCGGTTTGCAACCGGTAAGTTCCGATCACTTCGCCGGTCCGCATATCTTCCACCAGCAAATGATCGCAAACCGAGTCGTAGGCGTCCGCGTCCAGACAGGTGGCGTAGGATTGCTCCAAGCCTTCGCGAAGTTCGAGGTTGAAAACCACAAAGCGCAGCAATTGCGCCGCCCGCAAATCCTTGTTGTCCGCCGCCAGCCGCATCCGGTAATTGGCTCGCAACACCTCGGGCATCTGGCCCGCGCCAACGGAACCCGGCTGGTCGTCCGGTCCGAAGGAACTGCCACCACTTTGATGGTCTGCGACAGTGGACATGTTCACGTTTTGGTTCCGGCCCTCAATATGGCTCATTTGGCGATCAAATGTAAAGGACGTTTGGCAAACCTCAAGCGGCTCCCCACCACCCCAAGAAAAAGACGTGGATACCGCTTAACTTGCCCGCTTGATTTGGAACCAATTGTGTTACAAGCACATGACTATCAGGTGAAAAAGAGGCGACAAAATCAATCTGGTTTCAACGCCATGAAATCGCAGATTTGTAAATCGAGTTGCCAGAAGCACCCTGCTTATGCTTTGCTTTAGAGGAGCACAAAAGTAACCGCGGTTAGCCGTTGCATGGGCGCGGCGGTTTTCAGATGGAAATCACCACATACAATCAGTGTACCTGCGCCAATTGCGGCCACTTGATTGATTACCGCGCAAGCCGCGCCGGTGAAATTGTGGAGTGCCCCAGGTGCGGCGAAAAAAGCCGTTTGCCGGAGGTGAAAAAGCTGGACATCATCGAGGCGCAAGGCCCGCCCATTCCATTGTCCAAGACGTGCGCGGTTTGCGGGCATGAAATGCGGTTTCTGGAAAAGTCCTGCCCCAATTGCGATCTGGTCCGCAAACATAGGATCCACGTCGCCATCTTGCTCAGTTGCACTTTGGTGGTCGCAGTGCTGGTGGTGCTGACGATAGTGAAACCGTTCCGGACATCCGGTTTCGCTGGCGAGTCGAGCAACTCAGTTACCGCCGCCGATGGGAGCGCGCAGCCGGCAACACCGAAGGGCTATATCATGATCGAGCAACCCCGGCCCCGAATGCCCAAATCCACCAATGACCTGAGAGTGGGAAAATTCACCCTCGAAAAACGGCGCGGCAGCGATCTGATCATCGCAGTGGGCGACATCCAAAATGATTCGGATAACGTTCACACCGGTCTTCGGGCCGATCTGGATTTGCTTGATCAATACGGGGTAAAGATCGGAACCGCCAGCGATTATTTTTCGGAATTGGGACCGCACGAGAACTGGCATTTTCTGGTGAATATCACCAAAACCAACGCCTTCACCGTGAGGTTTGTCAGCATCAAGGAAGATTGATTTGCCAGGCTGATGGGAATAAAATTTCGCCGGGCAAGCCGTTTGGAGAAGGAATATTATAGGTTTGCCATCCACCCAAAGCATTCATCATCAGTATATTGAACCTCGTCCTTCATCAACAGATTTCACAATTCTGTAACCTGCCTTTACCCGCCCGCGTCTGAATCCGTGAAGCTTAAGATTAACAAACAACAAATTATCGAATTGCAAAGTATATGAAGAAACTATTGGTATTGGCGCTCGTCTGTGTGGCCACCTTAACCTTATCGGTCCAGGCGCAAAAGGCCGTCACCGATGAACAAAAGGCCGTGAAGAAGGAAATGCTTGAGAAGTATGACGCCAACAAAGACGGCAAACTCGACAAGACAGAAAAAGCCAAAATGACCGCCGACGACAAGGCGAAATGGGACAAGGCTTTCCCCCACAAAAAGAAATCCACCGACACCTCGACGAACAGCGTGCCGGCCGCGGTCAAGTAATTCACTTTTGGTTCGCAGGGATCCGGTTGATTCCTGGAAATTGAAACGCTCCCCTGATGGCAGGAGAGCGTTTCTTTTGTTGAAGGAGCAAAGCGGAACTTGAATGCCATTTCAGTTTGGCAATTCCGCCAAGCGGCATTCAAGTCCGGCAAAACTTCAATTAATGAACATCGCCTCGTTGGCCTGCAAGAGGGCATGGGCGTATTTCGCCCAGGCGCCGATAGGCATCAAACCTCCCGGCGGAATGGTGGCCAGTCCCATGGCGGGGCCGGTCTTCTTATTGTTGCCCGCGTTTTGACCCTTCTTCTGGTTCGGACCGGGGCGTTTGGGGTTTTGCTCGCGGGCCAGCTCTGAATCCGGCATCTCGGCCGGCGGGGAATCCTTGAGGAAATTCAAGCCCAGTTCAATTTCGACCGGCGAGGGTTCGCGCTGGTAAATAATATCATAGAGCAGCTTGATGCGTTTTTCCGGGCCGGTGGTTGCCTTGAAATCGGGACGGTTCACCAGGTTGCGAGCCTGTTCCACCACCATGGGGCTGTTCATCATGAACAATGCCTGCTGCGGAACGATGGTTTCATAGCGTTTGCCGGTGGTCATGTCCGGGTTGGCAAAATCAAACTGGTTGAACACTTCCGGTAGATTGCGGCGGTCCACAAAACCGTAGATCGTCCGGCGCGTCGAATATGGCGTGGCGCCCAAATCAACCGGACGCCCGCCAACCGTGAGATTCAGCTTGCCGCCAATCGCCAGCAGGGAATCGCGCACGGCCTCGAATTCGAGACGATGAATATTGGCGCGCCACAAAAGACGGTTGCCCGGGTCCTGCTGGGCGTAGTGCGGATTGTTCTCGCTGCTTTCCTGATAAACGCTGGACAGCATGATCAACCGGTGCATTTTCTTGATGGACCAGCCATCCTCCACGAAACGCGAGGCCAGATAATCCAGCAACTCCGGATGGCTCGGCGGTGCGGATTGATTGCCAAAATCATCCGGCGTGGTGACAATACCCTCGCCAAAATGATGCAGCCAGATGCGATTGACCATCACCCGCGCCGTCAGCGGATTCCTGGGGCTGACAATCGCCGCTGCCAGTTCCAGGCGGCCGCTGCCGTTCCGATAGACGGGGCGGTTCGGGCCGGACAAAATTTCCAGGAAGCGGCGCGGCACCACGTCGCCGCGGTTCTCGGCCTCGCCACGCAGAAAAACGGGGGAATCGGCGGGTTTGGCGGAGTCAAAGAGGACCATTGCCCGGGGCGGAGAGGCCGGGTCATTTTGTTCCATCAAGCCGATCTGCCGGCGCAACTGATTTTCCTTTTGTTTGCTCTCCTTGGTTTTGTCGCGGGGTTTGACGGCTTCCAGTTGCGCCAATTCCGTGTTCAGTTCATTGTATTTTTTTGCGAACTCAAGATATTCCGGCGTCATCGAAATTTTGCCGAGAAACGGGTATTCTTTCGGCTCGACTGAACTGGCGAAGATGCCGCGCAGGGAATAATAATCTTTCGTCGGTATCGGATCGAACTTGTGGTCGTGGCAGCGGGCGCAGGTCACCGTCAGACCCAGCGTGCCTTTGGTGACCACGTCAATGCGGTCGTTGATGATGTCGTTTTGGTTGTCGTCAAAATGCGAGCCGACGGTGAGAAATCCCATGGCCGCCAGATCGCCGCGATTTGTGCCGAGGTCCAGTTTGTCCGCGGCGATTTGCTCGACGATAAAACGGTTGTAAGGCATGTCCTGGTTGAAAGCGCGCACCACATAATCGCGATACGTCCAGGCAAAGGGATAGCGGAAATCTTCCTTGTTCTGCTTGACGTCGCCCTTGGTGTCCGAGTACCGGGCGGTGTCGAGCCAATAGCGGCCCCAGCGTTCGCCATATTGGGGTGAGGCGAGCAGACGGTCCACCACTTTGTCAAAGGCGTTGGTTGAATTATCGTCAACGAAGTCCTGCGTCTCCTTGAGCGAGGGCGCGATGCCGACCAGGTCGAAGGTGGCGCGGCGGATAAGCGTGCGCTTGTCAGCCATGGGCGAGGGCTTCATGCCGTTTTCCTCGAGCTTGGCGACAATGAAAGCATCAACCGGTGTCTTGACCCAACCTGCATCCTTGACTTCCGGCACGACGCGCTTCTTGACGGGTTTGAAAGCCCAGTGGTCGCGGTCAGATTCATTGTAGGTCCTGGAAACAATCGGCGCGACTTTCGAAAAAGGCGCGCCCATTTTCACCCAGGTGACGAGGTCGTCAATCTGCTGTTGGGCCAGTTTCTTGTCCTTGGGCGGCATCTGCAAATCGGGATCCGTGTAGCGGACGGCGCGGATCAACATGCTTTTCTCGGGATCGCCCGGCACGATGGCGGGGCCGTTCTCACCGCCTTTGAGCAGCGCATCGCGAAACTCAACCGACAATCCGGCCTTGAGTTTGGGCGCTTCGTGACTGTGACATTTGAAGCAGTTATCCGCCAGGACGGGGCGGATTTTGTTTTCGAAGAATTCGATTTGCGCGGGAGTCGGGTCCGCTGCATACAGGCGGGAACTTCCGAGTGCCACGGTCACAGCGAGAATGAACAATTTTGATTTCACCATGAGTCGCGCAGAAAATGGGTTATGCCAGCACGCCATTGACAATGTTACCCGCGACATCCGTCAGGCGGAAATCGCGGCCGTTGTAACGATAGGTGAGTTTGGTGTGGTCAAAGCCAAGCATGGACAGGATGGTGGCGTGCAAGTCATGGATATGGACCTTGTTCTCAATGGCATGCGCGCCAAATTCATCCGTGGCGCCATAAATGGTGCCGCCCTTGACGCCGCCACCGGCCATCCAGATGCTGAAGCCTTTGTTGTTGTGATCGCGCCCGGGCTTTTCATTGCCGTTGCGGTCTTTGGTGACGGTGCGGCCAAATTCGCCGCCCCAAATCACCAGCGTGCTGTCGAGCAGACCGCGCTGCTTCAAATCCGTCATTAAAGCGGCGAGCGGCTGGTCAATTTGCGAAGCCGACTCCGGCAATCGCTTTTCGATATCGTTATGATGGTCCCAACCGCCAGCCCAGACTTGGACGAAGCGCACGCCGCGCTCGAGCAGTCGGCGGGCGATCAAAAGCTGGCGTCCCTGCGTGCTGTTGCCGTAAAGGGCTTTCATCTCCGCCGGTTCTTTCTGATAATCAAATGCGTCGGATGCGGCGGTTTGCATTTTGAACGCGATTTCATAAGCCTCGATACGCGCCTCAAGCTGCGCGTCTTTCTGGAGATTCTGACTGTGCAGTTCGTTAAGTTGATGCACGAGGTCAAGCTGACGGCGTTGTTCGATGAGTGAAACGTAAGGGTTGCGGATGTTCTGAATCATCTCCTCGACCGAGTTGGCCGTGGTGTTGATGCTCGTGCCTTGATAAACGCCGGGCAGAAATGCCGATTGCCAGTTTTGCGTGCCACCGGCGGGCAGTCCGCCACCAGGCCGTAACGAGACAAATCCGGGCATGTTTTGATTTTCCGTGCCGAGACCATAGACGACCCAGGAGCCGAGGGATGGCTTGGCAAGACGCAACGAGCCGGTGTTCATCATCACCGTGGCGACTTCGTGCGCGGGAATGTCCGTGTACATCGAGCGAATGATGGCCATGTCATCCACATGCTCGCCGAGTTTCGGGAAGACTTCGCTGACGGGAATGCCGGACTTGCCCATCGGCGTGAATTTGAAGGGCGAACCCATCGCGACGCCGTTCATGCCGGGAATTGACTTGCCATCGTATTGCGACAGCGAAGGTTTTGGGTCCCAAGTGTCCACTTGCGAAGGCGCGCCCTGGGCAAAAATATGAATGACCCGCTTGGCCTTGGCCGGCAGAGGCGGGTTTTTGGGTGTCAGAGGCGAAAGATCGTTCTCGGCTTGGGCGACGCTGCTGAACAATCCCTGGCCCAGCAATCCCGCCAGACTGAGGGCGCCAAAGCCCATGCCAAACCGATTCAAAAACTGACGGCGGGTGATGCAAAAATCCTCCGGCCGCGCGCGATGTTCATTGATATTCATAACACTAAAATATTTGCTTCGACCTGCGAATTGACTGACTCTGAGTGGTTAGACGTTCTTCCCGGACAAAGGTTTCAATCAAAATGCTACGTAATACTCAACATCAGTAATTCCACTCTGGCGGCCGAAATGCCGCATTTTCCGGGCCATTCTCATACTTTCCCATTGACTCAAAGAAGAAATCGGGCGATTGGATGGATGGTCTGCATGGCCGAAACGAACTACTTGAAATGCTCCTGCAAGGAATGCGGGAACCATATTGAATTTCCGGCTTCCGCCGCGGGCACAACCCTAGCCTGTCCGCATTGTGGACAATGGACGGAGTTGTCGCGTCCCCAGGAACCGGCCCCCGGGAAGAGCCGCAAGCTGGGTTTGGTGGTGATCATCGGCTGCGTGATAGCGGCGGCGGCTTTGGCCGGGTGGTATTTTCGTTTCGGGGCGAATTCTGCCAACGAAACGGCAACCGTTCCCGCTGAGGCAAAAACATCCACCAATCCGGTAGCCAACGTCCCCGCAGCGCCCACGAACCCTCCGCAAACGGTTGTCACCCAGGCGGTGGTTGAATCCCCTGCCCCGCCGAAGCCCAAGTCACACGCGGACTTGAAAGTGGGTAAAATCAAATTCGAAAAAACCTCCGGCAACAGCCTCGTTTACGCCGTGGGAACGGTGACCAACGATTCAACCTACCAACGGTTCGGCGTGAAAATCGAATTGGATTTATTCAACGGTGAGGGCGTCAAAATCGGCGGCACGCAGGATTACAAGGACATCCTCGAGCCGCGCAAAAAGTGGAGCTTCCACGCATTAATTCCCGACAAAAGAGCGGCGACCGCCAAGGTCGCGGCACTGACGGAAGAGGATTAGCGCCCGGCAACGCAACCGGGAAAAGATATTCGAGGCTCCGCTCACAGGGTTACTCGCACGCGATACGAAATACGCGCCACGCCCTGCGCAATTTCAGCCCCACCCGCAAGCTAAAGCTTGAACTCCGAACTAAGCCCAAGCAACCGCCCAATCCTTTCAAACTTGTAATGTTCGGGAAAGGTTCCTGACAGCCTCCTATGTGATGGTGTGGGCAGTAATTGTTTTAACAATATTAAACGCAACACCAGAACAACAGAATCTAGCTATGAAACAGATACTCAGTAGTTCAATCAATCGCGCCCGGGCCATTTTGCTCGGCGGCGCTTTAATCGCGGCGGTCGCCAGCGTGACCATGACCAGGCATGTGATCGCCGCCGACTCGCCAAAACTTACCAGGGTCGCCCTGGCCGAGAATGACAATCCGATTGTCCGCGACGCCAAGTCCGGCAGCTTCGCCCCGATTGTCAAACAAGTCTCGCCGAGCGTAGTTCAAGTCAATATCACCACCAAGTCGCGGATGATTTCCGAAGAGGAATCACCCATGGATGGTGGTGATTTATTCCGGCGCTTCTTTGGCAATCAATTCGGCGCGCAACCAGGCCACCCCGGCGGCACATTGAAAATGCCCAAGGAACACGGCCTTGGTTCCGGCGTCATCATCAACAAGGACGGTTACATCCTGACGAACAATCACGTCGTCGAGAACGCCGACACCATCACCGTGACGTTGAACGACGGACGGGAGTTCACCGCCAAGGTTATCGGCCGCGATCCCAAGACGGATGTCGCGGTATTGAAGATTGACGCGAAGAATCTGCCGTTCCTCACCGTCGCGGACAGTGACAAGACCGAAGTCGGCGATTTGTGCCTCGCCATTGGCAATCCCTACGGCATCGGACAGACCGTGACGATGGGCATTATCAGCGCCAAGGGCCGCGGCAATGTCGGCGTGGGGACGGATTATGAGGACTTCATCCAGACGGATGCGGCCATCAATCCCGGCAACTCCGGCGGCGCGCTGGTGGATGCGGAAGGACGCCTCATCGGCATCAACACAGCCATTCTCAGTCGCAGCGGCGGGTATCAGGGAATTGGTTTTGCGGTGCCGATCAACATGGCCAAGACGGTCATGGAAAGCCTGGTCACTAATGGCCGGGTGGTTCGCGGTTTCCTCGGTGTCAGCATCCAGGATGTAAATCCCGCTCTGGAGCAAGAGTTCAAATTGCCTGAAGACAAAGGCGCTTTGGTAGGCGACATCACGCCGCACAGTCCGGCCGAAAAAGCGGGCGTCAAGAGTGGCGACGTGATCGTGGAGTTCAACAACAAGCCGGTTACGGACAGCCGTCATTTGAGACTGCAAGTGGCTGAAACGGCCCCCGGCACCAAAGTCTCGCTCAAGGTCATTCGCGACGGGCATGAGAAGACACTGGACCTGACAGTGAAGGAATTGCCCGGCACGGAACAACTCGCGAAGAACGACAGCAGCGAGGATAATTCAAGCGATGTGCTCAACGGCGTCGGTGTGACGGATCTCGATGCCGCCGCGAAAAACCAGTTGAAACTGCCGGAGAACATCAAAGGCGCGGTCGTGACGCAAGTGGAGCAGGATTCTGCGGCTTATGAAAAGGGATTGCGCCCGGGCGACGTGATCGAGGAGATCAATCGCAAACCGGTGAACACGGCGGATGACGCCGTGAAACTCACGACGCATGTGAAGGACAAGGTTGTCTTGCTGAAGGTCTGGAGCAAAGGAGCGAGCCACTACCTCGTGGTGGATGAGAGCAAGGCTGGTTGAGTTGGGTCAGGAACACCGCCGCCCTCCCGCGCGGAATTGCCGGGAGGGCGGCTTTTTTTTGAGTATGACACCAACTCGAACTCATTTAAGCTCACCGGAGAACGCTATGAGAATCCTGGTGGTTGAAGATGACGCCAAGATCGCTTCGTTTGTGGTCAATGGCCTCAAGCAAAGCGGTTTTGCGGTGGATCGTTGCGCGGATGGCGAGGAAGCGCACGCGTTCGCTTCCGCGACGGCGTATGATGCCGCGATCATTGACATCATGCTGCCGAAGCTGGACGGGTTGAGCCTGCTGCGGCAGTTGCGGCGCGAAAGCATTCGCGTGCCGGTGATCATCCTGAGCGCCAAGGCCACGGTGGATGACCGCATCAAGGGGCTCCAAGCCGGCGGTGATGATTATCTTACCAAACCCTTCGCGTTCTCGGAATTGCTCGCGCGGGTACAGGCCTTGATCCGCCGCGCCAACGATGTCAGCGAGCCAACCCGATTGTTCGTGGGTGATCTCACGATGGATTTGCTGAATCGCGAAGTGAAGCGCGCCGGTGAAAGATTTGAACTCCAGGCGAGGGAGTTTGCGCTGCTGGAATATTTGATGCGCCACGCCGGCCGGGTGGTGACCAAAACCATGATCATGGAACATATTTGGGATTACAGTTTCGATCCGCAAACCAATGTGGTGGACGTGCTCGTCTGCCGCTTGCGCAATAAAATTGATCGCAGCAAGAATTTGATTCACACCATCCGGGGCGTCGGCTATGTCCTCAAACCTGCTTAACCGCATAGCCCGGACGTTCAGCTTCCGGCTGAATCTCTGGTACGCATCCATCTTCACGCTGAGCGCATGCGCGCTGTTTGCTTTTCTTTACCTGCTGCTCTCCGTGGCGATGGGACAGAAGGACCGCGAAGTCATCGAGGCGCAACTCAAGGAATATTCCACGTTGTATCAAGGCGGCGGCTTGCGGGCCTTGAGCACCGTCGTCAATGCCAACCAGGGGCCGCACAAGAAGGCGTTTTTTGTGCGCTTGGTTGATCCGAGCCGCGGGGTGATGTACCAAAGCGTGCCGGAGGAATGGATTGCCTTCGATCCCAAAATCGTCCAAATCGGCAACCTGCAATTTCACCCCGCGTATGTCCGCGTTCCCAAGGACGAAGAGCGGGATTTCACTCTCGCGGCGGTGACTTTGTTCGACGGCACGCAATTGGAAGTGGGCCGCAGCACGAATAATCGCGACACCGTGTTGCAGCCGTTTCGACGCGTGTTCATCACCGTGATGACGCCGATTGTCCTGCTGGGATTCATCGGCGGCGCGGTATCCTCCTATCGCGCCATGAAACCAGTGCGCGAAATCGTGACCACCGCGCGCTCCATCATTGACACCGGCAAGCTGGATGCCCGCGTGCCCGTCCGCCATTCGACGGGAGAACTGGACGAACTCGCCCAACTCTTCAACCGCATGCTGGACAAGAACCAGGCGTTGATCGTCGGGATGCGTGAATCGCTGGATAATGTGGCGCACGATTTGCGAACGCCGCTGGCGCGGCTGCGCGGGACCGCCGAAGCCGCGTTGCGCAATGCCCCGGGTGACGAAGGCGCGCGCGAGGCGTTGGCGGATTGCGTGGAAGAATCGGATCGCGTATTGACCATTTTGCAAACCTTGATGGATGTCTCGGAAGCGGAGGCCGGCACGATGCGTCTGGCTCGATCGCGGGTGGACATCTGCGCGCTGTGGCAGGAAGTCATCGAACTCTATCAATACGTGGCCGAGGAAAAGAAAATCAGCGTCACGATGGATTGCGCCGCGCCGTGCGAAGCCTCCGTGGATCCCACCCGCATGCGCCAGGTTTTTGCGAACCTCCTTGACAACGCCATCAAATACACGGCGCCGGGCGGGAAAGTAATTGTGCAAACCAAGCGCGAAAATTCAAACGTCGTGGTCCGTGTCCGCGACAACGGCATGGGCATTCCGCTGGCCGAGCAGGAAAAAATTTGGGACCGATTATATCGCGGCGACAAGAGCCGCTCGCAACGCGGTCTGGGTCTCGGGCTGAGCCTCGTTCGAGCAATAGTCCGCGCGCACGGCGGCGAGGCGCGAGTAACGAGCCAGCCCGACCAAGGTTCGGAGTTCACGATTACCATTCCTCTTGGCGAGACCGCGGCTTGATTGCGCCCCGTTCGGTGTCCAGCCTTTAGGCTGTCCCCGCCGGGGACACGCTGAAGCGTGGACACCAAACTTTACCGCCCATCAGCCACACTCGTTCGCCGCAAAACTTCCTGGCAAATATCCAGCGCCGCGTTGGGACGACCGAGCTTCTTCGCCGCGCGGCCCATCTCGACGAGCTTCTTCGAGCCAAGCAACTGTTCCAGCCGATACGGCAAATCCTCGACTCGATTGACCTTCGCCGCCGCGCCGCGTTCGAGCAGAAAATCACTGTTCGCCGCTTCCTGGCCGGGAATCGGGTTGAGAATGAAAAGCGGTTTGCCCAACGCGAGGGCCTCGGAAGTCGTCAGGCCGCCCGGCTTGGTGATGATCAAATCCGCAGCGGCCATCAACTCGTGCATGTTGGTTACGAATCCGAGCACATGCGTGGGATGTTTGTGATCCAGGACCGCCAGTTCGCGACGCAATTCCTCATTGCGCCCGGCGACCACCAGCGTTTGAAATGGCTGCGCGACTTTGTTCAGTTCGCCCAGGATTTCCGCCACCGGCCCCATGCCAAAACCGCCGCCCAATACCAGCAGTGTCGGCAAATCATCGCGCAAGCCCATCCGCTTGCGCACCATCGCCGCCGCCGGCGGATTGGTAAATTTCCCCGCGATCGGTATGCCCGTCGCGATTACATTTTCCGGCGCCGCGCCGCGCGCCACGAGCCGCGCTTTCGTTTCCTCAGCGGCAACGCAATAAAAATCCACCGCCTCGCCCATCCACAACGCGTGCGCCTCAAAATCCGTCACCACGCAAACCGACAATGGAAAACTCCCCTCCCATTTCTCGCGCGCCTTCCCGAGAATTTCCACCGGCAGATAATGCGTGCATAACACCACGTCCGGTTTGAATTGTTTGATATACTTGATGAAACGCATCGTGCTCTGCGGCGGGAACGTTTTCCGAAACTTCGCCAGCCGGCGCACCAGTTTCGGATTGTCCGTCTGCTTGAAAACCAATCCCCACAACTCCGGCGCGCGTTCCACCAGCGTGACGTAGCCATCCGAATGAATCTTCCGGTGCAATGGCGAGAAAAACTTCTGCACATCCACCCGCTCCACCACATCGCGCGGCCGCAGCGACCGCCAGGCTTCATCCAGCGCCGCCGCCGCCTGCAAATGCCCGCCCCCCGCCGTGATCGTGGCTATCAATATGCGCATAATAAATTTTGCTCCCGACTCCGATTAATGAAAATCATCCAGACCCTTTCCATAATCACCAACAAAACCGCATCGAATTATCAATCATACGATTCACGCAAATGCAGGCTTGGTTCATGCCGCTCCTACGGAGCTTGAGAAACAACGGCTGGCGGTTACTATAAACATGTCGCTCCTGACGGAGCTTGCGGCGCGCGACGTCAAAGCTCCAGAGGAGCGACATGCTGCAATTGAAAACTGAAAATGAAGCCAAGGTTTTCAAACGCCCAATTGGAATTGCTTCGCTGGCGAAGGTTCAAACCAAAGGGCCAGTGCCTCCTTCGCATTTTCCACCGTCTCCTCCTCAGTATCGCCAGCAGTTGCGCATCCGGGCAATCCGGGGAAAACCGCCGACCAGCGTTTGGTTTCAGCGTCAAAATTGACGCGCAGACGCAATTTCATTGTGAAACTTTAGCCAAAACAAGATCCGCCGGCAAGCCGGTTACACTCGATGGAAATGACCTCCGGCGAATTGATTAATCTCACTTCACTTGCATGCAGGATTCGGGATCATGAATTCATTCGTCGAAACCGCACCGTCCAACGCATTGGTGTCATCGAATCGTAAACGATGCACCCTTTCCGCTGTCTTTTGTTCCGATGGAACGAATGCCGAATCTCATCCACATTTATTCACAGACCGGAGCCAGACAATGAGCTTGAACCGGAAAGCCAGATGACTAAACATAGGCGCAATAGTTTTCTTGGCAAACCTGCAGGCTAAAGGAAAACACTAAAATACGATTTTGCGAGAGTTAAGCTCTTAAATTTATGAATTATGCCCCATGGCTCTTTTGCGGAGTGCTGGCTTTGTTGGTTGGACAAGTTTATTTCCTCGGCCGGAGGATGAGCGAACCGGAAAAAATGATACGCCGGACTACTTTGAACCCACAAGTTCAAGCAGAGATTGATCGCTACGCCGAATGGTTGAAGTCAGTTCAATTGGAGCAACGCACAACATTTCAATTTGGTTCCATTCTCGTCTCCGTTTTTCAACAAAAGGATCAACCGCGTTACCTTTCGTTTATGTTTCACCAGCGGCTTTCCTGGTGCGTGGAAAGTTATTTGGAAGATTTGACAATTCTGGATACCACTAACAGTGGCAGTCCTGATTTATTTCCACGCCCCGGAGCGTATAAGCAAAACTTTCCGGGCATTTCGGTCCAGGAAATATGGCGCCACCATTTGGAAGGGGAGTCTCAACTTTCCAAAAAGTTTGGGTTTGATTGGAGGCCAATCAATCGTCCGTACGAGGAGTTGCTGGCCGGAGCCATGCGCATTCGCATGAACCATAACCGATCACAATCCTTGTGGCCTTTCCGAGTTTTATTTCGTTATTTTGTGACGGGACGTCGCCATTACAATCAATCAATTCAGAGGCGGTTCCCCCTCTGAGTCAGAAGAGGCTTGCTGTAATCAACATCGAGAAGTCGAGGTAGCCGTTCATCGGCTTATGAAAAGGTCAGTCCCACATGCTCCCCTGTATATTCTGACAAGCATGGTGAATGGGGTTGAAAACCTAATTCTGAAATTGATTCTGAAATTTCTTGAAAAGTAATCCGGTTTTGGTTACCTTGAGATTGTAGGGAGGATTGTTCCTTGACATCCGGGCGGATGACAAGCTGCGCCATCGGGAATTTCCCGAAGGCACGCCAAGTTGTTTTGTATGCCAACGGCCCAAGAAGCCAAACCGATGAACTCTGCCCAAATATAAATTGGCTGAATTTGACCACCACCCGCAAGCAGTCAAACCAAGTCCAAGTAAATCCAAGTAATTGCCATGGTTGGACGCTCCAAAAATGACCGCCTCGCCCACCGTTTTCGGAAAGCAGGCTTGCCACGCCGCCCGCGCTCAGGCTTACTTTCCCCGTTTCTTTTAACACTGAAGATGAATCGTGAACTTTTAGCCAAAGCCAAGTCCCTCGGGTTCTCGGACCGCCAGATCGCCCATCTCACGGGCCGCACCGAGGACGCCGTCCGCGCCGAACGCAAACAACTCGGGATCATTCCCAGTTATCGCCTCGTGGACACCTGCGCCGCCGAATTCGAGGCCTACACGCCCTATTATTATTCCACTTACGATTGCGGCGACGACGAAATCAAACCCACCAGCACGCGCAAGGTGATGATTCTCGGCGGCGGCCCAAACCGCATCGGCCAGGGCATTGAATTCGATTATTGCTGCGTCCATGCCGCCTTCGCGCTCAAGGAAGACGGCTTTGAAACGCTTATGGTCAATTCCAATCCCGAGACCGTCTCGACGGATTACGACACGAGCGACAAACTTTTTTTCGAGCCGCTCACGCTGGAGGATGTGCTCCACATTTACGAACGCGAAAAGTGCTGGGGCGCCATCGCGCAATTTGGTGGACAAACCCCGCTCAATCTCGCGCTTGCCTTGCAAAAAAACGGCGTCAACATCATCGGCACCTCCCCGCAAAGCATCGAGATCGCCGAGGACCGCAAGCTTTTTTCCGCCATGCTTTGCGAGTTGGACATTCCCCAACCGCCGAACGGTCTCGCCGTCAATGAAACCGAAGCCCTCGCCGCCGCCCACAAACTCGGCTACCCCGTACTGGTCCGACCGTCCTTTGTGCTCGGCGGTCGCGCGATGCAAATCGTTTACTCCGATGCCGAGCTGACGCATTACATGCGCTTCGCGGTGGAAGCTTCGCCCGAGCGCCCCGTGCTCGTGGACAAATTCCTCGAGGACGCCACCGAGGTGGACGTGGATTGCATCGCGGATGTGGGTCATTACATTGATCCCGCCCACGGAACCATCGTCATCGGCGGAATGCTGGAGCACATCGAATACGCCGGGGTTCATTCCGGCGACGCCGCCATGGTGCTTCCGCCGCACACGCTCTCGCAGAAAGTCATCAATACCATCCGCGAATACACGCACGCGATGGCCCGCGAACTTCGCGTCGTCGGGCTGATGAATGTCCAGTACGCCGTCAAGGGCGATGTCGTCTATGTGCTCGAAGTCAATCCGCGCGCCTCGCGCACGGTTCCGTTCGTCAGCAAGGCCATCGGCATTCCGCTTGCCAAACTTGCCGCGAAAGTCATGGCCGGCAAGAAGCTGGACCAGCTTGGTTTCACCAAAGAAATCTGGACCAAATACTGGGCCGTCAAGGAATCCGTGTTTCCCTTCAACCGCTTTCACGGCCAGGATATTTTGCTCTCGCCGGAAATGCGTTCCACCGGCGAAGTCATGGGTCTGGATGCCGACCTCGGCATAGCCTACGCCAAATCCCAGATGGCGGCAAACGCTCCCCTGCCCCTGTCCGGCCGCGTTTTCATCAGCGTGAGCGACACCGACAAACCGGAAGTCGCCGCTGTCGCGCGCCAGTTCGCCGATCTGGGTTTTGATCTGATTTCCACCAGCGGCACCGCGACCGTGCTTGAAAAAGCGGGGCTGAAAGTGCAGCGCATTTTCAAGCTCACCGAAGGCCGGCCCAATGCGCTCGACCTTTTGAAAAACCGCGAAATCCAGCTCGTCATCAACACCCCCGCCGGCCAGACCCCGCGCGCCGACGAAATAAAAATCCGCACCACCGCTGTTTACACCAGCACCCCCATCATGACCACCTTGAGCGGCGCCAAAGCCGCCGCCCTCGGCATCGCCGCCCTTAAAAAGAGCGGTTACTCCGTCCGCACGGTGCAGGAATATCATTAAAAACCTAAGTTTAAAACGTGACGCTATCTCAATACCGCTCTGATAGCTTTACGGCCCGTTCATACCTGTTATAATTGTGCTATGAAATCAGTGAAAATCGTCGTGGAGAAACATCCGGATGGCTACGTGGCATACCCTTTGGGACTCAAGGGTGTTGTGGTTGGGGAGGGCGACACTTACGACTTGGCGCTTGCGGATTGCCGGTCGGCGATCCGTTTTCATATCGAGACTTTCGGGCCTGAATCGCTGGAATCCGACTCTCCAGTGTTGGAAGCATTCATCGCCGAAACTCATGCCTAAATTTCCGGTTGACGCCCCTAAGCGGAGAGTGATCCGGGCCTTGGAGTCTTTGGGGTTCCTGATGGTGCGCGAGCGCGAACACATTGCCATGGCGCGACAGAACGCAGATGGAACACGCACACCTCTTACGATGCCTAATCACTCCCAAATCAAGAGTTCGACGTTGAGAACAATCTGCACCCAAGCTGGAATTCCACGCGACGAATTCATTCGAGCGTACGAACGCGCTTGATTCAAATTCCTTCATCTCTTGACGGTATTTCATTCGCGATTAAGTTAACCGGATTGGTGCTCAACCATCGCCATTATTAACCAATTACCAACTATGCAAACTACCAATAAAACTTCCGCCTACGCGGCTTTCGACCGTTCTTCCCCGTTGCGGCCCTTCGACTTCAACCGCCGTGATACGGGGCCAACCGATGTCCGAATCGAAATCAGTCACTGCGGTGTCTGCCATTCGGATTTGCACACCGCGCGCAGCGAATGGCCCGGCACCGTTTATCCGTGCGTTCCCGGTCATGAGATTGTCGGGCGCGTCACCCAGGTCGGCCCTGCGGTAAAGGGATTCAAGGTCGGCGATCTCGCCGCCGTCGGCTGCATGGTGGACTCGTGCGGAACCTGCGCCAGTTGCCGTGCCGGAGAGCAGCAACTCTGCGACAATAACGCGATTGTCCTCACCTACAACAGCCCGGACAAACATTTGCCCGGCCAGCGAACTTACGGGGGATATTCGAACCAGATTGTCGTGGATGAAGGTTTCTGCCTCCACTTTTCCTCGAAGCTGAATGCTGCCGCCGTCGCGCCGCTGCTTTGCGCGGGCATCACCACGTACTCGCCGCTGCGCCATTGGGGCGCGGGCAAGGGCAAAAAAGTCGGAATCGTCGGCCTCGGCGGCCTGGGCCACATGGGCGTGAAATTCTCTCATGCCTTCGGAGCGCATACGGTTCTCTTCACCACGTCGCCCGGCAAAATCAAGGACGCCCAGCGCCTCGGCGCGGACGAAGTTGTCATTTCCAAGGACGCCGACGAAATGAAAAAGCACGCCGGCAGTTTCGACATGATTCTCAACACCGTCGCCGCCTCGCACGATCTCGATCAGTTCGTCACGCTGCTCCGACGCGATGGCACCATGGTCCTGGTCGGCGCGCCGGAGCATCCGCATCCCTCGCCCAGCGTGATGAACCTGATTCTCAAGCGCCGCAGCATCGCCGGTTCCCTCATCGGCGGCATCAAGGAAACGCAGGAGATGCTTGATTACTGCGCGCAACACAACATCGTCTCCGACATCGAATTGATTCCCATTCAAAAAATTGATGAATCCTACGGACGCATGTTGAAAGGCGACGTAAAATATCGCTTTGTCATAGACATGGCCTCGCTCAAGTCGTAAGCAACTCATCAAGTCCAAGTTTGAGCGCTGGTTCATGGTCAATCCCGGACCAGCGCTCCCAATTTACTCAAACGTAGCACCGGCTCGCTCTTGGCCCGCGATTCCGTCAAATTCACTTCGAACTCCGCCACCCAATCGTTCGCTTCCTCCGGGTCAACCAACATTTGCTGCACGCGCCAGAATTTCTTGTCCTCAGAAACCGTCACGTAAGTATGCCGCAGATTTCGCGCGTTGGGGTCAAGGCACAAATACTCATGCTCTTCGTGGTACGCGCCCATAATTTTCGATAATCGCTCAGGTGTCCACGGTTCACCCTCCGGTTGATCCGGTGAATCCAGTGTTCCCAGCGCGTGTTCAAAATCTCCAATCACCAGCCCGCGCAAAAATGTAAATATCCGCACGCGAAGGGCCGCCGTGAACGCCTTGGTGTCGCGTGTGACGTCCTTGTCCGCTTCCTCGGAACCCGGCGGGCGGATTTCCTTCGCCTCGCCGCGCGGCTGATAACTCGGGTCGCGCATTTTCTCCCATTCATCCACGAGACTTGAATCCACCTGTTGGATCATCGCGCCCAGATAAATTTCCATTTCCCGGATGGCGTCGTTCTTCGCCGCGTCCGGCACAGTTTGGGTCAGCACCTTATGAACGCTCGACAAATGCCGCAGCAGCATCCCCTCCGCGCGTTGCAATTCATAATCCTTGATATAATCCGCAAACGACCGGAACTGCTCGAACATCTCGCGCGCAATTGATTTCGGACGGATGTTCTCCTGCCCCACCCATGGATGCCGATCGGCAAACGCGTTGAACGTCGAGTAAATGAACTCGCGATTCGGCTTCGGATATTCGAGCTTCTCAAGTTCCTCCATGCGCTCGTCGTATTCGATTCCATTTTGCTTCATCTCGGCCATCTTGCGGTCCTTCACGCGGTCGAGTTGTTTGCGCAGGATCATCCCCGGATCTTCCAAAATGGATTCCACCAGCGTAATCAGGTCGAGCGCATAATCCGGCGACTGCGGGTCCACCAAGGGAATCGTCTCCACCAGATAGAGCGAGAGCGCGTGGTCCATCGAAAAATCCTCCTGCAAATCCACATTCACGCGCAGGTAAGCGCCCGTATCCGTTTGCGGCATGAACTCCACAATCTTCCGTTCCACGAGCGAGCGGAACAATTGCCACGCTCGTTTCAAATGAGCCTTCTTCGCCTTGGGCGATTCATGCGCCTGCGCTATCAGCTCCTGCATTGCCCGGCAACCATCTCCCGCGCGACTGAGCACATTCAGCAACATGCCGTGCGTCACCTGAAACCGCGACACCAACCGCTCCGGCGGCGCGGATATCAATCGGGTGAACGTGTTCTTGTCCCACGCCACATAATTTTTTTCGGGAGGCTGGCGGCGCACAAATTTCTTGCCGCCCTTCGACGACTTTTCCTCCAGTTTGAGATTTTCCACCACGTGCTCCGGCGCCTGCGCGACCACCCAGCCCCGGTCATCAAATCCCTTGCGCCCGGCGCGCCCGCCAATCTGATGAAAATCCCGTGCGCTGAGAATCCCCGTCTTCTGCCCGTCGAACTTGCACAGCTTCGTAAACAGCACTGTGCGGATCGGCACATTGATGCCCACGCCCAACGTGTCCGTTCCGCAAATAATTTTCAGCAATCCCTTCTGCGCGAGTTGTTCCACGAGCACTCGGTACTTCGGCAACAACCCCGCGTGGTGCAACCCAATACCGTGCCGCAGCCACTTCTTGATGTCGGGACCGTAAGGGCTGGCGAATTTGAATCCCTCGATGGCTGCGGCGATGGCGTCCTTCTCCTCGCGGGTGCAGACATTCACGCTCGTAAAATCCTGCGCGCTCTGAGCCGCCTCAAGCTGAGTGAAATGCACCACATACACCGGGCTTTTGCGCTCGGCGGCCAGACTTTCCAGGGTTTGCGCCAGCGGCAATTCCGAATACGCATACTCCAGCGGCACCGGACGGTCCTTCGAACTAATGGTCACAGTCGCTTTGCCATTAAGCCGCGTCAGTTCCTCTTCAAAAAATGTGGTGTCGCCGAGCGTGGCGGACATCAGCAAAAATCTCGCGCGCGGCAACGTCAGCAACGGCACCTGCCACGCCACTCCTCGCTCGCGGTCGGCGTAATAATGGAACTCGTCCATGATCACGTCCTGCACGTCCGCCGCCGCGCCCTCGCGCAAGGCGATGTTCGCCAAGATTTCCGCCGTGCAGCAAAGGATGGGGGCGTTGCGATTCACCGAGGCGTCACCCGTGCTCAGACCCACATTGTCCGGCCCGAAATCACGGCATAGGCTCATCCATTTTTCGTTGACCAACGCCTTGATCGGGCAGGTGTAAACCGAACGCCGGCCTTGCGCGAGAGATTTGAAATGCAAAGCCGCCGCGACCAGCGATTTCCCTGAGCCGGTGGGAGTATTCAGGATGACGTTTTTCTCCTCGTACAACTCCAGGATCGCCGCCTCTTGCGCGGGATAAAGTTGAAGCTTTCGCCCCTCGGCGTATTCCAAGAAACGGCCGAGCAATTCATCATTCCCCGGGTGCGCGTCGCGGGGAATTAAATCATAGAGTGACGGAGGCATCTTAAGTTTCGGGTCGTCGCGCCAGCCCCCCGGCTTCAATGCCTGCTAATATGGCGTTCATGAATTTTCCATTGGGAGTGGCACGATAGGTCATCCGAGCCGATTCTCGCAAAAGGCAGGTTTTTTGGTACCCGCTCGGTGGAATAATTATTCTCTCCGAATGTGAATTTATCGGAACGTAGGCGAATTTAAGCGCATTTACGCGGTTTTTAGGCCAAGTGCCTCCCGCCGGCCCGGTCAACAAATGCAGCTCGGCGCCAGGAATTTTCTGCCCGGTCAAGACTTGCGGCAGGCTTGAGCCGACCAAGGAAGCAACTGGAGCAGCCCGATTTGTCGTTAGGCTTCGTTTTCCAGATTTTAATTTCTCATTCTTCATCATCGCGCTTCCAGCATATCACAAAACAATTCGGATTTTGAAACCAATGGCAGGTTTGACCCGTTTTTTATTTTGGACGAATCCTTGTGAAAAAAACGCTGCTTGGCTCAATGATTACAGGGATTTTACTCCCAGCCAAAAAGGCCTGGTTTTTCCTCGAGACAAAAAACTTTCTAATGAAGAGCGATCGGCTATGGAAAATCCCGCAGTCGCAATGTTGAGTGGATCATTCACAAAATCACGCGGCGAAGGTTTTATCCGCCGTTGCGAGTTGTTCGGAAAGTGCCCCCAGCACCCGGCACAACGCCGCCAATCGGGGCGTGGACACACCCGCCCGCCGCGCCTGACGCAATGGTTCCAAAAATAAACTTTCCAATTCCAACGACCGGCCCTGCTCAAAATCCAGCAGCGTGGATGCTTTATAGGTGCCCATTTCCCGCGTCCGGATGATTTGCTTCTCGACCAGGGGGTTCGGCAATTTATGTCCCAGCGCGTTCGCCGTGGCGATCACCTCCAGCATCAACTCGCGCGCCAATTGCTCCCAGCGCGGGTCGGCGAGCAGCCGGTCGGATTCAAGGCACGGTCCCGGCTTGAGTCCCGCCGGCAAAACTCCTTTCGCCGCCGCGTCGTAGCCAGCCGACGCCGCCACGCCCAGTCCGTTGAAGGGAATGTTCCACAACAGCTTTTCCCAATGCGCGCCCTCCAGGCTGTCCGTGACTTTGCACGGCACGCCGGAATTCCGAATCAACCCCGCAATGTCATGCGTCCGCGGTTCCGGCCACCGTTGATATTCGCCCATTATAATCGTTCCATGGGCAATATGGTGAATCACCCCTGGCTCGAGGCGATTCAAACAGACGAAGCAGAGACCGCCTAAAATCTTTTCCGCGCCGAACAGCCCCGCCAGCAGCGCCTCGTTCCCCAAACCATTTTGCAAAGTCAGAATTGCCGTGGACGGTCCAATCAACGGTGTCAGCAGAGCACCCATTTGATCGTTCGCCGTGGTCTTCAAGCCGATGATCACCAAATCGCTGATGCCAATTTCCTCCGGCTGCCGGGCGCATTTCGGTTGAAAACGAAAATCCCCCTCCGCGCTGCGGATCAACACCCCTTTGCGCCGGACAACTTCATAATCCGAGCGCAACAGAAAATGCGTCTCCTGCCCGGAATACCCGAGTTTGGCGCCATAGTAACTGCCCACCGCGCCGCAGCCCACGATCGCAATCTTCATTTGCCGAAGCTTAACGCCTCTGTTTGAAAATGAAATTAGGAAATCAGGAACTCAGGAAGAAAGCCGGCCAGCATCACCCCATGCTCAAGCATAATAACGCGTCTTGCCCAACTCGCGCTCGTTCCTGATTTTATGATTTCCAAATTAAGAACTCCTCGAGCCAACAAAAAAGGCACTCTGACTTCTCAGAGTGCCCGTTTTGAAAGGCTGCGGCTTACTTCGCGCCCAGGATCGCGTCCTTGGCGGCCTTCGCCACGCGGAACTTCACCACGCGCTTGGCGGGGATGTTGATGGACTCGCCAGTGGCGGGATTGCGGCCGACGCGGGCCTTGCGGTTCACGAGCACCAGTTTACCCAGGCCCGGCAGGGTGAAAGTGTTCTTGGCATTCTTGTACGCCAGCTCGGCGATGGAATCGAGGATTTCCGCGGCCTGCTTCTTACTGAGGGAATTCTTCTCAGCGATTGCGGCGGCAACTTGGGACTTAGACAATGCTTTGGCCATAGTGTGTTATTTGGTTATAGTTTTTTTAATTAAAGTCATTTGACTTGGCCGTATTAAACCCGTTCAAAACCGTCGTGCAAGTAGAAAATTACGATATTTATGCGAATTTAATGAGCTTTTCTTCTTTGCCATTTCAAACGCAGGCTTGACTTCAAGACGCTTTTTATCACCATCCCTGCGATGGCTCTCTTCACCATAGAAAGTGATTTCAGATACGAAGTCGTCCGCAAGATCTTCGAAGGCGGCATGGGCGTCGTGTATGAGGCGGAGCAATTGGGCGCGCGCAATTTCGTCAAGCGCATCGCCATCAAGGTCGTCCGCCAAAACTACGCCGACCAAAAATCCTTCATAGATAATTTCATCGGCGAGGCCAAACTCGTCGCCGACTTGATCCATACCAACATCGTCCAGACCTACCATCTCGGCGAAGTCCGCGGCATGTTTTTCATCGCCATGGAGCTGATTCGCGGCGTCAACCTCGAGCAATTTGCCCAGCAGCTCACCGACAAAAAACGCCCGCTGCCCAAGGAACTCGCCGTTTTCATCACCAGCCGCATCGCGCGCGGCCTCGCCTACGCGCATGCCAAAACCGACAAGGACGGCAAACCCCTGGGCATCGTCCATCGCGACGTCAGCTTCAAGAACATCATGATCGCCTTCGAGGGCGATGTGAAGCTCACCGACTTCGGCATCGCCAAGGCGGCCGGATTTTTGGAGGACAACGAGGGCGAAGTCGTCGCCGGCAAAGCCGATTACATGAGCCCCGAGCAGGCCGATTTCAAAATCACCGACAAGCGCTCCGATCTTTTCTCCACCGGCGTCGTGCTCGCCCACTTGCTGCTGGGCTACAATATTTTCAAAGGCCCCAACGCCGAGGAATCCCGCAATCGCATCATGACCCAGGCCATCCCTGATTTCCGGCAACTGGACAAGCGCATTGACGACCGCCTCAACGAAATCATCACCCGCGCCCTCGCCCGCGACCTCGCCGTCCGTTACGCCACCGCCGACGAAATGCTTTACGAATTGGAGCACTATATTTACCACCAGGGCTACGGCCCCACCAACGAGACCCTCGGCAAGTTCATCCGCGAAATTTTTGGCCAGTCCGCGCCCGCCAAGCCGCCTGAAGGTGGTGGCACGCAAATACTCGAAGCCACCGCGCGGATCACCAAGCGTTAGCACATTTTCGAGACCTGTGTTACGCTCTGCGCAAATGCAGATTTGCAAATATATTTTAGGTAGGGATGGCGCGCTGCGCCATCCGCGCCGCGTAGTAACGGCGCAACGCTTCTTTTTTAATGGCTGCTTCGGACAACTCCTTCCGCCATCGCTGACTTGGACGGCGGCATCGCAGCGCGATGTCCCTGCCAATAAATTATTGGAGCACAAATTGCCATGAAGCGCACCTCTTCCGGTACCGTCAAGCTCGGCCTGCTCCAGACCGCGTGCTCGGCCGATCCCGCCGCCAATCTCAAAAAAACCCTCGCCTTCGCCGAACGCGCGGCCAAACAGGGAGCGCAAATCATTTGCACCCAGGAATTGTTTCGCTCGCAATATTTTTGCCAGAGCGAGAACCACGATTATTTCAAACTCGCCGAATCCATCCCCGGCCCCAGCACCGAGGCGTTTCAAAAACTCGCCAAAAAGCACTCCGTCGTGATCATTGCCTCGATTTTTGAAAAGCGCGCCGCCGGCCTTTACCACAACACTGCGGCTATCATTGACGCCAACGGTTCCCTCCTCGGCATCTACCGCAAGATGCACATTCCCGACGACCCGCTTTTTTACGAAAAATTTTATTTCACCCCGGGCGACCTCGGCTTCCGCTCGTGGAAAACCAAATTCGGAAAAATCGGCGTGCTCATCTGCTGGGACCAATGGTATCCCGAAGCCGCTCGCCTCACCGCCATGCAAGGCGCGGAAATCCTTTTCTACCCCACCGCCATCGGCTGGCATCCCAAAGAAAAGGAGCAATACGGCGTCAACCAGCACGGCGCGTGGGAATTGATCCAGCGCAGCCACGCCGTCGCCAACGGCTGCTTCGTCGCCGTGACGAACCGCGTCGGCCTCGAAAAACCCATCGGCGGCGACGGCTTGGAATTTTGGGGCCAGAGTTTCGTCGCCGGCACGTCCGGCCAACTCCTGGCCAAAGCCGGCGTGGACCGCGAAGAAACGCTCATCGTCCCCGTGGACCTTGCCAAAGTGGACGTCACCCGCACCCACTGGCCCTTCCTCCGCGACCGCCGCATAGACGCTTACGGCGGCCTCACCAAACGTTTGCTCGATTAATTTCAAAGTGCGCCTCCGGGTTCGGAGTTCATGCTTTAGCATGTCCCCTCCCCCCGTTCGCAAACCGAGCGAAACCAAGCGAAACCGAGCGAAACCGGACGAAACCGGACGAAACCGGTTCCGGCAACATAATGCGCCTGATGGCGTGGCAATCATTGCGCGTTTTCATCCAGCTTCACCCCGGATAATTCGGTAATCCCGCTCTGATTTTGAGAAGTCCTCAAATTTGCGAGCGCCTGACGCCTTGCTTCAAACTCCGCTAATCGCGTCGCTTCTTGCTCCCGCGCGGACTTTTCCTGCGCCGCCTCCTCCTCGGCATTTTCCGGGTGAAAACCGTGAGCCGCGCTGCCGAATATTCTGCGCATGATTTTATTGATCCGTTTGTTTTCTTCAAACTTGGTTATCTGCGGGTCTTGCCTGGCTTCCGCCAGTTCCTGTATTTCCGGCAGGGCCTTTTGCGCCTCCTCGACCACATCAAAATGGAAACGTTCCCTCGCGAATGCCAGCCACGCCCGGCGGATTTCATTATCCTCCTGCTTCAATTCCCGGCGCAATTCATTCTCCTCGCTTTGCAAAAGCAGCTTCGCCAATGTTTCCCACTCCTTCACCTCGTCCGGCGCTTCCCGCACCCGCTTCAGCAACAACCGGCTCACCACTTTCATCGCCGCCGAGCGCATTAACCCGGCGCTTGCCGGAGCGCCGACAATTGCCTCCGCCTCAGCCCCGGCTTCGGCAAATCCTTCGACCGCCCGCTCCCCTGCCCGCCGCAGGTAAAACCGTTTCAAGCTGGAAACCGAGCCGGCAAATCCAAGCTCCGCTTTCGCCCGTTCCCAAGCGATCTCATAACTTTGGCGCTCCTCAAACAGCCACTTCTCCAATGATGCCAGTTGGACGCCAGACAGGCCATGCCACCGGGCGTTCGGACCGAGCTTTTTCATAAAATAAGTCCTTGGTTTTTCATTATCTGATTCACATTTTGCCTCCAGGTTGCCAGAACGACCGGGAGAAAATGAAACCTATGGTAGGTTTGACACGCTTTTTTTGAAAACGTCCTTTTCCCTCAATTCTTCGGCCTTTCCACCTGGAAAAACCTTCCTTCCCTGAAACATGATGAAAAAATTGCAGACGCGCCGCCGTTTTCATCCAGTTTTGGCCGAAGATAAGGAGCCACGGTTGCAGACAATTCATTGAACTATACTTCAAGTTACGCCATAGTACCGCACGCGATGGCTGAAACCACTCCTACACTGGCCCAAGTCATATTCCACTTGCACAAAGCTCCGGGCGTGTGGGTGGAATCTGTGCCTGTACGCGAAGTGTTTCATGGGCAAACTCTGTGGAACGGAGTCGTGGAGGTTTTCACGGTGGATCACCTAGTTGTTACTTCTACCCCTTACTGGAATCTAAAGCGATATAATGATTCCGAAGGTCAACTTGGCCACGTGGAGAATTACGAGCAATTCCTCACGGAATGGCATCGAGTCTGGACCGGAGTTTACCGCATTCTTGTCCCGGGTGGTCGCATGGTATGTGTTGTGGGCGATGAGCATGATCCCGAAGGACAAATTTGACAAGTGGTTTCAACAATTTTGGAACCTCACCGGCGCTTCCACCAAAGACCACCCCGCGCCGTATCCTCTTGAACTTGCCTCCCGGTTGGTCCAAATGTTCTCGTTTATTAACGACACCGTCGTTGACCCGTTCTGCGGTTCTGGCACCACTATGGTGGCTGCGCTGAAACATGGCCGAAACAGTATCGGTGTGGAACTGGACTCGGCTTACTGCAAAATGACCGCCTCACGGCTCATGAACGAAAACGACTCTCTCTTTGGAAATGCCAAATTCCAAATCGAGTTGAAACCGCAAAACCTGATCGGCGAATCTGTTCTGGCATTGAAGGAAACTGTCCGCGAGTACCGTGCCCGCAAATTGAAGACTAACAAGCGCTTTCCGACGGTAAAATGATCCACCCGTTTGCCGTCGCCTCCGATCATATCTGGCAAAGCACCTGGATCACCGGCGCTCACGGCCTGATTGGCAATTGCCTTGTCCAATCCGCGCCCGGGCTGAACATCATCGGCCTCACCCGAGGGCAACTCGACCTCACCGCTTTCTCCGACGTCCGTCGCGTATTTCGCGAGCAGAATCCGCGACTCATCATCCATTGCGCGGCGATCAGCCAGAGCGCCGTTTGTCAGACCAATCCCGCGCTCGCGCGAAAGGTAAATGTCGAAGTCACTGCGCTCCTGGCCGAGATCGCGGCGGACATCCCTTTTATCTTCTTCTCCACCGACCTTGTGTTTGATGGCCGCCAGGGTAATTACGACGAGGCCGCCGCTGTCAATCCGCTCGGCATCTATGCCGAAACCAAAGCGGCGGCGGAAAAAATCGTCCTTGCCAATCCCCGACACACCGTCATCCGCACCTCCCTCAACGGCGGCATTTCGCCTGCTGGCAATCGTGGCTTCAACGAAGAACTCCGCCGCGCGTGGCAAGAGAGCCGCGTCTTGCGCCTGTTCACCGATGAATTTCGCAGTCCCATCCCCGCCGCGGTCACCGCCCGAGCCGTTTGGGAAATCGCCGCTCTCAACCGACCCGGCCTCTATCATTTGGCCGGAAGCGAACGCCTGTCGCGCTGGCAAATTGGCCAACTCATCGCCGCCCGCTGGCCGCAACTCAAACCAAGAATCGAAGCGGCCTCGCTCAAAGAATACACCGGAGCGCCGCGTCCTCCCGATTGCTCGCTCAACTCCGCCAAAATCCAAACACTCCTGAGCTTCCCCCTGCCCGGTCTCACCCATTGGCTGGATGAAAATCCGCAAGAAAGTTTTTAGTCCTCACCCCTCCCCGCTCTTCTTCCGATAACTCGCCACCACCCAGTCACTCAATACTTTGTCCGGCGCTGCCACGGCATCCGCGCCAATTGCGAATTCCTCGCAGCCCGTGTTTTGCGAAATCAATTTCAATCCAAATTGATAATCCTTGAATCTTTCGCCGCACAAATCCCGCACCGCCTTCCCCTGCGCCAACGCTTGCGACACCAGCAAATCCGCCGCTTCCTCGCTGAATTTGATTTTAAGCCCGTGGCTCTCCTGAAAACGCTGCGCGTATTCATTCACCAATTGCCGCGCCACCAACCGCTCTTCGCTCTTGTGTTCGGCCAGCAATTTTTTCAACTCCAACGCCGGCCCGTCCACCAGTTCCCGCGTCACCACAAACCGTTTCACCAGCGTGGACGGCAGCTCGAACTTGATCTCGCGGAAAATCCGTTCGCAAACCGTCATCAATCCGCGCGCGCCGGTTTGCTCCTCCGCCGCCAGCTCCGCGATCCGCCGCAACCCCTCGTCCTGAAACAAGACTTCGATGCCGTAAGCCGCGAAGGACTGCTCGTATTGCCGGATGATGCTTCCCTCCGAATTCTTCAACACCTCGTACAAATCATCCACGGTCAGCGCCTGGCATACGACCCGAACCGGCAAACGCCCAATGAATTCAGGCTCGAAACCATATTCAATAAAATCCCGCGTCCGCACCTGCTCCAAAACTTCCGCCTCCGTCTCCACATTTCCGCGCGCGGCAAAACCAATCGTCGCCGCCCGCAACCGTTGCCGCACCTGCTTCTCCAATCCGCCGAACGCCCCGCTCACGATGAACAAAATGTGTTTGGTGTTGATGACCCCGGACGATTTTTTCCCGCGCTGCGTCATGTCCATCATCGCCTGGATTTGGCCCGCGATGTCCTGCGACGACCGCGTCGGCACTTCCGTTTCCTCCATCAACTTGAGCAGGTTCGTCTGCACGCCGCGACCGCTTACATCGCGCCCCGACTGGTTGTTCGCCGAAGCGATCTTGTCAATTTCATCAATGTAAATGATTCCATATTGCGCGCGCGCCACGTCGCCATCCGCCCGGCGGTAAAGCTCGCGCACCAAATCCTCCACATCGCCGCCCACGTAACCCGTTTCCGAAAACTTCGTCGCATCGGCTTTCACGAACGGCACCCCGATCAAATCCGCGATGCTCCGGATCAAATAAGTTTTGCCCACGCCCGTCGGCCCGATCAAAATGATGTTCTGCTTCGCGTAATTCAGCGTTTCCTTGCCGTCGAACGCCCGCCGCACCTGGTGGTAATGGTCGCACAGCGCCACGCTCAACACCTTCTTCGCATCGTCCTGCTTGATCACAAAACGATCCAGGTAATCCTTGATGTCCCGCGGCTTGTAATCGAACTCGAATTTCTGGCCCTCCTGTTCCTCCGGCTCCGCCGTGACCTCCGCCTCCGGCTTCGCCGCCGCCCCGGCTCCGGCGAGGTGCTGCCGCATAAACTCCGCCATCTGCCGTTGAAATTCCTCCGGTGTCACCGGCCCGTTTGATTCCGCTCTCATCATAAACTCCGTTGGTAAAATTGTTCTTCCGCCACGCGGCACTGCATCGAAACTAATTCATCCCCGCCAAATGTCGAGCCGCCCGGAACAGACTTTTGACAGAATTAACTTTCCAACCACTCGAACTACTTGGATTTACTTGGACTTGGTGCGACTCGGGATTGACCGCATTCATCATCAACGGTTTACCAGCTCGACTTTTCGCAGCAACCACTCGGACTGCCTGGACAGGGCGGCGGCGGGCGATGCAACCCGAGGGAAACAGAGTTTGGAGTTCATGCTTTAGCCTGTCCGATTTTGAGCAGTTCATCGAAGCAGGTGTCGGGGCTGGGGACATGCTAAAGCATGAACTCCGAACCCGGAATGCCGTTTCAACACGATCAACCATCGCAAATATAAAGTCTGAAATAATTGTCATGTTCCCAGCCTATCAGAAACGCGACCCGTTTTTGTAACCTATGGTACGTTTGACGCGAATTTTTATTTTGGCGCATCTTTAAGCGTGAAGCGCGATTTCCCGCAATGTTTACGCTGGTTTCAGCGGTTCACAAAAAAGGCCCATCTTGAGCGGTGAAAATATATTTATTATAAAAAATCAACATGGCCATTTTTTCACAACCCCAGGCACGGACCTGCGGGAAATTATTGCTTCCTTAGCCGGATAACCCTGCTATAAAACTGAATCGGTCGTTAACCGACAAGTGCCAGGAGCCAGCGTTTCGCGCGGAACAGAACAACGCCTCAAAACCATGAACAGAAAGAGAGTGAGTCAGGCAATCAGATTTTTCGTGCTCTTGGCTCTGTTTTCCATTCTCGCATCCACCACCGCCTGTCACAAAGCGGAAGATTACGCGAAAAGCGCTAATGCAAAACAACTCAAGGGAGATTGGGATGGCGTCATTGCTGATTGTAACAAGGTCATCCAAACCAGTCCCTATAACTATATGGCTTTCAGGTCCCGCGGCTATGCCCAGCAAATGAAAGGCAATTCCAGCGATGCCATAACGGATTATACCAAGGCAATCGAGCTCAATCCAAATTATGTGGATGCTTACGTCAATCGCGCCTATTCAAAGCAAATGAGAGGCGATTTGGACGGGGCGATTGCGGACGATACCAAAGCGATTGAATTACAGCCGGATTCCGCGGGTGCCTACGGCAGTCGGGCCAGTATTAAGCACGCCCGAAAGGACTTCGACGGTTCCATTGATGATTCGACCAAGGCCATCGAATTAAGCCCGAACGTTCCGGATTACTATTATAATCGGGCGTGTGCGGAGCAGGCCGCAGGCACATTGAATGACGCCTTGGAGGATTACAGCAAAGCAATCGAACTGAATCCAAACAGCTCATTTATGTATGCCGCTCGGGCAAGCGTGAAGGCTTCTACAGGAGATGTTGACGGTTCCTTCGCGGACAGCGACAAAGCCGTCCAATTGAATCCGCAGGACGACACGGCCTACTTTAATCGCGCTATTGCCAAGCATTTCAAAGGAGATTTAAACGGCGCCATCCTGGACTATAATAGGGCGATTAGTCTCAAACCGGATGAACCTTACACTTACATCAATCGTGGCTCAGCCAAGGCTGCCAACAAAGACTTCGATGGCGCGATCTCCGATTTTACCAAAACTATTGAACTTAAACCGGAGTTTGCGGTCGGCTTCTCCGCTCGGGGCCGCATATGGATGGCCAAAGGAGATGTGAAATCCGCAATCTCGGATTTAGGAAAAGCCATGGAACTTGAACCCAACGAAGAAATCACCCGCTATCTTCGGGGTTGTCTGCTTTACGACAGTCAAAATTTTACGCTCGCTCTGGCGGATTTTCGCAAGGCAATTGAAATGGGTTCAACCAATGATTATCCGCATTTTCGCGTCATGTTGGCTCGTGCCCGCCTGGGTGAATTGGAAGCCGCTACCAAGGAATTGAAAAATTACCTCGCCACGCGTTCAGACAAACCCGTTGAGTGGGAAGCGAAGATCGGCCATTTCCTGGTCGGCCAGCTTGCCGAAGCGGATTTTATCGCCGCTGCCGGAGTAACGGAGCCTGAAAAAAAGACGGAGCATTTAACCGAGGCCTATTTTTATGCCGGGGCCAAGCATCTTTTAGATGGCGATAAGCCAACTGCCATTAGCTGTTTCCAATACTCAGTTGACGCCGGGGAGAAGGATTGTGATGAGTACATGAGTTCTGTTGCCGAGTTAAAATTGCTAAATCCCGCCACTGGCTCCTTAAACAAGCCTAACTGATCCCCGCCAATTTTCGGGCGTATCTCGATACCGTTCGTGGTAGGGCTGGCGCGTTGCGCCTGCCCCGTCGCCGAGCGAAGCGTCAGGCGACGGAACCTAGCGTGACCAAACGCCCCCCCCGCGTGCCCATTCCGCCCTCGCGGACTCGGGCGGGGAAATCGCAGCGCGATTTCCGCTACCAAAACTAAGTCGCCCCGCCCGGAACGGACTTTTGACAGAATTAACAGAATGCACAGAATGAACTCCCCAATCAGTTCGGAATTCCGTCCATTCTGTTAATTCTGTCCAAATTCCCCTTCCAAACTACTCGTACCGCAGAGACTCGATTGGATCGAGGTTCGCAGCTTTGTAGGCGGGATACGTGCCGAATACCACGCCCACAATTGAGCAAATCAACAATCCCAGAATCGCCCAATCCAGCGGGATCACCGGGGACATGCCCATCATGTGCGCGCCGATGTCCCCGCCCACGACTCCCAAAACCACGCCGATCACGCCGCCGATTTCGCAGAGCACCACCGCTTCCATGATGAATTGCGCCATGATGTTTCTTTTCTTCGCGCCAATCGCGCGGCGCACGCCGATCTCGCGCGTCCGCTCCGTGACGGAGACGAGCATGATGTTCATGATGCCAATCCCCGCCGCGACCAGCGCGATGGAACTGATCGCCGCCACGCCCATCCGCACCGCAAAGGTGAAGGCGTTGATCTGCGACATCACCGAATCATTGGAAATGATTTCAAAATCGCTTTCATCCCCGGGCGCGACTTTGCGGATGATGCGCAACGCCGAGCGCACCTGGTCCACGGTATCGTCGTAACTCGCGCGGTCCGGGGCTTGGACGAGGATGCTCACACTGTTCCAACGGCTGCCGTAGCGGTTCAGCGCCGTCGTCAGCGGGATGACCACGAAATTATCCTGGTTCCCGCCCGCCATCGCTCCGCGCGCTTCCAGCACCCCGACCACCGTGTATTTGATGCTGTCAATCTTGATCCATTCATCCAATGGCGAACCGAACGGAAACAAATCCTTCGCCAGCTTGCTGCCGAGCACGCAAACATCCCGCGCCTCGTCCAGGTCGGAATCCTGAAAAATCCGGCCCTCGTCCAGGATCCAGTTTTGCGTTGGAAAACTGCCGGGCGTTTCCCCGGACACGCTGAAATTTGGCGCGGCCTTGGCGTTCGCGGAAATAATCTCGCTGGCGAAAATGCCGGTTTCCATGCCGATGAAACGCGGCAGCGTCGCCTTTTTCTGCAAAGCCAGCCCCTGCTTCAGCGTGATGTCCTGCCGCCGCCGATACTTGGCGTTGTCCTGCGTGCTAAACGCCGGCCATTTATCTATGACAAAAGTCTCTCCGCCCATTTGCGACAGGTTTGATTCAATGAACTTTTGCATCGCCCGCATTGTGGTCATAACGACGATGATGGAAAAGACACCCACGAGCACGCCGAGCAGCGTCAGGGCCGAGCGCAGCTTGTGCGCGGCCAGCGAACTCGCGGCCATGAAGAAACTTTCCTTCAATTCCGCCCGGAATACGCTGAGTGCTTTGAGTCCCATCGGCGTTAGGCGTGGCTATTCATTTCGAAGGGCGTCCACGGGGTCCATCCGCGCGGCGCGCCACGCGGGAAAGAAGCCCGAGGCCAGACCGGTCAGAAGCGAAACCAGCAGGGCCAATCCCATGATCGGGAGCGACATGCTCATCGTGATCAGCAATTGTGAGATGACCAGCGTGGAGACGTAAGTGATCACCAGGCCCACCAATCCACCGAGCAGACAAATCGTCGCCGCTTCAATCAGGAATTGCAGCATGATCGTCCGCCGTTTCGCCCCGATCGCCTTGCGCACACCGATTTCCCGCGTCCGTTCCGCCACCGATACAAACATGATGTTCATAATGCCGATGCCGCCGACGAATAACGACAGTCCGGTGATGAGCAATCCCACCATGGCGATCACCCCCGCCACGCTGTTGAACGACTTTACGAATTGTTCCTGGCGGTTAATGGCGAAATCGTCGGGATCGCCCGGCGCGACATGCCGGAGCTTGCGCATGATGCCCCGCAATTCCTCCTCGGCATTGTCCATTTCCTTCACGTCGCTGATGCGCACCTTGATCGTGAAATCCGGGTTGCGCCAATAGCCAATGAGCGTTTGCTGGACGGGAATGATGACCTGGTTATCCAGGCTGGCGAGGCCGAGAAAGCTCCCCTGCTTCTCGAGCACGCCGATGACTTCCAATTGCCTCGCCCCAATGCGGATTTTCTTGCCGAGTGGTGTTTCCAGCCCGAAGAGATTGGTCGCCACATCCAGCCCGATGACGCAAACGGGCCGGCCGCCTTGCGATTCCTCCGGCGTGAAGAACCGCCCCACGCCCACCATGAAACTGCTCGTGGCCTGGTATTGGTCGGAGGTGCCGACGATGTGGACGCCGGTGGCGTTCTTGTCCTTGTAACGCACGGTCTGGCTCATGTCCACGACCGGCGCCACGCCCAAAGCGCCGGACATTTGCTCCTCCACTCCCCGGACCTGGTCCAGCGTCACCTCGTGCCGCCGCATCATTTTCTGCCACTCCCCTTCGGAACCCGCAAACCAGTTGACCCGGCTCACGTAAAAAGTGTCCTCGCCGATGAAGGAAATGTTTTTGTGAAACGCATTGTTCATGCTGTCAATCGCCGTGCCCATGAGCGTCACCGTGACCACGCCGATGACGATCCCGAGCGTGGTCAGCGCCGAGCGCATTTTGTTCGCGCGCACCGCATCCCACGCGATGGCCAATCCCTCCCGGATTTCTGCGAAAAAATTCATGGGGCAGATTTTTTAGACGGAATTAACAGAATGTTCAGAATGGGAAAAGAAAACGGAGCCCAGATGGGAATGCCGCGAAAAGTATTATTGCCAACCATGAGCAGGTCGCAATAATTCTTCATTCTGATAATTCTGTTCATTCTGTCCAAAAGCCTTTTCATCAGGTCAATTCATCACTGGCGATCAATCCGTCACGGATGCGGATGATTCTACGGGCGTGCCGGGCCACGTCCTCTTCATGGGTCACCACGAAAATGGTGTTGCCCTTGTCCGAGAGGACTTTCAAGAGGGCCATGATTTCATCGCCGGTTTTGGAATCCAGATTGCCGGTCGGCTCATCGGCCAGAATAATCGAGGGGCTGTTCACCAACGCGCGGGCGATGGCCACGCGCTGGCGCTGGCCGCCGGACATTTCGTTCGGCTTGTGATGCACGCGGTCCGCCAGCCCCACACTCTTTAATGATTCCATGGCGACGCGACGGCGTTCCCCCGAATCCATTCCGGAATAAATCAACGGCAATTCCACGTTGCGGAGCGCATTCGAACGCGGCAATAGATTGAATGTCTGGAAAACGAAGCCGATTTCGCGGTTGCGAATCTCCGCCAGCGCGTTGTCGTCCATTTCGCTGACGTTGGTGCCGTTCAATTCGTAAAGCCCGGACGTCGCCGTATCCAGGCAGCCCAGGAGGTTCATCAATGTGGATTTCCCGGAACCGGACGGCCCCATGATCGCCACATACTCGCCGCGATCCACCGACATGGAAACATCCCGCAACGCGTGGATCGTCTCCGCGCCCATTTGATAACGGCGCGAAATATTCTGCAGACGAATGAGGCTCATGCTTCAGCCTCAACTGGACTTGGCCGCCGCCTCGGTCTTCGCCGGCGCCAGCTTGACCGCCTTGCCGTCCTCCAGTTCGCGATTGATGGCCTTGTAGCTGCCGCTCACCACTTCCTGCCCCTCCTTCGGCCCGGTCAAAATCTCGACGTAATTGTCATCGCTGATCCCGCGCTTCACCGGCACGGCCTTGACGTGATCACCGTCCACCACAAACACCACTTCAATGGCTTTCGGCGGCTCGTCACCCTTTTTCTTTTCACCTGGGCGGCTGTCCGCGGTGCTGGTGGCGGGAGGCGGATCGTTGGTAATTTCCGCCGTCAAGTTGGTTGCGCCGGCGTGGCTGTTCGTTCCCAGATCTTTCGGCAGACGGGTGGTCACGCATTGAATCGGAATGGTGAGGACATTGGTGCGGGTGCGGGTTTCAATTTCCGCCGTCACCGACATTCCCGGCAGGAACACTTCCTTTTCCTTGATGCGAATCTTCACCTGAAACTTCGTCGCTTCCTGGTTGCCCGAGGAACTGGCGGCGCTGGTGTCGTTATTTTTCGCCGAGTTGGCGATGTCCGTCACCACGCCCTCGAACTTCCGGTCCTTGAACGCGTCCACTTCCAGCCGCGCCTTCTGACCGACGGCGATCAACACCACGTCAATCTCGCCAATATCCACGCGGGCTTCCATTTCGTTCAGGTCGGATACCGTCATGATTTCCGTTCCGGCCATCATGGCCGTGCCCACGACGCGTTCCCCGGCTTGCGAACCCAGTTTGGTGACGATCCCATCCAACGGCGAATAAATCTTGGTCTTCGAGAGGTCGGATTCCGCGGATTGCAGGGAAGCGAAGGCCATGCTCACCTGCTCGGCGGCTCCGGCCAGGGTCGCCTTGGCCACGTCGTAGGTCGTCTTGGCCGTGAGGAAGTCGGAATCGGAAATCAACTTGCTTTTGAAAAGTTGCTGGTTGCGCAGGTATTCCAATTCCGCCTTTTCCAGACTCGCGGCGGCGTTATTGGAATTGGCGATGGAGTATTTGTAATTGGCCTGTTGCGAATCGCGCGTGGCGACGTAATTGTCCGGCCGGATGCTCACCAGCAGGTCGCCCTTCTTCACGGGCTGGCCTTCCTTGAACGGCAACTTCAAAATTTCACCGCTCACCTCCGGGCTGATTTTCACCTGCAGCACGGGCTGGATTTTTCCGTTGGCCACCACCAATTCCGTCAAATTACGGCGCGCCACCTTCTCCTTCTGAATATTGATGGCCACTTCCTTTTGTTTCAGGATCGCCACGGTGGCCAGCCCGCCGATGACCAGCACCAGCAGGGTGAGAATGATGTATTTTTTCCGGCTTTTGGATTTGGGATTGGCCATTTTATTATTTGTGTCCGAACATCATAGCTACCACAACGAAGCCGAAAATAACACCGGTCATTATCGCCCAGATCCCATAACCCCACAGCGCCGACTTCAAAAAACTCGCGCCGCTCAACCGCGAAAGGCCGACCGCCATCACGCCCACGTACCAGAGGCTCCCCAAATCCAAAAGCGCCAGAAAAATGTGCAGTTTATTGGTCTGATCAAAATGGCTTACCAACAACGCGGGACTTGGGGTGATGGATGGGTTGACGTAAATCACCACCAACAGCAGCCTCACGATTACCTCCACGATCGAAATCATGGAGGCAAGTCCCGCGGCTTCGACGGCCCTCATATATGAAAATGCACCATGAAAAACTTTCACGCCCACGAGCCACACAATCAATGCCGTAAAAAACAACGCTGCCGGCGATACCAATAGCGCGCGCAGAATTCCCATTACTTTCATGAAGGTGGGGCCCATGACCTTATCGATCACCTCTTCCGCCTGGTCCGCCTGTTGGCGAGTGATCTTGCCGGCATCCACCTGCGCCTGCATGTTCTTCTCCTGAACTTCCCGCATGCCTTGGATGATTCCCGGCTGTGAAAAGACGATCATCCAGTAAACAATCCAAGTGCTGATCACCAAGGCCAGCGGCACCCACCAATTGGCCGCGTTCGGCGGGCTGGCTTTGATCTCGTCAAATACTTCCGCTGGCGAGACATAGACATTCACGAGACGGCTGCCCAATGAGGTGGACACCGCCGGATTGGTCCCCGGCTCATCGCCGGTTTGTTCTGGTTCCCCCATAAAATTTTCTCTTTCGGTGTTCGCGTGCTGCGTTACAGGTTGCGTGCATTTAATTTTCCACCGCTCGATTCCGAAAGCTTAAAAAATTCAAGAAATTCAACTGAATGTCAAGGCATGATACCAACGGTGCGCGGCTTGGCGCGCCGCTCCAATGAATCCGGCCTTTCTCCCGCCGGGCGGGACGCGCCGGCTCCACGGCAGGCAGGATGCCCGCCGCCAATGGCGCCAAGTTGCGCGCGGTGAAGAACCTGTTGGCAAGATTTGCCGGGCAGGCTCACGATTCCATTTGAACCTTCAACCGGAATTCGTTTTGCTTGTGGGATGATTGACTCGGTATCCGAAACCGCCGGCGCGGGCGAAGACTTGAAAAAGTCGCGCCGCAAGAAAGCCGGCTTTTCCGACGCTGCGGCCAAAGTGGACCGGTTGCCGCCGCACTCGCCGGAGGCGGAGCAGGGCGTGCTCGGGTGCGTGCTGCTTTCGCCCAACGAATGCCTGGGCGAGTGCATCGAGAAATTCAAATCCGGCGCGGAGGTTTTTTACGATCTGCGCCACCAGACTATTTTTGAATCGTTGATCGAGATGTATGACCAGCGGGAGGCCATTGACATCATCACCCTCCAGCAACGGTTGAAGAACAAACAGCGCCTCGAGGAAGTGGGCGGTCTCGCGTATCTCTCCGCGTTGCCGGACACCGTCCCTTCCGCCGCCAACCTGAGTTATTATGTCGAGATCGTTTTGGAAAAATTCATCCTGCGGAAGATGATCCACACCTGCACGGAGGTCGTGGGGCGGGTGTACAATCACGAGGGGGAAGTGGATACTTTGCTCGATGAAGTGGAGCGGGATATTCTCCGCATCAGTGAAGCGCGCGTGGAGGGCAAGACGGACAAGATCAAGGAACTGGTCAAGAAGGCGATCAGCACCATCGAGGATTACCACGCCCGGCAAGGAATGCTTACGGGCGTGGGGACGGGTTTTGTGGACCTGGATAAAATGACGAGCGGGTTGCACGGCGGAGAAATGATCGTGGTCGCCGCGCGCCCGAGCATGGGCAAGACCTCGCTGGCGATGAACATCGCCGAGCATGTGGCCGTGGAGGAGAAATTGCCCGTCGGGGTGTTCAGCCTGGAAATGACTTCGGAATCGCTGGTGATGCGCATGCTGTGTTCCCGCGCGCGCGTCAATTTGCGCAACGTGCGCGAGGGCTTTCTGGCGGAGCGGGATTTTGCCCCGCTGACGAACGCGGCCGGGCGGTTGGCCAGCGCGCCGCTTTTTATTGACGACAGCTCGGGGCTTTCCATTCTGCAATTGCGGGCCAAGGCGCGGCGGATGTCGCAGCAGTATGGCATTAAACTGTTTGTGATTGACTACTTGCAACTACTCCATTCTACTGCGCGCCGGGCAGAAAACCGGCAGCAGGAGATTGCCGATATCTCCAACGGCATCAAATCGCTGGCCAAGGAACTGAATGTTCCGGTCATTGTTTTGAGCCAGTTGAACCGTGAGTTGGAGAAAGACAAGAGCCGCAAGCCGCAGTTGTCGGACTTGCGCGAGTCCGGCGCCATTGAACAGGACGCCGACGTGGTGGGTCTGTTGTATAAACCCGTGCGGGGAAAGAATGACGGCGGCGAAGATGATGACAGCGGCCCGGAGCAGGACGCGCTCGCGGTCAACCTGCTGATCGCCAAGCAGCGCAACGGGCCGACGGGTGATGTCCATTTGACGTTCCTCAAATCGTACACGCGGTTCGAGAGCGCGGCAAAAGTCAGTGATGAAGATGTGCCGACTGAAAAATAAGTGATGAAATATTTGATCCGCCATGGCGGCCTCGCGTTGCTGTTGTTACTCTGCTGGCTGCCGGGCGCCTCGGCGCAGTCCGGCCATGAGAAGGTGGTCAGCGTCGTGGTGACCAACATCGGCCCGAAAGTCGCCAGCGACGAACTGATCCGCGGCAACATCCATGTGAAGCCGGGGGATGTTTACATTCGCGCCAGCGTGGACCAGGATGTGATCGGTCTTTATGGCACCGGTTTTTTCTCCAACATCCGCGTGACCGACCAGCGCACCGACAAGGGCGTGATCGTGACCTACATCCTCCAGGGAAACTTCCGCCTGACGGGAATCAATTTCGAGGGCAACACCAAATTCACAACCGCCAAGCTCATGAAACAACTGAGCACGAAGATCGGCGACCCGTTGATCGAGCGAAAACTTTTCAACGACTGCCTGACCATTCAAAAGCTGTACGAGAAGAAGGGCTACCAGCACACCACCATCAAATATGTGCTCGGGAATTTCGACTACGAGGCCGGCCGGGCCAACGTCACGTTCCAGGTGATGGAAACGCCCAAGATCAAAATCGTGGAGGTGGATTTCATCGGCGCGAAGGCTTTCAAACAGAAAAAATTGCGCAAGCAGATCAAGACCCGGAACCGCTGGATGTTTTCGTGGATCACCGGCAGCGGCATTTTCAAGGAGGACCAGTTTCAGGAAGACAAGGAAAAGCTCGCCGATTTTTATCGCAACGCCGGCTACATTGATTTTGAAATCAAGGATGTGCGCATCACCAATCCCACGCCGAACACGATGAAAATCGAGTTCGTCATTTTCGAGGGCACCCAATACAAGGTCGGCTCCGTTTCCTTCAAGGGCAACAAATTGTTCACGACCGAGCAGATGATCCAGGGTTTCCGCAAACAACATTCGGACGCGCGGTTGAAGACCAAAATCGGCGAACACGGCCTCGAGGATGATGTCGGCCTGACATTTACTCCCGGCGGGTTGGAGCACGACATCCATGCCATCGAGGACTTCTATGGATCGAAGGGTTACATCAACGTCCGCCAGGGAGGGAACCTGCGGGTCAACAAAATCCCGAATACCGAGACGGGCACCATGGACCTTGGATATGAAATTCAAGAGGGCGAAAAAGTCTATATCGAAAAAATCCTGATCAAGGGCAACGTCAAGACCAAGGACAAGGTCATCCGGCGCGAGTTGGCCGTTTCGCCCGGCCAAGTGTTTGACATGGTGAACGTGCGCCGCAGCAAAGAGCGCCTGGAGGGCCTGGGATTTTTTGAAAAGGTGGACACGAAGCCCGTCACCACCGACGCGCCCAACCATGACGACTTGATCGTGGGCGTGGACGAGAAGTCCACCGGCAATTTCACTTTTGGCGCCGGGTTCAGCACGGTGGAAAGCATTTTCGGCTACGCGGAAGTGAGCCAGGCGAATTTCGATTTGTTCAACCCGCCTTACTTCACCGGCGGCGGCGAGAAATTCCGCTTGAAGGTCCAATTGGGCACGGAATTGCAGGACTACGAAGTCTCGTTCATCGAGCCGTGGTTTTTGAACCGCAAACTTCAACTCGGGGTTGACCTCTATCGCCAGGTGCTGGATTACGTCAGTTTGGACAGCCTCTATAATCTGAGCCGCACGGGAGCGAGGGTGAGTTTGCGGCGGGCCTTGGGCAGCGATTTCTTCATCGGCGGCGTCAACTACACGCTTGAAGACGTTGGGATTATCAACGTAAGCCCGAACGCGCCCACGTCCATCTTGAACACCTCGGGCGACACGGTCGTCTCGCGTTTCGGCGCGACCATTCAGTACGACACCCGCAATTCCTATGAATTGCCCAATAAGGGGCAGAACACGGAGTTCGGCGCCACTATGTCGGTGGGCGACCGGGAGTATTACCGGCTGGAGTTGAAAAGCTCGTGGTTCTTCAAGGGCTTTGCTCCCGGGCATGTCCTGGAATTGTCCGCCAAGGGCGGCGTAACGCAGCAGTTGAGCGGCGCGGATGTGCCGTTTTACGACCGGTTCTACGAAGGCGGGCAGGATTCTTTGCGCGGTTTTGATTACCACGGTGTCGGCCCCCGCGAAGTCACGCAGGACGGCCAGCTGTTTGAACCGGTGGGCGGCGATACCTATTGGTTTGCGTCGGCGGAATATACGATCCCGATTGTCAGCCGGTTGAGCTTCGCGTTCTTCTACGACATCGGGAATGTTTCCGCCCGGCCGTACAGCAATTCCGGATTCGACGTGCAGGGCCGGGCCTTTGCCAATCCCGGCATGCCCACCCCGCCGGGGGGGGTGCCCACGTTCTTCGGAAACTATCCCGCCGGAAACACGGGCGGTTACAGTGATGATTTCGGCATTGGCTTGCGGCTCGCCATTCCGAGCCTGGGGCCGTTGCGGCTGGATTACGGCATACCCATTCACCACGACTCCTTCAACGGCCCCGGCGGAAAGTTTCAATTTGGGGCTGGTTTCAGCCGGCCGCTTTGATTACATTACGCGCACCTATGAAAATAATTTTAAAACGAATTCTAACCGGAATGATTTTGGTTTCCGCCTTGAGCCTGCCCGCCCTGGGAGAAACCAAGATAGCGACCATTGACTTGCGCAAGGTTTTCGACGGTTACTGGAAAAAGGCGCAGGCCCAGGCGGCGTTCGACGAGAAGAAGGAGGAGATGCAAAAAGACCTGAAGGGCTTCGTGGACGACTTTAAGAAAACCCAGGAAGAGTACGAGAAATTGAACAAAGCGTCCTATGACCAATCAGTCACCCCCGAGGAACGCGACAAACGCCGGGCCTCGGCGGAGGCCAAGCTGCTCGAACTCAAGACCAGCGACAACACCATCCGCCAATATAAGGAAAACGCGAGCGAAAAGTTGGAATCGCAACTCAAGCGGATGCGCGACTCGCTCTTCGTGGACATCCGCGCCGCCATCAATGCGAAATCCAAGGCGGCCGGCTACACCCTGGTGATTGACATCTCCGCCGAGAGCCTCGGCCAGTCGCCCGTCGTGCTTTATACCACCGGTGAAAACGACCTGACCGAAACGATTCTCACGCAATTGAACGTCGGCGCGCCGCCGCCCGCCACCGATGCCACCAAGCCCACCGGGAAGAGCGAGACGAAACCCGACGGCAAGAAGTAACTGCTTCTGCTGAACGATGAATTGGCGCGCGCGGGCCGGGTTTCGGTCATCGAAAGAACCGGATGCCGGCGGGATTCGGGCGTTGCTCTGGGACATAATTTTCCACCCCGGCAAAGGACGGAACTAAAGGCCGCCTGGTTCGCCCAGCGGCGCCGGCTGCCAATCTGATTCTGCCGGGAAAAATTCATCTTCTTACGGAGCGGATTTCCGGTATGGTTGCGGCAACTTGAACAAACTATGTCTCAATCCGCGACTGTGATTTCCGCCGGTTGGCTGCTGACCGGCTACTGCTTGCTGGTAATGCTGGCCTCGCTCGCGGGTGGCTGGCTGCTGCTCGTGTTAAGACCCTCGCACGCACGGGTGCAAATCGCGATCAGCTTTGTGGCCGGGCTGATGCTCGGGATCGCTTTGCTGCATTTTCTGCCCGATGCCGCCGCACGGTTGCATTCCCTGGACCTCACAGCGGAATGGATGCTGGGCGGTTTCCTGGCCATGTTTTTTCTGCAACGCTTCTTTCACTTCCATCACCACGATTCGCCGGAAGGGGATCCCGAAGATTGTGGTCACACCAACGCCGCGGTCGTTCCTCACGAGCACGCTGACGAACACGATCACCATCATGGCCATGTGCATCACGAGCACACACTCGCCGGCCGGTCCGCGCGGCAGCTTTCCTGGGTTGGCACGGCGCTCGGCCTCACCTTCCACTCGCTGCTCGACGGCCTCGCCCTCGCCGTGTCCGTCGAAGCCGGGGCGCGGGGGCAGGCGAGCCTGGCTGGCTTGGGGGTGGCGCTCGTGGTGATCCTGCACAAGCCGTTTGATGCGATGGCGGTTTCGGCCTTGATGACGGCCAGCGGCAGTTCCCTGCGTTCGCGCCATGTTTTGAACGGCCTGTTTGCGCTGGCCAGTCCCATCGGCGCGGCCATGTTCGTGGTGGGCGCCAGTCAATTCGCCGGTTCTCACGCGGCCGTACTCGGTTCCGCGCTGGCCTTCTGCGCCGGGACGTTCCTGTGCATTGCGAGCAGCGATTTGCTGCCGGAGTTGCAATTCCACTCTCATGACCGTTTCAAACTTTCGGTGGCCCTGCTCGCTGGATTAGCCATCGCGATGCTGATCGGCCAGTTTGAATCCGGCGCCGAGGCGCCGACTGATGTCCCGATGGAAATCAGGCAATAGAAGTTGACTCGATCACGGAGCGAATTGACTTGCCAGAGAAGGTGATTCTGCCGTAAAACACGCGGCTCTTGACGAGTGGTACAGTGTTTGGAACCCTTGCGATAGGACGCCTGAACTCGTCCGAAGAAACGCTGTCAAGTGACAGTCTTGGTTGCCTCGGTAGCTCAGTTGGTAGAGCAGTTGACTCTTAATCAATTGGTCCTAGGTTCGAGTCCTAGCCGGGGCACCACTTCCTCAATTTCCATTGAGGATGACTTGCGTTTGGGTTTCCAGCTAGAGATAAGATTTCGACACCCCCGGTTATGCGCTTTACATCCAAAATCAGGTTCGCAGAGCTGTTTGGCCAACAGGAGTACGCCCCGTGAATTTGTTCACTCCGCCGGACTGATTTGGACGCCGTTTCCAGCGTTTCTTCCTTTTCACACATTGTTATCATCCCCACATTGCAATGCGTCCGCAATGTTGTGCATGATGTGATTGCAGAATAATTTCGTGCAGAAAGGGGATGCCTCGGGGAAATGCACATGAAGCCATTTCCGTCATCCAAGATCGAGCGATGTCACGGACCCGATTGAAGCCGGTAGTCGAGCTCGACTCGTCAGTCGCGTCATGCTGCGATCGACGCTTCGGGTTGGTTCTGATGCTCGACAAGGTAATTTGCCCAATTGATGAGATAGTCCCATTTATTTCCGCTATGGGAAACACCCGGCCAAAAAGGCACCGGTTGGTCTCGCGGCAGTTCAGGGATGGCCGGGCAAAAGGCCCCTGTGATGGCCAAAGAATCCATCATCGGGTTGGGAGTCGGAGGTTCCAAAACCGCAGGTTGCGGATAAGGCCGTCGCGCGCAGGTGCTAAGTAATTATCGCTGACGAAATGGACAATAACCCCTCCCGGTCTCGGACGTTGTCGGGATTACTCGTCAGCCGAATTGGCATCTCCGAAGATGAAGAACAAATTCACGGTCGAATCCTGCCAGGTTAAAATTATTGCGGTTCCATTTCGCCATCGTGCAGCGGAGCGTTTCAGCCCTTAGGGGAGAGTATCCCTCCGCGCCAGCCAGGTTGGTAAGGCTTGTGACATCCGTTCCTGAATAAACACCCAGCAGCGTGTCGAAATCACCATTCACGGCGACCACGACACGACCAGTAATGGGCGCGTTCCAAGACCACCACACGGATGCACCACCTGTCTTACCGCCATGATTCGGCTCGCCCAGTTCCTTGGTTGCGCCGATGTTCGATGCCGTCAGTGAAATGTTTGTGCCGGCAAGTACAACGCGGTTGGCAAAATTATCATTGGCCGGCTGCGCATGGAGGAGTCCTTCGGACAATGCGATTAGCAAGCCGAGCAGGCGGAATAATGGTTTCATATCAAGTTTCCTTTCGGCCCGGGTTCGGCATCGTGCGCCAGACCCGCTTGAGAGATGTAAGTCTGACCAGCCGCTTCCACATTCGATGCGTGGCGTCGTCGTCCTGCATCTCCCCTTCAGGTTCATGGTTGGCTTCGTCGCCCGTTCCATCCGAAAAAATCCCGGCGGTGGTTGATCTGATCAACTATGCCGTCAGCGATCAACAGCGGGAAGTAGCCGGTTCAGGCGTCGGCTCCGCAGGTGACATCTCTGGACTGCGACTCAACGCGAGGCGAAAGGGCAGCGTTTGAAGTTGGCGCAAATGGCGGGTAACCTTGAGTTGGGCGAAATCGTGAGCGCCAGAAATTCCTCCACTACGCGGACAACTAATTGAACGCGGTCAACCATGCCCAGTTTTCGATGCAACCGCTGGATATGGGTATGCACGGTGTGGGATGAAATGGCGAGATTGGCGGCAATAGCGGTTTCCGTGTGGTCGTCAAAAATCCCTCGCAGAATTTGCGATTCGCGGGTTGAGAGTTTGAGTGAACGGGAGATCTGGTCCCAGGCCTGGTTACTAAACACCGCGGAAGATGACAATCGTTCGGGCGTGTGCGGGCGGCATTGTGGGGAGCCGGCCGCATCAGCCGACTGCAGTTTTCGCCTATTTTGTTTCGGCTTCATGCCGGGTATAAAAACTATGAAGGCTCGCACTGCGGCACAACGACCGCGCTGACCAGAAAGCCGGCGCACGAAAATCATCAACCGGCACGTCGTTGCCAACAATTCTTTAATATTTGCCATTCGACGGAGAGTCAATCGGAAACCTTTACCTAGCCAGGGTATGGTAAGCGAAGCGGCAGGAGGCGGATTTATCTTGTAACTCGCGGAGCACAAGTTATCCTAAAGATCAGTTCGGCTAAGGGTCGGTTGGAGAATAGCCATGCTGCCGGTCCCGGGTATGGATGCGGATTCCTCCTGCCTTAGCCTTTTTCTGAAAGTTGGGCCTTTGTCGCCAGACGCACATTTGCCCGTCGCTGGGCGCAAGGTAAAAGCAGATCAACAATATCGTGATCCAACTCCATCAACCATGCTTTTGGCCATGAAATCGAAGTTGTTCGTTCCTCCTGCCGATTCACTTCCAATTGCGCGGCGAAACGCCGCGACCAAAAAATCCCCGCCCCTCACCGCCTTCACGCTCATCGAACTGCTGGTCGTTATCGCCATCATCGCCATTCTCGCGTCCCTGTTGTTGCCGGCGCTGGCGCAGGCCAAGGCCAAGGCCCAGCGCGTCGAGTGCATGAGCAACGAGCGCCAGTTGGCCATTACCTGGGTCCTGTACGCCGGCGACTGTGGCGATTTCCTGCCCCAGAATGGACCCACACTCGAAGGCGGCCAGACCAACCCCAAGTTATGGGTGCAAGGCGCTTATTATTATCCGCCGGACAGCGCCAATCCGTCCCTGGTTGAAGATCCAAAATACGCGCTATTCGCGCCGTATTTGACAACTTCCACTGTTTACCATTGTCCGTCAGACAATCCGAATGTGACCGTCTACGGTCGCGACTATCCAAAGCTCCGCAGCTACAGCCTGAACGCCTACACCGGCTGGGTTGGGCCCTGGGACGAACGTCTTTGCCCGGCAAATGTTTATAAAATCTTCAGCAAAACCACGGATATCAGCACGCCAACCCCCTCCCAGCTTTTCACATTTCAGGATGTTTATCCCGCGAGCATTTGCTGGCCCTATTTTGGCGTTTACATGGGCCCGCCCGGCTCGGAGGACTTTTTCAACTTCCCCGCCGTCTATCACAGCTCGGGCGGCGTCATCGCGTTTGCGGACGGTCATGTGGAAGCCCATCGCTGGCTCGATCCGCGCACCATCGCCGCGCAATCCACCGATTATCATGCCCATGACGCCCCTTCGCCGGGGAACCGGGACATTGACTGGCTGCAACAACATGCCACCAGCCTGATCCGGCAGAACTAGGCGCAGTACAATCACGTCCCCTATTTCACTGCGGAAGGCAGAGCATCAATGGCGCGGGAACAGCCTGGAGTTGATAATCCCCATTTTGGCGAGGCGGTAGGCGAGTCCCACGGAGAGACAACCGAAACCGTATTGAATGCTGCGCCGCAAATTAATGGAGGACGCTTCCGCAAAATATTTCGTGGGACAACTGACTTCGCCGATGGTGTAACCATGCCATAAGACCTGGGCCAGCATCTGGTTGTCGAAGACAAAATCATCCGAGTTCTCGGCCAGTGAAAGTTTTTCGAGCAAAGGCCGCGAGAACGCGCGATAGCCCGTGTGATATTCGGAAAGTTTGGCGCCAAGAAACATATTTTCCGCCGCGGTGAGGAAACGATTGGAAATATATTTCCAAACCGGCATGCCGCCCTTCAGGGCGTAGCCGCCCAGAATCCGGCTCCCCAGAACGCAGGGGTGCAGATCATTTCCGATGATGGACACCATCGCGGGGATGAGCTTGGGCGTGTATTGATAATCCGGATGAATCATGATGACGATGTCGGCGCCCTCCTCCAGCGCCAGGCGGTAACAGGTTTTCTGGTTGCCGCCATAGCCCTTGTTCTGGCCATGAACATGCACCCGGACGCCGGGCAGCGTGCGCGCCAGGACGGCGGTTTCATCCCGGCTGCCGTCGTCCACCAGGATGATCAGGTCAACGATTTCCTGCGCCATGACTTCGTCATAAGTCTGGCGCAAAGTCCGGGCCGCATTGTAGGCGGGCATGACGACGACGACTTTTTTATTATGAAACATCAGCTTTCGCCAACCGCTCGCCTTTTTTGGGCAAGGTTGTCGGAGGTCAACGTGCCTGAATCGAACGCGGGTTAGAAGTGAAAAATGAAATTCGCGCGGCGAGCACGCAGGCCGAAGTTTTGATACTTGTCGGAATTATTTTGCGTTATGCCGCTCCGATGGAGCTGGAACGTTTTAGCCCGCATTACTATAAACATGGCGCTCCTCTGGAGCTATGATGTGTTTGGCCCCAAGCTCCAGAGGAGCGCCATGTTTATAGAAACCGGCCTGACAGAATTTCCCAGCTCCATCGGAGCGGCATGACCATTGCCTCGCCAAGTTGAATCCAAAAAACATTTGACGCGAATTGCGCGAATGGTCGCGAATTTTATTTCGCCTTCCCGCTGGCTTTTTAATTCGCGTTAATTCGCGCAATTCGCGTCACAATATTTCTGTTCCCAACGCGCGCAAACTCCGCGTTGCCCGGTGAAAATTTTGATTTTGGAAGGGCTGTAAGCCGATTTTTGTCTGCGTTCTTGCGAACGGAGAGAATCATTTGTCTGAGCAGCCAGTACCCGAAACCTGTTCCGCGAACGGAACATGGAGCGGGCAGCTCCTGGGTTTCCTATTTGGCCTTGCACCCGATGGGGTTTTCCGTGCCTCCGCGATTGCTCTTGGAGCGGTGGGCTTTTACCCCGCCTTTTCACCCTTACCGCCAGCCGAAGCCGGCGGCGGTTTAAGTTTCTGCGGCACTTTCCGTCGAAAGATTTTAACCTTTCTCCCGCGTGTATCCCCTGCCCTGCGGCCGGGGTTACGCGGCATCGCGCCCTGTGGAGTTCGGACTTTCCTCCCCCGGCTTGCGCCGGAAGCGATTCTCCGCCCTTCCAAAATCACCGATACCTTATCACGGTGGAGTTGTTAGGGCAAGGTGGGAAAGTGTTGCGTAGAGCGTGTTGCGTGTTCGGAATGGAAACGAGCGCGTCGCACGTCGTATATTGGAACACGCAATACGCAATACGAAACACGCAGCCTGCTCCGCTCAATCCGCAAACGCCAAATCCATGTCCGCCGTGTAATAAAGGATGCGCCCGCAATTGATGCACGTCACAATCGCCTCCTCCGCCTTGCACGAAACGATGACCTGCGTGGGCAGCTTCATGTGGCAACCGCCGCATACTCCGTGCTGCACGCCCACCACGACGTTCGAACCTTTGTTCTTGAGCAATCGTTCATAACGCGAACGTCCGCTTTCCTCAACCACCTGCGACAACTGCTCGCGGTTGGCTTCCAACTCGGCGAGTTCCTTCTTCAAATTCGCCTCGCGCGCCAGCAAGTCCGCCACTTGGGCGTCCACGGCTTTCGTCGCTTCCTTGGAAACAACATTGGCGGCGGCAACTTCCTTTTGCGCGGCTTCGGCTTTTTCCATCAACTCGATCTGCTGGTCTTCCAGCTTCGTGATGGCTTCCTTGCACAGCACAATTTCATGCGCCAACGCGCGATATTCCTCGTTCTTCTTGGTTTGAAACTGTTGCAACCCGTATTTCTCGATTTGCGACTTTTTGCCGTCCACTTCCAATTCCAGCTTCTTGCGCTCGGATTCAATTTGTTTGCCGCGCTGCTTGGCGGTTTCCAGGCCGGCCTGCGCGCTGGCGGCCTTGGCGGTAAGTTGCTCGCGTTCCGGGGCGATGCGTTCCAACTCGCCCACGAGCCGCATGATTTGACGGTCGCGCTCCTGGAGAATCAGCAGTTTTTCGATGGTCTCAAGCATGTGAATTTGTAAAAAGTATCAACTCAGACTACCCGCCCATTGGTCGCCCGTCAATCAATAGCAGCGGAATCGAAGCATGACTGGACGGGGAAGTTCGCGCAAGCGTTATGCTAAAGTGAAAATATGTGCTATCTGTATCCAAAGGCGCGGCCACGACCGGCCTTCGGTCGGAACCCATGAAAATATCGCTTGAATCATGCGCCTTAACCCACACAATAAAATCCGCCAGTGTCGAACCGGATGACCTGAATTCCGGCGGGGGCTGGCAATCTTAGGTTTCGTATTATGAATAGTGTCAAATTTGGTCTGCTTTCCCTGGTGGCCGCGGCGCTCATGTTCGTGCCGCAGCGCGCTACTGCATTTGAAACCAACGCCTTGCCCGCGTTGAACGCGAATCTGCAACTCGCGCGGCAATTGAACGAGGCGTTTGTTCAAGTTGCCGAGGAGGTTTCGCCCTCCGTCGTGGTCATCACGGTGACGCAAAAAGCCTCGGCGATCGTGCAGTCGGATGACGGACAGGATGAAAACGAAGATCCTATGGAACACATGTGGCGATTCTTCCATCAGCGGCAGCGGCAGGAACAACAATCCCCGGAGAAATCCATCGGCCAAGGCTCCGGCATCATCATCCGCAAGGACGGTTACATCCTCACCAACCGGCATGTGGTGGAAGAAGCGGAGAAGATTGAAGTGCGCCTCAAGGATGGCCGCACTTTCCGGGCGGAAGTGCGTGGCGTGGATGCCCCGGCGGACGTGGCCGTCATCAAAATTGACGCCAGGAATTTGACCGTCGCCCGGCTGGCGGATTCGGACAAAACGCGCGTCGGCGAATTTGCCATTGCCATTGGCGCGCCGTTCGCCCTGGAATACAGTGTGACCTTCGGCCATGTGAGCGCCAAGAACCGGACGGATATTTTGAGCCCCGAAAACGAGAGCCAAACTGCCATGCTGGACCAAAGCTTCATCCAGACGGACGCCAACATCAACCCCGGCAACAGCGGCGGTCCACTGATCAACATTGACGGCGAGGTCATCGGCATCAATACGTTGATTCGCGGAATGCACACCGGAATTGGTTTCGCGATTCCCATCAACCTGGCCCGTGAAGTCGCAGACAAGCTGATTTCTGACGGCAAATTCACCCGTTCCTGGCTGGGCATCAGCATTGTTTCACTCCGGGATTTTCCCAGGATGCGCGACTGGGTCGGCAAGGATTTGCAGGAAGGCGTGGTAATCAATGAGATTGTGCCAAACGGCCCGGCGGCCAAATCCAAATTGCGGCCCGCCGATGTCATCACCGCCGTGGATGGCAAACCCGTCAGAACCTCCCAGGAACTGAAGGATGAAATCCGCGCCAAAAAGGTCGGCCATGACGTGGCGCTGGACATCTTCCGGCCTTCTTCCCGCGAGGGCGCCAAGACCATCAAAATCATCGTGCAACCCGGCGAATGGGTGGACACGACGGTGACAGCCTCCAATCTCGAAATCGCCCCCGCGGAGGGCGGCGGGAACCGGAATCCACTCGGCTTGACCGTCAAGAACTTGACGCCGGAACTGGCCCGGAAGTTCAACGTGGACGCAGCGGAGGGCGTGATTGTCACCTCAATTGATAAGAACGGCCTGGCCGCGCAGAACGGCATTCAGGAAGGCGACATCATCACCTCAATTGACGACCATCCTATCGGGAATCTCAAACAATTTCGCGAGGCGATGAAGACAGTGGACATCAAGAAGAAAGTCATCATTCATTTCATCAGCGATGGCGTCGCGAAATTCGAGATCCTGAAGGAAGAAGGGGATTAACCAGCTCGCTCCGAATATAACGGGGTGAATTTCGGGCTGAGACCTCGAAGCGATTGGCTTGAAAACAAAATGAGAACTTTCGCCTGCGTGCCGTTGTTTTTCATCGCCGTATGCCTGCAAAGTTGCGCCACCTTTCAACCTCAAGGACTCAGCCTGGCGCATGATGTCAACGTGCCCAAAGAGTTTCGGGCCGGTAATTTCTCGAAGGAACATCCCGGCTACTCGGAGGGCAACAGCACCGTCGAGCGTTACGTCAGCGCGTATGAACGTGGCTGGTGGGTTGGCGTGGATCGATACGCCAGCGACATTGACCTGGAGGATCCTTCCACTTTGCCGGGCAATGGCTGGATCGAGGAAGCCGCTGGATTTTCCGCCGGCTATGCTGACGCTCGGGACCGAATCCAATTACTCATCCACGCGTTTGGCAAACAGAAAGTCTCCGCCTATTTACAGAAATTCAAAACAGTCTCTCCCGAGGAAAATAGTTTTAGCCGGGGAGAACGACTTCCGCCGTGAGCGCCTTCCTCAGAGTTAAGAGGATTTGGTCCGAAGTGAATGGTTTGCAGAGGAAGGCATTGGCCTGGTTTTCGGCCTTGAAGGCCACGTCTTCCTGCTCGGCCAGGCCGCTCATGGCAATGATCCGCAGTTTTGGCGAGTAACTTCGCAATACCCGCATCAGGGTCGCGCCATCCATGACCGGCATGACCATGTCCGTGATGACGGCGCGAATTTCCTCCCGGTGCTTTGAATAGGTCACCAGCCCTTCAGCTCCGTTTTCCGCAGTCAGTACGCGATACCCGTTTTTTTCCAACATCGCGCTTGCGACTTCGCGGATGGCTTCCTCGTCGTCCACCACCAGGATGAATTCTCCGTTGCCGGCGGGAGGAGCCACGAATTGGACCGGAGCCTTCTCGGCGACATTTCCCTGTATCGCCGGCAGATAGACCTTGAACTGGGTGCCTTTCTCCATGCGGCTGGAAACCTGGATGAAGCCCTTGTGGCTTTTGACAATTCCCAGAACGGTTGAAAGCCCCAGGCCCGTTCCTTTTCCCTGTTCTTTCGTCGTGAAGAAGGGGTCGAAAATCTTTTCCAGCAATTCCGGTGGAATGCCTGAGCCCGTGTCCCCAACCGACAAAATGATGTGCGGCCCGGCCTTGGCATCCAGATTGGCCCGGGCGTCCAACTCGTTCAGAATCGTGTTTTCAGCGGAAATGACCAGCCTGCCGCCGCAGGGCATGGCGTCGCGGGCATTCACACACAGGTTGAGGAGCACCTGATGAATCTGCGTGGCGTCGGCGTGAACGGACCAAAGGCTATTGCTCACATTTTGTTCCAGGCTGATGGACTTGGGGAACGTTTCGGCCATGATTTTCACCATCTCTTTGACCAGGCTGTTTAATCTCAATTCAACGCGCTGCCCCTCCACACCCCGCCCATAAGTGAGCAATTGCCGCACGATGCCGGCGCCCCGCATTACGCCGTCGTTCAGCATATTGAGCATGGACTCTTTCTTGGTACCCTGGACCGCCGGTCGGAGAAGGTCAATGGCCAGCAGAATGGGCGTCAGGACGTTATTCAGGTCATGGGCGACACCGCTCGCGAGCGTGCCCAGGCTTTGCATTCTCTGCGAGCGGAGAAACTGTTCCTCCAGCCGCATTTTTTCCGTGATGTCCTCTTTGATGGCCAGAAAATGGGTGATCGCGCCGCGTGGGTCGCGGATAGCCGAAATGAATGCCATTTCCCAATACAAACGGCCGTCCTTTTTTTTGTTGTGAAACTTGCCGCGCCATTCTCCGCCAGAGGTGATGGTTCGCCACAAATGGCGGTATTCATCCCTTGAGGTTTCGCCCGAGCTCAGCAGGCGCGGATTCCTGCCCATGACTTCGCGCGCCTCATAACCGGTGACTTGGGTGAAGCGGGGATTGACGTACTGGATTTTGCCTTCCAAGTCGGTGATCATCACCGAAACCGGGCTTTGCTCAATGGCCTTGGACAATGTGACGACTTGCTCCTGCGCCCGCTTGAGCGCCGTGATGTCAGCCACCGTGAACATGATGACGCTGGGTTCGGCCGGGTCCAAGGGACAGGAGCTGATGAGAACATCAAACACCTCGCCATTCTTGCGGCGCCAGCGGCTCTCCACGCTGCCGATGCCGCCCCCGTGCGCTTTGCCATACAAAGACCTGCCCACGGACGCGAATTCCTCGTCCGAAGCATAGACGAGCCGGGTGTTTTGGCCGAGAAGCTCATCAATCGTATAGCCGCTCATTTCGCAGAAACGCTCGTTCACCTCGGTAAACACACGGTTTCTCGACACGCCCACTCCGGCTGGCAGCGCCCGGAAAAGGCTGGTAAGGCGCGCTTCCTGTGCCAAGAGCACTTCTTCGGTAAGTTTGCGTTGGCTGATGTCGGTGATGAAACCTTCGAGCGCGGTCGTTTCGTTCACCGGGTCAACAACCCCCCGTCCCTGCTCCCAAACCCAGCGCCACTCGCCATTCAGGTGTTTGATCCGGTACTCCAGAGCGAAGGGCCGGTTCTTGGACAACGCCGCCTGCACCTCTTTCCGGACGTGCTGCCGGTCATCCGGATGAATCACGCTTTCATAGCAAATCCGGCCCGTCATAAAGTCTGCCGGTTCCACGCCGAGGATCTCCCGGGAACCCTCGCTCATGAATTCCATCGTCCAGTCAGGGTCGTTCAGGCAGCGATAGGCCATGCCTTGCAGATTGGACAGCAACGTCCGGTGGCGGCGCTCACTCTCGGTCAAGTCTGCGGTGCGTTGCCGGACTGCGGCCTCCAGATTTTCATTCAACTCTTGCAATTCAGCTTTGGCCAGTTTGAGCGGCGTGATGTCAACGATCAGGCCATCCCAGGCAATTCCGCCGTCCGGCAGGGGTCGGGGCAAAGAGCGCCAATGCAGCCATTTGATCTGGCCCAGAGTTGTGCGTATGCGGGTCTGGCAGTCGAAGGGGCTCAGGTTGAGCCGGGAAGTCTCGCCGGCATTCTGAATGAGTGCCAGGTCGTCCTCGTGAATCAAATCGAAAAGCTTGTGCTGGTCGGCCATGATTGCGGCGGCCGACACCCCGATCAGCCCTTCAATGCTTTCGCCGATGCACTGGAAGTAGAACGACTGGTCGTCCGCGCGGATCAGCCGAAAAGTCGCTCCGCTGGGGATGTTATTCGAAAGCGTGCGCAGCATGATTTCGCGCTCGCCCAGTTGTTCGGCGGCCAGCCGCTCCTCCGTCACGTCACGAAAGACCAGCACGGTTCCGATGACTTTCCCGTCACCGTTTCGAATCGGAGCGCAACTGTCCGCGATGGGTCGTTCACTGCCGTCGCGGTTCAGGAGCAACGCACGATCGGCCAATCTCGCACCTCGACCGTTGGCGATGACCTCAGCAACGGGTAAAACGGCCTTGCGCCGGGTATCTTCGTGAAGGACTTGAAACACTTCGTCCACCGGCCGCCCGATGGCCTCTACCGATTTCCAACCCGTGAGTTCCTCGGCCACCGGATTAAGGCGCGTGATGCGCGCTTCCACGTCGGTCGCCAACACGCCGTCCCCGATGGAGGCCAGGGTTGTGGCCAGATTTTCCTCGCTTTCACGCAGCGCTTGCGCCGTGTGCCGCCATTCCGTGACGTCCCGAGCCGTGACGAAAATCAGTTTCAAGTCCGGAGCCGCCACGGCTCTACAGGATAACATTTTCCACGAGCCGTCACGGCAACCGCCCCGGACTTCATATTCGACCACGCCAGCTTGTCCCGTAATCAATTGCCGCAAGGCGCCCTCCAGGATTGGAAAATCTTCCGGATGAATGTTCTCTTGCGGGGGAATCGCGATGAATTCCGCTTCCGTGTAACCGAACAGCCCGGCAAAAGCGGCATTGACGCGAAGCGGGTTTCCATGAAAGTCGCCAATGCCCATCCCATCGGCGGATGCTGTGAAAAACTGGTCGAGTTCCGCCGTGCGCTGGCGAACGGCCGCCTCCAGTTCGCCCCATGAAACAGAATTCGCCGCCAATCCATCCAGCATCCCGTTGAGCGCGCGGGGCAAATCGCCAAACTCTTCCTGCCCATCCAGCGACAGGCGGCGTCCGAGGTCCCCGCCTGCGACAGCTTTGGCCGCTTCCGCCAAGTGTTGGAGTGGTCGGGTATCGTTCCTGGCCAGAACAAGACCGGCGATGAGGCAGCCTGCGGCGCTCACCACCGAGATCAATAGCATGCCGGTTTCCGAGGACCGCCACCAATGTAGCAACCCCGGCGCGACCGACAGCAGCGCGCAGAGCGCGAAACCGACCATCAATTTGCCTTTTATCTTCATGCCATTCGATCCCCCAGCCGCCGCTTCGTTTGGCGGAATCGAGTTGCTTCAAACACCCTCAGCTTGAGCTTTCAAAAATCAGTGAACCCATCTTTAATGGGTATGGCAGATACTCGACGATCTAAAGCGCTCGACAGCACGGGTGTCTTCCTGGTCTGTTTCCCCCTGGCTGCCCCACTGCTATGCGCAGAGTCGCCGGAATCGTCCCCCATTGGATTGATCAATTCCACAGATCGCGGGTGAATCCCATTGGAAGGTGATTCGTGCGAAGCGTGCTTTGCCCCGATCAGTTTTTCCAGTTCGCTCACACTTGCTTTTAAGGCCACGGCTTGCGCATTCAATTCTTCACTTGCGCTGGCGCTCTCCTCAGCGCTGGCAGCGTTGGATTGGGTGATCTTGTCCATCTGCGATACGGCGCTGTTGACCTGCGTGATTCCTTGGGCTTGTTCCTTCGAAGCCGCCGCAATCTCAGCCACCAATTCATCCACTTGCCGGGCTTTGGTGACGATCTGTGCCAGTGAGGCCGTCACCTTGTCGCTAATCTGCGCGCCATGCTGGCTCTTATGAATCGAGTTCTCGATTTTCTCCGCCGTTTCCTTGGCCGCTTGCGCGCTGCGTTGCGCCAAGCTGCGCACTTCATCGGCCACCACGGCAAATCCCGCCCCGGCTTCACCAGCCCGGGCGGCTTCCACCGCGGCGTTCAAGGCGAGGATGTTGGTCTGGAAAGCAATCTCATCAATCGTCTTGATGA
>Ga0182013_10000095_pt1 | contig 105257 bp, 94 predicted proteins | sample 612S2MmetaG_FD_120487 | JGI IMG/M metagenome (GOLD analysis project Ga0182013, IMG submission 120487) | Permafrost microbial communities from Stordalen Mire, Sweden - 612S2M metaG | ecosystem: Environmental > Terrestrial > Soil > Wetlands > Permafrost | place: Sweden: Stordalen | collected...
AGTGCCGGAGGGCATGATACCCAAGCCGCCCGGGACGGGGTGTATGGCCCCGCCGCGGGCACCGCACTCGCTCCACCCCCAGAAGGTACCCCCGCTGGAGGCGTCCTTGGTGAGCGAGGTTCGTAGCCTATATAATCTCGACGGTGACGAATGTCAATACAGGTCACACAGGGTCCCTGTGATCGAGACACGCTGCCCTCCTGTCACTGGCGGGCCCGATAATCCTCCTCGACTCGGCTTCCCTAATACGATACACATGTGTATCGTTATCGTCCGGGACGCATTGGGATGCTGCCGTGCCAGCTCGGGAAACGGTCCGCACCGCATCGAAAGGAACAGCCATGACTGCTCAAGCCAGCGCCGGCCTCCTCCAAGCGTTCACGGCCGCATTTACCTCCGACGATATCGAAAGCTTTCTCGGCCTCATCGCTCCGGAGGGCGAGTGGATTTTAATGGCCACGGGCGAGACGTTCCGCGGCCTCGATGAGATCAGGCAACTGGCAACGCGTTCGGTCGACGCGCGAACCCATGGCGGCGGATTGGGTATCAAACCGACGAACATTTTCACCAATGCCGAAGGCACCAAGCTTGTCTGGGAGTACGTGCATACGGGCGTGGTCACCGAAAAGTGGCCGGCATCATCGGCGCACAGGCCGGCGCCCGGTACACAGTTCGACCTGCCGATCACGCTTGTGGGCGAACTCGAGGACGGCAAGCTCACCAGGATCAGGGAATATTTCGACTTGCTGACGCTGTTGGAGCCCGATATCCAACATCATCTCTATTCCTAGATCGCTGTTCATCTCTATCCTTAAGCTTTGGCGATGTTGTTTGCAGCAAACCCGCGCGATGACTGAGATCAGCGGCCGCGCCGGCCGACCGCGCGATCGGGCGGCGGACCAAGCCATCCTGCAAGCCGCCGTCGAACTCTTTATCGATCATGGAGTCGAGGGCGCGAATTTCGAACAGATCGCCAAGCGCTCCGGCGTGTCGCGGGCGACCATTTACCGGCGTTGGAACAGCAAGGAAGAGCTCCTCGCCGCGGCACTGCGGGGGACAAGAATGCCGGGCGTGGCAACGCCGGACAGCATTGCAACCATGTCGCCGCGCGAGTTGCTCGACTATCTCGCCAACACATTCACCGAGGTGCTGACGCGGCCGGAGTTTCCGAAATTCGTCGCCCGTCTGATCGGGTCCATTCCTGCCCATCCGGATTTGCTGGCGATCTATCGCGAGGATTTCGTCGATCCATTTTGGCGCGCCGTGTCCGGTGTTCTGGAAGAGGCGCGCAAGACCGGGACATTGCGCCATATCCCGGATCAGGACGTGCTGCGAGAGCTACTCACCGGGGCCATCACGCACCGCCTTCTGATGCGGACGAACGCCCCCCAGGCGAATAAAGAGAAAGAATGGGTCGAGAAGCTGATGCGCCAGGTTGGGCTTGAGATCGATTAAGAGTAGCAAGTAGCACGTCGAGGGCGCGCCCGATGGTAAACTCCGCGACATGCGGGGTTACGGTTGTTGGGGCAGACCCCGGATATCGCTTCGCTCATCCGGGCTACGATTGCTATCATCGCGCCGCCCGAAGCCCGGCCCCCTTGGCTTATCCGATCCGCGCTCACATTTAAGAGTGCGGTGACGCCGATGCGAAAAGCAGAGAGAACCGTCATGTCCGAACAAACCGCCTCGACCGCGATGCCGACGACGAGATTTGCGCGGATGACATTGGCCATGCTTTCCATGGCCGTCTGCCTGGCCTTCATCGGCGTGGCCGTCGAACATGCACAAGCGCAGTTCGTAAATCCGGTTCCGCCACCGGCGCCGCCGGTGTTCAATCCGTCGAGCCCGAACACCGTGCCGCAAGCGCCGGAGACCCCGGTCTCGCCGGGAACGCGAAGCACCCTTCCGCAATCGTCACAGACGCTCACGCCGACTGTTGAAACCCCACGGAGCACCCAGCCGCATCGCACGCCGCCGCAGCGACGGGCGGCGACTGAGGCAACGGCACTTTCCCATGTCGCGACAGCACACGGCCACCGCCATCGCCATGGCACGGGCTACGCAAGCAACGGACCGGTGCAGGACTATCATCCGCCGCTCGGCTATACCGGCCCCTACACCGCCTGCGCATGGCATCGGCATTGGGACGGCTACTGGGCCCCCGACTGTTATTGATGCGCGAAGCTTAAACGACGGCGGACGGTCCAAATCGACGCAAAAGCCAGCACGACGCAAAAACGCCGAGCCAGCGCTAGCCGGCCCGGCGCTATTTTCTAAAGCTCCGCAGTTCTCAGGCGACGTCGAAGCGATCGGCGTCCATCACCTTGGTCCAGGCCGCCACGAAATCCTTGACGAATTTCGGCTTGGAGTCGGCGCTGCCATAGACTTCGGCGAAGGCGCGCAACTGCGAGTGCGAGCCGAAGATCAGGTCGACGCGGGTGGCGGTCCACTTGACCGCATTGGTCTTGCGGTCGCGGCCTTCGTAGACGCCATCGGAGCCGGCCGGCTGCCATGTCGTGCTCATGTCGAGCAGGTTGACGAAGAAGTCGTTGGTCAAGGTGCCGGGCGCTTTGGTGAAGACGCCGTGCTTGGAGTCGCCGGCATTGGCGCCGAGCACGCGCAACCCGCCAAGCAGCACCGTGAGTTCGGGTCCGGTGAGCGTGAGCAATTGCGCCCGGTCCACCAGCGCTTCCTCCGGCGCCATGAACTGCCGCTTGCCGCCGATATAGTTGCGGAAGCCGTCGGCACGGGGCTCGAGCGGAGCAAATGACTCCACGTCGGTCTGTTCCTGCGTCGCGTCCGCGCGTCCCGGCGTGAAGGGGACCTTCACGTCGTGCCCGGCCGCTTTCGCGGCTTGCTCGATGGCCGCGCCGCCGCCGAGCACGATCAGATCGGCAAGCGAAACCTTCTTGCCGAACTCCTTCTGGATCGCTTCGAGCTTGGTCAGCACCGCCGCGAGCTGCTTTGGCTGGTTGACCTCCCAGTCCTTCTGGGGCTTGAGCCGAATGCGCGCGCCGTTGGCGCCGCCGCGCTTGTCGGAGCCGCGGAACGTCGAGGCCGACGCCCAAGCGGTCGAGACCAGTTGGGAGACGGACAGGCCGGACGAAAGGATCTTGGCCTTGAGCGCCGCGATGTCCTGTTCCCCGATCAGCGGATGATCGACCGCCGGGATCGGGTCCTGCCAGATCAGCGTTTCTTTCGGCACCAGCGGGCCGAGGTAGCGCGCGATCGGCCCCATGTCGCGGTGCGTGAGCTTGAACCAGGCGCGGGCAAAGGCGTCGGCGAACTGGTCCGGATGCTCGTGGAAGCGCCGCGAGATCTTTTCGTAGGCCGGATCGAAGCGCAGCGAGAGGTCGGTGGTCAGCATGGTCGGCACGTGCTTCTTAGTCTTGTCGTGGGCGTCCGGGATGGCGGCTTCCGCCCCTTTCGCCTTCCACTGCTTCGCACCGGCCGGGCTCTTGGTCAGCTCCCATTCGTATTTGAACAGGTTGTCGAAGAAGTAATTGCTCCACTTGGTCGGCGTCTGCGACCAGGTGACTTCCGGACCGCCGGTGATGGTATCGGCGCCGATGCCGGTGCCATGCTTGCTCTTCCAGCCGAGGCCCTGATCCTCAATCGCTGAGCCTTCCGGCTCAGGCCCGATCAGCGACGGATCGCCGGCGCCGTGGGTTTTACCGAAGGTGTGGCCGCCGGCAATCAGCGCCACGGTCTCTTCGTCGTTCATCGCCATGCGGAAGAAGGTTTCGCGGATGTCCTTTGCCGCGGCGACCGGGTCCGGATTGCCGTTCGGCCCTTCCGGATTGACGTAAATGAGGCCCATCTGCACCGCGCCGAGCGGCTCGGCGAGCTGGCGTTCGCCGCTATAGCGTTCGTCGCCGAGCCAGGTGCCCTCAGGGCCCCAGAACAGCTCTTCGGGCTCCCACACGTCGGCGCGGCCGCCGGCGAAACCGAAGGTCTTGAATCCCATCGAGTCGAGCGCGACGTTGCCGGCCAGAACCATCAGGTCGGCCCAGGAGATTTTGCGGCCGTATTTCTGCTTGATCGGCCACAACAGCCGGCGCGCTTTGTCGAGGTTGGCGTTGTCGGGCCAGGAGTTGAGCGGCGCGAAGCGCTGCTGTCCGGCGCCGGCGCCGCCGCGGCCGTCGGTGATGCGATAGGTGCCGGCGGAGTGCCAGGCCATGCGGACGAAGAGCCCGCCGTAATGGCCGAAGTCGGCCGGCCACCAAGGCTGCGAGTCCGTCATCAAGACGGTGAGGTCCTTGACCACGGCATTGAGGTCGAGGCTCTTGAATTCCTTGCCGTAATCGAACGCCTCGCCCATCGGATCGGATTTCGACGAATTGTGGTGGAGCACCGCGATATTGAGCGTGTCCGGCCACCAGTCGCGATTGGTATGGCCGTGCACGACCGGGCACTTGCCCGCATTCTTGTCATCAGTTTTTGCGTCCATGGTGTCTCTCCCCATCGGCTACGCATTGTGTCCGGACAGTTCTGTGCACCAGTTTCCGACCCGGCGCACCTCTTGTCTTAAGCAACGTCTCTCATCAGGTAAAATTGACTTTAATGATCGCTGCGATAACATATTCTGATGAGTCAGATGACATTGAGACAGCTCGGCTATTTCGAAGCGCTGGCGCGCCATAGCCACTTCGGACATGCGGCGGCAGCCTGCGCGATCTCGCAGCCGGCCATGTCGATGCAGATCAAGGAACTGGAGGAGACGCTCGGCGCCGTGCTGATCGAGCGCGGCGCGCGACAAGTCCGGCTGACGAAATTCGGCGAAGAAGCCGTGCTGCGCGTCCGCGACATCCTGCGCGCGGTCGATGAACTGGGCGACTTCGCCCGCGCATCGCGCGACCGGCTGACCGGCCGGCTGCGCATCGGCATGATCCCGACGATCGCGCCCTATCTGTTGCCCGCGGTGATCGGCGCGCTTAAGCGAACGCATCCCGAACTCGACATTCACGTCCGTGAGACGCTGACCTCGACGCTGATCCAAGAGCTCGCGGAAGGCCGGCTTGACGCCGCCGTCGTCGCGCTGCCGGTGTCGGAGCCTGCGCTGACCGAGGTCGCTTTGTTTGCCGAAAGTTTTCTCTTGGTGCGGCCGGGCAAGGGTGACGGCAAGCCTGTGCCCAGTCGCGAAACGTTACGTGAAATGCGGCTCTTGCTTTTGGAAGAGGGACACTGTTTTCGCGAGCAGGCACTGTCGTTCTGCAACAGGCAATCGGCGCTGCCACGCGAGGTGCTGGACGCGAGCTCGCTGTCGACGCTTGTGCAAATGGTCGGCGCCGGCATGGGCGTCACCTTGATCCCGGAAATGGCGGTTGAGGTGGAAACGCGCTCGGCGGCGGTATCAGTCGCGCGTTTTAAGGAGCCGCAGCCCTCGCGAACCATCGGCATGATCTGGCGCAAGACCAGTCCGCTGGCCGGACAGCTTCTGCAAATTTCGGAGGTGGTTCGCCAGTCTGCCGTCGCGTCGTGCGAGGAGCGCGGTCCGGGATCGCCATCGCGCGCATGACGCGCGCCGCGGCGGGCTTCATGCCGGCTTATGTGTGTCGCCTATTTTGACTCGGCTCGGAAAGCCGTGCATCAATTCAAACACATTTGCCAACCGCACAGCCGAGACCAGCGCGATGAAGCCAGCGGCGTTCCGCTACCACGCGCCGAAGACCGTCGACGAGGCGGTCGCCCTTCTCGCCGAACTTGCCGGGGAAGACGGCCGCGTCTTGGCCGGCGGGCAGAGCCTGGTGCCGACCATGGCGTTTCGGCTGGCCAGACCAGCGCATCTCATCGACATCAATGGTGTTGCGGCGCTCGATCGTCTCGCGGTCGCCGACGGCAAGCTTTGCATCGGCGCCTGCGTGCGCCATGCGGCGTTTCACCAACCGGTCTGCGACGGCCCGCTCGGAATATTGCTCTCCGACGTGGTGCGCCATATCGCGCATTTTCCGATCCGCAATCGCGGCACCTTTTGCGGCAGCCTGGCGCATGCCGATCCATCGTCGGAATGGTGCCTGGTGCTGGTGGCGCTGGACGGCGAAGTCTTAGCCAAAAGCGCGCGCGGCGAACGCGTCATCGCGGCGCGCGATTTCTTTAAAGGCATCATGACGACGGCGTTGCAAGAGGACGAGTTGTTGGTCGAGGCGCGGCTGCCGCTGCTCGCAGCCGACACGCGTTGCGGCTTTAACGAATTCAATCGCCGCGCCGGCGATTTCGCGCTGGCCGCGGCGCTCGGCTGTTATCGCGTCGAAAGAGGTTTAATCGTGGAACCGCGGCTTGCGGTCGGCGGCGCCGAGGTCAATCCGCGGCGGATCGCAGAAGCCGAGCGCGCGCTGTTAGGCGCCGTGCCCGGCGACGGCAGCTTTCGCGCGGCAGCCGTTGCGGCAACCGCTGCGATCGACGCCATGGAAGACATCACGACCAGCGCCGAATTCCGCCGCGACCTCGTGCTTGCCGTGACGCGCCGGGCGCTCGAACGCGCAGCGGCGTGACGGCGCGGTTATTCGGCCCTGATATTGGCCGCCCGGATCACCTTGCGCCATTTTTCAGTCTCGTCGACGACGAGCTTGGCGAATTCGGATGTTGACAGCGACAGCGGCGCGTCGCCGAAGTCCGCGATCCGCTGCGTGATGAGGGAATCGGTGAGCGCGAGATTGATCGCCGCATTGAGCGCGTCAACGATCGCGACCGGGGTGTTGCGCGGAGCGAGAACGCCGACATAGACGCTGGCGTCGTAACCGGCCAAGAAATCGGCCAATGCCGGAATATCGGGCAGCACCGGCGCGCGCGTCGCTGAGGTCACGGCCAGCGCCCGCAGCCGGCCCGCCTTGATGTGCGCGATCGACGACGCGAAGGTGCCGAAGTAGACCTGGACCTGGCCGCCAAGCAGATCGACGACGGCGGGGCCGCCGCCGCGATAGGGCACATGCAACATGTCGACGCCCGACATGGTCCGAAACAGTTCCCAATACATGTAAGGCACGCTGCCGATGCCGGCCGACGCCACGGTGATCTTGCCGGGATTGGCCTTGGCGTCGGCAATCAGCTCGGGCACGGAGTTCACCGCAAACGACGGATTGACGACCAGCACGCCGGGGCCGCGCGAAATCGCAGCGACCGGAGCGAAGTCGCGGACGATATTGTAATTGAGGTTGTCGTAGAGCGTCGCATTCCATGCTTCGCCGGACGTCGTCAGCAAGAGCGTGTAACCGTCGGGCGTCGCGTGCGCGACAGTCTCGGCGGCAAGATTGCCGCCCGCCCCCGGCTGATTTTCGACGATGAATTGCTGACCGAAGTGCTGCGACAGCCAGCCGCCGATCAGGCGCGCATAGGTGTCGTTGATGCCGCCGGGCGGGAAGCCGGAAACAATCCGCACCGGCCGGGCCGGATAGGACTGCGCCCGCGCCATGCGCGTGCCGGCGAAGCCTGCGCCGACCGCTGCCACATAAAGGAATTTGCGACGCGGAAGCATCATGACGATCCTTCCACCTTAGATCATGCGCCAACGAAAAATCCAGGCCGGGTCTCGATCGCGCGGCGGCTCAGGCGGCGGTCGGACGCGCGCGACGGCGGCACGAGCGCCGCCGCCAGCACCGCAACGGCGCCGATCTGGTGCAGAATCGACAGCACGACCGGCTGGCCAGAGCGCAACGTGGCGATGCCGAGCACGGCGTCGAGCGTGAGCAGACCGAACAGGGCCAGCGCGCGCGCCAAAGGCAGCCGGCGCAACAGCGCATTCGCGAGCGCGATCAAACCCGAAGCCCACAGCCCGATCGACAAGAGGCGATGGCAGGTCTGGATCAGGTACCCGTTTTCCGTGAGGTTGCGCCACCACGGATGGAAGACGAACAGCCGATCCATGCCCGGCAGGACGCTGTCGGTGTAACCCGGGAAACTCGTCCACAGCGGGCCTGCATCCATGGCTTCGAACAGCGCGCCGAAAGCAATGTCGAGCGCGATCACCGAGCCCCAAGCCACCCGGGGCAGCGCCGACCCCGCCGCCGTTCGCTCGGGCGCGATCGCTGCGGCGATCAGGATGCCAAGACCGACGCTGGCAAATGTGACGTCGAGCGCGTGCCGGTGTTGACCGAGGTTCAGCGTGGCGAACAGTCCGGCATGATCGGCAAAATAGCGCAGCACGAAATAGCCGATCGGGGCTGCCACGAATCCGATCCAGAGCAGCGGATCGGGACGGCGCGTCGACTTCAGCGCTTTGGCCAGGAAGAAACACAGCGCGACAAAGAGCGACGCCGCCAATAAGACGATGCTCGCGATGCGCAGCCATTCCCACCAATACAGAAACCGAAAGATCACGATCGATTCCATGCCGCCGACGGCATAGCCGCCGCACAATGCATAGAGCGGCGACTGCTGATGCAGCACGAAGGCGTCGCGCCAGGCGTCGCTGCCGAATGGCGGCACGAGCGATACCTCAGGTGCGTAAATGAACCACGGACCGCGGGTGAGCCGATTGCCGGCGCCTAAGACGAAAGCCGCAACGCCGAACAAGGCTGCCGCCGCCAAGGCAAGCCGCAGCCGGCCGGCCGCGAAGCGCTCGCCAAGCGTCGGCGGCAGCTTGAACGGATATGCCGCCGACGTCTGATCCGAATGGGCCCTGTCCAGCATCGATGCGGCGCCCGCTTATTTGGCCACGGGGAAAACCTCGTGGGTGGCCGTTTGCGAGAAGATTCCGGGCTCGCCGTCGGATTGGAACGAGCCGCCCCCCACATGGAATTCGTTACCGATGAAATTCGCCACGAAGCCATGGCGGGCGATCTGCATATGCGGCAGGATATCCCAGCTATTGGCCTTCGGATCGAGCGCCTCGAACGCCCAATAGGTCAGCTTGCCTTGCCGGTCCTCGTATTCGCCGCCGGTGACGTAGATTTTGCCGTTGTAGACGTCGCCGGCAACGTCGCCGCGCCGGGTCGGCGAGCGGCCCTTATAGGTCCATACATCGGTCGCCGGATCGTAGGCTTCGACCAGGTCGGTGACATCGCTCATGGTCACGAATGGCGTCCCCAGCCGCCCGTTGATCGCATAGATCTTGCCGTCGACGGCTGCTGCGAGGAAATGATTGCGGCCGGTCGGCATTGGCGCGCGCGACCGCCAGGTGTTGCTCGACGGATCGTATTCCTCGACCGTGCCGACGACGATTTGCGGCACGCCGACCCACAGCGGCTCGGTCATCGGCTTGTCGGGAATATTGGCGTGCGCGCCGCCGATCACATAGATCTTGCCGTTGACGGCGACGGCTTGCGCCGCGCCCCGCGGCGTCGGCATCGGCGCCAATTCTTTCCAACTGTCGGCCTCCGGATCGTACACCATGGCGGTGGGGATCGGCTGCCACACTTTGGTGCCCGGCCGGCCGACGAAACCGCCGAACACATAGATTTTACCGTCGAGCGCGACCGCGGCAATGTGGTGCGCCGGGACCTGCATGTTCTTCTTTTCGGTCCAGCTATCGGTGGCTGCGTCATACACGATGACGATGCCGCGCGCCTGCACGTTGGGGCCGTCGTAGCCGCCCATGATGTACCATTTCTTGCCGATGACGGTCGAGGCGGTCTCACCTTGCGGCGACGGCAATGGCGTCGCCATGCGCCATTTGCCGTCCTGCGCCGAGGCCTGCGAAACTTGTCCCGCCACAGCGGCGATCAACGCGCACGCCGCCAACCACACAATCCGCTTCATGGTCCATCCCCTCTTGCACAATGCCGGACGCTGCATCGACGGCGATGCGTCACGCCGGCTCCTGTTTCTTGCATGTGCTCATAGCACGCTGACGCCGCGGCCGGCTACACGAACTCAATCGAGCCGCACCCCGATCGATTTGACCAGCGGCGTCCAGCGCGCGATCTCCGCGACCATGAATTGGTTGAATTTTTCAGGCGTCCAATCCGTCACCGGTATCACCGCGGCATCGACCAGCGATTGCCGATAGGCTTTGTCCGCCATCGCTGCGCGGTTGGCCGCGGCGATCTGCGCGATAATCGGCGCTGGCGTTGCCGCGGGAGCGAAAAGGCCGAGCACCTGTTGCGCGACCAGACCCGGCACGCCCGCTTCGACCGCGGTCGGTATTTCGGGCGCAATGACGAGCCGCGTCGGATTGGTAATTGCCAGCAGGCGCAATTTACCGGCGCGATGAAATTCGAGCACCTGATTGGTCATGGCCGGGATGATCATCGGAATCTGCCCGCCCAACGCGTCGGCAATGGCGGGGCCGGCGCCGCGATACGGCACGTGCGGCAGGTCGTTGATGCCGGCCAGCGATTTGAGCAGTTCGCCGCTGAGATGATTGAGCGTGCCGGCACCGGCCGAGCCGTAGGAAAGCTTGCCGGGATTGGCTTTCACGTAAGCGATGAGCTCTTCTAAATTCTGCGCCGGCACCGAAGGGTGCACGGCGATGGCAAAACAGGTGATCGCCACCATCGAGATCGGCGCCAGATCCTTCATCGGGTCGAGCAGCGGGTGTTCGCGCAGAATGAGCTCGGCGAGGTGGATCGACGAACTGCCGAGGAAAATCGTGTAGCCGTCGGGTTCGGCGTGCGCCACCGCAGCGGCGGCTAAAGAGCCGCCTGCGCCGGGCTGATTTTCAACGATAACCGTGCCGAGGCTCTGTTTCACCTTGTCCGCCCACGGCCGGCCGACGATGTCGAAGACGCCGCCGGGCGGAAAGGGCAGGACGAGACGGACTGGCCGGGACGGATAAGCCTCCGCTCGCGCCGCGCGCGCGAGCAGCGGCAGTGCGCCTCCTGCCAGATACAGAAATCGACGACGCGGCAGCGTCATGGCGATTCCCCCCGAATTTTTTTAGCGGCTGCGTGCCGGCATTGCTCCAGCTTGCGTCGACTTTAGAGCGTCAGCGCGAAAAGTGGAAACTGGTTTTCGGGTAAGACCGCGCTCTTTACGCCGGCTTTTTCGGCACCTTCTTGCCCTTCTTGCGCGCCTTGGACAGGCCAATCGCGACGGCCTGCGCGCGACTTTTCACTTTGCCGGCTTTGCCGCCGCTGCCGCTCTTGGCAGTGCCGCGTTCGTAGCGGCGCATCTCGCTCGCGACGTCACTTCCGGCGCTCGGCGAATATTTACGTTTTCTCTTCTTGGCCACGGCTTTCCTCCAAATCGTCAATGGTGCAATCGTCCGCGCGATAGCGGGCTGAAATCGTCGCAACAAAAACGCCAATATTGCGCAATTGGTTCCGCGCACCTTGTCGGCAACACCGCAACGCAAATGCCCGCGGCGGATGGTCCGTCGCGGGCACGACTTAAGTGAAACCGCAACGTCAGTGCGGGCTCATGCGCGCCGAGCCTGGATGACCGGGCACCTTGAAACGCTTGCCGGTATCCGCGACCTTGGTTCCCTCGACGCGCAAAATCGAAAAATCCTGGTCGATATAGTTGCCGACAAACAGATAGCGGCCGTCAGGCGTGAAGCATATCGCCTCCGGTAATCCGCCGACCTCGATGTCATTGAGCTTGGTCACTTTCTTGCCGTCTACCTTAAGGATCGTCACCACGCCGTGCGGGTGATAGTACCAATCCTGCTTGCTATGGTTGGAACCGAGCGCCGACGCCGAGGCGGCGAGGTTTCCCTTCGGGCTGAACGCCAGTCCCTCCGGGCTGTCCGGCACCGTCACGTGATCGATCACATGCACCGGCGCCGTCAGATCGATGACGCTGACGGTGTCGACATTGCCGTCCGAGGTCCCGCTAAAGCCGTTGTCCGCCGTCAAGGCGATCGAGCCATTCGGCGCCACCACGACGTTGTAAGGATACAGTCCGGTCAGCAGATCGTGCTTGCCGTACGTCACCTTTTCGCCGTCGACGTCGAGGAGCGCCACTTTGTTCGTCGAATTCTTGCTCGCCAGCGCATGCTTGCCGTCCGGAGTAAACACGACCTGCGAGACTTCGTCGCCCATGGCTATCGTATCGATCAGCTTGGCGCCGGCGGCGCTGATCGACAATTCGGTGAGCGACTTGTCGGCGCGATTGGCGATCAGCGCGATCGTGCCGGCCGGATTGATCGAGAGGCCGGAGGGTTGTTTGCCGCCCTCTATGGTGCCGATCAACTTGGGCGGACTGGCCTTGAGATTGATGACGTAGATCTTGTCGTCGGGGACCTGCTTCAATGCGTCGCCGTCTTTGACGACGTTCATTGAATCGGCAACCAGCGCGATCGAGCCGGTCGGATCGATGTCGAGATTGACCGGCGGCCCGACCACCGAATTCTTCAACGGCAGATTGGCGACGATCTTCGGGTCGAGCGGATTTGCCAGATCGACGATCAGAACCGAATCTTTGCCCGGCGGCGATAGGACCGTCTTGCCGTCGGCGTCCCACAAGACCTTTTCGTCGTTGCCGACGATCATGAACGGAGCCGCTCGCGCGGCGGTCGCACCAAGAATCACTGCGATAACGGTAGCAAGCTTCAGCGTTGCGGGCTGAGAGCGCATGAAATCCTCCCCGGCTATCTATTTGTTTCGGGTCTTAGCGCCCGTTGCCCGATTTTTGCGCTTTTAGCGGCGGCGCGGCAAGTGGCTTGAGGTACAAATGGCTTGCCTCAACCGCGTTCATGCCGCGCGCGACAGCGCCCGGAATTCCTTGGCGCTCGCCATCGCCCAGGCGATCTCAAACCGCTTGTCGCCGGTGCCGGCAAGCAATTCGCCCGGCTCCAGCCGAGGATAGAGCAGCGCAAAGCTTTGGACCTCGTGCGGCGAAACCCGGCGTGAAAAATGCTCCGGCGAAAATTCGGTCGGATGATCGAGCCCGGCCGCGGCGACCAGTTCGGCGAGCGACTCGATCGTGGCGCGGTGGAAATTGAACACGCGTTCCGACTTGTCCGGCACCACCAGCGCGCGCTGCCGGGAGCGGTCCTGCGTCGACACTCCGGTCGGGCAGCGGTCGGTGTGGCACGACAGCGACTGGATGCAGCCGAGCGCGAACATAAAGCCGCGCGCCGAATTGCACCAATCGGCGCCCAGCGCCATGACGCGCGCGATGTCGAAGGCCGAGATGATCTTGCCCGAGGCGCCGAGCTTGATGCGGTCGCGGGCATTGATGCCGACCAGCGCATTGTGCACGAAATTCAGTCCTTCGCGCAGCGGCATGCCGAGATGGTCGGTGAATTCGAGCGGCGCTGCGCCGGTGCCGCCTTCCTTGCCGTCGACCACGATGAAGTCGGGATAGATTTCCGTCTCCACCATGGCCTTGCAGAGGGCGAGGAATTCCCAAGGGTGGCCGATGCAGAGCTTGAAACCCGCCGGCTTGCCGCCGGACAAGCGCCGCATCGTGGCGATGAATTGCATCATTTCGATCGGCGTCGAAAACGCCGAATGCCGCGACGGCGATATGCAGTCGACGCCTTGGGGCACGCCGCGGGTGGCGGCGATCTCGGCTGAGACCTTGGGGCCGGGCAACACGCCGCCGTGGCCGGGTTTTGCGCCTTGGCTGAGTTTCAGCTCGACCATCTTGATCTGGTCGTTCTTGGCGTTTTCCTCGAACTTCTCGGCGCAGAACGTGCCGTCGGCGTTGCGGCAGCTGAAATAGCCCGAGCCGATTTCCCAGATCAGGTCGCCGCCGTTCTCGCGGTGATAGGGGCTAAAGCCGCCTTCGCCTGTGTCGTGGGCGAATTGGCCTCGCTTGGCGCCGATATTGAGCGCGCGAACGGCATTGGGACTGAGCGCGCCGAAGCTCATTGCCGAGATGTTGAGGATGGAAGCCGAGTAGGGCTTGCTGCAATCCGGCCCGCCGACGAGGATGCGGAACGGCTCCTTGACGGGCGCCTTGGGCGCGATCGAATGGTCGAGCCATTCGAAGCCCGAGGCATAGACGTCGTTTTGCGTGCCGAACGGCCGCTTGTCCAGGGCCCGTTTGGCGCGCTGATAGACCACCGCGCGCTGGTCGCGCGAAAACGGCGTGCCGTCCTTTTCGCTTTCGAGAAAATACTGGCGGATCTCGGGACGGATTTCTTCCAGGATGAAGCGGATATGCGCGGTGAGCGGATAGTTGCGCAGCACCGCGTGGCGGGTCTGCAGCACATCCACGGTGCCGATGACCGCCAGTGCCGCGAACAATATGAGCGGAACGGCGACATAGACCCACGGATAGCCATCGAGGAAATCAAACAGCAGAATTGCCGTGATCAGCAGCGCAGCCGTATAGGCGATGAAGCGCGGCTGCAATGGCAACGGCCAGGAGCGCATGGAAACCTCCGTCGGCAGCGAAAACCCTTTTTGCGGAAGGCTCTTTTTGCACGAAGCCTTTGGGCGCAAGCCGCGCGAAACGCCGCTGGCGTCTGGACGCGGTGTACAAAGATTACTTGTCAGTTTGATGAGGGCTAAATACCGCCGCACCCCTTTTGCCCGGCGGCGTCATATTGCAACGCAACGAAAACATTTGAAACCGCTTTATTCGGCCTTGATGCCCCTCACGCCTGTTTCGGTTCGGCGTCGAGCCTTACGATCCAACCCTCAAGGCCGGGCTTGGCCGCCGGATAGCGCGTGAGCACCGCCGGATCGTGCCCCGGCACGACATGGCGCGGCGCGCTCGCGAGTTTTTTCAGCGTGGCGTAGCCCTCGACCACTTCCTCGAGATTATAGGTCAGCGGAAATATCCGGCCGCCGTCGATATGGGCATAGAGATGGGTCGCGTCGGCCGCCAGCACCACATAGCCGAGCCGGGTCTTGACCCGCACGCTTTGGAGCCCCTTCGAGTGGCCGCCGATGCGATGCACGGTAACGCCGGGCACGATCTCGGCTTCGCCATCGTGAAACGCGACCCGGCCCGAGAACACCTTGCGCACCATGGCGACCACGTCTTCGACTTCGAACGGCGCGCGCAGCGCCTGATGGCACATGCAGCGCCCGGTCGCATAAGCCATCTCGCGATCCTGGAGATGATAATGCGCCTGCGGAAACAATTCGTAATTGCCGCAATGGTCGTAATGCAGATGGCTGACGATGACGATGTTTATTTTTTCCGGCGCGATGCCGAGCGCGGCAAGCCCGTCGCGCACCGGCTTGATCATTTCGCGCTGGCGCTTTTTTCCCATCGCTTCGTCGAAGCCGGTATCGACGACGATGGTGCCGGACGGTCCGACGATCGCCCACACGAAGAAGTCGAGCGGCTGCAATATGTCATGCGGATCGCCGCCGATGAAATTTTCCGGCGACCGGCGGGCGTGGTGGCCGTAGCGGATGGCGTAGACCTCGTGGATGTCGTCGGTCATGTTTCCCCCATTTGCGACCTTGCGCGCGGTTCGGCCAACTCCCAGATGGCGTACCCCAAGCGGGTCGGGCCACGCGCCGTCGCGCTCTCATCGCTGCGGCCAGCCAGCACAGCGACCGTTCGGCAGACGATAGCCAGCCCCGCCACGCGAGCCGCAGCCGCGACGAATCACCCGCGGCGGCGAATTGCTCCGGGGCGGAGGTGCGGCTGTCTTTCCTACGATCGGAGGTGCGGCTGTCTTTCCTACGATCGTTTGGCCGCCGACCGTTTGATCTCCAATCATTGGCGGCGCGATGGGCTGACGCGGCGGGCGCGCCAGATAGACGACAAGACATAATCCGGCAAAGCCGAGCCCATACAGCCATAATCCCCATCGCCGGCGCATCGTGGATCATTGCGCCGGCACCCTGGTTGGTCAATCTCGCGCTCGATCTCGCCAGTCGCCTTCAGTCAATCCTCCTCGCGATGCACGTCGTGCACGACGATGCCGGCGCCGGTCGGCGGCATCTTGAGCCATTTTTGGTGCTTGAGCGTGCGCTTGGTGTCTTCGTAGCCGCTTTGCCAGTGCTCGCGCATCGAGGTGCCGGAGAATTCGTGATCCTTGGCGTGGCCCTCATAGGCCTTCTGCTGATAGATGATATGCAGAATGGCGATGTCGGGCAGTTTCGCCAGCTGCTCCACCAGCTCCCGTTCATGATCGGAACGGCTTTCCTCCGGTATCCGGATGAGCGCCTGATAGAGCGCGACTTTCAGATTGTGCAGGCGGCGGAACACGTCGGTGTTGTAGCGGGTGCGCGAGGAGTACATGATGTCCTTGTGGCGGCCCATCACATCTTCGATGTCGCGCGGCAAGACGCCGCGCGCGCTGAACAGATCGACCTGAAATACGATCGTGTTCAGATTGTCCTCTTGATCCAACAGATGCTGCAACGGCGTATTCGAGACGATGCCGCCGTCCCAGTAATGGTCGGTGCCGATCTTCACCATAGGCAAAGCCGGCGGCAGCGCGCCTGACGCCATGACGTGTTCGGGCCCGATCTGTTCGACCGCGTTGTCGAAATAGACAAAGTTTCCGGTCAGCACATTGACCGCGCCGACCGAGAAACGCGTCGAACGGTCGTTGATCAGCGAAAAATCCACGAGTTCGTTCAGCGTTTCGCGCAGCGGCGCCGTGTCGTAGTAGCTGGTCGCGCTCTGGGCGCCGGTGAGGCTCATCCAAGGGTTAGGGAAGCGCGGCGCGAAGAATCCCGGCTGACCTTGGACCATCGTCAGCAAAGAACTCGTCGCATTGCGCGCCTTGCGGAACACGTCGCCGTCCGGCGTGAACGGCCAGATCTTGCGGTCGGTGATCTGCTCCCAGAACGCTCGCAACTGGCGCAGCCTTCGATTGGGCGGGTTGCCGGCGATGATCGCCGAATTGATGGCGCCGATCGATACGCCTGATAACCAGTCCGGCTCGAGGCCCACCTCGTGCATGGCCTGATAGACACCGGCCTGATAGGCGCCCAACGCACCGCCGCCTTGCAGCACCAGCGCAACGCGATCGCAGCGCTCCGGGCGCCACGATCGCGGCTCCTTGAGCGGCACAGCCGTGGCGACGCGAAAGTCGGAGGAAATATCGTTCATTGGAAAACTCGCGGTTGGCAAAACTCAGTGGGCGCGAGCCGGCGATGCTCGGCAATGTGTGCGACAGCGTCATGACGAGGTGACGCCGACGATCCAGGCGCAGCAATACCCCGCGGCGTCATTGAAGTGTCAGCTTGGTTTCACATGGGCTGCGCAACTTGATTGGAACATCGCTTTGTTTGCTACCCCCCATTCAACACCGAGACCAAAGAGCCCCCGTGCGCAAAGAAGACGTGCTCAAGCTGCCCTCAATGCCAGCCGCCGGCCCGAGTTATCCGGCCGGCCCCTACCGTTTCGTCGACCGTGAATACATGGTCATCACCTATGAAACCGATCCAGAGGTGATCGCCGCGCAACTGCCCGAGCCTTTGGAGCCGATCGAGCAGCCGCTCATCCATTACGAGTGGATCAAGATGCCCGACAGTTCCGGCTTCGGCGCCTATACCGAATCCGGAATGGTCATTCCGTGCCGATTTCGCGGCGCCGACGTCAATTTCGTCGCGCAGATGTATCTCGACGACGACCCGCCGATCGCCGCCGGACGCGAGATCTGGGGCTTTCCAAAGAAATATGCTCATCCGAAGCTGGAAATCGTCAAGGACACGCTGACCGGCACGCTGGAATATGGCGGTCAGCTCGTCGCCATGGGCACCATGGGCTACAAGCACGAAAGCATGGCCGGCAACGGCACGCTCACCACCGCCACGCTCGCCAAGACCCAGGTCAATCTGAAGCTTATCCCCGGGGTCGATGGCCGCGCGGAAATCTGTCAGCTGGTCGCCTACCATCTGACCGACATTGTGGTGAAGGGCTCCTGGATCGGTCCCTGCCGCCTGCATCTTGTGCCGCATGTGAATGCGCCAGTGGCGGATTTCCCGGTCCGCAAGACCGTGGCGGCGCACCACTTTCTCGCCGATCTGACGTTGCCTTACGGCCATGTCCTCTATGACTACAACAAGGAGCCGTGAACGAAATCATGCCGTCTTGTCCACGAATCGGCATGCACATGAGTGTCCGTCATCTGTCATCTGACTGTCACATCGCCTGCGCACAGTTGGCAACCTGCCTGGAGGGAGAGAATCCATGAGTGATATTGCATTGCCCGGCTCGATCGAACCGGCCCGGGGCGGACCTAAGCTCGACCACGAGACCAATCCACTCGCGGTAATCCTGTTCATGGGCGTCGTCGCCGCCGGACTCTTGTTCGTCGCCTACAGCATCTACAGCGACATCGACGCGGCAGGAGTAAAGATCGCCAGTATCGCGCCGTTCCTTCTGCTGTTCATAGCGCTCCTGATCGCGCTCGGCTTCGAATTCGTCAACGGCTTCCATGACACCGCGAACGCGGTCGCCACCGTGATCTACACCCGCTCGATGCCGGCCAATATCGCGGTCGTCTGGTCGGGCACCTTCAACCTGCTCGGCGTGTTGTGGTCGTCGGGCGCGGTGGCCTTCGGCATCATCTCGCTGCTACCGGTCGAGCTGATCCTGCAAGTCGGATCGAGCGCCGGTTTCGCCATGGTGTTCGCACTGTTGATCGCGGCGATCATCTGGAATCTCGGCACCTGGTCGTTCGGCCTGCCGGCCTCAAGTTCGCACACACTGATCGGATCGGTGATCGGCGTCGGCATCACCAATGCGCTCCTGCACGGCCGCAGCGGCACGTCGGGCGTCGATTGGACTCAAGCCACCTCGATCGCCAAGGCGCTGTTGTTCTCGCCGCTGTTCGGCTTCGGCCTTGCGGCCGCGCTGTTGCTGGTGGTGAAATTCGCGATCCCGAGTAAAGAGCTCTTTGCCGAACCGAAGGGCGATCAGCCGCCGCCGACCTGGATCCGCGGCATCCTGGTTCTCACCTGCACGCTGGTGAGCTTCTTCCACGGCTCCAATGACGGCCAAAAAGGCATGGGCTTGATCATGCTGATCCTGATCGGCACGGTGCCCACCACCTATGCGCTCAATCGCGCCATGCCGGTAAGCCAGATCGCGCAGTTCGAGGCCAATTCGCAGGCCGCGAGCGCGGTCATCGAAGCCAAGGCCGCCGGCTATAATGTGCTGGGCAACCCGCGGCCGGCCGTGACGGCTTATGTCGCCCAACATCAGATCAGCGAGGGCACCTATCCGTCGCTGGCGATCCTGATCAGCGACATCGGCAAGCAAGTCACTCAATACGGCTCGATCGCCAAGATGCCGACCGACATGGTCGGCAATACCCGCAACGACATGTACCTTGTCTCGGAAGCGTTGCGCTTTCTGGCGAAGGACAAGGAAGCCGATTTGAGCGCGCAAGAGGTCAACACGCTCAACGCCTACAAGGGCTCGCTCGACGGCGCCACCAAGTTCATCCCGGGCTGGGTCAAGATCGTCGTCGCCATCGCGCTGGGCTTAGGCACCATGGTCGGCTGGAAGCGCATTGTCGTCACGGTGGGTGAGAAGATCGGCAAGACGCACCTGACTTACGCGCAAGGCGCCTGCGCCGAGATCACCGCCGCCGCGACCATCGCCGCAGCCGACGGCTACGGCTTGCCGGTCTCGACCACGCATGTGTTGTCGTCGGGTATCGCCGGCACCATGGCGGCGAACGGCTCCGGCCTGCAATGGTCGACCATCCGCAACATCGCGCTCGCTTGGGTCCTGACGCTACCGGCGGCGATGGTGCTTTCGGGCACGCTCTACTTCATCTTCTCCCATCTGTTCTGAGCGGGCGAAGTCGGCGGCCTTCAAAACAAAACCCCGGCGCCTCTGTTGGCGCCGGGGTTCTGCATTTCAAACGCTACGCTACAAACCGGAACTTGACACAACGCTACAAAAACATCGCGGCCGTCGCGATTAGAGTTGCCCGTATTTGCGCAACACCGCCCGGCATTCGTCGCCGACGCGCCAGCTATGGGCGGCGAGCGTCGCGCCGCATTGCAGGAGATTGCTCCAGGTCATGCCGGCCGTGTGGTCGCACAGCCTGGCGGCGGCCGGCCGGCACGGCGCCAACTCGGCGAGATCGATCGCATTGGCGGCGGTGACGGAAAGGCCCAGCAACAGGCATGCGGCTATGAGTATCTTCATCCTCAGTCGTCCCTCAAATCATTGGCGAGCGAATTGCTTACCGTTTTATAACGGCAAAGGCCAGCATTTTGTGCGTCGCACAAGCTCGAATATCTCATTGAAAACACAAGAGAATCAATAAGAAATAAAACAAGCCATGGTGCAGCGCCCTGGTTCTGCCGCAATCGGCCGCCTGCGGGCACCAATTTCCAACGCGCGAGCGGTCCATGGAGGTCCCCATAAAAGCGATGCCCGGCGCAAGCCGGGCATCACGATTTCGAAATGGCCGCCGGGTGTCGGTGCCGTCAGGCCGCTGTGGCCAGATTGCCGAACCGCTTGAGGTTTTCTTTCTGCTTGTCGTTGCGCGGCTCAAGCTTGAACAGCCGCGCCGCCGTGCCGCCGAGGATATTGTGCTTGGCCTTTTCCGACAGGAACGGCAGATCCCAGATCGTCGACGGCAGGTCGAAGTCCCAGTGCGGATAGTCGGAGGAATACAACAGCTGAGTCTCGGCATTCATCATGCGGAACGTGCACTCCATCGCGCCGTAATCCTGGATCTCCATCGGCTGCGATGAGTAGTACATGTCGCGCATGTAGTCGGACGGCTTCTTCTTCAAAAGCGGCGCCTCCGACGGCCGCAGCATGTATTCGTGGTCGAGCCGCTGCATCAGGAACGGCACCCAGGCGAGGCCGGATTCGATCCAGATCACCGGCAGCTTCGGAAACCGCTCGCCCATGCCGTTGATCACCCAGTTCGTGCAATGCAGCACATTGTACCAGGTGAAGCCGAGCGCATGCGCCGAGAGGAAGCGGTTGCAGCTCTTGAAGATCGGCTCGCCCCAGTTCGGACCGGAATGGAACGACAGCACCAGGCCGCGCTCCTCCATCGCGCGATAAAGCTTCATATAGGCGTTGTCGTAAACGGCCATATCGGGGCGCACCGTCGTCACCATGAAGCCGCCGACATGTTTGCGGTCGCCAAAGGTCTCGACGTGGCGCAATGACTGCTCGGGATCGTTGAACGGCAGGCACAGCATCGAATAGAAGCGGTTGCCGCCCTCGGGAAGCACTTTTTCGGTGAGCCAGCGGTTATAGGCCCAGCACAGATCCGCCTCCATTTCCTTCTGCGGATGCAGGCCGATGGAGAGCATGCCGGTCGGGAACAGACAGGAATAATCGACGCTCATCGCATCCATCCAGCGATGGCCGAGCTGAATGTCGCGCAGCGAGCCGCTTTCGGTTTTCTCGCTTGAGCGCAACGGATAGCGCGTGACGCGGCCGCCCATGTCCTGATAGCCGACCTGCGACGGCATGACGTTGGCGCGCGCCATGCCTTTCATGCGCCCCGACATCGTGAGCTGACGCAGCACGTCGTTTTCCATATAGGGCAGGAATTCGTCGAAGTTCTCGCCTTCATAATGATGAGCATCGACATCGACGATCACGACGTCGTCGAAATTGCGCCGGTGCGCCTGTTTGCGGGCGTGCGCCAGCAAACGGGTGGTGTTGAGTTCATCGATCGTTACGCGGCGGCCGCGATCGGCGATGAGATCCATGACGTTCTCCTGGCGTTCGTGCCCGTTTCAAATCGCTTTAGCGTCCGGTCCAGCTCTGCCACATGCCGAGTTCGAAGACGGCAAGGTCGGCTGAGCGCAACAGCCCGCTGGCGGTGACCATGACGTCGGTGGCCGAAATCGAATTGCGCGGCACCGGCGTGAACTCTTCGCCGGCTTCGCTGCGCGCGGTGTAGACCCGGCAGGCTGCGGCGATGAGCGCCTGTAACGCGTCGGCCGCCACCAGATCGAGCTTGCCGTCGACGATGCTGCGCTCGAGCGTAACGGCGAGGCGCCTTGCCTCCGCCGTAGCGCCGTTTGCAACATCGGCAGGCGGCTTCCCGACATTTCTCTTCGCCGCCGGCCGCGCTGCGCGGCGGACGATTTTCGCAGCAGCTCCGGCCGTCGCTTTCGGTTTGGCGGCACGTTTAGGCGACGACATATACGTCATCTCCCTTTTGCAGGATTTTGTATTTTTTCAGCCGCAGCTTGCGATCGCTGACGCACTCGCCGGTCTTCATGTCGTATTCCATGCCGTGCCAGGGGCAGACGAAATGCATCTCGTCCTTCGAGAAGTACAGCCCCGCCGAGGTCTTGTCCGGCCGCAGCCGCTCTTCGACCTTGGCGATGGTCAAACCTTCGCAGGCAGGGCCGCCCTGGTGCAGGCAGAAATTGCTATAGGCGAAGAACTCGCCGTCATGCCGGAACACACCGATTTCATTATCGCCGACAAAGACAATGCGGCGATCGCCGTCGTTGAATTCGGAGACTTTTGCGACGAATTTCTCGGCCATTGGCACTAAGCCCTCACGTTTCCCCCTTGCGTCGATTCTTGCAACTCGCCCTCGTCCGGGGCGATTGAGCAGCCGGATCAGGGCTGCCGTTAAGCTACGAAACTAGCATAGGCTAAAGCGCCGCGCGACGGGCGCAAAACGATCACGGGCCTCGCAACGCGGCAAGCAACCGTTCGGGGGTGATCGGCATTTGCGTTATCGGCTTAGCGCCGAGCGGGCGCAGTGCATCGTTGACCGCGTTCATGACGCAGGCCGGAGCGCCGGCGGTACCGGCCTCGCCCGCGCCTTTGGCGCCGAGCTCGGAATCCTTGGTCGGCGTCACCACGTGGCCGATATCGATATCGGGCATTTCGCCGGCCATCGGCACCAGGTAGTCCATCATGGTGGCGTTGAGCAGCTGGCCTGTATCGTCATAGAGACAATGTTCGTAGAGCACGCCGCCGATGCCCTGCACGATGCCGCCGCGAATTTGCTCGTCGACCAGCTGCGGATTGATCACGGTGCCGCAATCCTCGACGCACCAATGCTTGAGCAACGTCACCTCGCCGGTCCTGATGTCGATGTCGAGATAAGACGCTTGCACGCCGTTGGTGAAGGCAAACGGCCAGGCGCGCGGCACGTAATGCCGCGTCACCATGAATTCGGCCTGGAAACCGGGCGGCAAACTATCGGGGCGGAAATAGACGACGCGGGCGACTTCATCGAGCCCCATGCGCTCGCGGCCGCTGTCGGCGTCGACCACGATGCCTGAGCGAATATCGAGCCCTTTCGGGTCGGCCTGCAGGATCGAGGCTGCCGCGGCAAGTACGTTGCCGCGCAACGCCTTGCCGGCCTGCCAGGCCGCCTCGCCGCCGATACCGGCCGCGCGCGACGCCCAGGTGCCGCCCCCATAGGGCGTATTATCGGTATCGCCGGTGATGACACGCACGCGCTCGATCGGCACGCCGAACGAGGTGGCGACGACCTGGGCAAGCACCGATTCGGTGCCCTGGCCCTGTTCGGTGACGCCGGACTGGCAGATCACAGCGCCGGTTGCGTCGAGCCGCAGTGTGGCGCCGTCCTGCGAGGAAATGCGCGCGCCGCCGACGCCGTAGAACGCGGCCGATGGGTTCGTCACCTCGATGAACGACGCAAAGCCGATGCCGCGATGGATGCCCTCCCCGCGCAGCCGCGTCTGCTCGGCGCGCAAGCTTTGGTAATCCATCATCTTCAGAATCTTATCGAGCGAAGCGTGATGCGACAGGCCCTCGAACTTGATGCCGGATGCGCCGGTGGCCGGATAAGCGTCATCGGCAAACAGATTGCGGCGGCGGATTTCCACCGGGTCCATGCCGATCTTGGCCGCCGCAAGCTCGACCAGACCTTCGGTGACCGCGGTCGCGATCGGATGACCGACGGCGCGGTATTGGCACATCACGTTTTTGTTCTGAAATACGACGCGGGCGCGGGCTTTGTAATTCGGGCAAGTGTAGGGACCGCCGACCAGATTGACGACCTGATTGGCTTCGATGCCGCTGGTGCGCGGATAGACCGAAAAAGGACCGATGCCGGTCAGATCGTCGATCGCGAACGCCGTGATGGTGCCGTCGCGCTTGACGCCGATCTTGGCCTTGACGCGATGATCGCGGGCATGGATGTCGGTGTTGAAGCTTTCGAACCGGTCGGCGACGAATTTGACCGGCCGCTTGAGCAGTCTCGACAGCGCCGCCGTCGCCATTTCGTCGGCATAGATGTGCACCTTGATGCCGAACGAGCCGCCGACGTCTTTGGTGATGACGCGCACCTGATGCTCTTCCAGATCGAGATGCTTGGCGAACAGGTTCTGCGTCATATGCGGCGCTTGGGTGCCTTGATAGACGGTCAGCCGTTGCTCGCCGGGATTCCAGTCCGCAACGATCGCGCGCGGCTCATTGGTGACGCCGGTGTGGCGGCCGAACAGAAAGGTCGTCTCGACCACAGCGTCCGCTTCGGCAAAACCCTTGTCGGGGTCGCCGGCGTTGAGAACGCGTTCGAAGGTGAGATTGTCGCCCAACGCGGGATGTATCACCGGCGTTTTGGCGTCGAGCGCGGTTTCCGCATCGGTGACCGCGGCGAGCACCTCATAGTCGATGCCGACGAGAGTGCAGGCGTCCTCGGCTTCGGCGCGGCTCTTCGCCACGACGGCGCACACGGCCTCGCCTTGCCAGCAGGCGCGCTCGACGGCGATGGCGTGTTGCGGCGCCGATTTGATGCCCTTGAGATGCGTGAGCACACCGACCCAGGGCGTGATGACTTTGGCAAGCTCGGCGCCGGTGACGACCGCGATCACGCCGGGCGATTTTTTGGCGTCCGCCGTCGCGATGCTTTTGATGCGGGCGTGCGCATGCGGCGAGCGCACAAAGGCGACATGCGCCATCCGCGGCAGCACGACGTCGGTGACATATTGACCGCGCCCTTGCGTCAGCCGCGCCAGATTCGGCCGCGGTACCGAGCGGCCGATATAGGAATTCGGCCGGTCGAGCGCGGTGAGGCCGGATGGCTGGTCGTCAGCGATTTTCATCCTTTCGTTCCCGCCCGCGTTTGCGCCACGGATTCGATCGCATCGACGATGGCCTGATAGCCGGTGCAGCGGCAGTAATTGCCGGACAGATGCTCGCGGATTTCCTCGCGGCTCGGCACGCCGCCCTTGGATGAGGCCACTTGGGCGAGCAGCGCCTGCGCGCCGATCAACATTCCGGGAGTGCAGAAGCCGCATTGCAGCGCATTACGCCGTTGGAACGCGTCCTGCAGGTCGGCAATCGCGCCGGAATCCGAAACACCCTCGATGGTCTCGACCGCGGCGCCGTCGCATTGCACGGCGAGCACCAGGCAGCCGCGCACGACCTCGTCGTCGACCAGAACCGTGCACGCGCCGCAGACGCCCTGCTCGCAGCCGATATGGCTGCCGGTCAGGCCTAAATCATCGCGCAGGAAATCGACCAGCGTCTTGCGGGCTTCGACGCGCTCGCGCACGTCTTCGCCGTTGACGCGAAGGGCGATGTCGATGTGGCGCTCTCCCATGACCCGATCCGGGTTGGTCTTTCGTTTGATAGCTTCATAGCATCCGCACGACGGCGGCGCCACGGGCGCGGCGGCTCCTACGCGGCGCCTTGGCCGACAATTCCGCGCACGATATCGATGGCGCGGCGCAGCAATGTCATTGAAGCTTCCAGGGTCCGGAAGGCAGCGTGCGCCGTGAGCGTGACGTTCTCCATGGCCGCGAGCGGATTGTCGGGCGGAAGCGGCTCGTGATGAAACACGTCGAGCCCGGCATGGCGGATGCGGCCGCTGCGCAGCGCCTCGATGAAGGCTGCCTCGTCGACCAGGCCGGCGCGTGCCGTGTTGACGAAAATGACGCCGGGCTTCATGCGCGCAAACTCCGCGGCGCCGAGAAAGCCCCGCGTTTCGTCGTTGAGCGTGAGATTCATCGAGATCACGTCGGAGCGCGCCAGAAGCTCGTCGAGCGGCACCAGCGGAGCACCGGGCCGCGGCGTGCGGTTCCAGGCGATCACTTCCATGCCAATGCCGCGGCCGATGCGGGCGACCTCGCCGCCGATACCGCCGAGCCCGATCACGCCGAGCGTTTTGCCGAGAAGCTGCATGCCGCCATGCGGCACCCAGACGCCGGAGCGTACCTCGCGGTCCATGCGGGCGACGTCGCGGCAGGCTGAGAACAACAACGCGATGGTGTGCTCGGCGACAGCCGTGTCGCCATAGTTCCTGATGATGTGAACCTTGATGCCGCGCGCCGCCATGTCGGCAAGACTCATATAGCTCGCCGGCCCGGTGCCGAGAAACACGATGTGTTTGAGCGCCGGACATTGGTCGACCAGTGGCGTCGGCATATAGGAATGGTCGTCGATGCAGATCACGTAGCCCTCGAGCACGCGCGGCAAATCATTGCGCTCGAACGGCGCGCGATTGACGTCGATCGGCGGATCGTCGGCGCGCACGACGCGCTGCCAAACCGGCGCGAGTTGATCGTTGCAGTCGAGAAAGAGCGATTTCATTGCTGGGCCGTTGACGGTTGGGGCGCTGACTTCTAACACATTGTCGAGAATACGGAATGCGCCGATTCTCGCAGCAGCGAGGGAGTTTTGACATGCGCCTTGCAAGCTACGCTCTGCGCGGCCGGCCGAGTTTCGGCGCGGTCACGGGCGAGGGCATCGTCGACCTGCGGCCGCGGCTGCACCGTTTTCACACGCTCAGCGAGGTATTTCGCGGCCAAGCCCTCGACCAGGCGAAAGCAGCCTCCGACGGGGTGCGGCCCGACGTGCCGCTCAACGAAGTCGAGCTGTTGCCGCCGCTTTCGGCGCCGGAGAAAATCCTCTGCATCGGCATCAATTACGCCAACCGCGGCCAGGACTATAACCTCACCGACGCGCCGAAATATCCGAGCATGTTCTACCGCGCGCCGAATTCGCTGGTCGGATCGGGACAAAATCTGATTCGGCCGAAACTATCCGAGCAACTCGACTACGAAGGCGAGATCGCCATCGTCATCGGCCGCGACTGCAAACATGTGCCGAAAGAACGCGCGCTCGAAATGATTGCCGGGCTGACATTGTGCAACGAAGGCACCATCCGCGATTGGACGCGTCACGGCCAGTTCAACGTCACGCAGGGCAAGAATTTCGACTCCTGCGGCGCCATCGGGCCGTGGATCGAGACCGACTTCGACCTGAAAAAGCCGCTGCGCCTGATCGCGCGCAAGAACGGCGAGGTGACGCAGGACGACACCACCGCGAGCATGATTTTCTCGTTCGCCGACATCATCGCCTACACCACGAGTTTCATGACGCTTAAGGCCGGCGACGTCATCTGCACCGGCACGCCGGTCAAGAGCGTGCCGAAGGTCGAGCCGCCGATCTGGCTCAAGCCGGGCGACACCATCGAGGTCGAATGCCCTGCTATCGGCGTGCTGCGCAATCAAGTGGTGGACGAGGCGTGACGACGAGCGCCCGCGCGGCTTGCGTCATCGGCTGGCCGATCGGACATTCGCGCTCGCCGCTCATTCATAATTACTGGCTGAAGGCTTACGGCATCGCCGGCCAATACCGGCGCGAGGCGGTGCCGCCGGAGAAATTCGGCGCTTTCGTGCAGACGCTCGCCGCGCGCGGCTATGTCGGCGCCAATGTCACCGTGCCACACAAGGAGGCAGCCCTTGCGCTGACGCAGCCGGACGACCGCGCCCGGGCGGTCGGCGCCGCCAATACGCTCTGGTTCGACGGCGTGTTGCGCGCGACCAATACCGATGTCGAGGGTTTCTTGGACAATCTCACCGCCTGCGCGCCCGATTGGAGCCGCAACGCGAATAAAGCAGTCGTGCTTGGCGCGGGCGGCGCCGCGCGCGCGGTGGTTTATGGTCTCCTCGAGCGCGGTGTCGCGCGCGTCGTGGTGGTGAACCGCTCGCCGGCGCGCGCCGAAGCCTTGCGTGAACGCTTCGGCGCACGGGTTGAGCCGGCGTCCTGGAACGCACGAAATGCCACGCTCGCCGACACGGCGCTCCTTGTGAATACGACGACGCTCGGCATGCATGGACAGCCAAACCTCGTTTTGGACGTCGGGCAACTGCCCAGTCACGCCATTGTCGCCGATCTCGTTTACGTACCGCTGATAACCCCCTTGATCAGGACGGCGAGAGCTCGCGATCTCGCCACCGCCGATGGGCTCGGCATGCTGCTGCATCAAGCGGTGCGCGGTTTCTCGCTCTGGTTCGGCAAAACGCCCGAAGTCACCGCGGAACTCCGCGCCCTGCTCGAAGCCGATCTGTCCCTTCCGCAGGCCAGCCAATCGGAATAACCTCAGGTTCTTGGGGTTTAATGCCTGTCGCCGTTGACCGAGCGTCAGGCATGCTTTGGGAGGACCAGTCATGACAAGATTCAAGATCGCGAGTTCCAGCGCGCTTGCCGTGCTGTTCGCCGCTTCGCTTGCGCTGGCGCAAGCGCCGACACCGACGCGGGTGCGCGGCACAATCGAAAGTCTCGACGGTCAGACGCTGACCGTGAAGTCGCGCGACGGCGCGACGGTGGTGATCAAGCTCGCCGACAACGCGCCGGTGCGGACCTTCACCAAGTCCTCGCTCGACGACGTCAAGCAGGGCGGCTTTGTCGGCATCACCGCCACGCCGCAACCGGACGGCACGCAAAAGGCCGTCGAAATCCATATCTTTCCGGAGGCCATGCGTGGCACCGGCGAAGGGCACCGCCCCTGGGACCTGGTGCCCGACAGCACCATGACCAATGCCACCGTCGATAGCCAGGTTGCCGTCAGCGACGGCCAAAAGCTGGTGTTGAAATATAAGGACGGCGAGAAGACCTTCATCGTGCCGTCGAACGTCATCGTCGTCACTTTCGCGCCGGCGACCACGGCCGATCTCAAACCCGGCGCAAAAGTCTTCCTCAACGCCTTGAAGCAACCCGACGGTACGATCACGGCCCCGAACGTCACGGTCGGCAGCAACGGCGTCAATCCGCCGATGTGAGCAAAGCGCAGGCGGCGCGGATTTTCTTGGAGCCTCCCATGACGATGAAGAGACCGCTTGCAAGTCTCACCCTCGTCGCCGCATTCGCGGCGGTATCAGTACTTGCGAGCTCGGCGCTTGCGCAGGCGCCGCAAACCGTTCGGTTGCGCGGCGTGATCGAAAAAGTCGACGGCAATACGCTGACGGCGAAGACCGACAAGGGCGACGAGATCAAGATCAACCTTGCCGACAAAATGCTGATCGTCGACGTCGTCAAGGCGTCGCTGGCCGATATCAAGGACGGCGCGTTCATCGGTTCGGGCGCGATGCCGCAACCCGACGGTTCGCAGAAAGCGATCGAAGTCCACATCTTCGCCGAGTCGATGCGCGGCACCGGCGAAGGCTTCCGGCAGTGGGACGGCGCTCCCAACAGTACCATGACCAACGGCACGGTCGGCACCACCGTCACCGGCGTCGATGGACCGGTCATTACCGTGAAGTTCAAGGACGGCGAGAAGAAAATCGTCGTCACGCCGGACGTGCCGATCGTGCGCTTTGAAATCGGCGACATCAGCGCGGTCAAGCCCGGTGCGGCCTTCACGGTCGTGGCCGCGGTGAAGCAACCTGACGGCAGCTTCGGCATCAACCGCATCAATGTCGGTCGCGACGGCGTCGTGCCGCGCTAGTTTTTCCTCCGGCCGCGGCGCCGCATTTGTGGCACGGCAATTGCTCGTTGTTCGGGCATTAGAGCATGATCCCGAAAAGTGGAACCCGGTTTTCGGAAAAGATCATGCTCAACCGAAGAATCTAGCCGTAACGCCAGGAGGTCGTCCATGACACGCGCCGAACTCACCGAGAAGCTGCTCGATATCAAGCGCGAAAAAGGCTGGAGCTGGAAATATATCTGCGGCGAGATCGGTGGCATGTCGCCGGTGCTGATCACCGGCGCTATCCTCGGCCAGATGAAACTGACCAAGCCGCAAGCGGCCAAGGGCGCCGAGCTGTTCGGCCTGAGCAAAGGCGAACAGTCGCTGCTCAATGAGGTACCGAACCGCGGTTCGCCGATGCCGCCGACCGATCCTTTGATCTACCGATTCTACGAACTGGTGATGGTCAACGGACCGGCGTTGAAAGTACTGATCGAAGAGGAGTTCGGCGACGGCATCATGTCGGCGATCGACTTCGACCTCGGGCTGGAGCGCCAGGCCGATCCTAAGGGCGATCGCGTCAAAATCTCGATGTCGGGAAAGTTCCTGCCGTTCAAATATTACGGCGCGACCGGCAACGCGCAGGCCTACGGCTATAAGGAAGAGTAGATTAGAGCATGATCCCGAAAAGTGGAAACCGGTTTTCGGAAAAGATCATGCTCAAAAGAAGAGCCTAGACCCTGATCCGATTCGATCGAATTGGATCAGGGTCTAGGATCCGCTCATTCCCGCGAAAGCGGGAATCCGGGTGCCGGCTCCGGATTTCGCGGAGACAAGCGGATGATAGGCCTATAGCGAAGTGATCACGTGACGATCGATGTCGGCGATGCGGCGCACTCCCATCAGCGCCATAGTGACGTCGAGCTCATTGCGCATGATCTCGATCGCCCGTGCGACGCCGGCCTGGCCGCCGGCGCCGAGCCCGTAAATGTAGGCGCGGCCGCTCATGCATGAGCGCGCGCCGAGTGCGAGCGCGCGCGCCAGATCTTGTCCCGAACGGATGCCGCCGTCGAACATGACCTCGATATCGGAACCGACCGCATCGACGATCGGCGGCAGCATCGCAATCGAAGACGCCGCGCCGTCGAGCTGACGGCCGCCGTGATTGGAAACTACCAGCGCCGCGGCGCCGGACTTCACGGCAGCGCGGGCGTCTTCGACGTCGAGAATGCCTTTGAGGATGAGCTTGCCGGGCCACAGGCTCTTGATCCACTCGACGTCTTTCCAGCTCAACGTCGGATCGAACTGCTCCGAAATCCACTTCGACAGTACGGTGACGCTCGTCATGCCCGGGTAATGCCCGGCGATATTGCCGAAGGTCTTGCGCTTGCCGCGCAGAACGCTCAGCGCCCAGGCCGGTTTGGTGGCGATGTCGATGAGATTCTTGATGCGCACCTGCGGCGGAACGGTCATGCCGTTGCGAATATCCTGGTGCCGCTGCCCGATCACTTGCAGATCGACGGTCAGAACCAGCGCGCTGCACTTGGCCGCGGCCGCGCGTTCGATCAGGGAGCGTATGTAGCCGCGGTCTTTCATGACGTAGAGCTGAAACCAGAACGGCTTGTCGACTGCGGCCGCGACGTCCTCGATCGAGCAGATCGACATCGTCGACAGGGTGAACGGGATGCCCGCTTCATGCGCGGCGCGGCAGGCCATAATCTCGCCGTCGCCGCGCTGCATGCCGCACAGCCCGATCGGCGCAAGCGCAAGCGGAAGCGCCACCGGTTCGCCGAGGATGGTGGTCTTGGTGCTGCGATCGGCGACGTCGCACAGGATGCGCTGGCGCAGCTTGATGTGCTCGAGATCGGAGCGATTGGCGCGCAGCGTCTGTTCGGCATAGGAGCCAGCTTCGGCATAGTCGATGAAGGCGCGAGGCACCTTGCGATGCGCAGCCTGGCGCAAGTCCTCGATGCAGGTCATGTTTTTCATGTGCGTTTCCCCAACTCTTAGAGTTCCTGGATAGCACAAAGCGCAAGGAACAGCCGCCGCCGCAAATCGTTGTCCTTCGCGGCCGGACCAGCGGCCCTTCGGGATTAAGAAAGGCTATTGTGATGGACGAATTGAACAAGGACCGTGCCTTTCAGCCCGGTCATCAAGGCTTTGAACGCAATGCCAAGGCCCGAAGCGACCGGCGACGGGAGCGAGAAATAAGGCAGCGCGAAAAGCTCGACGACGCGCTGGAACGCGGACTGGAGGAAACTTTTCCGGCTTCGGACGCGATTTCCGTGGTCCAGCCGATGGCCAGCACATATCAGGCACCGCGCCGTTAGCGGGGCGGTTCCAGGTGAATTACGTCCGCAGGCGCTCTATCCCATTGATTTCAATGGCCGTCATGGTGAACAGCAGGTTCCCGAAAATAGTAAGATTACCCAATATTTTTTGAAGCCGTTGCGACCGCGGACGGGCTATTATCCCGCGCCAGAGCGACTGGCGGTGGGGTCCTCAAAAATGGTTCGTAAGTATTTTGGTACCGACGGCATCCGCGGCCGCGCCAACGGCGTGATCACGCCGGAACTGGCGCTCAAGGTGGGTCAGGCGACCGGCCTCGTCTTCCGCCGCGGCGAACACCGCCATCGCATCGTCATCGGCAAGGACACCCGGCTGTCCGGTTACATGATCGAAACCGCGCTCGTCGCCGGCTTCACGTCGGTCGGTATGGACGTACTGTTGCTCGGCCCGATGCCGACGCCGGCGGTCGCCATGTTGACCCGCTCGATGCGCGCCGATCTCGGCGTCATGATCTCGGCTTCACATAACCCTTACGACGACAACGGCATCAAGCTGTTCGGACCGGACGGTTACAAGCTTTCCGACGAGGTCGAGCACAAGATCGAGGCGCTGCTCGATGCCGACATGACCAAGCGATTGGCCAAAAGCGCCGAGCTCGGCCGCGCCAAGCGCATCGACGGCGTGCACGACCGCTATATCGAATTCGCCAAGCGCACGATGCCGCGCAACCTCTCGCTCGACGGCCTGCGCGTCGTCATCGACTGCGCCAACGGCGCCGCCTATCGCGTCGCGCCCGAGGCGCTGTGGGAGCTCGGCGCAGACGTCATCTCGATCGGCGTCGAACCGGACGGCTTCAACATCAACCGCGAGTGCGGCTCGATGGCCCCCGACGCGTTGTCGCGCAAGGTGCGCGAGATGCGCGCCGATATCGGTATCGCACTCGACGGCGACGCCGACCGCGTCGTCATCGCCGACGAGCAGGGTCATCTGGTCGACGGCGATCAGTTGTTGGCGGTGATCGCCGAAAGCTGGGCCGAGGATCGTCTCCTGACCAAGCCGGGCATCGTCGCCACGGTGATGTCCAATCTCGGCCTCGAACGGCACCTGAAATCTTTAAATCTTTCGCTGGTGCGCACGCCGGTCGGCGACCGCTACGTGCTCGAACATATGCGCGAACACGGCTATAACGTCGGCGGCGAGCAATCGGGCCATATCATCCTTTCGGATTACACCACGACCGGCGACGGCTTTATCGCCGCGCTGCAATTGCTGGCGGTGGTGAAGAAGAAGGACAAGCCGGTCTCGCAGGTCTGCCACCGCTTCGAACCGCTGCCGCAAATATTGCGTAATGTGCGCTATCGCGGTGGCAAGCCGCTGGAAAACTCCACGGTGCGTTCCGCGATCGCCGACGCCGAAACCCGCCTCAACGGCCACGGCCGCCTCGTGGTGCGCCCGTCGGGCACCGAGCCGGTGATCCGCGTGATGGGCGAAGGCGACGACAAGACGATCGTCGAGGAGGTCGTCGACGGCATCGTTGACGCCATCACCGCGCAAGCGGTGTGATAATGGGTTGCGGGCTCGCGCCGCCGGCGCGCCCCCGACTGACCGGTCAGCCACGCGATTTGAGAAACTGCGCGAACGCCTTGAGCGTGCTTTCCGACACGTAGTGCTCGATGCCCTCGGCGTCGGCCTCCGCGGCTTCGCTCGGGACGCCAAGTGCGCGGAGCACGTCGACCACGAGGCGGTGTCGGACGCGAACGCGGTCGGCAAGGTCGTGGCCTTTTTCGGTCAGGAACACGCCGCGATAGGGTCGCGCCGTCGCCAGCCCGGCGCGTTTCAGCCGGGCAATGGTCTTGATCGCGGTGGCATGGGAAACGCCGAGCCGACGGGCGATATCGGTCGGCCGCGCCTCGCCTTCGCCGGCGAGGAGATCCGCGATCAGCTCAACGTAATCCTCGTGCAGCGCGGTGGACTGCGCCGAGCGCGTCTTGCCGAAGCGGCGCGCTTGAGTTCCTTCCGCGGGGAGTTTGGGCATGGCCATCTGGGTATTGGTCCGGCGGCGGCCGAGGTCGCACGCCAGCCGAGACCACATTTTTCTCGTCGTGTCAAAATGTAGTCTTGGCTACAATATGAAGCCATTGACGATCCCCCCGGCCCTGCCTATACCGTACCTAATGCTACATTTTGGTGTAATTGCTGCAAGCGGCGCCGCCTATGACCACTCCGGCAATGACTGAATCGATCCGGCGCCCGGCTTCGCTGACTGATCGGACCCTCGTCACGGCGCGGCAGGTGCTGGCCGGTCGGCGCGGTGGCTTGCGCACGGTGCTGGCGTTCGCCGGACCGGCCGTGGTCGCCTCGATCGCCTATATGGACCCGGGGAACTTTGCGACCAACATCCAGGCCGGCGCCAAATACGGCTACGGGCTGTTATGGGTGGTGCTGCTCGCCAATGTAATCGCGATGCTGTTCCAAGGCCTATCGGCCAAGCTTGGCATCGTGACCGGGCGCAACCTCGCGGAACTGTGCCGCGATCATTTTCCGCGTCCGCTGGTCTGGGCGATGTGGGTCGCCAGCGAAATCGCCGCCATGGCGACCGATCTCGCCGAATTCCTCGGCGGCGCCATCGGACTGTCATTGCTGTTGCACATGCCGCTCCTTGCCGGAATGACGGTCACCGCGATCGTCACCTACGGCCTTCTGACGTGCGGGCAATTCGGCTTCCGGCCGCTTGAACTGATCATCGGCTCGATCGTCGGACTGATCTGCCTTTGCTATCTCGTCGAGATGTTCATCGCGCCGGTCGACTGGGCCTCGGCAGCCTACCACACCGTCACGCCGCAAATCGCCGATGCCGAAGCGCTCTTGCTTGCCGTCGGCATCATCGGCGCGACGGTGATGCCGCACGCCATCTACCTGCATTCCGGCCTGACCCAGGCACGCATTCCGGTTCGCGACGACGACGACCGGCGCATGGTTGTTCGGTTCTCCAACAGGGAAGTCGTCGTTGCCCTCACCGTTGCCGGTCTCGTCAACATGGCGATGGTGATGATGGCGTCAGGCGCGTTCCACTCGGGCCATCCCGAAGTCGCCCAGATCGAGACCGCCTATCACACGCTGACGCCGCTGCTCGGCGCCGGCGCGGCCGGGGTCTTCCTGGTCTCGCTCATCGCCTCGGGCATATCGGCCTCGACGGTCGGCACGATGGCCGGACAGATGATCATGCAGGGCTTCGTCGGCTTTCGTATTCCGATCTGGCTGCGCCGGGTGGTCACGATGCTGCCGGCCTTCGTCGTCGTCGGGCTTGGCGCCAATACGACAAATGCCCTGGTCATCAGTCAGGTGGTTTTGAGCATCGCGCTGCCGCTGCCGATGATCTCGCTCATCATCTTCACCAGCAGAACCGACATCATGGGCACATTCGCCAACGGCGCAGTGACGCGCGTCGCAGCCGTCGTCGCCACGGCGGCGGTGCTCGTTCTCAATATCGTGCTGATTGTGCAAAGTCTCACTTAGCCCGGATCGAGCGCGAAATCCGGGGCTGGATCATCCCGGATTGCGCGCGCGCAACCCGGGCTAAAGTTCTGTAGCAGTGCGGCCGCCGACGCGGCCGCGCCTTCTTCACAACGTCTTCAGATTTTCAGCGGCCGACTTGCCGGTCTTACGGTCCACGACGACTTCGAAGGAAACGCGTTGACCTTCGCGCAGTTCGCGCAAGCCCGCACGTTCGACGGCGCTGATATGAACAAACACATCCTTGCCGCCGCCCTCGGGTTGAATGAAGCCATAACCCTTCTGGGCGTTGAACCACTTCACGGTACCGTTATCCACGGGTCTCTCCTTGTAGACATATCAATGTGAGCCGCGCAAATACGCTCGGCTCGGTTCGCTCGAGATTTTGGTGAAAGATCGTCAGTCAGGCGCGCTTATCGTCGCTGAGTGGCTAAGTCATTCGGCCGAAGCCTCGAAGTGATAAATTTAGCGGCAACGCGCATACTTCGCAAGACGGTGTCGGGCCGATTGTGACAGGCCGCGGACCGTCGACGACAGAGCCTTAATAAAATGGAAACTCGCGTTCCCGACGTCGGCGGAAACGCTCTATAACATTGCGACGGGCCGCTTGCCGCGCTTGCCGGTGGGCATGAGGAATGCAACAACCCGACGCCCGAATGGAGGAAACCGCCTATGCGTGTCGTCGCACTTGAGGAACATTTTTCTGTCCCGTCACTCACCAGCCGCATCGCCAAAGACGTGATTGCCCGCCGCGGTTTCCGGCCGAGAAAGATTACCCCCGGTGCAGTCAACCCGATGGAGCTATTGCCCGAGATCGGCGAGATACGGCTGAAGTCGATGGACGAGGCGGGCGTTAGCGTCCAGGTGCTCTCGAACGCCGGACCTGGCCCGGACCTGTTGCCCGGCGCCGACGGCATCGCGCTCGCGCGCGAAATCAACGACCACTTGGCGGCGGCGATCGCACGCCATCCGGACCGCTTCGCCGGTTTCGCCTGCTTGCCGCTGCAAAGCCCCGACGCTTGCCCCGCCGAGCTCAAACGCGCGGTCAAGGAACTGGGCTTTGTCGGCGCCATGGTCAACGGCACGACCGAGGGCCGCTTCCTCGATCACCAGAGCTATGACGGCCTGCTCGCAGCCGCGGTCGAGCTTGACGTGCCGATCTATATTCATCCGCATATTCCGCCCGAAACGGTGCGGCAGGCCTATTTCTCCGAGCTGCCGGACGGCGCCGCGCGCGTACTGGAAACCGCCGGCTGGGGCTGGCATTCGGAAACGGCGGTGCACCTTTTGCGCATGGTCATCGCCGGAACGCTCGATCGTCATCCCCGCTTGCGACTCATCATCGGCCATATGGGCGAGATGCTGCCGATGATGATGGCGCGCGCCGACCAAGTGTTTCGGCACGACATCGAACATCTGAAGAGGCCGATCACCCGCGCCATCCTCGACCAGGTGTGGCTCGCCACCAGCGGCATTTTCGACCAGCCGCCGTTCCTCGCCGCGTTGCAGACATTCGGCATCGACCGCATCATGTTCTCGATCGACTATCCGTTCGCGCCGAACAAGGCTGGCCGCGCTTTCCTCAACAATGTCGCGCTGGCGCCCGCCGACAAAGCCAAGCTCAGTCACGAGACGGCGGATGCGGTATTGAAGCTGAAGGTCGGTAAGGGGTAGCGCGGAACCATTCGGCGCCGAAGCGATTACCTGCTTGGCGCCTGCATCCCGGCGCGAAATTGGACTTACATTGATCTAGCGCAAGGCTGGCGGCCGGCGGGGGCAATATCCTTATTTGTCTGTATGTGCTTGTATCGGGACTGCGTGATGTCAGGCGAGTCCCCCGATAACCCGCGGTTTCCCTTCAACTGCGTTGGATGGCGTTCTCTTCTGCTTTTCACCAAAATCGTCCCCAAGGTACGGTGGCCCGTCATGGTCGAAACCTACGCGCACCCCCTGAAGCTGCAGGGCCACCGATCCTCCGCCGATCTCACCGGACCGCGTTCGGACGCCGGCATAGGCGCGGTACCGGATTATCTACGGACACATTATTGGTGGGCTTACATCCATCCTCGCTCCGTCAAATTCTTCGAGCGGCAGTGGCTGGTCAATCTTATCTTGTGGGGAAATTACGGCAGGCTGCGCGACGCGGCCTTGGCGAAATTGGGCGACACGCTGCCGGGCTCAACGTTGCAGGTGGCTTGCGCCTACGGCGATCTCAGCACCCACTTGCTGCGGAATGTCGCCTCTGGAAGCGGCAGTCTCGATATCGTCGATGTGCTGCCCATTCAACTGCAGAACCTGCGCGCGAAATTGCCCGCGGCAACATCGGTACGGCTGTTGGCGATGAACTCGGCGCAATTGCAGCTGCCGGATGGCAGTTACGATCGGGCGCTGTTGTTCTTCCTGCTGCACGAGCAACCGCCGAATGTGCGCCGCCAAACGCTGCGCGAGGTCTTCCGGGTCGTAAAGCCCGGCGGCAAGGTCGTGATCGTAGACTACGCGCGACCGCGATGGTGGCAGCCGCTGCGCTATGCGTGGCGCCCGCTGCTGGCGACGCTCGAACCGTTTGCGCTCGATCTGTGGCACCACGACATCCGCAAGTGGATTCCGGCTGGCTGGGCGAGCCAGATCGATTCGCGGTCGTTCTTCGGCGGGCTCTACCAGATGACGACCTTCACGCGAGAGCAGCAGTCCTGAACCAGGCTATTCCACGAACGGCGGCGCGCGCTTGAGCGCACTGCGACCGTGACGGAAGCGTTGCCTCATCGAGTTCGGCAATAGCGATGTCAACCTACCGCCTCGACAAGTTATTTTCGCCCAACTCTGTCGCCGTGGTCGGCGCCAGCCCTCGGCAAAAATCGCCGGGCCACGCCGTTCTCAACAACCTCGCCACCGGCGGCTTCGCCGGCGCGGTTCACCTCGTCAATCCGGAATACGATTCGATCGCGGGAGTGCGAGCGGTCAAATGCTATGATGCGCTTCCGGACGCGCCAGACCTGGTCGTGATCGGCGTGCCTCCACCGGCCGTTCCCGGCATTATCTCCGCCGCCGGCGCCAAGGGTACGCCCGCGGGCATCATCTTGAGCGCAGGCCTGGGTCACGGCCCCGGTTCGCTCGCCGAGCAATGCGATAAGGCCGCACGCGCGACCGGAATGCGGCTTGTCGGGCCGAATTGCATCGGCGTGCTGGTGCCGCAAGCCAAGCTCAATGCCAGCTTCGCGGCGTCGATGCCGCGGCCGGGCGATCTGGCGCTGATCTCGCAATCCGGCGCCATCGCCGCGGGTCTCGTGGAATGGGCTTCGGTTCGCGGCATCGGATTTTCGGCCGTCGCCTCCATCGGCGACAGCATCGACGTCGATTTCGCCGACCTGCTCGATTACTTCGCGATGGATCGGGCGACGCGAGCGATCCTGCTGTATATCGAATCTATCAAGGATGCGCGCAAGTTCATGTCGGCGGCGCGCGCAGCGGCGCGCTCAAAACCGGTGCTCGTCGTCAAGTCCGGGCGTCACGCCCAGGGAGCCAAGGCGGCGTTGACCCACACCGGCGCGCTGGCGGGTTCGGACGCGGTCTATGACGCAGCGTTCCGCCGCGCCGGGCTGATGCGGGTGCTCGATCTCGACGAGTTGTTCGCCGCCGCGGAAACCCTCGGTCACCGCACGACGCTGGTCGGCAAGCGGCTCACGATCTTGACCAATGGCGGCGGCGTTGGCGTGCTCGCCGTCGATCGGCTTGCCGATTTCGGCGGCGAACTGGCTAGCCTATCGCCCGCGGCGATACAAAAGCTCGATGCGGTGCTGCCGCCGATCTGGTCGCACGCCAATCCGGTGGATATCGCCGGCGACGCGGACGACGAACGATACGCCGTGGCGCTTGAGCAATTGCTCGACGACGAGGCCAACGACGCGATCCTGGTCATGAACGTGCCGACCGCTCTGGCATCTGCCGCGGACGCCGCGAAGGCGGTCATTGCCGTGACCGAGCGGCATCGCAAGACGCGCAGTCCGGCAAAGCCGGTCTTTGCGGTGTGGGTCGGCGGCAGCCGTCCGGCGGTGGCCGCGTTCAATGCCGCGGCCGTTCCCAGTTATGCGACCGAAGCGGATGCGGTCGGCGGCTTCATGCATCTGGTGCGTTACCGGGAATCGCGCGAATTGCTGATGGCGACGCCGCCCAGCTTGCCGGAAGATTTTGCGCCGGACTCAGCTGCCGTGCGTCCTGTGATCGACGCCGCTCTGCGCGACCGGCGCACATGGCTCGATCCTATGGAAATACCGCGCGTTTTTTCGGCCTACGCCATCCCGATCACGCCGGCCGCACTGGCGCAGGATGCCGACGAAGCCGCCGTTGCGGCGCGGCCGCACCTCGCCGCGGGCAATGCCGTCGTCGTCAAAATTCTCTCGCCCGACATCGTGCACAAGTCGGAAGTCGGCGGCGTGCGGCTCAACCTCACCACCGAGCAAGCGGTGCGCCAGGCCACCGCGGAAATCTTGAGTCAGGCGCGTGCGGCAAGGCCCGACGCGCGCATTACCGGCGTGACGGTGTTTCCGATGATCGTCCGACCGAAGGCGCGGGAACTCATCGTCGGGCTGGCCGATGATCCGACCTTCGGTCCTGTCATCGTCTTCGGTCAAGGCGGCACAGCGGTCGAAGTGATCAGCGACAAGGCTTTGGCGCTGCCGCCGCTCGACCTCGCGCTGGCGCGCCGCCTCATCGCGCGCACCCGGGTCTCGCGGATTCTCAAGGCCTACCGCAACGTCCCCGCGGCGGACGAACAGGCCATTGCGCTATTGCTCGTCAAGCTGGCGCAGCTTGCCGCCGATTTCCCGGAAATCCGCGAAATCGATCTCAACCCGGTGCTCGCCGACGAAACAGGCGTGATCGCCGTCGATGCCCGCGTCGCGATCGCCCCGGTGGAGCCGCATCGCCGCGGCCCGTCGGGCCATCCCCGTTTTGCGATCCGGCCCTATCCGAAGGAGTGGGAGCGACGCATCTGCTTGCCGGACGGGACCGAATTCCTCGCGCGCCCTGTCCGTCCGGAGGACGAGCCATTATTCCCGCCGTTCTTCGCGGCCGTGACTCAACAGGACTTGCGCCTGCGCTTCTTTGCGCCGGTGAAGGACTTCAATCACGGCTTCATCGCGCGACTGACCCAGATCGACTACGCTCGCGCCATGGCCTTCATCGCGATCGAAGAGGCCACCGGCAAAATGCTCGGCGCCGTGCGTATTCACGCCGACGCCGACTACGAAAACGGCGAATATGCCATTCTGATCCGTTCCGATCTGAAGGGACACGGGCTCGGCTGGCAATTGATGCAGCTGATGATCGAGTATGCCGGCGCCGAAGGGCTAAGCTGCGTTCACGGGCAGGTGTTGCAAGAGAACACGACGATGCTCGGCATGTGCCGGGAACTCGGCTTTACGATCGCGGCCGATCCGCAGGAACACGCGATCAACGTCGTGACGTTGAAGCTCAAGCCTTAAGGTCGTCGTCGGGCAGGATGCGCACGGCGGCGCCGTCGAGATCCTCATATTGTCCACTCTTGAGCGTCCACAGAAATCCGACCAGTCCCGCCAGACCGAGCAACAGCGCCATCGGCACGAGATAAATCAGGACGTTCATGGCGCCAAGTCCGCCATGACCTGGGTGAGTGGCGCGATCGGCTTGCCGCGAGGGGCCTCAGCCCTCGCAGGTTCCGACGCGAAGGGGTCAACGTTTGACAGTTGCGGCATGCCAAGCCGCGCGCGCAACGCATTGAGCGTCACCAGGATCGAGGAACCGGACATCGCCACCGCTGCGATCAGCGGCGTGACCAGTCCCGCGATCGCGAAGGGAACCGCGAGCGAATTGTAGATCACGGTTAGGATGAGATTTTGGCGCATCAAGGAACGGGCTCGTCGCGCCACGATGACGGCGCGCAGCACCGGAGCGAGACGCTCGCCGAGAAACAGCGCGTCGGCATGGGACTGGGCCAAGTGCGCGGCGGTGATCGGCGATATTGAGGCATGCGCTGCCGCCAGCGCCGGCGCGTCGTTCAATCCGTCGCCGACCATCAGGATGCGGCGGCCTTGCGCTTTCAAAAGTTCGATCACGGCGATTTTCGCCGCCGGCGTCAATCCGGCAATCCATTCTCGAATGCCGAGCCGCGACGCCACCGGTCCGACTGCTTCCTGCCGATCGCCCGACAGCACGATGAGATCGAGACCGCGCGCCATGAGCGCCTGAGTCACGGCAATAGCATCGGGCCGCAAGCTCTGCCGGATCGGGATGCTGGCGCTTTTGCCGCGATGGGCGAAGATGATAAACGACGCTTCGGCGTCACGCGGCGTGGACTGAGTGTCCTCGTCGGCGAGATCGCAGAAGGCTGAGCTGCCGAGACGCGCTTCGGTGCCGTCGATCATGGCCCGGACGCCCTGCCCCGGTTCCTCGACCGCCCCGGGATAAGGAATGCGCTCGCGCGCCCGCCGCGCCAACGCTACGGCCAGCGGATGACGGCTCGATAGAGCGAGCCGTGCCGCGCGTTCAAGCAGATCGGGATCGATCGCGAATGCGTCGACGGCGGGATCTGGCAACGTCAGCGTGCCGGTCTTGTCAAAAACCACGGTGTCGACCTGGGCTAGCCGTTCGATGGCGTCACCGCAGTTGAGAATGACGCCGGCGCGGAACAACTGGCCTGCCGCGACCACCTGCACGGCGGGAATGGCAAGCGCCAGCGCGCACGGACAGGTGATAATGAGAACGGCAATCGCCGTGACAATGGCATCGTGAAAGGACGCACCGGCAATGAGCCAGCCGATCGCCGTCAGCGCGGCCGCGGCATGAACCACGGGGGCATAGAGTTGCGCGGCCCGGTCCGCCAGCCGTACGGTGCGCGACTTCGCTTCGGTCGCTTTCTGCAACAGCCGCTCGACCTCGTCGACCAGCGTGCCGGAGCCGGCGGCGGCGATCTGCATTGTCAGCGCACCGGAGCAATTGATGCTGCCGGCGTAGACCGTCGTTCCGGCGTCGACCGCGCGCGGCACGGTTTCGCCTGTTATCAAGCTCTCGTCGATTTCGGAGCGGCCGGTGAGGATCGCGCCGTCGGCCGGAATGACTTCGCCGGGCCGCACCAGCACCCGATCGCCAGGCCGCAAGGCTGCGGCCGGCACGCGGATCACCTCGCCTTTGGCATCGAGCCGATGGGCAAACTCCGCCTTGAGCGAAGCGAGATTACCGGCAAACACCCGGGTCTTCCGCCGCATCGCCATGTCGAGACAGCGGCCGCACAGCAAAAAGAACAACAGCATGATGGCTGAATCGAAATAGACATGAACGGCATGCGTTGCGGTCTCGTAGACCGAGAGCGCGAGCGCCAGCACCACGCCAACCGAAATCGGCACGTCCATGTTGGTCGCGCGGGCACGCAAGGCACGCCACGCGCTAATAAAGAATGGCTGGCCGGCATAGGCGGCAGCCGGCAGCGCGATCAAGGCCGACAGCCAATGAAACAGGTCGCGGGTCTCCTGTGTCATGTCGGAAACGCTGCCCGACCACACCGAGATCGATAGCAGCATGACGTTCATCGCGGCGAAGCCGGCGACGGCGAGACATTTCAGCAGCAGCTTGGCCTGGCGGCTTTCGTCGGCCTCGACCCGTTCGGGTGCGAACGGATGGGCTGGGTAGCCGATGCCCTCCAGCGTCTTGATGATCGTCGCGGCGTCGATCTCGTCGTCGCGCCAATCCACCGCAAGACGGCGTTGTGTGAAATTGAGCCGCGCGTCGATGATGCCGGGCAGCTTGGTCAGTCCGTTCTCGATCTTCCGGATGCAGCCGGCGCAGCCGACACCGTCGACCGCGAGCGTCATATGCGCCGTGCCGGCGTCGCCGTGCTCCACGAACGAGGAAAGATCGAGGATTTCAGCCATGATCGGCGCTCACTTGACTACGATGCGGTTCTTCGACCGGAACAGTTGCTCGCCTTGGCGCGACAGTTCGATCACGAGATCCCATTGGCCCGGCGCGATATCGGCACTGCCATGAAAGCGGCCGGGAGCGTCTTCGGCGACGACGACCGGCCGATCGAGGCGGCGATCGGTCGGACGCTGGAACACAGCCGACGCGTCGATGCCGCGAAGCGGCGCACCCGTGGCGTCGCGCGCCGTCACGTCGAGCCGCGCGCCGTCCGGGGACGGCGTCATCTTGGCGTCGACATGCCATTGCCGCGCGTCCTGCGCCTTGGCCATGGCGACGTCCTGCTCGAACATGCGTCCGGCCTGGTAGGCGCTTTCGGTGTCGACGCCGCCGAATGTCGATAACGCCTCGTGGATCAACACGCCATTGACGGCGAAGACGACGCCGAAGAAGGCCAACAGCGTCAGCAAAATCATCCGTCCGGTCCACCGCCGCGGCGATCGCGTGCGCTCCATTTCGATTTCCCGATCGAAATTGCTCATGGCTTAGCTGCTCCCTCACGGTGCCAGAAAGTGGTCGGCCGCGCTCGCGGCCACCGCGCCTTCGCTGGAGACGACGGTAAACGTCAGCGGGATCGAGGCTTCCGGATCGAGCCGTTGATGCGTCGTCACCAACACCCGAACCTCACGCGACTGATCGGGACCGACGTCGATGACGGGATCGCCGTTGGCGTGCAACTCACCGCCGATAACTTCGACGTTGGCGTCGGGGAGACCCGATATCCGTAGCGCAAAGCGTTGCGTCTCGAGCGTCTTATTGAGAATATGAACGGCATAACCGTTGCGCACCGCGCCGTCCGATAGCCGCACGAACAGCGGATTGCGGTCGTGAATGACATTGACGCCGTCGTTGCGCCGGGTCGCCATCGTATAGGCCATGACCGCGGCGATTACGGTGATGATAACGGCATAGAGCACGGTGCGCGTCCGCACGATTTTGTAGACCGGCTCAAGGCCCTCCCGTCGGCGTTCGATGTTGACGTCGGTGTCGTAGGCGATCAGACGCGTAGGCCGCCCGATCTTCGCCATTACCGCGTCGCAGGCGTCGATGCACAACCCGCATTGGATACAGGCGAGCTCGGGGCCGGTGCGGATATCCACCCCGGACGGGCAGGCATAGACGCACTGCAGACAATCAATGCAGTCGCCGGCGGCTTGCCCTTCGGCATGCAGCGTGGCGGCCTTTTTCAGCGAGGTCCGCGGCTCGCCGCGGTCATAGCGATAGGTGACATTGAACGCATATTCGTCCGTCAGCGCCGCCTGGATCCGCGGCCACGGACACATATAGATGCAGACCTGCTCGCGCATCCAACCGGCGAGCGTGTAGGTCGTGAACGTCAGGATACCGATAAAGACATAAGCGACGAGTGGTGCCTGGAATGTCGCCAAGCCTTTGATCAGCGTTGGCGCGTCGGCGAAGTAGAGAACCCAGGCGCCGCCGGTCCACCACGCGATCATCAGCCACCAAAAATGCTTCGAGGCCGCTCGCGCCGCGCGTTCGAACGACCAGCCCTGCTGATCGCGCTTTAGATGTTTGCGCCGGTCGCCTTCGATCCAGCGTTCGATCGCGATGTAAAGATCGGTCCATACCGTCTGCGGGCACAGATAGCCGCACCACACCCGGCCGGCGAGCGCGTTCATCAGAAACAGCGTCATGGCGGCGATGATGAGAAGGCCGGTCAGGTAATAAATCTCCTGCGGCCAGATCTCGATGAAGAAGAAATAAAAGCGTCGACCCGGTATATCGATCAACACGGCCTGGTGCGGCGCATTCGGACCACGGTCCCAGCGGACAAACGGCAAGAAATAATAGATGCCGAGCCCGACGACGAGCATGGCCCATTTCAAGCGCCGAAAAGTGCCCGAAACATTCTGCGGATAGATTTTCTTGCGGGCTTCATAAAGCGGTCCATTGTCGTCGGGCTCGAGCGGCGGCGGCCCCGGCTGCGCCGCGGTCACGCCCTGGGAGGCGAGCGCCGTTGCGGAGCCGGGACACATCCGTTATTCCCCGCCGCCAAACGTATGAACGTAAACCGCCAGCGCCTTGATGGTGACGGGGTCGAGCTTGCCGCCCCAGGCCGGCATGACGCCGCCGTGGCCGTTCCAGACGCCGTCGATAATCGTCTTGGTATCCGGTCCGTAGAGCCAGATCTGATCCGTCAGGTTGGGCGCGCCGACCGAACGGCTACCCTTGCCTTGCGGACCATGGCAGGGGGCGCAATTGTCGGCGAAGATTTTTGCGCCGCGCGCAAGATCGGCGCCCTCCGTGGTCGAAAGTCCCGACAGCGAGCGCACGTAATCGGCGACGCTGACAATGTCGTCGCGCTTGAGCATACCGTCGCGGCCGAAAGCCGGCATCGAACCCTGGTGGCCTTGATCGTCGCCGGAACGGGCGCCGTGCGTGATCGTTTGCGAGATTTCGGCAAGCGTGCCGCCCCACAGCCAGTCGTCATCGGTGAGATTGGGGTAACCCTTGGCGCCGCCGCCGCCTGAGCCGTGGCACGGCGCGCAATTGTCGGCGAAGGCGCGGCGGCCGAGCGCCCGGGCAAAGTCGAGCAGCTCCGGCGTGGTTTCGATATCTTGCAGCGAAGCCTGTGCGAGCTTGGCCATCATCGGACCGCGCGCCGTCTGCAGCGCGGCGAGATCGGTGGCGACCACGGCGCGCGAATGCCAGTTCAAAACGCCATTGCTATACGACGATAGCAGCGGCCAGGACGGATAGACGATCCAATAGCCGACGGCCCAGACGATCGTCGCGTAAAACAGCCACAACCACCAGCGCGGCAGTGGCGTATTGAGTTCGCGAATGCCGTCCCATTCGTGGCCGGTCGTGCCGACCTGCGTCTCCGGCGCATCTTGTTTTTTGGTTCGATCGTCCATTTCAGTCCTCCCGCAGCGGCACGCGCGCGGATTCGTCGAACTCTTTCTGGCGCGACGGCCACAGCGCGTAGGCCAGCACCACGACGAAGAGCGCGACGAAATAGACGAGACCCCAGGTTTGCGCGAAATGGGCGAAGAAGGCGTAGGTCGGCGACACGATCGTCTCCTCAGCGGATGTTGGCTTTGTCGTCGTAGAGCTTGAAATCAACCAGTGTTCCAAGCATTTGCAGATAAGCGATCAACGCGTCGGCTTGCGTGACGCGGTTCGGGGTGCCGGCGAAATCGCGCGCTTGAGACTTCGGGTAGCGGCGCGCCAGCGCGTCGGCGTCCGGGGCATCGGCGGTGGCCTGGGTGCGCAGATCGGCGATCGCGTTGGCGATCATCTCATCGTTATAGGGCACGCCCAGCAGCGCCTGGACCTTCATGTCTTCGGCGATATGCGTGTAGTCGAGGTCGGTGGTGAACAGCCACGGATAGGCCGGCATGATCGAGCCGGCGACGACCGCGCGCGGATTGTTCAGGTGATCACGGTGCCAATCGTCGGAATATTTGCCGCCGACGCGCGCCAGATCGGGACCGTTGCGCTTTGAGCCCCACTGGAACGGGTGGTCATACTCGCTCTCGGCGGCGAGCGAATAATGTCCGTAGCGCTCGACCTCGTCGCGCAACGCCCTGATCATCTGTGAATGGCACAGATAACAACCTTCGCTGACGTAGATATTGCGGCCGGCGAGTTCGAGCGGCGTGTACGGCCGCATGCCGTCGGCGGTTTCGATCGTGCTCTTGAGGTAGAACAGCGGCACGACTTCGACGAGGCCGCCGATCGCGATCACGATCAGAATGCCGAGCAACAGCAGGATCGAGTTGCGCTCCAGGATGCTGTGCTTCTGCCAGAGCGAAGACGACGATGACACAGATGTGGCCATTGGCGCCCCCTACTCTGCCGCAGCCAAGCCCGTGCCGGCCGCAGCCGGCGCGAGCGCTTCACGTGGCGCGATAGTCCGCCACACGTTGAACGCCATGAGCAATGCGCCGACGAGGAACAGCGAGCCGCCGAGCGCCCGGATCACGTAGAACGGATGCATCGCCTCGACCGATTCGATGAAGGAATATTCGAGGAAGCCGAGATTGGTGTAGGAGCGCCACATCAGGCCCTGCAGGATGCCCGACACCCACATAGAGCTGATGTAGACGACGATGCCGATGGTCGCGATCCAGAAATGCCAGCTGACCAGACGCAGCGAATAGAGCGGCCGGTTCCACAGCCACGGCACCAGGCAATAGATCGCGCCGAACGAGATGAAGCCGACCCAACCCAGTGCGCCGGAATGCACGTGGCCAATGGTCCAGTCGGTGTAATGCGACAGCGAGTTGACCTCGCGCACCGCCATCACCGGTCCTTCGAAGGTGGCCATGCCGTAGAACGCGACCGACAGCACCATCATGCGCAACACCGGATCGGTCCGCAGCTTGTCCCAGGCGCCTGACAGCGTCATCAGCCCGTTGATCATGCCGCCCCATGACGGCATCCACAGCATGATCGAAAATGTCATACCGAGCGTTTGGGTCCAATCCGGCAGCGCCGTGTAGTGCAAATGATGCGGCCCGGCCCAGATGTAGAGAAAGATCAGCGACCAAAAGTGGATGATCGACAGGCGATAGCTGTAGACCGGGCGCTCGGCGCGCTTCGGAATGAAGTAGTACATGATACCGAGGAAGCCCGCAGTCAGGAAAAAGCCCACCGCGTTGTGACCGTACCACCATTGCACCATGGCGTCCTGAACACCGGCCCATACGACGTAGGACTTCGGCGAGAACCACGACACCGGAACCGCGGCGTTATTGCCGACGTGAAGCACGGCAATCGTGAGGATGAATGCCAGATAGAACCAATTGGCGACATAGATATGCGGCTCTTTGCGCCGCATGATGGTGCCGAGATAGATTAAAAGATAAACGACCCAGACGATCGTCAGCCACAGGTCGGCGTACCATTCCGGCTCCGCATATTCCTTCGACTGCGTGATGCCGAGGAGATAGCCGGATCCCGCTATGACAATGAAGAAATTATAGCCGAGGACGACGAACCATGGCGCGAGATCGCCGACAAGCCGAGCCCGGCAGGTGCGTTGCACGACATAGAACGAGGTCGCGATCAGGACATTGCCGCCGAACGCGAAGATGACGGCCGAGGTGTGCAGCGGCCGCAGCCGTCCGAACGAAATGTAGGACAGATCGAAATTAAGCGCCGGAAAAGCGAGCTCGAGCGCGATCCACAATCCGACGGTGAAGCCTGCGACACCCCAGAATACGGCGAGGATCGTGCCGAGCTTAATCGGCCCGAAATTGTAGTTCGGCTTGCCGTCGATCTCGAGCGGGGGCGTCTCGCCGTTGCCCTCAAAATATCGATTGAGGATGGCAAACACCGCCGCCACGCTCGCCGCCGCGAACAGATAGGCGTGGAAAGCGTAGGCGGGCGTATAGGCTTTGGCGGCGACGACGATCGAAAAGAACGCGAGCGCGGTCATGGCGGCTGCCAAACCTCCCTCTCCGAGCGTCATGAATCTCGATTCTGCGTGCGATGGCGTCATTGCGGGTTCCGTTAGCGCGAGATCTCGTAATTGAGCACTCACACCATGCGCAACGCCCGTTGCCGTTGACCTAGATCAAGGAGGTATTCTTATCCTCCTCGATCAAGCCGTGGCGGGTACTCAGTGTTCGAGCGATTTCAGGTAGGTGATCACGTCGTTCACCTGACCGGGGTCATAGCGAAACTCCGGCATCGTCGGATGACCGGTGATGATCCCCTCGGCGAGCGGCTCTTGGAGATCTTCAACCGGATAATGCAAATGCAAAGTGCGAAACGGCGGCGCAATCTTGAGCGGACTGTCGTTGACCTTGCCGATGGCGTGGCAGCTTGCGCAATCGGCATGCAAAAGCACGTAGCCGCGTTGGGCCGGCGGCGACAGCACGTCTTCGCTGTGTGCGGACAAGCTCGTCAAGGCCAGCGTCGCCGCAAGCGATGCAACCCCGATCGCTGTCAGGTGCCACGGTACGATCCGACGCATGACTGGCCTCGCCTTGTTCTGCTCAGCGGACGATTCGCCCATAAGCGCGAAACGACGTCAGGACGCCGCGGCGCGCCCCTTGGGTTCATCGTCAGCGGGAGGAAAAGCCATGCCCGACATCGGCTCGACCCAGACGAGATGGTCGTGCACCTGCTCGACGCCCGGGACGTTTTCAGTCGCGACAATGAGGCCCCGGCGCTCGCGTTCGTCGGTGATGACGCCCCACAATTCGGCGACGCCGTTCTTGACGACGACGTTAACATGCGGCGCCCATTGCTGATGACCGATGGCGGTGAGGATATTTTCGCGGATCTGCAAATCGCCGCCGGCCGGCGCGGCCGCGTCGCGGGCGAGACTCGCCAGCGCGTGCATCAGATTGGCGCGACTGACGATGCCGACCAGTCGTCCGCTCCGCATGACGGGAAGACGTTTGACGCGACGGCGCTCCATCAGCTCGACGACGGCTTCTAGCGACTCGTCTTCGGTGACGGTGACGGGGTCCGGCGTCATGATTTCGTCGACTTTTTTCCCGGTGGCGGAGACATATTCCTGGGCGAGCCGGCCCGGTCCGATGATGAATTCAAGCCATCGCGGGCGGCGGCGTTGGGTGCCGAGCTCGCTGCGCCGCAGGAAGTCACCCTCGGTCACGATGCCGACGAGTTCGCCCTCGGCATCGAGCACCGGCAAGCCACTGATCCGGCTCTGCAGCATCACGCGCGCGGCTCGCACGATCGGCTCATTGGCCCGAATAGAGATCACGTCCCGCGTCATCACGTCTTTGACTTGCATGATCGTTTCCCTCTCGTGCCCGCCTCGACGATTCTGCCGAACAGCGATGCTCAACCGTTCATGCGGCTTAGCGCCAAGCGATTGCGCAACACGATGCGCCGCGACGACGGCACTTCGATTGTTGCGGAACATTCCAATGAGGTCAGCGTCCGCGACACGGTTTCGATCGTCAGGCCGAGGTAATCGGCGATGTCCTGGCGCGACATCGGAAGCTCGATGGAATTGTCGCCGGAAACGCGCGCGGCCATTTCGAGAAGAAAGCTGGCAACGCGTTCTTGCGCGCTTTTGATCAGGAGCATGATGCGATCCTGCACTCGGCCCAGTTCGCGGCCGGTAAGCGCAAAGAGCTGTCGGGCGATCGAAGCATCGCGACCGGCCAGCGCGTTGAGCGTTGAACGCTTGATCACCAGAACTTTCGAGTCGGCGATCGCCTCGGCCGACAGCGTATGCTCGTCGGCGAATTCGAGACCGAAGATATCGCCGGGCAGATAAAACCCGCCGATTTGCCGCCGGCCGTCGTTGAGAATCTTGTAGGTGCGCACGCTGCCACTGACCACTTTGTAAAGGTAATCGGCGGGCTCGTTTTCGCCGAAAATCTCGGAATTGCGCGGGTAACCCATCGTCGCGCCCATCAGCTGCATCGTCTGGTCGAGCACTTCGGTGTCGATCGCGCCATCCCAGGGAAGACTTGCGGGGCGGACCGGTGCGGCTGGCCGACGGACTGGATCGCTGCGGACTGCGGTTTGTGAATGCATGGCCCTTTACCTCCGGGAGCTTCGGGAGGTATTGCTAAACGGCGGGCGGCAAACGGAAAATTCAGATAATGACCCTAAGGGGTTTCCCTTAGGGCAGGACACGCTAGGCAAGCCATTGATCGCGCAGGATTTCAGCCGATCCGAGCGGCATCAAAACGCGACGGGCGCCGGCCTCTGCAATGGCTGACACGATCCCCACTTCACCATCTTACTTGCCGGCTGCTGCGGCGCGGCTCCCGGCGCGGCGCAGCCTCGTTTGGCGGTATGGCGTTGCCGTCGTGGCGATCGCAGCGGGACTTGCTGTCAAGCTCTTGCTGGGATCGGTGCTGCGCGGCGAGGCGTCCTATCTACTCTTCCTCCCCGCGATCCTGATTGCCTCGGCCGTCAGCGGCTGGGGCCCGGGCCTCCTCGCCACCATTCTCGGCCTCATACTCGGCGTGTTTTTCATCCGGGATTTTCGCGCGCTGTCAGTTGCGGACACGGTGAATTCCGTGATTTTCGTCCTGGTCGGCATCGCCGTGTCGTGGCGCGGCGAGTTGTTGCAGCGCTTTCGTCGCGCTGCGGCGACGAATGCCGATGCGGCGTTCGCCCGCAGCGCCCATCTGCAATCGATTCTCGACAGCATTCCCGACGCCATGATCGTCATCGACGAGCGCGGCGTCATGCAATCGTTCAGTTCGGCGGCCGAACGGCTGTTCGGCCGCGCCGCCGCTGACGTCATCGGAAAAAACGTCAGGGTCTTGATGCCGTCGCCCTATCGGGAGGGACACGACGGCTATATCGATCGCTACAAGCACACCAACGAGCGGCGGATCATCGGCATCGGCCGGGTCGTGGTCGGGCAGCGCAGCGACGGCTCGACGTTCCCCATGGAACTCGCGGTCGGCGAGATGCACGTCCGCGATCAGCGCTTCTTCACCGGCTTCATCCGCGACCTGACCGAACGCCAGCAGACCGAGGCCCGGCTGCAGGAATTGCAGGCCGAACTCGTGCACATGTCACGGCTGACCGCGATGGGCGAGATGGCGTCGGCGCTGGCGCACGAGCTCAATCAGCCGCTGTCCGCCATCGCCAATTACATGAAAGGATCCCGGCGGCTGTTGGAGAATCGACCCGACGAAGGCGCGATAATGCTACGCGACGCGATGGACAAAGCGGCCGATCAGGCGCTGCGCGCCGGCGACATTATTCGCCGCTTGCGCGATTTCGTCGCACGCGGCGAAACCGAGCGGCGCGTCGAGGACGTCAAGAAGCTGATCGAGGAAGCGAGCGCATTGGCGCTGGTCGGCGCCAAGGACAAGGGCGTGCGCGTGCGCTTTGCTTTTGCCGCACGGCTCGATTTCGTGCTGGCGGACAAGGTGCAGATTCAGCAGGTTCTGCTCAATCTGATCCGCAACGCCATCGAGGCGATGGAGGACGCCGAAACGCGCGAGCTGGTCGTCTCGACGGCGGCGGCGCCGGACAATATGATCGACATCAACGTCGTCGATACCGGGGTGGGAATTGCGCCCGAAATCAGCGCGCAACTGTTTCAGCCGTTTGTCACCACCAAACGGCAGGGCATGGGCGTCGGACTCTCGATCTCCCGCACCATCATCGAGGCGCATGGCGGCTCGATCATCCAACGGCCCAATCCCGGAGGCGGAACGGTGTTTTCCTTTACTTTGCCTGCCGTGACCAATGAGGAGGCCGGCGATGCCGTCTGAAGCAGCGACCGTACACATCATCGACGACGACGAGGCGCTCCGCGAATCGCTGACATTTCTATTGCGCACGGCCCAGATCGAGTCACGCAACTACCCGAGCGCCAAAGCCTTCCTCGACGCGCTGCCCAATACCAGCCTGGGCTGCGTCATCACCGACGTGAGAATGCCGGGCTTAAGCGGCATCGATCTGTTGCGGCGGCTGAAGGAGCTCAATGTCGTTGTTCCGGTCATCGTGGTCACCGGCCATGGCGACGTCGCGCTTGCCGTCGAAGCCATGAAGATTGGCGCCATCGATTTCCTCGAAAAGCCGTTCGATGACGAAGTGCTGTTGGCCAGCATCAATTCGGCGCTGCGCCAGCACGATGGGCAGGCCCGGCGCCAGAACGAGCGCGCGGAGATCGAGCACCGGGTGGCGGCGCTGTCGCCCCGCGAACGCGACGTTCTGGGCGGGCTGGTGGCGGGTCGCGCCAACAAGCAGATCGCGTTCGATCTCGGCATCAGTCCGCGGACCGTGGAAATCTACCGGGCCAATCTCATGAATAAAATGCAGGCCGGAAGCCTGTCCGACCTGGTGCGCATGGCGCTGATTGTCGGCATGCTGGGATCGGACTAGTCCGCCGCGCTCCCGGCGGGGATTAGGTAAAGGCCCCTAGGCATTCGCCCGCCGCCCCAATTGAGCCAAATCAATGCGGCTTTGCCGATTACGCCGCATTTAAGCATCAGGGTTCATCTCGTTTAAAAGGTCCGGGCGGGCGATGACGCCGCAGTCTCAATTGGCAGTGCAGCAGCCGGTCGTCGTCGTTGTTGACGATGATCCGGCCGTTTGCAATTCGTTGAAGTTCTCGCTGGAGCTCGAAGGATTTGTGGTCCGCGCCTATCGCAGCGGCACGGAGCTGCTCGATTCCGGCAATCTCGGTGATTGCAGTTGCTTCGTCATCGACCAAAGAATGCCGGCCATGAATGGAATGGATTTGATCGGAACGCTGCGCCAACGTCAGGTTCTAGCGCCGGCCATCCTCATCCTAAGTCATCCGAATGCCACGCTCAGCGCCCGCGCGGCGATGGCCGATGTTCCGATTGTCGAAAAGCCCTTACTCGGCAACGCGTTGGTGGATCGCATTCGCGAGGCCTGCCAACGCCGCCGTGCGGAAACCTAGCTCGGCACGGCGAAAATCAATTTTGCCGGGCATCATGGCTTGCTTCAGTAAATTCCCTTAGGGCCGAGACCTGAATTTTTACCCGCGGGGCAGTGGGTTAAGTCTGTCACTGGGGCGACGCCTTTGGGGCTGACGGTTTTGGGCATCGAGCGTGGACGCGAAATGGACCAAGACAGCAAAATAACCCGTGCGGCATGGCCTAATGTCACGGAACCGGACACGCCGCCAGCATCGCCGGCACGCGACCTCGTGCCGGCGCGGGCGGAGGCTGGCCTGCCGGCGCTGGTCGCACAAAAGCGCTCACCCGTGCGCAAATGGTGGCTGTGGGCTGCGCTTGCGCTTGCCCTTTGCGGCGGCGGCGCCGGCGGCGCCTATTATTGGTGGCTGGGGCATCACGCGCAATTGCCGCCCGGGATCGCCTCGGGCAACGGCCGGATCGAAGCGGACGAGATCGACATCGACACCAAGTTCGCCGGGCGCATCGCCGAGATCCTTGCCGACGAAGGCGACATGCTTAAAGCCGGCCAAGTCGTCGCACGTATGGACACCCAGGATATCGCTGCCTCGCTGAAGAAGTCCGAGGCCCAGGTGCAGGGAGCGCGGAGAGCCGTCGACGAAGCCACCGCCAATGTCGCCCAGCTGACAAGTCAGGTGTTGCTGGCGCAACAGGAAATGGATCGCGCCGCCGCCCTCGTCGTGAAGGGCTTCGAAACCAAGGAAGTGGTGGATCAGCGTCAGCAGCAATTGGACAGCGCCAATGCGAACCTGAGAGCCGCGCAGTCGAGGGTGATCGAAGCTCAGCATGCGCTCGAAGCGAGCACGCACGACGTGGAACTCTATACCGTCAATATCGCCGACAATACGCTCGTTGCGCCGAAAGACGGCCGCATCCAATACCGCGTCGCCAATATCGGTGAGGTGCTTCCCGCTGGCGGCAAGGTCTTTACGATGCTCGACACGTCCTACGTTTACATGGACATCTATTTGCCGACCGCACAGGCAGGCAGGGTGAAAATCGGCGCCGACGCCCGCATCGTGCTCGATGCGTATTCCAAAATCGCGATTCCGGCGAAGGTGTCATTCATCGCCAACCAAGCGCAGTTCACTCCCAAGACGGTCGAGACCCAGAGCGAGCGTGACACCCTAATGTTCCGGGTTCGGGTGAAGATCGATCCCGAGCGGCTACGGGCGCGCGCCGAATCCGTGCGCAGTGGCCTGCCGGGCGTCGCTTACGTATTGACCGATGCCGCCACGAATTGGCCTGCGCCGCTGCAAGGGCATGCCGTGCAATGATCGCGCGCGAGCGAGCGATCGCGCGCATCGACAACGTCACGCAGCGCTACGGTAAAGCGGTCGCCCTCGACGCGGTCACGGTCGAGCTTCCGGCCGGCTGCATGGTCGGGTTCATCGGACCAGACGGCGTCGGGAAGTCGTCGCTGCTGAGCATAGTCGCCGGAGCGCGGCATATTCAATCCGGAAGCGTTTTCGTCCTCGGCGGCGACATCGCAGATGCGGCGCATCGGGCTGCGATCTGCCCTCGCATCGCCTATATGCCGCAAGGGCTAGGCAAGAATCTTTATGCGGATCTCAGCGTCCGCGAGAACATCGAGTTTTTCGGCCGCCTGTTCGGGCAGTCGCGTTCCGAACGGGACTCCAGAATCTCCGAGCTTCTCCAAAGTACCGGACTCGAGCCCTTTGCCGACCGTCCGGCGAAAAAATTGTCGGGCGGCATGCGGCAAAAGCTCGGGCTCTGTTGCTGCCTCATTCACGATCCGGATCTCCTGATCCTCGACGAGCCGACCACCGGCGTCGACCCGCTGTCGCGCCGCCAATTCTGGGAGCTGATCGCCCGTATGCGCTCGCGCCGCCACGGTATGAGCGTGGTGGTCGCGACCGCCTATATGGAAGAAGCGGAACGGTTCGACTGGCTGGCGGCCATGAACGCCGGCAAAGTGCTGGCGACCGGGTCGCCGGCCGAGCTCAAGACAAAGGCCGGCGCGGCGACGCTCGAGGATGCGTTCATCGAGCTGCTTCCAGAACAGGAACGCGGCGGTCATCACCGGCTGGAGATACCACCGCGTCGCGTGGTCGACACCGAGCCCGTCATCAGCGCACACGACCTCACCTGTCGGTTCGGCAATTTCACAGCCGTTGACAGGGTGAGCTTCACCATCGAGCGCGGCGAGATTTTCGGCTTCGTCGGCTCGAACGGCTCAGGCAAGACCACGACGATGAAGATGCTGACCGGCTTGCTTGCGCCAAGCGGAGGCGAGGCGCTGCTATTCGGACAGCCCCTCGAAGCGGGAGACATGAGTGCGCGCTACCGCGTCGGTTACATGTCACAGTCGTTCTCGCTCTATACCGAACTGACCGTCCGGCAGAACCTCGAGCTTCACGCGCACCTCTTCCACTTGCCGCCACAAAAGGCAAAGGCGCGCATCGCAGATTTGATCCAGCAGTTCGGCCTTGAGGATTATCTCGATCAACGCACCTTGGATCTGCCGTTGGGAATTCGCCAGCGGCTTTCGCTCGCCGTCGCCATCGTCCACCAGCCCGAGATCCTCATCCTCGACGAGCCGACCTCGGGCGTTGATCCCGTGGCGCGAGACCGATTCTGGGAGGCGCTGATCGATCTTTCGCGCAATCAAGGCGTGACCATTTTCGTCTCGACCCATTTCATGAACGAGGCCGCGCGCTGCGATCGAATATCGCTCATGGATTCCGGACGCGTGCTCGCCACCGGCACGCCGGCGGAGCTCATCAAGGCCCGCGGCGTCGCCACGCTCGAGGACGCCTTCATCAGCTATCTCGAAGCGGCGACAGGGTCGCGCACCACAGCGACCGACGTCGCCGCCCCATCAGGAGAAACCGCCAATCCGGCGCGACTACCGGCGCCGGCGAGTTCATTGTTCAGCCTGCAGCGCCTGTTCGCTTACACCATCCGGGAGACCCTAGAGCTCCTGCGCGACCCGATCCGGCTGGGGTTCGCTTTGTTCGGCACAGCGCTGCTGATGCTGGTGTTCGGATTCGGTATTTCACATGACGTCAATAATCTCACTTTCGCGGTGCTCGATCACGACCAGAGCCATGAAAGCCGCGCCTATCTCGAAGAGCTGAGAGGCTCGAGTTATTTCGTAGAGAAGCCGCCACTCGCCGACTACGCCGAGCTTGAGAAGCGCCTGCAGAGCGGGGACATTGATGCCGCCGTTGAAATCCCGCCCGGGTTCGGCCGCGACATCATGCGCGGGCGTCCGGCCTGGGTCGGCGCCTGGGTCGACGGCGCCATGCCGTTCCGCGCCGAGACCATCCGCGGCTACCTGCAAGCCATGCATCAGCTTTACCTGGCGGACCCGGCCGTAAAGACGACCCAACCCGCCGTACCGCCGCCGGCCGATATCGAACTCAGGTTCAAGTACAACCAGGATTTCGACAGCATCTACGCCATGGTGCCTTCGAGCATGTCGCTCCTGCTCGCGCTGTTTCCGGCGATTCTGATGGCGCTGGCCATCGTGCGGGAGAAGGAACTCGGCTCGATCACCAATCTTTATGTCACTCCCGTTACGCGCATCGAGTTCCTGCTCGGCAAGCAGCTTCCATATATCGGCGTCGCCATGGTGAATTTCGCGATCATGTTCCTGATGGCGCTGTTCGTCTTTCAGGTGCCGCTCAAAGGAAGCTTCTTTGCGCTCGTCCTAGGGGCCCTGATCTACGTCACGACGACGACAGGTTACGGCATGCTGATCTCGGCGTTCACCAGCACGCAAATCGCCGCGCTTTTCGGCACCGCCATTTTGACCAGTCTGCCGGCAACGCAGTTCTCCGGGATGTCGACACCCGTCTCCTCTCTTTCCGGAACGGCGCAGATCATGGGCCGCGCTTTTCCGATGACCTATTTCGTGCCGGTCAGCGTCGGCACGTTCACCAAGGGCCTCGGCTTTTACGATCTCACCACGGATCTGATAGCGCTGAGCCTGTTCATCCCGATCCTGACCGTGTTGAGCCTCCTGTTTCTGCGCAAGCAGGAACGTTAGGGAGAGCGTAGCGCGATGAACAAGATCACGAATATTTTCTGGCTCGGCACCAAGGAGTTGCGCGGCTTCCTGCACGACTACGTGCTGCTGGCCTTGGTCATCTACGCGTTCACCCTTGCCGTGACGATGCAGGCGCGGAGCAATTCGCAAGAGGTGCACAACGCCTCGATCGCCATCGTCGATGAGGATCACTCAGTGCTCTCGCACCGAATCGCCCATGCATTCTTGCCGCCTCTGTTCCAGATGCCGCACCAGATCGCCGAGCGGGACGTCGTGCCGTTGATGAACGAGGGGAGATACACCTTCGTCGTCGATATTCCGCCGAACTTCGAGCGGGATGTTCTGGGCGGACGCCGCCCCATTCTCCAGATTGATGTCGATGCCACGACGATGGTGCAGGCCGGCCTCGGGTCCGGCTATGCGCAGCAGATCGTCACCACCGAGATAGCGGACTTCCTTTCCAACACGGAAGGTGTGCCGCTGTCGACGGTCAATCTCGACGTGCGAATCGCATTCAACCCGAACATCACGACGGCGTGGTTCACCAGCGTGATGGCGATCATCAACAATGTCAGCATGCTGGCGATCATTCTGGCCGGGGCAGCCATCGTCCGGGAGCGCGAGCACGGCACCATGGACCATCTCCTGGTCATGCCGCTGACGCCGTTCGAGATCGCCATGTCCAAGGTCTGGGCTAACGGCTTGGTGATCACCGTAGCGGTCGGCCTGGCGCTTTACATCGTGGTGCGCGCGATACTCGGGATTCCCATCGCCGGCTCGATCCCACTCTTCCTGGTCGGCGTCGTGATCTACTTGTTCTTTGCAATCGCGATCGGCATTTTTCTGGGCACCGTGGCGCATTCCATGCCGCAGCTCGGGCTGCTCTACATGTTGGTCTACCTGCCCATGAACATGCTCTCCGGCGGCAATACGCCGCTGGAAAGTATGCCGCCGTGGCTCGCCACCGCGATGCAAGCTTCGCCGTCGACGCATTTCGTCTCGTTCGCGCAGTCGATCCTCTATCGCGGCGCGGGTCTCGACGTGGTCTGGCCGCAATTTCTCTTTGTCGCCCTGATCGGCGGCTTGTTTTTCGGTCTTGCCATTCTGCGCTTCCGGTCCGTCGCTGCGCGGCCGACCTAGGACGACCAGCAACGGACCGAGTTCCGCGAACGCAATGTGATCGTCAGCGACGGTATCGTTCACCTGTGGGGTCTCGTCGGCACCGAAGCCGAACATAACGCCTTGCTGGCGCTCGCCCGGGACGTCGCCGGCGTCCTCGGCGTCTCGGACGAGACGATCCCTTCCTATTGCGGTCCCGGGCGGGTCGGTCCGCTGGCCGGCGTTCGGCGGCCGGAAAACCGCAATTAACGCAATTGACCTAGCTCAATGCGCGGTTCGCCGGACCCTCCATGTTGCCACGAGGAGGCGTCGCCAAGCGTGATTGTCGGCGCATATGCGGCATTCGCCGCGATAACGCCGAGTGGGAAACACGATTCATGTTTCAAGTGCGCATCCATGGCCGGGGTGGCCAGGGGGTTGTGACCGCGGCGGAGATGCTGTCGGTCGCCGCGTTTTTGGAAGGCGCCCATGCGCAGGCATTTCCGAGCTTCGGTTCCGAGCGCATGGGCGCGCCGGTGATTTCATTTTGCCGTATCGACGATAAGGAAATCCGGCTGCGGGAACCGATCATGGAACCCGATGCCGTGATCGTGCAGGACCCGACGCTGTTCAAGGTTGTCGACGTGTTCCAGGGGCTGAGGCCTTCCGGCTATCTCCTTGTCAACAGCAACCACAGCCTCAGCGAGCTGCATCTCGATAAGATCGCCGGCCAGTTGCCGGCGGGACATGCGCTGACCGTGCCGGCGTCGGAGCTCGCGCTCAAGCATGTCGGGCGTCCGCTGCCCAATGCGGCGCTGCTCGGCGCTTTTGCCGGTCTCACCCATGTCGTCGATTTGCAATCGGTGGTCGCCGCAATCGGCGAGGCATTCACCAAGAAAATCGCAGCCGGAAATATTGCCGCCGCCACCGCCGCCTACGATGCCGTCGCCGGCGCTGCCGCGGCGGCGTGAGGGATTATCGCGATGCTCAAGCAGATCGAAGGTTCACGCGCGATGGCCGAGGCGATCGGGCTGTGCCGGCCCGAAGTGATTTGCGCCTACCCGATCACGCCACAAACCCACATCGTCGAGGGCTTGGGCGAGATGGTGAAGACCGGCGAGATCGCCAATTGCGAATTCATCAACGTCGAGTCGGAATTTGCCGCGCTGTCGGTCGCGATCGGCGCGTCGGCCGCCGGCGCGCGCGCCTATACGGCCACCGCCAGCCAGGGGCTGCTGTTCATGGCGGAGGCGGTCTACAACGCCTCCGGTCTCGGGCTGCCGATCGTCATGACACTCGGCAACCGCGCGATCGGCGCGCCGATCAACATCTGGAACGATCATTCCGATGCGATGGCGATGTGCGATTCGGGCTGGATGCAGCTCTTCGCGGAGACCAATCAGGAAGCCGCCGACCTGCACATTCAGGCCTTTCGCCTCGCCGAAGAATTGTCGATGCCGGTGATGGTCTGCGTCGACGGTTTCATCCTTACCCATGCGGTCGAGCGGGTGGACATTCCCGATCAGGCCGAGGTCGACGCCTATCTACCGCCCTACGACCCGGTGCAGGTGCTCGATCCGCGCGACCCGGTGTCGATCGGAGCCATGGTCGGGCCGGAAGCTTTCACCGAGGTGCGTTATCTGCAGCATTATAAGCAGACGCTGGCGCTGCGCCTGATCCCGGAATTTGCCGCCGCGTTCAAATCGAGCTTCGGCCGCGACAGCGGCGGCCTGCTGCGCTCCTATCGCGCCGACGACGCCGAATTGATCGTCGTCGCCATGGGATCGGTGAACGGCACCATCAAGGACACCATCGACGAGATGCGCGCCGACGGCGTGTCGATCGGCTTGGTGACATTGGTGTCGTTTCGGCCGTTTCCGACCGCGGCGCTCCGCGAAAAGCTGGTGCGGGCGCGCAACGTCGTGGTGATCGAGAAAAGTCTCGCGGTCGGCATGGGCGGCCCGCTCGCCAACAATGTCGATCTTGCGTTACGCAACGTCGAGGCGGCGCCGCAGGTGCACTCGGTCATCGCCGGTTTAGGCGGCCGGCCGATCACGCGCGAGGCGTTGCACCGCGTGCTGCGCCAAGCCTTGTCGCAACCGTGGGAAGGCTCGCATTTTCTCGATCTCAACGAGGCGATCATCGCCAAGGAATTGCACTACGTGCGCAAGGTACGGCGCTCCGGGCCGACCGCCGAAAATCTGTTGCGGCGCCTCGGTCAAGCCGCCGAACAACCGGTCGTGTGAAGGAGACAGCCGTGAACGAACACACGCCGCTACTGACCGCCACGCAGAAGCTGCGCTTCTATCAGAAGGGCACCTTCACCGTCGGCAACCGTCTGGTATCGGAGCAACAGCGCGCGGTGCAGGCGTCGATCAACCGCGCCAACGCGCTGACCTGCGGACACCGCGCCTGCCAAGGCTGCGGCGAGGCGCTGGGCGCCCGCTATGCCATCGACGCGGCGATGCGCGCCACCGACGGCAATCTGATCGCCGCCAATGCCACCGGCTGTCTGGAAGTGTTCACCACGCCCTATCCCGAGACCTCGTGGCAGACGCCGTGGTTGCATTCGCTGTTCGGCAATGCCGCGGCGGTAGCAACCGGGATTGCCGCCGCAATGCGGGCGAAGGGGCGCCCCGAAGTGCGTGCGATCGCCCAGGGCGGCGACGGCGGCACCACCGATATCGGCTTCGGCTGCCTGTCGGGCATGTTCGAGCGCAACGACGACGTTTTGTATATCTGCTACGACAACGAAGCTTACATGAACACCGGCGTGCAGCGGTCGTCGGCAACGCCCCCGACCGCACGCACCGCGACGACACCCGCCATGGGAGCGGAACCGGGAAACGTTTTCGGCACTGGCAAGAGCGTGCCGAAAATCGCGGTCGCCCATGGCATTCCTTATGTCGCCACCGCGACCGTCGCCGATCTGCATGATCTCGAGCACAAAGTCATTAAAGCGATGGGCATTCATGGCGCGCGCTACATTCACATCCACGTGCCCTGTCCGCTCGGTTGGGGCTCGGCCTCGCAGGATACGATCCGCCTGGCGCGGCTCGCGGTCGAATGCGGACTGTTTCCGGTATTCGAAGCCGAGCACGGCACCGTCACCGGCAGCCGGAAAATCCGCGAACAGGTGGCGGTCGAGGATTATCTGAAACCGCAGCGCCGCTTCGCCCATCTCTTCACATCGGAAGAAGGCAAGAAACGCATCGCTCACGTGCAGGCGATCGCCGACCGCAACATCGCCGAATATCACCTGCTCGGCGTCGAGGGAGACGCGTGATGGAGCACCCCTTCGCCATCAGTCTCGATGTCGGCTCGAGCCTCGCCAATCAAACCGGATCGTGGCGCACCTCGCGACCGGTCTATGTCGACCGGCTGCCGCCCTGCAACAACGCCTGTCCGGCCGGCGAGAACATTCAGAGCTGGCTCTACCACGCCGAATCCGGCGACTACGAAACCGCCTGGCGCACTTTGACGGCCGACAATCCGCTGCCTGCGGTGATGGGCCGGGTCTGCTATCACCCATGCGAAACCGTCTGTAATCGCGTGCAGATCGACGAAGCAGTCGGCATTAATTCGGTCGAGCGCTTCCTCGGCGACGTTGCAATCCGCAATCACTGGCGTTTTGCCGCGCCGCCGGCCGAAACCGGCAAGCGCGTCCTCATAGTCGGTGCAGGGCCATCCGGCTTGTCGGCCGCCTATCACCTGCGACGGATGGGGCACGCGGTGGAAATCCACGAGGCAGGCCCCTTTGCCGGCGGCATGATGCGCTTCGGCATTCCGAAATATCGGCTGCCGCGCGAGGTGCTCGATGCCGAGATCGATCGCATTCTCGACCTTGGCGTGGTGTTAAAGCTCAACGCCAAAGTCGACCGCATTGTCGAGAGCATGAAGTCAGGCGGCTTTGATGCCGCGTTTCTCGCGGTCGGCGCGCATATCGGCAAGCGCTCTTTTATCCCCGCCGGTTCGGCGGCGAAGATTCTCGACGCCGTAGCCCTGCTGCGCTCGATGGAAGGCGAGAACCAGCCGCTCCTCGGCCGCCGCGTCGTCGTCTACGGCGGCGGCAACACCGCCATCGATGCCGCGCGCACCGCCAAAAGGCTCGGCGCCACCGAGGCCATCATCGTCTATCGCCGGACCCGCGACCGCATGCCGGCGCACGACTTCGAGGTCGAGGAGGCCTTGCAGGAAGGCATCATGATGAAATGGCTCTCGACCATCAAACGCATGGACGAGGGCGTGCTCACCGTCGAGAAGATGAAGCTCGACGACAAGGGTTTTCCGCAGCCCACCGGCGAGTTCGAGACGCTGGCAGCCGACTCGCTGGTTTTGGCGCTCGGCCAGGACGTCGATTTGTCGCTGCTCGACGGCGTGCCCGGATTGCAGATCAAGGACGGCACGGTGCAGGTCGGCACCAATATGATGACCGGCTATGCCGGCATTTTCGCCGGTGGCGACATGGTGCCGTCCGAACGCACCGTGACGGTCGCGGTCGGCCACGGCAAACAGGCGGCCCGACACATCGACACTTGGCTGCGCGGAGAAGCCTATACGCCGCCGCCGCGGCACGAATTGGCGAGCGGCGACAAGCTCAACACCTGGTATTACGCCGACGCCCCGAAGACGGTGCGGCCGATGCTGGAAGTCGTGCGCCGGCAAAGCACTTTCGAGGAGGTGCAAGGCGGCCTCGACGAGACCAATGCGCTCTACGAAGCGCGGCGCTGCCTGTCCTGCGGCAACTGCTTCGAATGCGACAACTGCTACGGTGTCTGCCCGGACAATGCCGTGATCAAGCTCGGCCCGGGCAAGCGCTTTCAGTTCAATTACGACTACTGCAAGGGTTGCGGCATCTGCGCCCAGGAATGCCCGTGCGGCGCCATCGCCATGGTGCCGGAAGAAATCTGATTGATTCGACATGCGTGCGGGAACAAACGCAGGAGGGTTCGATGCAAGACAACAACGCCGACGCCATCATGCGCGACGATCTTCTTGAAATGCGGGCGGGGCTCCTCGGCCTTGCTCTTGACGCGCTCGAAAAGGGCGGCGTCGCGGTCGACACCATCAGGCAGCAGTGCAAGCGCTGCACGTTCGGCAAGGCCTGCGAACTCGACTTAAGGCGCGATCCCAACGATCCGGTGTGGGAGACATATTGTCCGAACACGGCGACGCTGATCGCGCTCGCCAGAGGCTCGGCCGCTCCCTAAGGGCGTCGAAGTACGTAGTGTTCAAAGAGCCGAGCGCAGCGAAGTACGAAATTTTCTGTCTCGCTTAATGTGCCATTCCCGGCTCATCGCCTCGTTGCGGGTTTTGCAAGCCTCGGAATAGAGCAGAATCCACGCTCGCCCTCGGGTCGACTTGGCGCCGCGTCCCGCATTATGTTGTTGAAGGCGCCTTGCCAGGTCGGTGGTCCAGCCGACATAAGTTCGCCGATCATTTTTACGCCGGCTTCCCAGGACATAAACGAAAAAGCGCATATGGTGCTTGAGGCGAACGCGACCGACGACCCGCCGACGCCGTCATTACGTTCGTGAGATGGCGCTCCCTAGGGGACTCGAACCCCTGTTTTCGCCGTGAGAGGGCGACGTCCTGGGCCGCTAGACGAAGGGAGCCTGGCGTTGAAATAAACGCGATGGCGCCGCCATGCAAGCGCGTTTGCGGCGGCGTTTCGGCCCCAGGCCCCCTCCCCGCGCATCAAGCCTATTGCACACACGATCTCTCGGGCGGGCGACTTATTGCGCGCGAGGCATGGGATATTGCCGGCCAGATCGTGTAAGGATAGGCCGACCGGGCGGCCGATCATGACGCGACATTGGCGACTGATAATCTGCGCGACCGTGGTCCTCGGCTTCGCCGCGTGCCTCGCCCGCGCCGATGTGGGCTTCGACCGGCCCGGCGGCGATTACGACAAATTCGTCCTCAAATCCGGCGATCCGGCCGAGTGTTCGTTGCGCTGCGAGCGCGACGCGCGCTGCCGCGCATGGGCCTTCTCCTATCCGCGCACCGAACAAGCCGAGGCGGTCTGCTGGCTGAAAAACCACGTGCCGCCGCGCGTGCAAAATCAATGCTGCGTCTCCGGCGTGCGTGGCGCCGGCTTGAACGAGCCGATCTCCAAGGACCTGGAATACGGCATCGATCGCACCGGCGGCGATTACCGGTCGTTCGAAACCACGGCGGACGGTGCCGGCGCGGCCTGCGCCAAGGCGTGCAAGGACGAACAGCGCTGCCGGGCCTGGACCTATATGCGCCCGGGCTATCAAGGCGCCGCCGCGCATTGCTATCTCAAAGCGAAAATTCCGCTGCCGCGGCATCACCCGTGCTGCATGTCCGGCGTCATCCGCTAGAGTTTTAAACAGCGCGCAAATTCGAGCCCGCCGGCGCGCCGCGGCTTGATTCAGCGCGCGTACAGATAGCGGACCAGAGTGCGGCCGACATCGGCCAATCTTGCCGCCGAGCATTTGTCGATGGTGTCTTCCGTGGTGTTGAACCACGGGTCGTATTCGAAATCGATGACGAGAAAGCTCGGAATGCCGGCGCGGACGAGCGCGGTCTGATCGTCGCCGACCGGATAAGTCGTCGGTGCATTCAGGAACACGGACGGCGCAACCGCCGCGCCGATGTTCCAGAATTTCACCGTCTCATTCCTTGCATTGGCGAGCGAATACAGTTCCGGGCTGAGCCTGAGATCGCGGTAGCAGACCATATCGAAGACGACGCCGGCTTCGGGCTTGCGACTCGAATAGAAATCGCCGAGGTGCGTAGCGAAATACGGCGAGCCGAGCGCGAACCAGTGGGGATCGCCGGCGCCGAGCGATTTCGGGCCCTCTTCGCCGTCGAAAAAAATCATATCGATGCCGAACGGCGGCGGCGGCAGACCGGCGAGAACGCGCGCGGTTTCAAGGAGCACCGCGACGCCGGAAGCGGAATTGTTGGCGCCGGGCATCGGCGCGTCGGGGTTCTTGGCGTCGCGATAGGCATGCACGATGCTGTCATAATGCGTGGCGACGATGACACGGCGCGAATTGCCGGGATCGAGCCGCGCGACCAGATTTGTCAGCGCGTGCTCGACGCCGTCGTCGCCGCGATACGTGAAGCGCTGCTTGGTGATCGCCTTGAACGGCGTCGGCGCCAATTGCGCTTCGATATAGTCGATCGTCGCTTGGTGGCCCGGCGTATCGAGCGAGCGCGGCGTGAATTTGAGCTGTGCCGCGATGTCGGCCATGGCCCGCTCGCCGCTCCAGCTCTCGGTGGCGACATCGGGGGCTTGCGCCGCTGCCGGACGGCACCAGAGAATATCCGCGCCAACCGCGAGCGCCGCCGCGAGCACTGCGATCGAATAGACAAGCCTGCGCGTCACGACGATTTCTTTCCCACTGGAAGGAACAAAATGGCGGCGCAAACGGCGAGCGCGATGGCATAGAGATAAGTGATGGAACGCGAGCCGATGGTCGGGATCAAGAGGAACGTCGTGAGCAGCGTGCCGACGATATTGCCGATGGTCGAAACGCCGTAGACCAGTCCGGCCACGCCGCCGCTCTCCTCGGCCGACCGCGTCAACAGCCCGACCGCAACCGGCGAGAAGGTGCCGAGCAGCGACAGCGGAACCAGCAACAGCGCCGCCGAGGCCAGGAGAATGGCGGTCGGCCCGTCACCGAACGCATCGAGGATCTTCGCCATCACCGGATCGGCCGCCGCCGGAACCAGCATCAGATAGATCGCCGCGACGAGGATCGCCGTGGCGATGATGCGCGACGAGTGATAGCGATCGACCACGGCGCCGCCGGCGAAGTAGCCGATCGCCAGCGCGCACAGTACCGTCGATATCAGGCTCGCCCAGGTGCCGATGCCGCCGCCGAAATAGGGAAACAGATAGCGGCTGCCCAGCATCTCGAATCCCATCAGCACCCCGCCGACGACGAAGGCGTTGCCGAAGATCAAAATCGTCAGCGCGCGATTTGCCGTGGTTACTGCCATTTTCGGTTATGCGCCTCTATGGCTTTGAGCGACTCGACCGGCGCGAAGTCGTCGGTCAGGATCTTGGCGTCCTGGTTGATGACGGTGCCGCCATCGATCGCAATTTGCCGCCGCTGCGCCAGCAGATCGTGCAGACTGTAGCGCAGATTATAGGCGCTATCGCGTGCGCGCGCGGTGCGGTCGAGCTCGTCGGCAGAGCGCTCGGGCCCGTCGTAGGCGACGGTGACGACATTGCCGCCGGCGACGTAGAAATCGAGCTGCGGAAACACCGCATGAATGGTCTTCACCGCCGAGTCGAACAGCATCGTCGACGGCTCGACGTTCTGCGCCACGACGCCGCCGTCGGCGAGGTGATCTTTGACGATCGTGTAGAATTCCTTGGTCAAGAGATGAAACGGCACGAACGGCCCGCGGTAGGCGTCGATCAGAATGATGTCGTAGCGGTCCTTCGATTCGTTGAGAAAGATGCGGCCGTCGCGATTGACGACCTGGAAGTTCGGCTCGTCCTTGATGCCGAAATATTTGTGCGACAATTCGACGACGACGGGATCGAGCTCGACCGAGGTCACCGGAACCTGCGGCAGGAAGCGGTGCAGGTAGAACGACGTCCGTCCGCCGCCGAAGCCGATTTCCAGTATCGAATTGATATTCTTGGCGTAGAGCAGGCTCGCGGTCATGTAGCGGGTATATTCGACCGGCAGGTCGCGGTCGTCGAGCGTGTTGAAAATGCTCTCGGTATAAATGTTGCGGTTGTAGCCGAACGTCATGCTGACATCGGGGCCCTGACCGTACACGTAGATATTATTGTAGAGCGACTCGCGCGATTCCAGGAGCTTGCGGGGTTCTTGCGCGGCGGCGGAGCCGAACAGCAGCGCCGCCGCAGCGACGGCGCCGGCAATGACGGTGCCGGCAGTCAACGGCCGAACGAACATCACGTTGCATATCCTGTTGTGGCGGGCGAGACAAAGCCGCGCGTTCAGTCACCGGACCGAGATCACAGTCCTTTGCCTGGGGCGACTTGGCGGGGCGGACACTGCCCGGAGCACCAAAACCGGTCAAGATCGTCCGCCGCATAGGGACGAAAAGTGAGCAAAGTGAGACCGGGCGGATCGGCGTAGCAACCAACGCGCGTCGTCATGGTTCGGTGGCGAAACGCAATGCCCCGACCGGCTTGAGCGTCTTGATGTCGAAAGTGCGCAATTCGCTCGCGCCGCCGATGTCGAGTAGGATCGCCACACGCCCGTCCGAGGCCGTCATCGAAATCACGCGGGCGCCTTTCGGCAGCGTGACAATGGCATCGATCGCGGGTCCCGTAGCGGCGCCGGCGAATAACCGATAGCCGATGACGGTCACCACCGCCGCAATGGCAAGCGCGGTGGTGAGAGCCGATATGAGCAGCATCGCACGCGCCCGTCCAACGAACCGCACCGCCTCGGACTCGGCGGGCTCGACGCCGGCTGATAGATTGCCGCGCGGATCGCCGGAAAGAGTGTTCATGACTGGATTGTCCTTGGAAGTTGCCTCGTCCACGCCCACCGCGGTGCTGGTCGCCGATGACGAAGCCGGCGACCGGCTCGATCGCGTGCTGGCCCGGCATATCTCCGCCTTGTCGCGGACCCGGCTCAAGGCGCTGATCGAGGCCGGCGCCGTCGCGCTCGACGGCGAGACGATCCGCGATCCGAGCCATCGCGTCAATTCCGGTGCCGCCATCCGTGTCGAGGTACCGCCGCCGGAGCCGGCCAAGCCGAAGCCAGAGCCGATTGCGCTCAACGTCGTCTACGAGGACGACGACATGATCGTCATCGACAAGCCGAAAAACCTCGTCGTGCACCCCGCCGCCGGACACTGGACCGGAACGCTGGTCAATGCGCTGATTGCCCATTGCGGCGACAGTCTTTCCGGCGTCGGCGGCGAGCGCCGGCCGGGCATCGTGCATCGGCTCGATAAGGACACCACCGGCCTGATGGTGGTCGCCAAGAACGACGCCGCGCACCGGGCGCTGGCGGCGCAATTCGCCGGCCATGGGCGCGACGGCGAGCCGTTCGAACGCGGCTATCTCGCCTTCGCCTGGGGCGCGCCCGAGCGACCGAGCGGCGTGATCGATCGGCCGATCGACCGCGACCAGCGCGCCCGCGACCGCATGGCGGTGCGCGAAGGCGGCCGCGAAGCCATTACCCATTGGCAACTGCTCGAACGCTATGCCGGTCCGGCCGGTCCGCGGCGGGCCAGCAAGCCCGAACGCTCCGACATCCCGGCCGCGAGCCTTATCGCCTGCCGGCTCGAGACCGGCCGCACCCATCAGATTCGGGTGCATTTGGCCTCGATCGGGCATCCGCTCCTGGGGGACGAGGTCTATGGGTCTGGATTCCGCACCAAATCCGCGCTTTTACCGCCAAAAGCACAATTGGCGCTGTCGAGCCTTGGCAGACAGGCCCTCCATGCCTACATGCTGACCGTCAAACATCCCTCGAGCGGCGAAATCCTTCGCTTTCGGTCGGAACTGCCGCCCGATCTTACGCGTTTGCGTGAGGCACTGGTCGGCGGTCGGGCCGCTTCCAGCGCCAAAGTTTCTGGCGATCTGAAGTAAGGATTAACCGATTTCTCCGGTTCTTATAACGACTTAACCGAGATAAACGCAGCATCGCGCTGATGTGATGCCGGTTCCCTTCCACTCGCCCGATTCGAACGTGTATGTTGCGGGTGCGAGATAATCATCCTGGCGCCGTCGGCTCGGGGAGCGGCGGCACTATCGCCCGCCGCTCCGCGGGGGCATGAATTTAGGAGGGCGCTATCATGGCCCAGACTGCAGCACTGCCCATTTTATCGGGCGAAACCGGCCTTACCCGGTATCTAGAAGAAATCAGGCGGTTCCCGATGCTGGAACCGCAGGAAGAATTCATGCTGGCCAAGAGCTGGCGCGAGCACGGCGACCGCGACGCGGCGCACCGGCTCGTCACCAGCCATCTGCGGCTCGTGGCCAAGATCGCCATGGGCTATCGCGGCTACGGCCTGCCGATCTCGGAAGTGATTTCCGAAGGCAATGTCGGACTGATGCAGGCGGTCAAACGCTTCGAGCCCGACAAGGGTTTCCGGCTCGCCACCTACGCCATGTGGTGGATCAAGGCTGCGATCCAGGAATACATTCTGCGCTCGTGGTCGCTCGTGAAGATGGGCACCACCGCCAATCAGAAGAAGCTGTTCTTCAATCTGCGCAAGGCCAAGAGCCGCATCTCCGCGCTCGACGAAGGCGATATGCGGCCGGATCAGGTCAAGATCATCGCCAAGCGTCTCGGCGTCACCGAGCAGGACGTCATCGACATGAACCGCCGGCTCGGCGGCGATGCCTCGCTCAACGCGCCGATCCGCGAAGACGGCGATTCCGGCGAATGGATGGATTGGCTGGTCGACGACTCGGTCAGCCAGGAAAGCCGGCTTGCCGAGAGCGAGCAGTCGGATAACCGCCACAAGGCGCTCGGCGAAGCGCTTTCGGTGCTCAACGATCGCGAGCGCCGCATTTTCGAAGCGCGGCGGCTTGCCGACGACCCGATCACGCTCGAAGAGCTCGCCGACGAGTTCGGCGTGTCGCGCGAGCGCGTGCGCCAGATCGAAGTGCGCGCCTTCGAGAAAGTGCAGAAGGCGGTGAAAAACAACATCGCCCACATGGAAAATCCCGGCGCGGCGATTGCCGCCGCGGCGGCGCATTAGCGTCAGCTTGAAATCCTGGCCAGCGAAGCTTCGGCGCGGCGTTCAAAGATCACCGCACGTTGCCGATGAGCGAGGTCGCGCGCCGTAGTAAAAGCCTGCCGGGCCCCTTCCCTACTGGCTCGGACGAGCGCCAGCAGGCATTCGCCGCGCAACCGATAGATTTCCGGCAGATAGTAGCCAACGCCCGGCTCATCGATCGCTGCGATCGCGCGGTCCAGATAATCGAGCGCATCGGCGGGCCGGCCGGCCGCGAGCAGGACCTCGCCCGCCAAACCCAAATTATATTGTGGCACCGGCCCGGTGGCGACGGCATTGTCGATTTCGGCATCGATAAGCCGGGCGGCGTCGGCGACCCCCGCCCCCGTCGCGTTCGCCCAAGCGACAATAACCAAGCTGCCCGCGCGATAGGGCGAAAGTCCAAACTTGTCCGCAAGCGCAACCGCGCGGCTGGCCACCGCGAGGGTGGCCTCGCGATCGCCTGCAAGTTGGCGACATTGCGCACTCTCGTACAGTGCGTGAGCGAGGCTATTTGGATGATCGAGGGCTTCGCCGAGGGCGAGCGCCTGGGTAATGCTCGCCTCCGCCAATTCCCGGTCGCCGGACATTTGGAGCGCCAGCGCACGCGTTGCATGCGCGCAGACGCCCGGATCGTGGCTGCCGAAGGTGGGACCAAGATGACGGTGGCGAGCCATGTCATATGCTTCGACGCCGATCCGGCTGCTCTCCAAACACTCCACGACGTCGCCGCGGAAAAAAGCGGTCGCCCAGCGGCAGTGATGGGCTTCGAGCAGCAGGTCACCATCGCCTGAGCGCTCCGCGAGCATCACCAATTCGTTGGCCCGTTCGCGCGCGAGCGCTGTTTTGCGCCGCAGATTGGCGTTGAGCCACAGGCCCCACTTGGCTTTGTAGGAAGCCGCCTCGTCACCCAAGCTGGCGGCGATCTCAGCCGCGCGCTGATAGGTTTCCTCGACCTGAAGATTCTGCATCCCTCGCGCTACCATGAGTGCCGGGCCGAGCTTGAGCAGAAAATCCAGCTGGCGGCGCATGCGCTCGTCCGGCGTCGATATTGTGTCGGCCATTTTGAGGCCGGCCGAGAAATGCGCGATCGCCTCTTTATAGGCCGATTGGCTCACGGCCTGGTCGCCGGCACGCATGCGGTAATCGCAAGCGGGACCGGCGAGGCCAGCTTCGCCGAAATGGTGCGCGAGAAGATCCGGCTCGCGAACGGCCAATTCGCCGAATCGTTGTTCCAGGGCGCGGGCGATCCGCTCGTGCCATTCGCGGCGCCGACTAAACAGCAGGCTTTCATAGGCGGCGTCTCGCGTGAGAGCGTGTTTGAAGCTGAAGCCGCGTTCCGAGCCGCGTCCTTCGGGAAACACGATGCCCGCCGTAAGGAGCTTCGCCAGAGCGGCTTCAAGATCGGTGCCGCGGTCGGGCATCACCGCATCGAGCAGCGCAACGGTGAACTGGCGGCCAATGACGGAGGCGATCTGCGCCACTTCGCGGGCTTCGCCGAGCCGGTCGAGCCGCGCCATCAGCGAATCCTTGAGTGTCGCCGGCACCGCCGCACGATCCGCACCCGTCGACTCCAGCAAGCTTTTGGTCAGTTCCTCGGCGAACAACGGCACGCCGTCGGTCTTGGCGACGATCGCGGCGATGGTCTCCGCCGACAGGCCACGCGAGGCGGCAACGCCGGCGACCAGTTCCGCGCATTCAGCGCGTCCGAGACGGCCGAGTGCCAGCAAGGTCGAATGCGGCCTCGATTGCCATGGCGGCGCGAAATCCGGCCGCGCGGAAACCAGGGCCAGCAGCCGCGCGTGACCGATGCTGTCGGCCAATCGTGTCATGAATTCGAGCGTCGTGGCGTCGATCCAATGCGCGTCTTCAAGGACGACCAGGACCGGCAGGGCGCCATGCTGGACGACGATTTTGTCCACCAGAAGCGCAATGAGCGCCGCCTTGCGTTGCGCCGGCGTCAGCGGCAACGCGGGCGACGATGCCGGGATCGGGATCGACAAAAGTTCAGCCAACAAGAAAATGTTTGTCGAATCATACTCCGTGCAATTCGCCAAAAAGGCATCGAGTTTCCCGATCCGCGCATCCGCCGAATCCCCGGCCGTGAAATTCGCGGCGCGCCGCAAATACTGAATGACCGGATAAAGCGCGCTGTCGCTGTGATAAGGCGAACATTGCAATTGGATGCGGATATGCGGCTCGCCGGACACCGTCTCTTGCAGCGCCTCGATCGATCGTGATTTGCCGATCCCCGCTTCGCCGGTGACCGTGACGATTTGGCCTTCGCCGCCACGGGCGAGACGCCAGCGATCGAGCATCAGACCCATTTCATGGGTGCGACCGATCAGCGGTAAATGTGCGCCGGCACGGTTCGCCGCGAAGCGGCTCTCGACCGACGCCTCGCCGCAGACGCGCCACGCCGGTACTGGCCGCGAAAACCCTTTCAATTCGTGCTCGCCGGTGTGTTCGAGCTCGAACAATCCGCCCAGCAAGGCCTGCGTCGCCTCACTGATCAGGATACAGTCCGGGGCAGCAAGCGACTGCAGCCGTGCGGCCAGGTTCGGGGTTTCGCCGACGATGCTGCGCTCTTGCGCGGTGCCCACCCCGATGATCTCGCCGACCACGACCAGACCGGTAGCGATCCCGACCCGCGCCTTGAGCGGTTCGCCGTTTGGCAGCTCGATGAAGCCGACGTCTGCCAGGATATTGATCGCAGCGTGGACCGCGCGTTCCGCCGCGTCCTCGTAAGCACGCGGAAAGCCGAAATAAGCCAGCACGCCGTCGCCCATGAATTTGGCGACGAAGCCGCCGAACCGGCCGATCACGCCAGCGGCGGCGTCCTGATAACGGCGCATGACATTGCCGAGCAATTCCGGGTCGACCGTTGCCGAAAGCGCGGTTGAACCGACCATATCGCAGAACAGCACCGTGACTTGACGACGCTCTGGATCGCTTGACGGTTCGGCAGCATTCGCTTGGGGCGCGTCCGGTTTGGCGCTCCCGGCGCCAAGCGCGGCAATCGCTTTCAACAGCCGTCGGCGATTGCCGAGCGACACGCCGAGATTTTCGAGATCGCTCTCGTTCAGTTCAGGCAGGATATCGAGATCGATATCGTTCGCCGCGAACGCGTCGGCGTATTGCTCCAAGTTGTTACGGCGCAACCAGTCGCGAAGCTCGCTCATTCCACAAGGTTCCAAAGCACGTTTTCGGCGCGCTATTTAGCCGCAAAACGGCACCGACCCAGCATCGCAGACGAACCCCAATCGATCGCCTGGCGCAAGCAGATTCATTCTCGCAACGCTCCCTTCAGCGGCCAGCGGCAGGCGAGAATCATCGCGCCGGCGAGCGCGGCTATGCCGGCGACCATGAGAAAGAACTCCGGCCTTGCCATCCGGCTCCAATAGCTGCCGATATAACCGGACAGAAAGCCGCCGGTGAAACTGGTCGCCAGCCACACCCCCATCATCATCGACAAAATGCGCGCCGGCGCCAATTTGGTCACGAGCGACAGGCCGACCGGCGAGATATAAAGCTCGCCCAGCGTGATGATAACGATGGAGCCGAACACCCACAGCCAGCTCGCCCGGCCGGTGCCTGCGTGAAACGCGACATAGGCCATCACCAGATTGGCCACGGCCACGCCGCAGCAGCCCAACGCCATTTTGGTGATCGTCAGCGGCTCGGTGCCGCGTGCCGCCTGGTGCGCCCACAGCGCGATGACGAACGGCGTGAAGGCGAAGATCATGAACGTATTGAAGGCGAGGAACCAGGTGGTGGGAATTTGCGCGGTCAAGCCGAAGACATCGATGCTGCGGTCGATATCGGCGTCGATCCACAGGATCGTGGTGTTGCCAATCTGCTCGTAGGTCGCCCAGAACAACGTGGTCGGCACGAACAGCACGAGGAGCGCGATGATGGCGCGCCATTGTTCGCGGTCGAGCGGACCGCTCTGCCGATGCGCTCCCGTGACTTTGCGCAACGCGGCTGTGTGCAGTTCATCTTGCGGCAACAGCGGCAGCGCGTAGAGATAGATCGAAAGCCCGATCAGCATGCCGACGCCGGCGGCGGCAAAGCCATAATGCCAGCCGGCTTTCTCGCCGAGCGTGCCGCAGATGAGCGGCGCCAGGAACGCGCCGACATTGATGCCGACATAGAAGATCGAATAAGCGCGGTCGCGGCGATGATCGCCCGGCGCGTAAAGTCCCCCGACCTGCGTCGAAATATTCGGCTTGAAGCAACCGCTGCCGAGAATCAGCGCCAACAGTGCGAACAGGAACAGCTCTTCGACCGCCATCATGAAATGGCCGATCGCCATCAGGATCGCGCCGATGACCACGGTGCGGCGCTGGCCCAGCACGCGGTCGGCGAGAATCCCGCCGAAGATCGGCGTGAAATAGACGAGCCCGGTATAAAAGCCCCAGATCTGCGACGACAACGGCTGCACGTCGAGCGGCCCGAACAGGCCTTCCAGCGCGCGCTTGAACGCCAGCAAGCCCACGACGTTGCCGGAGTGATCCGGCAACAGCAGGTACTTCGTCATGTAAAGAACAAGCAGCGAGCGCATGCCGTAATAAGAGAAACGCTCCCACATTTCGGTCGTAAACAGGAAGGTGAGCCCGCGCGGATGGCCGAAAATCTCCGCAGGCGCCAAGCCCACCGGCAAAGCCTCAATGCCGTCAGCCAAGGTTGCAGGCCTCCACCACTTGCGTCGCGCCGTCGCCGGTGGTTTATCGCCAGCCGACGGCCCTATCATGACGACAGTCAATGATGACAACAACAATGGCCGAAAGCCATGAACAATGACCGTGGGGGATGCGATCCCGTGCCAATTCTCCGCTGCTTGGCGCTGCCCGGAGCGCTGTTGCTCGGTTTTTGGGCGCTCGCCGCCGCGGCGCCGGCCGCCGAGCCGATCCTGCTTCACGTCAATACGTTCCGCTCCGCGCGCTCGCTGCCGTTTTATGTTGCGGCCGATCGCGGCTTCTTTGCCAAGCGCGGATTGAACGTAGTGCTTGAATTTACCGAAAGCTCCGAGCGCCAACGCTCAGGCCTCGCCGACGGCTCGACCGATATCGTCGATTCCGCCGTCGACAATGCGGTGGCGATGATCGATGTCGCCAAGGTCGATGTCGTCGTCGTCTCGGGCGGCGATAGCGGCACCAACGAGTTCTACGTCCAGGACAGCGTCAGGGATTTCGCCGATCTGCGCGGCCATGCCATCGTCGTCGACGCCACCAATACCGCCTATGCCTTGCAGGCCAGAAAAATCCTGCTCCAGCACGGGCTCAAGGACGGCGCCGATTACACGCTCAATCCCGTCGGCAACGGAACGCGACGCTTGCAGGCGCTGCATGCCGACAAGAACAATGCCGGCGCTATCCTCAACCTGCCGTTCTCGCTCGAAGCCGAGGCCAGTGGCCTGCACAGCCTCGGACGCCCCACCGACATGCTCGGCCCCTATCAAGCCGGCGGCAATTACGCCCGGCGTGCTTGGGCGCGGGACAATGCGGGAGCGCTCGAAAACTATCTGGCCGGTTTCGTCGAAGCCTTGCGCTGGTCGCTCGATCCGCAGAATCATGCCGCCGCCGTCGCTATCCTGGTGGAAAAGCTGAAATTGCCGCAGGACATGGCGGAGAAAAGTTTGACGTTGATGAGCGAGCCGGGCTTCGGTTTCGCCCATGACGCGGCGCTCGATCTCGCCGGATTCAAGAACGTGCTGGCGCTGCGCGCCGAGGTCGAAGGCGGCAAGACGCCCGAAACCTCCGCCGAACTGCAGCGCTACATCGATCTGTCCTATTACGACCATGCCATGAAGCTAGTGAAGGAATAAGGAATCCATCATGACCGCGAGCTACCCCGAAGAAGCCAAGAACTTTCGTCGCCTCGGCCACGATCCGTCGGCGGCCTGGGGCGGCGGCAGTCTGGTTCAGATCCACAAGGGCCACGCCTATGTCGGCGCGGTCGGCGGCTCGAGCTTCAACGGCCCGGAAGGTTTCACCGTGCACGACGTGCGCGACCCGCGAAAGCCGGCGAAAGTCGGTGAATTCCGCGCCCCGCCCGGCGTGCATTGCCACAAGCTGCGCATCGTCGGCGACGATCTGCTTTACGTGAATTCGGAGCGGCTCTCCGGCGACAAGGGCAAGAACGCGCGCGCCGGCTTTTTTATCTTCGACATTTCAACGCCGGCAGCGCCGAAACCGATCGGCTTCTACGACATGCCCGGTTCCGGGCCGCACCGCTTCGGCGTCGACCTCAAACGCGGGCTCGCCTTCATGCCGAACGACGCGCCGGGCTGGAAAAAACGCGTGATCTGGACGCTCGACATCAAGAATCCGCTCAAGCCCGAAGTCGTCAGCATCTGGGGCCTGCCGTGGATGAAGACGGACTCCGACGAGCTCGGCAACGATCCGATGCCGGCGGAAGAAGCCACCACGCTGCACGGCCCGCCGATGATCCGCGGCAACCGCATGTATTGCGCCTGGTGGGGCGGCGGCATGGCGATCATCGATTGCACCGACCTGCGCGACATGAAACTTGTCGGCCATATCAAATGGTCGCCGCCGTTTCCGGGCTCGACGCATACCTGCTGGCCGATCGGCGACCGCCCCTATCTCGTCGTCACCGACGAGGCACGCGGCAAGCAGAAATACTGGGACGCGCAATTCATGTGGATCATCGACGCGCGCGCGGAAACCAATCCGCTGCCGGTCGCAACCTTCATGCCCGACCGCGAGAAATACTACGAGCGGCCCGGCCGCTTCGGTGCGCACAACATTTTGGAGCACCTGCCGGCAAAGGGGCCATGGAAGGACATTGTGTTCCTGACTTATTTCAACGCAGGTCTCCGCGCCGTCGACGTCAGCGACCCGCTGCACCCGAAGGAAGTCGGCTGCTACGTGCCCGAGACGCCGGCCGGCTCACCCGGCGTGCAATCAAACGACATCGGCTCCGATGACGAGGGCCGGCTCTATCTGATCGACCGCTGGGGCCAGGGCATGCATATTCTGGAATATACCGGCTAGCGGCCCGGCATTCCGGGCTCGCGGGCCAACGCCCGCGCCCCGGCATGACGACACATCACGCAAACTTCTCGGAGGCGTGCCAGTTCGGCTCGTCAGGCGGCGGCTGCGGTACGAAACCGAAGGTCTTCTCGAAGCGCTTGGCGTAATCCGGCCAGACTTGCGGATTGATAATGCGCGGCACCGGCTTGCCATCGAGCGCGTCGAGTATCTGTTCGGCAGCGATCTTGCCCATATTGATCCGCGCCTCGCGAGTGACGCCCGCCATATGCGGGGTGGCAATGACGTTGTCGAACTTCAAGAGCGGATGATCGGCTTGCGGCGGCTCCTTGTCCCACACGTCGACGCCCGCGCCGGCGAGCTTCTTGTCGCGCAACGCGGCCTCCAGCGCCGCCTCGTCATGGATGAAGCCGCGCGCGGTGGTGATGAAATAAGCCGTCGGCTGCATCAGCCCGAATTCGCGGGCACCGATCATCCGGTGCGTCTCCGGCGTGAGCGGGCAATTGATCGAGACGAAGTCGGCCTGACGCAATAGATCGTCGAGCTGGACCTTGGTGGCGTGACGCTTGCGCATCTCGTCGGCATCGACATAGGGGTCATAGGCGACGACCTGCATGCGGAACAGCGCGCTGCAGAGCTCGGCGACGCGCCGCCCGACAGTGCCGAGGCCGATAATACCGATGGTCCTGCCGAACGCCTCGTGGCCCATGAAATCGGCCCGCCTGGTGAAGCTACCGGCGCGCAGCGCGCGGTCGTTCTCGCCAACGCGCTTGACCAGCATCAGCAACATGCCGAGCACGTGCTCGGCGACCGCTTCGGCATTGCCGCCGGATTGATTGACAATCAGGATGCCGCGCTCGGTGCAGGCCCTGACGTCGACGGTGTCGTAGCCGGCGCCGTTGGTCGAGACGACGAGGAGGTTCGGAGTCTTTTGCAAGAATTCGGCGCCGGTGTGGTAATGCCGCGCCAGCTCGTCCCGGGTCGAACTGGTCTGATAGGCGTGGGCGGCGGCGAGGATGGGCTCGGCCACCGCGGCCGGACTGTCGTGCTCCAGCATATCGAGCCGGACGTCGCCGCGCTTGCCGAGCATTTCGACAAAGCCGATGGGCCGATGCGGCGCCACGTAAAACACCCGCTTGTTGTTGACCACGGTATTCATGGCGTTACTGCCCCTTCATTTCCGTCATGGCCGGACTTGTTCCCGCCATCCACGCCCTTGCCACTCGCTAGCAAGACGTGGATGCCCGGCACAAGGCCGGGCATGACGAATCGTGTAAATCGTTGTCCGATCTGGCCTTGATAGCGGCGGCCGGAACTGCCAAATCCAGTCCACCATGGATATGCCCGTTCGCGCTCCCCAAAACGGCCCGGCTGACGCCCCGACTCAGTCGCCCTTTGCGGCCGAGGTGGAGCGGCGGCGCACCTTTGCGATCATCTCCCACCCGGACGCTGGCAAGACCACCTTGACGGAGAAGCTGCTCTTGTTCGGGGGCGCCATCCAGCTTGCCGGGCAGGTGAAGGCCAAACGCGACCGCCGCTCGACCCGTTCCGACTGGATGGCGATCGAGCGCGAGCGCGGGATTTCGGTCGTCACCTCGGTGATGACCTTCGAATATGCCGACCGCGTGTTCAATCTGCTCGATACGCCGGGCCACGAGGACTTTTCCGAAGACACCTATCGCACGCTCACAGCGGTCGATTCGGCGGTCATGGTGATAGACGGCGCCAAGGGCATCGAGCCACGCACGCGCAAGCTGTTCGAAGTCTGCCGGCTGCGCGATATTCCGATCATCACCTTCATCAATAAAATGGATCGCGAGAGCCGCGACCCGTTCGATCTGATCGACGAGATCGAGAAAACGCTGGCGCTCGATTGCGCGCCGGTCAACTGGCCGATCGGCCGCGGCCGCGACTTCATAGGCACCATCGACGTCGCCTCCGGCGGCGTGCGTCTGCTCGACGGCGACGCCGGTGCGGCAGGGAATTTGCGCGACATGACGATCGCGGAAATCGCCGCGCTCAACGCCAATCTCGACGCCGCTGCGCTCAAGGACGAACTCGATCTCGTCCGCCATGCCTGCAAGCGCTTCGAGCCGCGGGCGTTTGCGGAAGGGCATCTCACGCCGGTTTTCTTCGGCAGCGCGCTGAAGAATTTCGGTGTCGGCGATCTCCTCAACGCGCTCGCCGGCATGGCGCCGCCGCCGCGCGCGCAATCGGCCGACAAGCGGCTGGTTGAGGCGACCGAGCCCGGCATGTCGGCCTTCGTCTTCAAGATCCAGGCCAATATGGATCCGAACCATCGCGACCGTATCGCTTTCGTGCGGCTGTGCTCCGGCAAGCTGACGCGCGGCATGAAGGTCAAACAAGTGCGATCGGGCAAAACCATCAGCCTGAACGCGCCGCAGTTCTTCTTTGCGCAAAATCGCGCGCTCGCCGAGGAAGCTTACGCCGGCGACGTGGTGGGAATCCCCAATCACGGCACCATGCGCATCGGCGATACCTTGACCGAAGGCGAGGATCTCAATTTCGAGGGCGTGCCGAATTTCGCGCCCGAAATCTTGCGACGCGTCCGTCTGCCCGACGCCATGCGGGCGAAAAAGCTCAAGCAGGCGCTCGAGCAACTCTCCGAAGAAGGCGTCGCCCAAGTGTTCCGGCCGACCGACGGCTCCTTGGCGCTGGTCGGCGTCGTCGGCCCATTGCAACTCGACGTGCTCCGCGCGCGGCTGGCGGCCGAATATGGGCTCGCCATCGATTGGAGCGCGGCGGAATTTCATCTGGCGCGCTGGATCGAGGCCGACGACCGCAAGACGCTCGATCAGTTCGCCAAGAGCTACCCCTCGGCCATCGCCGAGGATTTCGACGGCGATCTCGTCTTCCTGGCGCGCAGCGCGTTTGACCTCGAATATACCGGCGAGCACAATCCCGGAATTAAGTTTACCGACGTAAAGGACATTCACCGGCGCAACCCGGCCAAATAAGCCCGCTCAATGCGGCCGACCTTTCAGCCACCGGCAATTTCCTCGCGCAGCATTTCAAGCTCCAGCCATTGCTCCTCGGCGGCCGCAATTTGGCGCTGCAGTTCGCCGATCGCGGCGGTGACTTTTTCGAATGCGGCGCGGTCGCGCGCGTAGAATTGCGGGTCGTCGAGTTTTGCCTGCAGCGCTTTCATTTCGGTCTGCAGCTTGGCGATGGTCTTCGGCAGCGTTTCGAGCGCGTGCTTGTCCTTGAATAGAAGCCGCCGCTTCGGCGGCTGCGGCTGGGCAGCGACAGACCCGGATTGCTTCGCCGGTTTTTCGGCGGTCTGCTTAGGCGCTTGCCGCGTCAGGTCGGCGCCGCGCTGCGCCAGCATGTCGCTATAGCCCCCGGCATATTCGCCCCAGCGCCCGTCGCCCTCCGGCACCAGCACGGCTGAGACCAGACGATCGAGAAAATCGCGATCGTGGCTGATGAGGAGAACCGTGCCCGGATATTCGGCCAGCATGTCTTCCAGCACGTCCAATGTCTCCATATCGAGATCGTTGGTCGGCTCGTCGAGCACCAGAAGATTCGACGGCTTGGCGAGCGCCTGGGCCAGCATGAGACGGCCGCGTTCGCCGCCCGACAGCTTGCCGAGCGGCGTGCGCGCTTGTTCGCTCGAAAACAGAAAGTCTCGCATATAGCCGATGACGTGCTTGGCCTTGCCATTGACCATGACGGTATCGCCGGCACCGCCGGTCAAGGCGTCGGCGACGGTGACGTTGGGATCGAGACTGTCGCGATGCTGATTGAGCGTCGCGATAGCGAGCGTCGAGCCAAGCCGTACCGAGCCGGTGTCCGGCGCCAGCGTCCCGGTCAACATGTCGATCAGCGTGGTCTTGCCTGAGCCATTCGGCCCGACGATGCCGATGCGGTCACCGCGCGCGATGCGGATCGAGAAATCGCGCACAATCGGGCGGCCGCCGTAGCTCTTGCCGATGCCTTTGGCCTCGATCACCAGCGCGCCCGACGGCGCCGCCGCGCCGGCGGTGATGGTGGCGTTGCCGGCCGTGGCGCGATAGCCGCGGCGGCGCTCCCGCAACGCCTGCAATTCCCCGACCCGGCGCATGTTGCGCTTGCGCCGGCCGGTGACGCCATAGCGCATCCAGTGCTCCTCGGCGACGATTTTGCGATCGAGCTTGTGCTGATCGCGTTCCTCTTCCTCAAGCACCGCGTCGCGCCATTCTTCGAAAAAAGCAAAGCCGCGCTCGAGCCGCCGCGTCAGCCCGCGATCGAGCCAGACCGTGGAGCGCGACAGCGTCGAGAGGAAGCGCCGATCGTGGCTGATGATCACCATCGCGGTGCGGCGCGAACCGAGATCGCGCTCCAGCCATTCGATCGTCGTCAGGTCGAGATGATTGGTCGGCTCGTCGAGGAGAAGGATGTCGGGGTCCGGCGCCAGCACACGCGCAAGCGCGGCGCGGCGCGCCTCGCCGCCGGAGAGATTTTCCGGATGCTCCTCTCCGCTGAGGCCGAGTTGCTCCAGGAGCGAGCGCGCGGCATGGCTATCTGCATGGTTATCCGTATGGCCATCCGTATGGCTGTCATCGGCACGGTTGTCATCGGCTCGCCGCAGGCCGGCCGCGACATAAGCGAGGGTCGATGCGAAGCCTGCGAAATCCGGCTCCTGCGGCAAATAACGCACCAGCGCCCCGGGCTGCACGAAAACCGTGCCGCGATCCGGCTCGACAATTCCAGCGGCTATTTTCAACAGCGTCGACTTGCCCGAGCCGTTGCGCCCGACCAGCGACACCCGCTCGCCGGGAGAGACCGACAGCTCCGCGCTCGTCAACAGCGGGGTGCCACCGAAAGTGAGCGCGATATTCTTGAGTTGAAGAAGTGGAGGAGCCATACGCCTTGTCATTCCGTCTTGTTATTGCGTCTTGTGAATGTGTCTAGTGATGCCGCCGTGCGGCACAATTGCATGCCCAATTTGGGCCTATTTGTAATCAACGGTTCGAGCGATTTTGTCACGTTCCCAGCGTCACTTACTAAAGACACCGTTGCCGCGCCATACCGCCACTATTGAGGCCATATCATCTTCCGCCGGAATTTGCCGGCCAACATGAGAAGCTAAAATGAAAGACGCACACAACAAGGCAGCCGAACATCACGAATCCGCAGCGAAGTCCCACCGGGCCGCCGCTGAAAATTACGGCCGGAACGACAACACCAAGGGCAAGGAACACGCCACCCAAGCCCAGCAGCACGCGCAGAATGCCAATACGCATTCCCAGACGGCGAATACCAAAAGCACCCAGCAGAAGTAACGACTTCCATCGGGTGGCCGGCGCTCGCGTCGGCTTCCCGGTGGGTAACCAAAGCTAGGCGTGCGGCACGGTAAGCGCGGCCAGCTTGGAGATATCGCGGCTCCGGTCCAGCGTCCAAATGGCGTCGATCAACGACGATATGTCGTTGCCCGGAATTGCATCCGCGGCCGCCACGCGCAATTTCGCTTCGATATCCTTGTCGCTCATCGGGTTGGCTTCGCTGCCGCGTGCCGCCGGCTGCGAAAGCTTGTGGATCACGCCGTCCGCGGTCGCGATCGCGACCTCGGCGGCAGTGGTCGCATAACGCCCATCCCGCACCACGCCGACTTTGCCGCGCAGCGCCAAGACCGCCGGATCATTCACGCAGGCGTCGGTGAACTGCGCGACGCCGGCTTGGCCGGTCACTAAAGCGGCGGCGACCGCGTGTTGCGTAGAGACCTGCGACTCGCGCCCGGTCGAAATATTCGGCCGGTCGGTGCGTGCCGCCAGCAGCGGATTGCCGGTCACCACGACTTTCTCGACAACGGCCGCGGGATATTCGCGCCGCCAATCGAGCACGCAATCGAGCACGGGATGAATCACAAAGCCGCACGGATAGGGCTTATAGGCCGTCGCCATGATCTCCCAGGTTTCGCCGAGGCCGTCGGTGAGGACCGACAATTGCGGCGGCTCGGTCATGGCGTTGTAATAACCCTGCGCGCCGGTGAGCGGCTCGGGCGGTCCGTCGAAATTCTTCGCCGCCAACAGCGACGACCACAGCCCGTTGCGCGCGGCATTGCCGACGCTTGCGCTTTTTGCCGCGGTGCCGAGACATTCGCACAGACCGGCCGACTGCGCCGCCGCCGCGCCGAGCGCCCACACCATCTGCACGGCATCAAGACCCAACAACTTGCCGCTCGCGGCGGCCGCGCCGAACACGCCGCAGGTCGACGTGATGTGCCAGCCTTTGTTGTAGTGGCCAGGCGACATCGCCAGCCCAATGCGGCACTCGATCTCATGGCCGAGCACCAATGCGAGCAGAAAATCGCGGCCGCTCACGGGCTTAAGCTCGGCAAGCGCCAAAAGGGCCGGCGCCACCGGCGCGGTCGGATGGATGGCGGTCGGCACATGGGTGTCGCAAAAGTCGAGCACGTTGGCGCCGGCCGCGTTGAGGAATGCCGCGTTCAAAGCGTCGATGCGCTCGCGCCTGCCGATAATGGTTGACTGCTTACCGCCGGAAAACGGCGCCAACGTTTGCAACGCGATTTCGACCGGCGCGGAACGGCAGCCGGTCAATGCGACGGCGAAGAAATTCATCGCCGAGCGCTTGGCCTGATGCGAAACCGGCGCCGGCAGGTCGTCCCACCGCGTGCCCACCACCAGCTGGGCTAATGTCTCGGTCACACCAGGATTGTGCAGCATCGTCGTCCTCGTTTATTGCCGGCAAGCATCGACCGCCCGGCGCAAAAGTGCAAGGATGCCAGCAAGCAAATGCCGGCCAACAGATTCTAGGAACCGGACACCTAGAGCCGGACGCCAGCAAACAAACGCAACAGGGGGGATTATGACAAAAGCCGGGACGTGTTTGGCCATGATCCTGACCATCGCGGCGCCGTTCGCCGCTGTCCGTGCCCAGGCCGACGATTACCCGTCGCATCCGATCAAGCTGATCGTGCCGTTTGCTCCCGGCGGCGCTGCGGACGCCGTCGCCCGCATCATCGGCAAGCGCGTCAGCGAAACGATCGGCCAGCCGGTCGTAATCGAGAACAGAACCGGCGCCGGCGCGATCATCGGCACCGAGGGGGTGCGCAAAGCAGACCCCGACGGCTACACGCTTCTGCTTGGCCAATCGGGCCCGATCTCGATCAATCCCGGCGTTTACAAGGAATTGCCTTATGATCCGGAAAAGGACTTCGCGCCGATCACCATGACCTCGGACTATCCGTATCTCCTCGTCGTCAACGCCAAGCTTCCGGCCAAAAGCTTTGAAGATTTTATCGCGACGGTGAAGGCGAAACCGGGCGAATTCAACTACGGGACCACCGGCATCGGCTCGTCGAACCAACTCGTCACCGAACTGCTTTCAAGCCGCGCCGGACTGAAAATGGTTCATGTGCCTTATCGCGGCACCGCGCTCGCAGTCGCCGATCTGCTCGCCGGACAACTGACCATGGTGTTCGCCGATCCGGTCTCGGCGCTGCCGCACTTACGGGCCGGAACCTTGCGCGCGCTGGCGGTGACCACGAAGGAACGTTCCCCGGTCGCGCCCGATGTGCCGACGATCGCCGAAAGCGGTTATCCCGGATTCCAGGCCATCGGCTGGCACGGCATTTTAGCGCCGGCCGCCACGCCGCAGCCGATCATTAACAAATTGCACGATCAGATCGTCGCCGCGCTCGACGATCCGCCGACCAAGGCGCTGATCGTCGCGCAAGCGATCCAAATCGTCGGCGACACGCCGCAACAGTTCGCCGCTTTCATCAAACAAGATATCGCCTTGTGGAAAGCCGTCGCCGCGCAGGCCAATGTATCGGTGCAGTAGAGCACGATCCCGAAAATGCCCGCCCCCGGACTTGATCCGGGTGTGGAATCCGGTTTTCGGATAAGATCATGCTCTAGCTTTAACGGCCGGCCGCGATTTTCCTCGGAATTTCGGCCGATTCGAACGGCGCCGCGGCTTCGGTATCATCGGCCTCCATCTTCGGACGCGCCCACATCAGAAAAACCAAAAACAAGGCGCCGATGAAACTCGGCACCGCGGCGGCATAGAAAATTCCGCCGACGGTGTAGCCCCATCCGACCAGAACTCCGATCAGCACCGGTCCAACAAACTGACCGACCCGTCCTATGCCCACGGCCCAGCCGATGCCGGTGGAGCGGATCGAAGTCGGATACATGCCCGCCGCCACCGCGATCAGGCCTGTGCCGGTGCCGCCGACAAAGAACCCGGCGAGAAACGAAGCGGCGCCCAGCGTCACCACCGACGAGGTCGCCTGGCCGAACCACGCCAGACTCAAGCCGCCGAGGATGAAGCCCGGAATCAGAACCCGGAACGCGCCGCCGCGATTGACCAGCCAGCCCGACATGGCGCTGGCGGTGACGCTGCCGAGATTGTTCAAGCCGATGATCAGCGCTGCTGCCGACAGCGAGAAGCCGACCGAATGCAGCACCGCCGGCGTCCAGAACGTCACGGTGAGCAGGATCATGAACACCATAAAGAACGGCACCCAGAGCAGCACGGTGGGGATGGCGCGGCCTTCCATGAACAGATGCTTGACCGGAACGCCCTCGCGCGCCGGATCGGGCGGCGCGACCAGCATGACGCCGGCAGGTACCGCTCCCGGCATAATGCGCTCCAGCGTGCGCCGCACGTCGTCCTGCCGGATATTGCGCGCCAGCAGAAAGCGTACGGATTCGGGCAGCCAGATCGCGAGAATGGCCGCGATCAGGAGCGGCGCGACGGCGCCGATATAGAACACCGATTGCCAGCCGAAGGTGGGGATGACCCAGGCGCTGGTCAGCGACCCTATCAGCCCGCCGCCGGGAAACGACGCGAACAGCACGGTGACGAACACGCTGCGCAGGCGCTTTGGCGCGAGCTCAGCCCCCATCGCCAGGAACGCCGGCGTCACGCCGCCGAGCCCGAGCCCGGCGAAAAAACGATAGCTCAGCAATTCGCCGAGCGAGGTCGATTGCGATGTCAGGTAGCTGAAGATCGCGAACACGACCATGGCGATAATCATGAACCACTTGCGGCCGAACAGATCGGCGAGCGGCCCGAACGACAGCGCGCCGATCGCAGCACCGAGGAGGCCTGCCGAGCCGACCTGGCCGAACTGCGGCAGCGGCAAATGGATCACGGCGGCGATGGCGGGCGCCGTATAGCCGATCGCCTGGGTGTCGAAGCCGTCCAGCGCCGCCACCAGCATGCAGAGTATGAGCACCCCGATCTGAAAGCCCGTGACCGGATGGCGGTCGATCAGATCGATGACGTCAACCCCGGCCGCGGCCATTGCGTTTCCTTCCCGCTCATTGCGAGGCCTTGAGCGGCGCTCGTTATGTTGAGCCAATTCGGCTTGACGCCGTTCCTAGCCGGCTATTCCGCCGCCGCCAAGGGATTGTGCGCGAACTTGGGACTATGCGCGAACTTGGCTCCGCCATTGCGGCCGGCGCGAACGAGGCGACCCGGCAGCGCGCCGGTATGCTCGCCGCGCTCGAAAATCGGTTCGCCGGCGACCAGCGTCGCTTCGTAGCCCTTAACGCGTTGCACGAAGCGCCGGCCGCCGGCCGGCATATCGTGGACCAGTTCGGGCTTCTGCACGGTGAGACCGTCGAAGTCGATGAGATTGACGTCGGCGCGCAGGCCCTGAGCGAGCCGGCCGCGATCGGTGAGCCCGAAAAAGTCGGCGGTCTCTGAGGCCTGACGCTTGACCAGATGTTCGAGCGGCAGCCGCGGTCCGCGGCTGCGGTCGCGGCCCCAATGCATCAGCATGAAAGTCGGCACGCCGGCATCGACGATCGAGGTGCAGTGCGCGCCGCCGTCGCTCAAACCCAACAGACAGGCCGGATCGTTGAGCATTTCGCGGATCGGCTCGTGATCGCCGACGGTGTAGTTCACCACCGGGAAGTAAAGGTACTGCGCCTCGCCGAGTATGTAGTCGTAGGCCACCTCGTCGGGCGAGCGGCCTTCGCGCGCGGCGATGGCGGCGACGCTCTTCTCCGGCGCCGGCTCGTAGTCCGGCGGATTGCCCATGACGAAGAATTTGTCGAAGCGGCTGGTGACGAGCTGGCGGAATTGCGCGAGCTTCGACACTTCCGCCGCGGACGGCTTTTCGGCGAGAATCCGACGCCGCAGCTGCGGATCGCGCAGGCGTGCCCGCTGTTCCTCGATCGGCAGGTTTTCGATCGCTTTATAGCTAGGCCGCACCGTGAATGGATTGAGAGCGGTACCGACGCCCATCATCACGCCGATCGGCCGGCCGGCGATCTGCGCGGTCAGCGACAGACCTTCGGCGCGCGCGGCATGCGTCGCCTTCAGGAGCCGCCGCCAGCGCTGCGGATCCTCATAGCGGTCGGTGAGCAGGAACCAGATCGGCCGGCCGGTCTGCCGGGCAAGCTTGGTCATCCAGGCGAGCTCGTAATCCTCGTCGTCGAAATCGGAGTTCATGCCGAAGGCGCCTGAGCCAACCGCGCCGAGGGCTGAGCCGATACCGACGAGTTCATCGGCATCGGCATTGCGCGACGGCACCAATTCGCCGCCGGGCGTCTTGTGCGAATCGGTGCGCGAGGTGGTGAAGCCGAAGGCGCCCGACTGCAACGCCTCGATCGTCAAACGTCGCATTTCGGCGATGTCGTCTGCGGTCGCGGCTTCGCGCCGCACCGCGCGGTCGCCCATGACGTAGACGCGCAGCGGCAGATGGGCGGCTTGGGCCGCGATATCGATCGCGCGCGGCCGGCGCTCCAGCGCGTCCATGAACTCGGGAAACGTCTCCCATTCCCAGGTCAGGCCGGCGGCCAGCACCGGATTGGGAATCTCCTCGACGCCCTCCATCAGATCCATCAGCGCGCCGCGATGATGCTTCTTCACCGGCGCAAAACCGACACCGCAATTGCCGAACATCACCGTGGTGACGCCATGCCAGCACGACGGCGCCAACAGCTGGTCCCACATCGCCTGCCCGTCATAATGGGTGTGGACGTCGACCCAGCCGGGCGTCACCAACAGGCCCGCGGCGTCGATATCGCGCCGGGCGGGGCCCTGTTTGCCGCCGACCGCGGCAATGCGGCCGCCCTCAATGGCGATGTCGCCGCTGAAGGAAGGATTACCGCTGCCGTCGATGATGGTGCCGCCGCGAATGACGATATCGTGCATGGGGGTCGCTCCCGGCTTGCGACGTGGTGGAGAACTTTGGCAAGCAATTTAGGCAAGGAACTTGGAATTGCACCCGGCAATGATGCACCGGCACCGAGGGGTGCGCAACGGTCGCCTGGAAGCTTCCCCACTCCGGCTATTAACCCTTCATTCACCATAAATCGTTATCGAGCCAACAGGGGCGTCGTTAGCTTGCCGACGAACGAGCAGGCACTGAATCGGACAACCCTGTGCCCAAATCCCATTATTCCGCCCGCTCGAATCCGCAGCCAGCCGGTCTCGCCGGCTGGGACCCCGCTGCGGCCAATTCCCTGCTGCTTCCGCGCTGGGATGCACTTCCAGCCAATTCCCCCGGTGTCGCACTCGTCGACACATTGCTTGCGCTTTGCAATGAGGCCTTTGCGCACCACGGCGAAGGACGTTTGGCCGCGGCGATCGAACGCTACGAGCGCATGCTGACGCTCAAACCGGATATGCCGGTCATCCGCAACAATCTCGGTCACGCGCTTGCCGAGCTTGGCAAGCCGGAGAGCGCCATCGGTGAATATCGGCGCGCGATCGAGCTCAAGCCTGATTACGCACAGGCATTGTGCAACTGGGGCGCCGCGCTGTTGCAGTTGGACCGGTTTGATGAAGCGGAAGCCAAGTTCCGCCGCGCCATCGCGGTCAACTCAGGCTTGGCCGGCGCCCATCACAACCTCGGCCTGATATTAAAAGAGCGTGGACGACTGGACCAAGCCCGGCGCGCCGCGAAACGCGCGATCCGTCTCGCCCCGCGCAACACCTCTTATTACGAAAATCTGGCCACGGTCAGACCGTTCGAGGCCGGCGACCGCTATCTCAAGGCGCTCGAGACTTTGCAACGCGATCGCGCATCGCTGAGCGCGCAAGACCTTGTCCACCTGCATTTTGCCTTGGCCTGCGCCTATCAAGACACCGGCAACGCCGACGCCGCATTTGCGCAATTACTGGCCGGCAACCGGCTCAAGCGCGAGCACATCGCCTATGACGAAGCGGCAACACTCGCCCGCATGGACCGCGTCCGCGAGCTGTTCAGCGCCGACTTTATCGCCAAGCGTCAAGGTGCGGGCTCGCCATCGCCGCGTCCGGTGTTCATCATCGGCATGCCGCGTTCGGGCACCTCGCTGATCGAACAAATCCTGGCGAGCCATTCCGCGATCCACGGTGCCGGCGAACTCACGGTGTTCGATCGCACGACCGGCGCCCTTGGCGCAGCCTTGCCGGAATCACCGTCGTTTCCGGATATGGCGCTCCGCATGTCCGCCGAGCACTTCCGCACGCTGGGCGCGTCCTATGTCGAGCAGATCGCGCAACGGGCGCCGGCTGCCTCGCGCATCGTCGACAAAATGCCGGGTAATTTTCTGTTTGCCGGGCTCATTCACCTGGCATTGCCGAATGCCACCATCATTCATGCGGTGCGCAATCCACTCGACACCTGCGTGTCATGCTTTTCGATCCTGTTCACCAATCAGGCGCAGAGCTACGATCTTGCCGAACTCGGTCGCTATTACCGGCACTATCAGGCTTTGATGGCGCATTGGCGTCGCGTGCTGCCGCCTGGACGCATCGTCGACGTGCATTACGAGGATCTGGTCGGCGATCTGGAAGGCGTTGCCCGGCGCATCATCGCCCAGTGCGGGCTTGCTTGGGATCCCCGCTGCCTCGATTTTCACCGCACCGACCGCGTCGTGCGCACCGCCAGCGCCACCCAGGTTAGGCAGCCGCTTTACCAGAGCGCGGTGGGACGCTGGCGCAGATACGAAAAATTCCTCGAGCCGCTGTTGGCCGAACTTCACTACGCTCACGCGCCCTCGCCCGCGAGCATCGCAAACCTGAAGGAGACATCCGATGCATAAAGCTTTACTTGCGACGCTCGCTACGGCGGCGATTCTGGCCGGCGCAATGATTGCGGAGCAAGCCGAGGCGATGACGACGGCCACGCCGTCGACGCCTGCGACTGCGCCCGCGGCTGCCGCCCCGATCCGGCTGGCGACAGTGGTGTGCGGTGGCAACGGCTGCGTGCCGATCCAAACAAAGCAGATCCAGAAGCCACGCAAGTTCAAGGCACTCGGTCACGGCTAAGCCGCCAAAACGCGCGAACCGATCCATGCTAACGGCCAGCCGCATTTCGATCGGCCCGTTCGTCCCCGAGGACTTCGCGCCGCTGTTCTGCTGGGCCAACGACGTTGCCGCGGCGCAACTCGACTTCGCCTATCGGCCGGTCGACATGATGACGCATCAGCAATGGTGGAACGCGCTGGGCAAAGATGCGACGAAAGTATTTTTCGCCATCCGCAAAACCGCCGACCCGACCATCATCGGCTACGTGCAGATCGGCGGCATCAACCCGGTGCACCGCTCGGCCGAGCTTGGCATCAGGATCGGCGCGGAGAGCAATCGCGGCCAGGGCTGCGGCAAGGAGGCTTTGGGCCTGGCGGTGGAATTTTGCTGGAACCACCTCAATCTCAACCGCGTCCAATTGGTCGTCTTCAAGCATAACCACCGCGCCATCGCGGCCTACAAAGCCATCGGCTTCAAGAAAGAAGGGGTGTTGCGCAAGGCGTCGTTCATCGGCGGCGCCTGGGTCGACCTGGTCCTGATGGCGGCCTTGCGCCCGGCCAAAGCGCGCCGGAAAAGTCCGAGCACGAAAGCTTTGGTCCAAATGCTCAATGACAGGCGGCCGGCTGCCGAAATCGCTGCCGCGCCAGTGCAACGCCGCACGGCCTAGCGCCGGTCAACGCGATCGGCACGCTCGCGGCGCGAGCGGGAAGCCATTATAAAGAACGCTAGGCGACGCGATTTCCCCGTCGCGTCCGTCCGGGTAGCCAGAGCGTTCTCGCGTGACATCATCCCCCGCAATCCGGCTCGGCGTCGACATCGGCGGCACGTTCACCGATGTCGCGTTGGAAGTGGACGATCGGCGCTACACGGCGAAGGGCCTGACCACGCCGCAGGCGCCCGAACGAGCGGTGCTTGCGATCGTGCGCGCGGTCATCGCCGAGGCGGGCATCGCGCCCGGCGATGTGCGCCTGATCATTCATGGCACCACGCTTGCCACCAATGCGCTGATCGAACGCAAGGGCGCCAAGACCGCGCTTCTGACCACCGACGGCTTTCGCGACACGATAGAGATCCGTCACGAAAACCGCTTCGAGCAATACGACGTCAATATCGATCTGCCGCCGCCCTTGGTGCCGCGCCGTTTGCGCCTACCGATCCGCGAACGCATCGACGCCCAGGGCGAGGTGCTGGTGCCGCTCGATAACGACAGCGTCGCCCGCGCGATCGACACGCTCGCCGCCCAGAACGTCGAGGCGGTGGCGATCGGGTTCTTGCACAGCTTCACCAATCCGGATCACGAGCAGCGGACAGCCGAGGCCGTCGCGCGCCGGCTGCCCGATCTCGCCGTCACGCTGTCCTCGGAAGTCTCGCCGGAAATGCGCGAATATGAGCGCTTCTCGACCGCTTGCGCCAACGCTTACCTGCAGCCGCTGATCGGCAGCTATGTGACCAAGCTCGAGCGCGAGCTTAAGCAAGCCGGCTTTCGCTGTCCGATGCTGCTGATGACGTCGGGCGGCGGCATCACCACGACCGAGACCGCCATCCGCTTTCCGGTGCGGCTGGTCGAATCCGGCCCCGCCGGCGGCGCCATCTTTGCCGCCTGCATCGCCCGCCAGCACGGCCTCGACCAGGTCGTGTCCTTCGACATGGGCGGCACCACCGCGAAAATCTGTTTCATCGACAAAGCCCGCGCCCAGACCGCGCGGATGTTCGAAGTGGCGCGTATCTATCGCTTCGTCAAAGGCTCAGGGCTGCCGTTGCGCATTCCGGTGATCGAGATGGTGGAGATCGGCGCCGGCGGCGGCTCGATTGCCGGCATCGACTCGCTCGGACGCATCGCCGTCGGTCCGCGCAGCGCGGGCTCGGAGCCCGGCCCGGTGTGCTACCAGCGCGGCGGCGGCGAGCCGACCGTGACCGATGCCGATGTGGCGCTCGGGCGGATCGATCCGGCGACATTTTCCGGCGGCAAGATGATGCTTGACGCCGACGCCGCCAAACGCGCCATCGCCGAGCGGATCGGCGGCAAGCTCAACCTCGCCGTCGAGCACGCAGCCCTTGGCATCAGCGAAATGGTCGATGAGAACATGGCGAATGCGGCGCGGGTGCACGCCATCGAAAGCGGCAAGGATTTGCGGCCGCGCACACTGATCGCCTTCGGCGGCGCGGCGCCGCTCCACGCCGCGCGCGTCGCCGCCAAGCTCAACATCTCCCGCGTCATCATTCCGATCAACGCCGGCGTCGGCTCCGCCGTTGGCCTGCTGCGCGCTCCGGTCGCCTACGAGATCGTGCGCGGCCGGCTGATGCGCCTTTCAAGCTTCGATGCCGCGGCAGCCAATCGCCTGTTCGCGCAAATGCGCGCCGAGGCCGAAGAGATCGTGCGCCGCGGCGCGCCAGACGCCCCGCTCACCGAGCGGCGATCGGCCTTCATGCGCTATCGCGGCCAAGGCCACGAGATCGCGGTCGAGCTTCCGGTGCGCGACTTCACCGCGGCGGATCGCGCGACAATCACCGCGTTGTTCGAAGACGCCTATCGCCGGCTCTACAGCCGGCCGATTCCCGGCGTCGAGATCGAGATTCTGAGCTGGGTGATCGCGGTGAGCGCTCCGGCCGAAGGCGAACTCGGCGCGGCGATCGGAACCAAACCGCATGAAGCGAAGCCGCGCGCGCATCGGCCGGTGTTCGATCCGCAGGCCGGCGAGTTCCAAAACGTGCCGATCTATTGGCGCGCCGATCTCGCGCCGGGCGCCCGCATCGCCGGCCCGGCCGTGATCGCCGAGGACGACACGTCGACTGTTGTTAGTCCGCTGTTCGACGCGACGATCGATGAGTTCGGTTATATCGCGCTCGTCCGTCGCGAAGCCGTTTGATTCAGGCTTCAAGGCAGACGAGCGCCGGCTCATCCCTGTACGGTTCCCTCGCCCGACGGCGCGTCGTCGGGCGCCGCCGGTCATCACGAGACATGTCGGTTCGCTCGAGACCGCAGCATCCTTTGGACGCAATCGTTGAGGGTCGTGCGCGAAGTTTTAAGTCCCGGTCTGGCGCGCTTCGGCCTTGGCGCTGTTCTTCGCTGTGAACTGGGAGAAGGCTTCGAAGGCGTGACTGGCGTACATGACGCTCGGTCCAGCACCCATATAGATCGCTATGCCAAGCGTCTCCAGCACCTCGTCCTGCGACGCGCCTTGCTCGATCGCGGCCTTGGCATGGAAGGCGATGCAATCGTCGCAACGGGTCGCCACGGCGATCCCCAGCGCCAACAGCTCCTTCGTTTTTGTGTTCAGCGCCTTCGCTTCCAGCACCGCCTGAGCCATCGCGGAAAACGCCTTCATGACCGCGGGGGCGCCGCCATGGAGGTTTTTCAACTGCGGGCGAAGTTGATCCGTCATTCCCGGCCAATCGGTCTGCATTGTTGTTCTCCTTGTTGACGGCGGCACTTGACATCCGACAGGACACGCTTGCCGGCATCCGCCACGGGGCTTGACTTATATATTAGCACTGATTAATTTAGCAATAGCTAATTTATGGAGAAGCGCCGATGTCCCAACGCGCCCTGCGACGCGCTAGCCCCTCGCAAAAAACGGGGATCGTCGACTTCGCGCGCAAGGCTTCCGTCGCGGCAGGGCTTCTCAAGCTGCTTGCCAACGAGAACAGGCTCTTGATCCTGTGCCAACTGGCCATGGCTGACGAAATGTCGGTGAACAACCTCGCCGACGCGATCGGCCTGAGCCAGTCGGCGCTGTCGCAGCATCTCGCCAAGATGCGCGAGGAAGGTCTGCTGGCGACCAGGCGCGAGGCGCAGACCGTTTTCTACCGCATCTGCGATCCCAATGCCGCGCGCATCCTCGCACTGCTCAAAAGCATCTATTGCCCCTAACCCGACACGGAAACAGGACGGACACCATGACAGACCTGCAAACAATCTCGCCGCGGCGCGCCGACGAGCTGATGCACGCCGGCGCCGTGCTGATCGATATCCGCGAGTCCGACGAATACGCCCGCGAGCATATTCCGGGCGCCCAGAATTACGCACTGAGCGGCATCGAACGCGCCCGCCCGACGCGGGGCGATAACGACGCCCTCATTTTCCATTGCCGCTCCGGCGCGCGCACCAAGGCAAACGCTCCGAAGCTCGCTGCGGCGGCGCAGAATTGCCAAGCCTATATCCTCGACGGCGGGCTGGACGCCTGGAAAAAAGCGGGGCTCCCCGTGACGCTCGACCGCAGCCAGCCCATCGACATCATGCGCCAAGTGCAAATCGTCGCTGGCAGTCTGATTTTGCTCGGCGTCGCGCTCGGCGCGCTGCTGTCGCCCGGCTTCTACGCGCTATCCGGACTAGTTGGCGCCGGATTACTGTTCGCGGGTGTAAGCGGATTTTGCGGCATGGCGCGGCTGCTCGGCACGATGCCGTGGAACCGGCACGCGCCCAAGCCCGCGAAATAATAATCCCGGATCATCCCGCATGCCCTCCTGTCGATCGCCGGCGGTCGCTGACGGATTAAATACCGTGACGTTGACTCGTATGCGGCAGGTCCGGCATGCGGACCAATTCGAAGGCGCCAGGCTAGCCTTTAGGCGATTGGGATCGCCGCTCTTGCCGACATTGCAATCCGGACCCTAGGATCGCCCCATGCCCGCCCTCCCCAACGCAGCCCTGGCGCAAATCCATGGCCAGATCATGTGGAACCGCCTGATCGCGGTGGTCGAGGAGCAGGCGCAGTGCATGATCCGCACGGCGTTTTCAACGTCCGTGCGCGAGGCCGGCGATCTGTCGGCGGGCGTGTTCGACCGCCACGGCAGAATGCTGGCCCAAGCCGTCACCGGCACGCCGGGCCACGTCAATTCCATGGCCAATGCGGTGAAACATTTTCTCGACGTCTATCCGCTGGCGACGATGAAGCCGGGCGACCATTACATCACCAACGATCCCTGGCTCACCTCCGGTCATCTGCACGACATTACCGTCGTAACGCCGAGCTTTTACCGCGGCGAAGCGATAGGCTTGTTCGCCAACACCATTCACGTCGTCGATATCGGCGGGCTCGGCATGGGGCCCGACGGGCGGCAGGTGTTCGAGGAAGGCTTGGCGATCCCGATCATGCCGCTCGCCCGCGAAGGCGTCATGAACGAAGACCTGCTGCGCATGGTGCGCGCCAATGTGCGCGAGCCGCTGCAGGTCGAGGGCGACATCTATGCCTGCGCCGCCTGCAACGACGAAGGCAGCCGGCGCTTGGTCGAGATGATGGACGAGTTCGAAATCGCCAATCTCGACCGGCTCGGCGATAATATCGTCGAGGCCTCGCGCGAGGCGACGCTGTCGCGCATTCGCGCCCTGCCGCACGGCACTTATCGCAACAGCATGACGCTTGACGGCTACGACAAGCCGCTTCTCCTCAACGCGGCTTTGACGATCAGCGATCAGGGCATCCATGTCGATTTCGCCGGCACCTCGCCGGCGTCGGCTTACGGCATCAACGTGGTCTATAATTATTGCCTCGCTTACACCGCCTTCGGCGTCAAATGCCTGGTGGCGCCGGACGTTCCCAACAATGCCGGCTCGCTGGCGCCGATCACCATCGCCGCGCCGGATGGCTGCGTGCTCAATGCACGGCGGCCATGGCCGGTGGCGGCGCGCCATACCGTCGGCCAGATGCTGCCCGACGTCGTGTTCGGCTGCCTGCACGAAGTCATCGCCGGCGGCGTGCCGGCGGAAGGCGCATCCTCGCTGTGGAATCCGCAAATCTTCGGCGGCGGCTCGCTGGTCGACGAGGTCGAAGCCGGCACCGACGCGAATTTGCTGCAGGATTTCTCGACCGTGATCTTTCACTGCGGCGGCTCCGGCGCCCGGCCCGGAAAAGACGGGCTGAGCGCGACCGCGTTTCCGTCGGGCGTGCGCACTATCCCGGTGGAGGCGACCGAAAGCGTGGCGCCTGTCGTGTTCTACCGGCGCGAATTCCGCGACGGCTCCGGCGGCGCCGGCCAACAGCGCGGCGGGCTCGGCCAAGTGATCGAGCTCGGCGGCTCGGGCGCAACCCCGATCGCGCTCCTTTGCAATTGCGAGCGCGTCAACAATCCGGCGCGCGGCCGCGACGGCGGCAAGTCCGGCTCAGCCGGCACGGTGACGCTGCGCTCGGGCCGGCCGATCCGGCCCAAAGGCCGCCAGACCGTGCCGCCGCGCGATGCCATCCGGCTCGAACTGCCCGGCGGCGGCGGCTTCGGCGATCCGCGCGCGCGGGACCCCGAGCGCGTGCGCGACGACGTGCTCGATGGTTTGATCACTCTCGCGCAAGCGCGCGGCGATTATGGCGTCGTTATCGACGAAGCTGGCGAGATCGATCGCGCCGCGACCACGCGCGTGCGAGCTTCGTAACTTTCCTTACGCCGAGATCGCCACCGGCGCGCCCGCTCCCGCATCTTCAAGCACCATATCCGCGCCCTTTTCGCCGATCATCACCGCCGCCGCATTGGTGTTGCCGGAGACCACCGTCGGCATGATCGAGGCGTCGATGACGCGCAAACCTGTGAAGCCGCGCACGCGCAAGCGCTCGTCGACCACGGCGTTCGGATCGGAGCCCATGCGGCAGGTCGAGGTCGGATGATAGACCGTGGTGCCGTTGTCGCGCGCGAAGGCCAACAGATCGGCGTCGCTTTGGCACGCTTCGCCGGGCGCGCGCTCCTCGGCAATATAGTTTCGCATCGCCTTCTGGTTCATCACCCGGCGCATCGTCTTCAAGCCGGCGACCACGGTGTCGCAATCGGTGCGGCTCGTGAGATAACGTGGCTGGATCGCCGGCGCGACGCGCGGATCGCTCGACTTGATGCGCACGAAACCGCGGCTCTCGGGGCGCAATTGACAGACAGACGTCATAAAGCCGGGAAAGGCATGCAGCGACGCGCCCGCGGTGTCGGCGCTGAAGATGAGAAAATGGATCTGCACGTCGGGCGTTTCCAGTTCCTGCCGCGTGCGCAGGAACGCGCCGGCATAGCCGGCGCCGATGGTCAGCAGGCCCCTGCGCGTCATGAAATAGCGCAGGCCCGCGCCGTAGCGGTGGCGCCAATTGTTGATCACGTCGTTCATGGTGATCGGCTCGGTGCAGCGGTATTGCATGCGGACCTGCAAATGGTCCTGCAGATCGGCGCCGACGCCGGGCATGTCGGCGATCACATCGATGCCGAGATCGCGCAATATTTTTGCAGGTCCGAGACCCGATAGCTGCAAGAGCTGCGGCGAGTTGAACGCGCCGCCGGCGACGATGACCTCGCCGTCGGCATACGCAGTCGCGTTCGCCTCGCCGCGGCGATACTCCACGCCGATGGCGCGCCGCCCGGCGAACAACACGCGGCTCGCCAGCGCGTCGGACACGACCGCCAGATTTTGCCGCCGCCGCGCCTGCCGCAAATAGCCGACCGCGGTCGACCAGCGCCGGCCGTTCTTCGCGGTCAATTGAAAATAGCCGGCACCTTCCTGGCGCGGCCCGTTGAAATCGTCGTTGCGCGGAAAGCCGGCGGCTTGCGCCGCTTCGATAAAGGCCTCGCACAGCGGATGCGGCTCGCAGACATCGGAGACCGCCAGCGGCCCGCCGGTGCCGTGCAATTCGTCGGCGCCGCGCTGTTGGTCCTCGGCGCGCCGGAAAAAAGGCAACACATCGGCAAAGCCCCAGCCGGCATTGCCGAGCTGGCGCCAGTGATCGAAATCCTCGTGCTGACCGCGGATGTAAAGCAGCCCGTTGATCGAGCTCGAGCCGCCCAACACCTTGCCGCGCGGCTGGATGATCCGCCGGTTGTTGAGCTCGGGCTCCGGCTCCGACTTATAGAGCCAGTTGACCTTGGCGTTGTCGAACAGCTTGCCGAAGCCGAGCGGAACATGAATCCAGAAATGGCGGTCGTGGCCGCCCGCTTCCAACAGCAGCACGCGATGGCGCCCCGACGCGGAGAGCCTGTTGGCGAGCACGCAGCCGGCGGAACCGGCGCCGACGATGATGTAATCGAAATGCGCTGACGTTGGCTGGGCTGGCATGGTTGGGCGTCCTCCCCGCGACGAATGTTCTGTGCATTCTCATCGCCATGAATAGCCAGTATAAATCATCCCGCCGCGCGAAGCGAAGCGGCGCGGGTGAAGAACACGCCAGGGAGAAACTCCGTGCAAAAGTTCGGTATCGGTCAGCCCGTGCCGCGGGTCGAGGATCCCCGCTTCATCACCGGCCGCGGCCGCTACGTCGATGACTTCGACCTGCCGCACCAGTGCTATGGCATCGTGGTCATGTCGCAGCACGCGCATGCCCGTATCGCGCGCATCGACACCGCGAAGGCATTAGCCGCCGGCGGCGTGCTTGCCGTGCTCACGGGAGCCGATGTGCAAGCCGACAAGCTTGGTCCTCTCGCCCCACCGATGCCGGAAGACATGGGCGGCCCCAAAGGCTTTCGCACGCCGCTCTCCATCCTCGCGATCGGCAAAGTGCGCGCGGTCGGCGAACGCATCGCGTTCGTCGTCGCCGAAACGCTGGTGCAGGCAAGGAATGCCGCCGAATTGATCGAGATCGACTACGAGCCGCTGCCGGCGGTGATCGCGGCCGAGGACGCGGTCAAGCCGGGCGCGCCGGCGGTGTGGGACGAGGCCCCCAACAATGTCGCCTTCACTTTGATGATGGGCAACAAGGACCTGACCGACTCGACCTTCACCAATGCCAAACACGTCGTCGCGCTGAAACTCAACAACGCCCGCATCACCGCCAATTCGATCGAGCCGCGCGCCGCGATCGGGCATTACCATCCGGAGTCCGACAGCTATACGCTCTACTCGACCTCGCAGAACCCGCACGGCACCCGCTCCTCCGTCGCCGGCCAGGTTTTGAAAATCCCCGAAACCAAACTGCGCGTCATCTCGCCCGACGTCGGCGGCGGCTTCGGCATGAAGCATGGCGGCTATCCGGAGGACGCGCTCGTGGTGTGGGCGTCGCGCCGGGTCGGCGGCCGGCCGGTCAAATGGGCGGCGACCCGCTCGGAGGCGTTGCTTGGCGACGCCCATGGCCGCGATCAGGTCGTCACCGGCGAATTGGCGCTCGACGAGCGCGGCAAGATTTTGGGCCTGCGCGTTAACTCGCTGCATGCGATGGGCTCGCATGTGTTCGGCGCCGCCATGGTGGTGCCGCTGTTCGCCATCCGGCTGTCGCCCGGCGTCTATCAGATCCCGGCGGTGCATGCCGTGGCGCGCGCGGTGTTGACCAACGCCATTCCGACCGCGCCCTATCGCGGCGCCGGACGCCCGGAAGCGACCTTTCTCATCGAACAATTGATGGATCGCGCCGCGCGCGTGCTCGGGGTCGACCCGGTCGAGATCAGGCGGCGCAATTTCATTCCGGCCTCGGCGATGCCGCACAAAGTGCAGACCGGCATCACCTACGACAGCGGCGACTTCGTCCATGTCATGGACGAATGCCTCAAGCTCGCCGACTGGAACGGTTTTGCCAAACGCGCCGCGGCATCGAAGAAAGACGGCAGACTGCGCGGCCGCGGTCTGGCTTACTTCTTGGAAGAAGCCGCCGTGTTCAACGACCGCATGGTGCTGCGCTTCGACCCGAGCGGCATGCTCACCATCCTCGCCGGCACCCATTCGCATGGCCAGGGTCACGAGACCGTCTATGCGCAAATGGCGGCCGAATGGCTCGGCGTGCCGTTTGGAAACATCCGCTTCGTGCAAGGCGACACCGACGCGGTGCCGTTCGGCCGCGGCACTTACGGCTCGCGCAGCATGCAGGTCGGCGGCAATGCGCTCAAAAAGGCCGCCGACAACATTATCGAAAAGGCAAAGCCGATGGCGGCGATGATGCTGGAGGCCGCCGCAGGCGACCTCGAATTCAAGGACGGTTCGTTCCGCATCGTCGGCACCGACCGCGCGCTGCCGCTGACCAATGTCGCAAAAGCCTTCTATCGCCCGGCGATGCTGCCGCCGCAATTCGATGTCGGGCTGGAAGCCTCCGGCACCTTTGCCGCCGAGCCGCCGAATTATCCGAACGGCTGCCACGTCTGCGAGGTCGAGATCGATCCGCAGACCGGCACTGTCACGCTCGCGCGTTACGCCGCGGTCGACGACGTCGGCAAGGTGATGAACAGGCTCCTGTGCGAGGGTCAGATCCACGGCGGCGTCGCGCAAGGCACAGGGCAAGCGCTGATGGAGGCCATCATTTTCGATAGCGCCGGCCAGCTCGTCACCGGCAGTTTTCAGGATTACGCCATGCCGCGCGCCGAGGATTTTCCCGACCTTCTCTCGGAACTGACCGAGGTGCCGGCCAAGACCAATCCGCTCGGCGTCAAGGGCGCAGGCGAAGCCGGCGCCACCGGCGCGCCGCCGGCCATCATCTCCGCCATCCTCGACGCGCTAAAACCGCTCGGCATCCAACACATCGACATGCCGGCAACGCCCGCCCGCGTCTGGGCTGCGATCAACGCGCGGGCGACGGCGAAAGCGGCGGAATGACCGCAACCTCTCGTCACGCCTCCTTCGGCGGCGCGCCGCACAAGAGCGTATGCAGCACGACGAGCGAAAGGCCGCCGGAGATCACCGGCTGCGTCACGATCAGGCGCACCAGGAGCGGCATCTGGGCCAGCACTTCCGGCGACATGAACATGCCACCGAGCGCCACCAGCATGGCAAGGCCTGCGACGATGAATTTGCGGTCGTCCCAATCGACCTTGGCCAGGATATGCACGCCGTGCATCAAGACGATGCCGAACAACAGCGTCGCCGCGGCTGAGAGCACCGGCAACGGCACCACCACCAGCAACAGGTCGAATTTGATCGAAGCGCCGAGCACGATCAAGAGTGCGCCGGCGGCGAGCGTGGCGTAGCGCGAACCGACCCGCGTCGTGCGCAACATGCCGATATTGTCCGGATAAACGATGGTCGAGAAGCCGCCGACCAGGCCGGCGAGCACACCGCCGAGCCCGATAGCAAACACGCCTTCCGACATCCGCGCCGAACTGACGCTCTGGCCGCCCCAATTGCCGACCATCTGATAAAGCGCCATCGAACCGACGCTCGCCGGCAACAGCACGAGCAAAAAAACGACGACGAGGTCGCTCTGCACCGCATAGCCGAACGGAAACAATTGCGGCGCGACCAGAAGCGGCGCATTGGCGACCGCTGCAAGCGACACCGGGCGGAACAGCGCGTAACCGACGGTGCCGACGGCAAGGCCTATCAGAATCGCGGCGCGGCGGAATTTACCGCCCCACAGGCTGACCGCGATCACGACGGCAACCGCAAGCGCGCCGGCAAGGAAGTTGACCGCCGGGAAGCCCGGGCTTTGCGGCAGGCCGATCCAGCCCGGCAAGGCCACGTTCGACACCTGGATCATGATGAAAATGACGATCATGCCGGCGATGATCGGCGCGCGCAGGAATCGCGACAATAAGCCGATGACGGAAAAGCCGCGCACCGGAAGGCTGAGCGCGCACCAGATTAGAGCCGCGATGAAGAACGAGCCATAGGCGGCGCCGAGGCCACCGCCTTGAAGATGTCCCACCGCCAAGAGGCTGGCGAAGCTGCCGGCGTATGGGCCCTGGATGATCGGCAGGCGCAGCAGCAGCACCGACTGCAGGATGGTGACCAGTCCGCAGACCAGGAACGTCATGCCGTAAAGGTAAGCGATCTGCTCGGGCGCGAGATTGAACGAGCGGCCGAGTATGCCGGGAAAAACGAACATCCCGGTCATGCCAAAAATATTCTGCAAGCCTAAAATCAAAAGTTGATCGTAGGGCAGCTTTTGATCGATGCCGACATCGAACACTTTATCGGCAGGCGTTGCGGCGGGCGTCTCCCCGGGCTTCATGATGTCTCCCCCATTTTCATTGTACCGAGATGTATCGGCCGCGAACTTGGCGCGCATCTAGCGCGATTTCCGCCGGCCGATCAACGCATGCTGTGCCGCTGGACAGCCGGGGAGCCATGTTCTTCTCGGAGCCATGTTCTTCGGGGCGCCATGTCCGTGCGTCAATTCCTTGCGTCATTTGTCCAGCAGGAACCAGCCGAAACAAGCCGCGAGACCAGTCGCGCCGGCAATGATGTAGGCGCCGAGCACGAGGTCATCCTGATAATCCATCGCGAGAAAACCGACCCACAGCAGAAAAAGCCACACCGCGCCGATCGCCACCACGCGGACGGTATGCTTGATGCGCTTGCGGAGCATGGGTTTTCGTCACCGCATGCTGGCCGGCAGGATCGCCTCGCCGCCGAGCTCTTGCCAGGCCATCGGCGCGCCGGCTTTCATCGCCGCGTCGGCAGCCGCGAGATTTTTGTCCCAGCGCGCGGCGATGAAGCGGCGGCCGTTGACGCCGTCGGAGCCGTTCGAGCAGAGCCAGATGAGCGGCGGCACCATGACTTCGGGCGCGATCAGCTGCGCGCGGTCGGGCGCCACCGCCGCCGGCACCAAGCGCGTATCGGCCGCGCCCCCCGGCACCAGCACGTTAGCGGTCACGCCACTGCCGTCGAGCTCGTGCGCTATTGCCGTGAGGTGCGCCTCGTTCGCCGCTTTCGAGCCGCCGTAAGGCTGCAGGAAACTCTTCCACATCGTATCGAGGCTGGTGGTGACGTTGATGATGCGGCCCCAGCGCTGCGCCAACAGCGTCGGCAGCACCGCCCGCGTGATCAGGAACGGGGCAACCACATTGACCGCGATGACGCGGCGGAATTCCTCCGGCGTGGTCTCCCACAATTTTCCGACCGGTTTGCCGTCGCCGCGCAGCAGTCCGGTGCTGATGCCGGCGTTGTTGATCACGATATCGAGCCGGCCGAAACGCTCCACGGTGGCGCGCAGAATTTTCGGGCCGCTGTCGTCCCAGGCGACGTCGGCGATAAGGCCGAACAAGCGCTCGCCAGTACCACGATCTTCGGCGGCGTCCTGGGTCTCTTCGATCGCCGGAGCGTCGAGTTCCACGGCGGCGACGCGGGCGCCGGCCTCGAGCAATCCGAGAGTCATCGCCCGGCCGAGGCCGCGCCCGGCACCAGTGACCACGGCAACCTTTCCGTCGAGCATTCCCGCCATCTTTAGCCCCCGGGTTTCCCTAAAATGGCCTTGTTACTGAGGAGGTTAGCACATTATACGGCGGCTTGCTCAGGCTGCGAAATCTGCCCCCCGGCGGCCGAACTTTGTTGCGCCGGACCGGGCTGCCGCCTATATTCCGGCAGCTTTCCAGTCATCCCTGATGACGTAAGTGGCTTCGCCCCGACGGGCGGGCGGAGCACAGAGAAGATTTACCGGCGCTCAAGCCGTTTTTGGAGATAGACAATGGCGACCCCGCCCCTAATGCCGAAAGCGACCGCCGTGTGGCTCGTCGACAATACGTCGCTGTCGTTCGAACAGATCGCGCAGCTTTGCAACCTGCATCCGCTTGAAGTCAAAGCGATCGCCGATGGCGATGCCGCGCAAGGCATCAAGGGGCTCGATCCGATCCTCACCGGGCAATTGACCCGCGAAGAGATCGCCACCGCCGAGGCCGATCCCAATTATCGCCTGCACATCGCCGATCCGAAGGTGCGCCTGCCCGAGGCCAAGCCGAAAAAAGGCCCGCGCTATACGCCGGTGTCGCGGCGCCAGGACCGGCCGAACGCCATCCTGTGGCTGGTGCGCAATCACGCCGAGCTCAAAGATAGCCAGATCATGCGGCTGGTGGGCACCACCAAATCGACCATCGATGCGATCCGCGAGCGCAGCCACTGGAACTCGGCCAATCTGACGCCGCTCGATCCGGTGACGCTCGGGCTGTGCTCGCAGATCGACCTCGATCTCGAAGTGCAGAAAGCGGCCAAGGAAAAGCCGGTGCCGATCGAGGCGCAGGGCGCGACGCTATTGCCCGCCTCCGTCACCACCGCGCCGAAGATCGAAGAGCCCGAGCCCGTCGCGGCGGGCCAAAAACCCACGGACGACCTCAATGTCGACGCGGTGTTCGCCAAGCTCAAGCAAATCGGCGGCAAGGCGGAGTAGTCTTGGCATCATTCCGGGGCGCGCAAAGCGCGAGCCCGGAATGACGACTTACCCCCGGTCATTCCGCAGCACCACGCAGGCGCCGCCGGCGGCGATCAGCTTGCTGCAGAATTTTTCCAGATAACCGCGATCGTCGTCGCCGATGCGAATGTTGTAGCGCAACGCACTGCCCATGCCGATGCCGCGGCTGCGGATCACGATCGGCTCGCGATCGCCGATCAGCGACGCATAGTGTTTCTGAATATCGCGATAGAGCGCCCAGGCCTTGCTCTCCGACCAATTGGCGGTGAGCTGCATGCCCCAGCGCGGTACATATGCGGCGATGCGCTGCGCTTCTTCTTTCGGCGCCAGGATCAGATTGGCAAGCCGCGTGCACGGTATGCCCTGCGGGATCGTAGTCTCCGGTGTCTGCGGCGGCGCGGGCGAAGCCCACTCGTCCGCCGTCCAGCCGGTGATGATGGCGACGTAATTGCGCGTCTCGCCGGGCAGCGGTTTTTTGGCGGCGAGAAAAGCGGCCACGCGCCCGGGCCCGGCATTATAGGCCGCCGCCGCCAGTCCGAGATTGCCGAATTGCACTTTCAGGTCGTGCAGATAACTCGCCGAATTCTTCAACGCCTCGATGGGATCGAGCGGATCAATGAGCCCGCGATAATCCGCCGTCGACGGCATGAATTGCGCAATTCCCAGTGCGCCTTTGCGGCTCACCGCGCTGGCGTTGAAGCGGCTCTCCTGCCAGATGACGCGGGCGAAGAATTCCAC